>Ga0316191_10000888_pt1 | contig 20199 bp, 18 predicted proteins | sample Eddworburr2cm_MG_FD_204928 | JGI IMG/M metagenome (GOLD analysis project Ga0316191, IMG submission 204928) | Coastal sediment microbial communities from Maine, United States - Eddy worm burrow 2 cm | ecosystem: Environmental > Aquatic > Marine > Coastal > Sediment | place: USA: Maine... | reverse complement strand
TGAGCCTCCCTCGGGGCAGTCTGCCGTGGCCTTCTGGCCAAGCCCCTTGACTGCCAGCACGTCCTGCGACGGAGCGACATCGGCGAGAACCTGAGCAAAGTCGAGCGCGATGGTTTGCATCATGCCCTGCAGAGCCGCGTCACTGTCTACGCTGCCGCCGCTGCTGCTGTCGCTCCCGCACGCCACGCCGCCGAGCGCCATCGAAACCACGAGTACGAATCCAAATACGAGTCGCATCACAACCTCCAAAATCTGCGGCCGTAACCCGGTGCCGCGTTTCGAGACTATCAGTTCTGTGTTCATTGTGGACACGCTCTATCGTGCCGCAAGCACGATCTCGTCCGGGTGGCCGTTCGAGGCGGCGGCTCGGCCACGAGAGTCGATAATTAGTGGAGAAACTGGCCAAGCATGCGCGTCAGCAGGGGCGGACAGCTTGTCCTTCGGGCGCAGCGGAATGGGCCATCACTGGGTGATGAGCCCTGTCGTGATGGAGGCGACGCCGTCGATCATGAACTGGACGCCCATGGCTCCGAGGAACAATCCAAGGATCCGAGTGGCGATGTCGAGGCCCGTATCGCCCAGCGCCTTGTGGACCCAGCGTCCTGCGAGGAGCACCACCCCGGTTCCAGCGGCGAGTGTCAAGACGACCCCGGCGAGTCCAAGCGTGTCGGAACGCCCCCCTGCCTTGCCAGCGTAGAGGATGACGGTGGTGATCGAGCCCGGTCCCACGAACATTGGAACGCCCAGCGGAATCAATACGTCGCGAAAGCGTCTCTCCGCCAATTGGAGGGCGGTGCTGTCTTGCTGCGCCGCAATGTTCTCGACTTTCTCTGCAGCCTGGCCTCGGACCATCGATAGGCCCGTAAGCAAGAGCAGAATGCCCCCCGCAATCCGGAACGCGGGCAAGCCGATCCCGAAGAACCTCAAGACATCTTGGCCCGTGAACAGGAAGACGAGCAGCATCGCGGCAATCCACACCGCGAAGAACAGGGCCAGGTAGCTTTGGACCCGCTTTGAGTCATTTGCCGTGAACGAGACGAAGACCGGCAAGTTCCCGAGCGGATTCACGACCGCGAAAAGTGCGGCCCCGAAGTTCACCATCAAAGTCAGGTCCATCTCCGTGAGCCTAGCTCTCTTCGTATTCGATGGCGAAGAGCGTAGACGCACCTGGCGACACTGGACGCTTCAGCACTGTCAGTCCTCCCGAATCCGAACCACGACTTTGCCTCTTGCGTGTCCGGATTCGATGTGGCGAAGGGCGGCGACCGTCTGTTCGAGCGGCACCGTTCTGTCGATCACCGGTTCGAGACGCCCTGATTCGACGAGGTGTACCAAGACCATGAGGTCGTCGTGATTGGGCGTGGAGAGATACCGCCGGAGATCTTGGCGCACGAAGGGTGAGAGCAGGATTGGCTTGAGCAGGCGGACCCACATGCGGAGGCCCTGCGCCCCGGTGCCGCTATTCAGAATCAACATGCCGTCCGGAGCGAGAGCCTTCCTGCAATCGGCCAGCGAGCGATTCTCGACGTTGTCGAAAATGAGGTCGAAGCGAGGATCACCCTCGGCGAAGTCCTGCTGAGTGTAGTCGACGAGGTGATCGGCGCCGAGCGCGCGCACCATTTCGAGGTTCGCTGTGCTGCAGACGCCAGTCACATCCGCCCCGTATGACTTCGCGATCTGCACCGCGAAGTGCCCCACGCCGCCCGAGGCGCCGTTGACCAACACCTGCTCTCCGGCTTGCAGCTGCGCCACGTCGCGAAGCGCGTGAAGTGCGGCCAGACCGGATGTCGGTAGAGCGGCCGCTTGCTCGAAGCTGAGGCTAGTTGGCTTGAGCGCTAGTTCGCTCTCTTTCGCACTGGCATATTCGGCGCAGGTTCCGACCGTTGCGCCGAACACTTCGTCACCGGGCTTGAATCGGCTGACGCGCTCGCCCACCGCTTCGACCGTGCCAGCGAGATCGAATCCGGGGACGCCAAGTTTCGGCTTCAGCAGGCCCGTCATGAAGCGCACCATGAAAGGGTCGCCTCGCACGCAAAAGCAATCGCCCACATGAAGGCTCGCTGCATGAACTTTCACGAGCACTTGATCGTCGGCAATGACCGGCGTGTCGACGTCACGCAGGCTCAAAAGATCAAGGGAGCCATACTCGTCATGCACAATCGCTTTCATTCTGTCCTCTGTATGATGGAAGAACCGCGCGATGGCGACGTGATCAGGAGAGATTCCTCGCTGACGTAGGCCTGGCCCTTTGCCCGATACGCCCTACAACCAACGCTCGGAGGTGGACGCATGAAGGCAATGGTCGTTCGAGAAGCAGGCGGTCCGTTCGAGCTCGAGGAGCGCGACGTGCCCGAGCCCGGACCGGGTCAGGTCCGCATCAAAGTCGAGGCGTGTGGCGTCTGCCACAGCGATGCCTTCGTGAAGTTTGGGCAGTTTCCTGGGCTTCAGTTTCCGAGGGTCACCGGTCACGAAGTCGCCGGTGTGGTCGATGCGCTGGGAGAGGCGGTCGACTCGTTCGAGGTGGGCAATCGAGTGGGGGTCGGCTGGCATGGCGGCCACTGCTTCACATGCGACCCGTGCCGACGCGGCGACTTCCTAAACTGCGAAAACCACCAGGTGTGCGGGATCAGCTACGACGGCGGGTACCAGGAGTACATGGTCTGTCCCTCGGAAGCCGTCGCGCGCATTCCGGACACGCTCTCCGCAGTCGAGGCTGCTCCTCTGCTCTGTGCCGGGATCACGACCTTCAACGCACTTCGTCACAGCGGTGCCCGCCCAGGCGATGTCGTCGCCGTGCAGGGTGTCGGCGGCCTTGGCCACCTCGCCATCCAGTACGCAAGCCGCATGGGCTTTCACACGGTGGCCCTCTCGCGTGGCAAAGACAAAGAAGACCTCGCACGCAAGCTTGGCGCGCACGCGTACATCGACTCGAAGGCAGAGGACGAAGTCGAAGAGCTTCAGAAGCTCGGCGGCGCGGATCTCATCTTGGCGACGGCTCCGAGTGGGAAGGCCATCGAGAGCGTTCTCAACGGGCTGAGCGGACGAGGAAAACTGATGCTGCTTGCCGCCGCCCCTGACCCCATCGCCATCAGCGCCATGGCAATGCTCTCGGGCAAGACGATTCATGGCTGGCCGAGCGGCTCTGCGATCGATAGCGAGGACACGATGGGCTTCTCGGCGCTCACTGGAGTTCGGCCTCAAATCGAGCGCTTCCCCCTCGAAGGTGCGAATGAGGCCTTCGACAAGGTCATGCAGAACACGATCCGCTTCCGGGCCGTACTCGACATGACGCAATAGTTCGCTACCCGAAGTGACGATTCCCCGAGACAGAGTCGTCGACGGCTTCTACTCGTGGATCACTACTTGGGCGACGTCGTCCGGTGCTCGGGCGGGTCCGGCGCTTCGAGGAGAAAGTAGAGCGCGTCGTCCAGAAAATCCGGATCTCCCACCATGGGTAGATGGGTGGCGTCGTTGAAATGCGCGCTATGCGCTTGGACCCTCGGCACTGCTTCGGGATGGCTTCGTGTGTATCCGAGCGCACTCGAACGGGTGACTGTGCCATCCCCCGGTTCCGTTGCGGTCCAGTCGATCTCGCCCGTCTGACGGTCGACCTCGATGACGGCATCGGTCTCGTGAGCGTCACCGGCGAAGGTGTGCATACGCAGCGCCTCCGGCGGCCTAGCGGGTCGGTCGAGCGCTCGATGAAACGTTCGTGCATGCGACAGGCACGCCCTCATGTGAGTGCGCAAGATCTGGAGCCGCTCGCTTCGTGATCTTGCCTCGGGCATCAGGGCTGCCAACACCGTGTCCTGTTCTGGCGCGAACGGACCCCAGGCGAGGCGCTCCCAAATCTCGACGTCATAGAGATCGACGGGTTTCCCGGTGTCACCCCAAACGACGAGCGCGTCATCCACACGAGGCATCAACTCGAAAGCGGCGGGGAAAGTCGCCACGACTGCGGATGGATACTTCGGTATCAGCGGGTTCTCGTGAGAGCCTTCCAAGATCCTCGTCAACGCGGCGGCCGATCCCGAATTCGGCGCACCGACCAGAAGCACCTGTTCGATGTAGCGGACACCGGCCCAGGTGAGCTCCGGGAGAGACCCATCGGCTGGTACTGGAGCCGTGCCATAGCGGAGATACCAGCGAACCAGTTGCGTTCCCATGGAATGCGCGATTACGTCGATTCGTGGCTCGCCCGTCCGCAAGAGACGCTCCTCCGATGCGGCCACCACCACCTCGTGGAAGCGCTGCGCCTCCGATGCCAAGTCGCGCCGCCAATCGTATCCAAACCCGATGATCGGGTCCCGCCCCTCGATTGCATCCTCCTTGCTGATGGCTACCCGGTGATGGTGGGCGCCCTCATCGGTCAAGGCTTGCAGCATACCCTCGAGCACTCCGGGATAGCCGCGCGCATGAAGCTCGCGGCCTGCGATTTCGAGGTCCACCACCAGAAGCTCGCCGCCGGGAACGATCGAGTCCCGTAGCTCGCCCACCGACTGGTCGGTGGCAAAGGGCAGGGCGATGTCGAGCTGATGCTCGTCTTCGTCTTTCTGAAAGAAGGTGCCCCAGATGACCCGGCCATCCGTCGAGTCGTGGAGCTCCACCCCCATGATACCCGGGACGAAAATGATCGAGGACGCTCGGGCTTTCGCGCGCACGATGTCGCGACTGTACGTCTCCTCTATCGCCGCGAGGTTGCGCGTACAACCTGCAAAGGCAAGTGCGACGAGCATGGCCCAGACAAAGCTATGGAGTCGCTTCACTCGATGATAATCGCGCGCCTGAATCGTCGAGACAAGTCCTCTCCGCACCGTCGCTCGTCGATTCTTGCATGGTCGGTGCGCAGGGGGTGGCGCCGTGACGCCGCCCTGCTTCTGACGATCGGAGCAGCTCACTACACGTCCGCGCCGCGCTGGCAGGATACGCAAAATGGCGCCTCCGGCTTGGCGCACAAGCGACGGTAGCCGATGGGCTCCTCGCATTTTCGGCAGAGGCCGTATTCGTCGCGCTCGAAGGCGGAGAGGGCGACCTTGCATTGCGTGAGGCGAAGCTCTGTCTGCCGGCGCGTTGCCTTCGCCATCGCCTGTTGCTGCAACGCGTCCATGCGTGACAGCCGACCGACGGACGCCTGGTCGAGCACCACGGGCGCTGCGGCGTCGGCGCTCGCGCGCAAGCTCTCTTCGAGCTCGGCGATGAGGCCGAGGAGCTGTTCGTGCAGGGCGCTGAGCTCCACTTCGCTAAGTTCTTCCATAAGTTCGCTGCTAGCTTCTTAGGGCCGCGACACAGGCAATATCATGAAACGGCTGTCGTTGGGCATCGCTACCACCAACCTGCCGGAGTCTTAGTCTCCTCGCTTCAAGCGCGCGGATGGCGCTTCGACAGTCCTCGTCGGTGACTGTTGTGGGGGGAGCTTCTGCAACGGCCGTGCCATGGCGAAACGCGGAGGATTTGCTGCGAGTTCCGTCCATCCATGTCCGTTTGGGCATGCCCTTTTGGATATGCGTGTGCGCAGTCCAAGCCCGATTCTGTATTATCTCGGCCCATGACCTCCGCCCGAGTTCTCGTCGTCGATGATGACCCCGCGATCCGCAAGATCATCGCGGACCGAATGCGTGCCCATGGTCACGAGGTCGAGATGGCCGCTGACGGCGACGCAGCGCTCGAAGCAGTCGCGAGCTTCGAGCCCGAGTTGATGCTGCTCGACATGAAGATGCCCAAGAAGGACGGCTTCGAGGTGCTCGCGGCCGTGCGTCGCGCGGACTCGCCCCCGGATGTCGTGATGATCACCGCGCACGGCAACATCGAGCGGGCCGTCCGAGCGATTCAAATGGGAGCGTCCGACTTCATCGCAAAGCCGTTCGAAGCGGCCCACCTCGACCACGTCGTCTCGCGGGTGCTTCAGGCCGCAGGTCTTCGCCAACGGGTGCTGGCACTACAGAGCCAGCTCTCGGACCGGCATACACTGGTCCGAGGCGCCTCGAAGGCGATGCAAGAGGCGCTCGGGCTCGCCGATCGCGCGGCCGCCAGCAATGCGACTGTCTTGCTTCTCGGAGAGAGCGGAACCGGCAAGGAGGTGATGGCTCGCTACATCCATCGTCAGAGCCCGCGCGCCGAGGGGGCGTTCATCGCGCTAAACTGCGCGACCCTAGCCGGTGACTTGCTCGAGAGCGAGCTCTTCGGCCATGAGAAGGGCGCGTTCACGGGGGCGCACAAAGCCAAGCCTGGAAGCATCGAGCAAGCGGAGGGTGGCACGCTGTTTCTCGACGAGGTTGGAGAGCTCGGAGCTGGTGCACAAGCGAAGCTCTTGCGGGTGCTGCAAGAGCGGCAGTTCCAACGGGTGGGTGGCACCAAAACCCTCGACGCCGACATTCGAATCGTCGCCGCGACGAATCGGGACCTCCGGCGGGAGGCTGAGAACGGGAACTTTCGAGAGGATCTCTACTACCGGTTCAACGTCGTTTCGATTCGCCTGCCTCCGCTTCGAGATAGGGCGGAAGACCTCGGGCCGCTCGTCGAGCACGCCCTCGCTCGTTACACCGCCGACCTCGGCCGCGACCCGTTGAGCATTTCCGATGATGCGTGGAGCCTCTTGCGCGCCTATCCCTGGCCCGGGAACGTACGCGAGCTCAACAACGTCATCGAACGCGCCGTGGTGCTTGCCCCGGACCAGCGCATCGAGGCCGATGATCTGCCCGAGGAGCTTCGCGAGATACAGCCACCATCAGACGCCGAGGTTAGTACGATACGGCCGATCCCTTCGGAGTACGCGGAGATTCGCCCGTACCGAGATGCCGTCCTCGATGCGAAACGAGCGATCATTCGGCGAGCCCTTCAAGAGACTGATGGTCATCAAACGAAGGCCGCCGAGCTTCTCGGAGTACGCCAACCCTATCTAGCGCGGCTGATCAAGAACCTCGGTGTGCCGAAGCCGTGAGCTCTTCGCACTCGCTTGGGAGCGTCACGACGAACGTGCTCCCTTTTCCCTTCTCGCTCGACACCTCGATATCGCCGCCGTGCAGACGCACGAGCTCGCGTGAGATCGATAGCCCTAGGCCGGTGCCGCCACGCGGGTGACCCGAGCGATAGTAGCGATCGAAAACGTGGTGGCTCTCCTCGGGAGTAAGGCCCACGCCAGTGTCACTCACTGCGATTTCGACGGTCTTCTCGACCGGTCTCACGGAGACCGACACCGTGCCGCCGGGGTCGGTGAACTTGAGCGCGTTCCCGACCAGGTTCTCGAGGACGAGCGAAAGCTTAGCCGTGTCCACCAAGGCGCCGGCCGGTTTGGTCTCGATATCGAGCGCCACCTGCTGTTCTTCCGCGATCGGTCCGAGACCCCGAACGACAGCTCTCGCCAGCGAGTCCACCTCGACCGGCGAGGTGTCGAGCTCGACCGGATCGAGTGAGACCCGCATCGCGTCGACGAGCCAATTGACGATGCCGATCAGGCGCTCTGACTGGTCGCGCACGATCTCGACATACTCGCGAGCGGAGTCATTCAACGGTCCCGCCATGTCGTCGAGTAGGTTCTGGGACGCACCTTTGATCGACGTGAGAGGTGTCCGTAGATCGTGTGCAACGTCTTGGACCATGTCTTCGCGCCGCTGAGCGGCTTGTTCGAAAGCGATCTTCGCTCGAGAGAGCGCGATATTCGCGCAACTGAGCTTCACGCCACGCTGCGCCGCGAGCTGCTCGAGCTCGAGATTGCGCGCGTCCAGCTCCTCGAGCTGCTTCTGGAGAGCCTCGAGGTCGAGCGACGAGTCTGCGTTGTCGTTGTCGTCGATGGTCATAATCGGGCTGGCGATGGAGGTTGCAATTCCGACACGGATAAGGGCAGAGTACGGCCTCGGGAGGGCGCTGCAAAGCAAGCGTCGCTTCGACCCTGCATGGACATCGATCTGCAAGAGCTGCGCGGCTACATCTCCGACATGTACACGGATGTCGCGACGCTGCCGCGTGGCAAGTTCCATTTTCCCACCGGGCGCCCGCTCTTGGAACTCCTGGGGTATTCGCCCGAGCTCCTCGACAAGGTTCCGATCGGTGCGATGGAGTCGTTCGCCGGCGTGGGCCATCATTTCGGCCTCGAGCCGCTTCGCGAGGGCGAGCGAGTGCTCGACCTGGGCTCGGGCTCGGGAACCGATGCGTTCTTCGCTGCGCTCCAGGTGGGTGCCAGCGGCAGCGTGACGGGCATCGACATGACGGAAGCCATGCTCGAAAAGGCGCTTCGAAACCTCGAGCTCAGCTCGCTGTCGAACGTTGACTTCAAGAAGGGCTACGCCGAGTCCTTGCCCCTCGACGATGAAAGCTTCGATGTCGTCATCAGCAACGGAGTCATCAACCTGTCTCCTGTGAAGGACACCGTATTTGCCGAGATCCGGCGCGTGCTCGTGCCGGGGGGCCGCCTGATGTTCTCGGACATCGTCACGGGCGTCGAGCTTCCCGACTCGGTGCGGGACAATTGCGCACTCTGGGCCGAATGCATCGGCGGAGCGCAGGAGTCTCAGCGTTATTTGCGCATGATCGAGCGGGCAGGCTTCCAGGTCGAGAAGACCAGCCCGAACGAGACGTACTCCTTCGCCCAGGACTCCACTCAGGACGCCGCCCAGAAGTTTCGCGTCCATAGCATCAGCATCCTCGCCCGGCGCCCGTAACTGGGCTAACGCCGGCCCCGCGAACACGCACGCAAAGGTATGGTGGGTTCTTGGACTCGGTGACACTGGTCTGGATCGCGCTTTTCGTGCTCGGCTACGGCCTGGTCTCGAAGCGGCTCGAGCGCACCATCATCACACCCCCGATGGTATTCGTCGTATTGGGGCTCGTGTTTGGGGGAGGGAGCTTGTCGGCCCTCGGGATGCAGGCCGATCAAGGCGTGATTCATGCGCTCGCCGAGGTCACTCTCGTGCTCGTTCTTTTCGGTGATGCCGCCCGGATTGATCTCCGCGTGCTTCGCTCGGAGCTCGGGCTTCCCGCGCGGCTCCTGGGCATCGGGTTGCCACTCACCATCTTGGCGGGTTCGCTCTTCGCGAAGCTCTTGTTCCCGACCCTCACTTGGCTCGAGGCGGCTACGCTCGGCGCGGTCCTTGCTCCGACCGACGCCGCGCTTGGTCAAGCCGTCGTCAGCGCCCCGGTGGTTCCGCTTCGCATTCGCCAAGCCCTCAACGTCGAGAGTGGATTGAACGACGGCATCGCATTGCCGGTCGTGCTGATCTTCGCGGCGCTTGCGAGCATCGGAGAAGGCGAGGGCCGAAGCGCCACTGAGTGGGCGCAGTTTGCCGTGCTGCAGGTGACCCTCGGACCCTTGGCCGGCGTGCTGGTCGCCTGGGTCGGCGGCAAGCTGATCGCCTGGTCGAACGAGCGCGATTGGATGGACGGCCGCTTTGCCCGGCTTGCCGGCATTGCCTTGGCGCTCCTGGCTTTCGCTGGCGCGGAGCGAATCGGAGGCAACGGCTTCATTGCAGCGTTCGTGGCAGGCGCGACGCTCGGCAACAGCCAGCGGGGCAAGTGCGAGTTCCTGTACACGTTCCTCGAAGCAGAGGGCCAGCTCTTGACGCTCCTCGTGTTTCTCCTGCTCGGGCTGTCGCTTTCCTGGCCGGCGCTGGCCGAGAGCAACGTCATCACCTGGCTCTACGTCGCATTGAGCCTGACGCTAGTTCGCATGGTTCCGGTAGCGATTTCGACGATTGGAAGTGGCCTGAGACCTCCTACGGTTCTCTTCTTGGGCTGGTTCGGACCGCGGGGACTCGCCTCACTACTCTTCGCGATTCTCATCGTGGAAGAGGCCGGTCTTCCCCACGAGGACCTGGTGTTCAACGTCGTAATTCTCACGGTTCTCGGAAGCATCTTCGCGCACGGCATGAGCGCCGCGCCTGGAGCCAGGTGGTACGGGAGGCTCGCCGCGAACGCCGCGCAGTGCCCGCAGGAGCACGAAACGGTCACCGTCCACCCGATTCGCAAGTGAGCAGGGGACTATGCGCGCCGCGCCAACTTCGCGATCAGTTCGACGTGCGGCGTTTGTGGAAGTGTGTCGTACGCGCGCAGGCTCTCAAGCTCATAGGATTGCGCGAACGCTTCCATGTCCTTCGCGAGGCCGGCAGGCCCGCACGCCATGATGTGAATGCGGGTTGGTGCGAGGCGGAGCAGTTCGGCCGTGGCGACCGTACCGAGCCCCTTGCGAGGCGGGTTGGCGAGGACGGCGTCCGGCGCCTTGGTCTGGCGGGCGAGGAAGTCTTCGACCGCTTCCGGCGTGACGCCGAGGCTGCGGGCCCCTTCGGGGTCCGATTCGCACGGCACCACTTCGGTCGCAAGAGCGCGAAGTCGTCGCGTCGTAGCGCCCGAACCCGCGTATAGATCGAACACGCTTTTGCCCTCGAGCCCGGTGACCAGGTCATCGTACATCTGATCCGCTACCTCGGGGTTCGGTTGGAGAAAGCCGAGCGGACCCACTCGCGTTCCGTTCACCTCGAGGGCGTCGATGCCCCGGAGTGGTGCCGGTCTGGATCCGCGTAGGGCGTTCCCATCACCGCGATGAAAGCTTCGCGAGACACCCGCGCACTTGGTGAGCTGCTTGCTCAAGCGCATGACCTCTTGGTCGTCGACATCACTGGTGACCAGCGTCGCCAGCACCTGCGTCCCGTTCGTTCGAAGCCACACCGCACGAAGACCGAGCTGCTTTCTCTCGTCGTTGTGTGCGGCGATTCCGAGCTCGCGGCCCACTTCGGCGATCTCGTCAGCGGCCTCGGTAATCAACGGGTGGTCCACTAGGCAGCCTTGCATGTCGGCCGGTCGGTGGGTGCCACGGATGAAGCTCCCAAGGCGAAGGTTGCCTGGCCCTCCGAAGGCGATGCGTTTTGCGCTCCAACGATAGCCGAGCGATTTTGATGCAGCGACGATTTCGTCCACCTCGAGCCCGTGCTGCGCTCGCAGCATGTCTCGCAACACCACATGCTGGTCCGGCTCTTCGAGCGCCATGAGTGCACAGCCTGTGCAACGTCCACCGACGACCTCTGCGTGCCGCAGGCACGAGGGCACACGACGCCCGGGCCGTGCGCGCTCGAGCGCGACCGGAGTGGCGAACGTCGCGTGCTTTCCGATGTGGTCGATGCGTGCAAGCACGCGTTCCCCGGGAAACGCTCCGGCGAGACGAACGCGTCCTGCGATGCCTTCGCCCGAAGGGAGCAGGGCCTCGATCTCGAATGTCTCCTGGTCGCCAACCCGTTGGCGAGGGTGCGTCTTGTTCAATCGATATGCTCCAGCGTTCCGCCGATGCTGTCCGACCCCATCGAGCGGCACAAGGTGAACCTCGGACCTCGGTCTAGCGGCGTGCGAAGTAGGCGCTCATCACGCGCATCGCGAGCCTCTCGATGGCGCTGCTGCGAATGGGCAGCGGTGCGTCCGCGACCTTGAGAAGTTGCTTGCCGAGGTTCTCGCCGGTGAACAAGCGGGCGAGCGTGGCCGGAATGTTCTCGAAGCCCTCCTGCATGTCGATCTCTTGAACGATCTTCCCCTCGTCCATCCACTTGTTGAGGCAGAGCAAGCCTTCGATCGCCCGGTCGAGGTAATCGAGGATGATGAAGCCCTGCGCGGTGCCGCGCTGGATGACCAGCTCCATGTGGTTCTGGATGCCGTACCGGTTCGCATCGTCTTCTAGGTTGTACTGTGAAATCGCGCCGCACAGGACGACTCGCGCATGCATGGCCAGGTGCAAGAGTGCGGCGTCCAGAATCTCGCCTCCGACATTGTCGAAGTAGATGTCGACGCCATCCGGGCAGAGGGCGCCAATACGCTTCTCGACGTTTTCGTTCTTGTAGTCGATCGCCGCATCGAATTTGGCCGTGTCCGTGAGCCAGGTGCATTTCTCGTGGCCGCCGGCGATCCCGATGACCCGGCAGCCCTTCAACTTCGCGATCTGCCCGACGATGGACCCGGTCGCCCCAGCAGCCCCGCTGACGAGCACCGTGTCCCCAGGCTTGGGTTTCCCGATTTCGAGCAGGCCGAAGTACGCGGTGAGCCCCGTCACCGAGAGCGCCAGCGTGACCGCGGGGTCGAGGTGGCCCGGTAGCTTGCTTGGCGGAACCGAATCTGTGTCGTTCGGTTCGAAGACCACGTACTCCTGCCAAGCGCAAAGGCCGTTCACGATATCGCCCGGCTTGTACTTCGGGTGCTTGGACTCGACCACCTGGGCGATTCCGCCTGCGCGCATGGGGTCACCGAGCCGCACCATCGGCATGTAGGTGTCCTTCGCCATCCACATGCGCTGCGTCGGGTCGAACGACAAATACATCGTCTTCGCGAGCACTTGATCCCGTTCGAGTGCGGGCATGGGCGCCTCGTGCAACTCGAAGAGCGAGGCGTCGACCATCCCTTCGGGTCTGCCCCTCAGAAGCCACTGGCGGTTCGTTTCGTGAGACATGAGTCCTCCGTCGGGGGGAGTGTAGGGTGATCGACAATTGCATGGTAGCGTTCGCTGTCATGACTCGATACGTGTTCGACCCAGAAGACCTCCAGCGCATCGTGCAGATGCATCTCGACGTTCCCCTCGACCAGCGCTTCGACCGCATCGCCCAGACCTTGCGCTCGGTGTACGGAGAGCATGTTCATCCCGGCGGGGAATGGATTTGGAGTAACGCCGGCGGAATCATGTGCTCGATGAGCGTCCTGCATAACTCCCCGAAAGAGTACCTTCTCTTTTGTGGAACGGCGGTCGGCTCCGAAGGTCACAGCGGCCGCCATCGCGCGGATCTCTACGACATCGTGGTCAATGGCGAGCTTCAGACCTTCAAGCCGGATCAGTTCACGCCCCGTGTGCTCGAGCCGGGCGACATGTCGTACTTGCCCCAACGCACGACGAACGGTAGTCACCTCGCACCCGAGTGCTGGTTGCTCGAATACGCGCGCGGGAACATTCCTTCGATGTTTCCCTTTGCGCTCGGCGATACGGTGTTCAGCACTCAGGACCTGACCGACCTCCGCAAGACGATGGTGCATTCGGGCAAGCTCATGCTCTCAGAAGCCAAGCTGGCGTTGCGACGCCGTCTCGGCAAGGGCGCCGAAGAGCCGCGCCTCGACCTAATCCGAGATCCACTCGAGGGTGCTGCACGCCCTGCAGATCGCGATCCATCCTTCAACTAGCGTCGCGTCGGCTGCTCGAGGACTAGCCCGCTGCTACTACGCCTTCGGCGTCGTCAACGAGGTCGCGACCATGTAGCAGGCCCAAAGTCCTACCAGGGGCCAGAGCTCGAAGTGGGCCAGGCCGATGAGGATCGCGAGAGTGAGGAGCCATGCCATGGCCACCCCCTTTCCGCGCTGGTCGGCCAATGCGTGCGTCCCAACGCTACCACGAGCCTCGATATCGACCCTGTTTTCGCGCGGCAGGTGCGCGAGGTGTGCCACGTACGGGGGTTCGCTGCGCTGCGTCAAGCTTCTCCAAGGGGGCGTGGACTCGGTCCCCGTCGGCCCCTATCCTCGCTCCGGTCCCGAGGGCATCCATGGAAAATCGCATCGATCAAATAGCGGAAGGCTTCTGGAATATCAGGGGCTCGTTCAAGGTGGCCGGAGTCGTCGACATCGGAACACAGGCATCGCTCGTACGCCGCCCGAACGGCAAGTTCGTCCTGCTCGATTCGTACACGTTCAGCGAAGACGTCGAGCGAGAGGTCCGCGCGCTCACCAATGGCGGGGCCGACATCGAGGCCATCCTCAACGTGCATCCTTTCCACACGGTCCACGTTCGCTACATGCACGAGTGCTTTCCGGACGCTCGTTTGTACGGCACAGCGCGTCACCACGCACGCTTTGCCGACCTTCCATGGCAATCCGTTCGCGTCGAAGACCCTGAGGCGCGGCTCGAGTTCGGGGACGAGTTCGACTTCCAAGTGCCCCGAGGTGTCGACTTCATTTCCAAGAACGAGAACGTTCATTTCTCGTCGGTACTCGTTCTGCACCGAGCCTCACGGACCATCCACGTCGACGACACCTTGATGTTCGTGCGCCTACCGAAAGTAGCACGGCGCTTTGGACGTTCCGATCTCTTCAGCTTTCATCCGACCCTGGCGCAAGCGCTCGAGAAGCGTGCGGAGGCAGCAGACGAATTCGCGAACTGGGCGACCGAGCTGGCCGATGCCTGGCACGATGCCGAGAACCTGTGCGCGGCCCATACGGCTACACTCACAGCCGCGAGGAATCGAGGCGCATCGATTCACGATCGCATCCTTGCCGCGCTCGAGAGCGTTCGTCCGAAGCTCCAGGCGCACCGACGGAAGTACTCTTAGCCTCGCGGGGCGAAGATCCCGGCGAGCTCGTCTTTGCGTGCGCGGGTCATGAGCCGCGTCGCCTCGTCCTGAATCGAGGCGCCCTGGTGGCACACGAGGTACACCGCTTCGGAAATCGGCATCTCGACGCCCGTGCGCTCAGACAGCGTATGCACGGCCGCAGCGGTCCGGTAGCCTTCGGCCACAGCCTTTTGAGAGGCTACGATCTCCGCGGCGGACTTTCCGCTGGCGAGCTTCATCCCGAGTTGCCGATTGCGCGAGAGTTCTCCGTGGCAGGTGAGGGTGAGATCACCTACGCCCGCGAGGCCGAGGAAGGTGAGCGGGTTTGCGCCGCGGGCGACGCCAAGCCGCGCGAGCTCCGCGAGACCGCGCGTCATGACGGCAGCAAGCGCCGAGGCGCCCATGCCGAGCCCGAAAGCGGCTCCACAGGCGACCGCGATCACGTTTTTGAGTGCTCCGCCGAGCTGAACGCCCACCACGTCGTCGCTGGCGTACACGCGAAGGAGCGGCGAGTGCAGGATGGCTTGTACGCGGCGTGCCGTTTCGATGTCGCCCGCCGCGAGGCTCACGTCGGCCGGCAGGCGGGAAGCTAGGTCCTTCGCGAAGCTCGGGCCGGAGAGATACGTCGCGTGCGCAGCATGATTCGGCAGAGTCTCAGCGAGCACCTCGCTCATCATCGCGAGGCTGTCTTGCTCGATGCCCTTGGCGGTCGAGGTGATGGCGGCGTTTGCCGGAATGTGCGGCTCGGCCTCCTTCGTCACGGATCGCATGAAGCCAGAGGGCACGGCGAGGAGCACCAGGTCGGCTCCGTGGAGCGCCTCTGCCATGTCGTTCGTGAACTCCATGTCAGCGGGAACGGGAAACCCAGGGAGATAGGTGGCGTTTTCGCCTTTCTCGGCAACCTGTTCCGGAAGCCCCTTGTCGAAGGCCCAGACCCGAACGCGGTGTCCGAGCGAGTGACTGTGAATGGCGAGCGCAGTACCGAATGCACCGGCTCCAAGGACGCTGACTTGGGTCATGGGGCGACGATACATCGCCTGCTAGAGTCCGCGCAATGACCACGCCATGCATCGAGCTGGCAGGTCCCTTTCGATATTACCCAGAGGTCGAGGAGTGAGGCATGCATGCCGTTTCTTTCAATGTTAGTGTTGCCGGCTTTCTTCTCGGAAAAGGCCTCGGACGCTTCACCGAATCTGCGCTATTCGGAGCGTTGAGTGGAGTCCGTTTCGGGGACGTCTCAGAGCCCTCCTTGCCGGGGGATGATTGGGTAAAGCTCGAGATTCTCGCTTCGGGCATTTGCGGCACGGACGTCTCGACCCTCACGTTCAACTCGAGCCCCAGCATGGAGCCCTTCGGGTCGTTTCCCGCAGTGCTTGGGCACGAGATCGTCGCTCGCGTCACCGATGTCGGTCCGGCCGTGAGGCGCGCAGAACCCGGGCAGCGGGTGTTGGTCGACCCCTTCGTCTCTTGCACCATGCGGGGCATCGAGCGCGCCTTGGCGTGCCCATCTTGTGCGACCGGACGGCATGCCACCTGTGAGCGCGCCGGTGACGCGGGCCCACTCGAGGTTGCGGGCGCTCCCGTTCGACCCGGGACCATCGTCGGCTACCACGCGAGTTTCCCCGGAGGGTGGGGCGAACGGATGATCGCGCACGAGAGTCAGCTCTTCGCGATCGACGATGCGCTCTCCACACGATCCGCCGTCCTGGTCGAACCGCTGTCGATCGCGATGCACGCCGTTCTCAACGCCGGCGACCTCGGTGACGGTCCCGCCCTCGTGATCGGCAGCGGGCCCATCGCCCTCGGGGCCGTGTGGGCCTTGCGCGCGTCGGGCTATCGAGGCGAGCTCCTGGCGCAGGTCAAGCGTCCCCACGAAGCCGACATCGCGCGGAGTCTCGGCGCGACTCAAACGGTGGCGCCCGGCACGGAGGCGCGCGAAGCCCTTCTTCGAACGGGAGCGAGCCCATACAAGCCGATCATCGGGGACGAAGTGTACTCCGGTGGCGGCTTCCCGTTGATCTTCGATTGTGTTGGAAGCGCGGACACGCTCGCCCAGTCACTGCGCTTTGCCTCACCGCGCGCGCGCATCGTCGTTCTAGGTTGTGCCCCCGAAATCCCAAAGCTCGATTTGAGTTTTCTCTGGGCGCGCGAGCTCGAGGTTCGCGGCTTCATCGGATACGGCGCCGAGGACTGGCGTGGCCAACGCAAGCACACCTTCGAGGTCACGCACGACCTGCTGCTCGAGACCGGCGCCGACGTCGAGAAAATGATCACCCACGCCTTTGCGCTTGGCGACTATCGAAAGGCGCTCTCGGCAGCAGCGAACCGACGCCAATCGGGTTCGATCAAAGTCCTGCTCGAGCCGGGCGCCTGAGCCGCGCGCTAGTACTGAAGCGTGAACGAGAGCGATGCCCAGTAGGTGAAGACGCCAATTTTGCCCGGACAACCCGTGCGGACGACCTGATCCGAAGAGCAGAGGATCTCGGTGTCCACACTACCGTCCGCAAGCGGGGGTGCTCCCGGTACTGGCTGCTCCGTGCCGATGTAGTCGTTGCCGATGGTGGTTCCGCTGTAGGCGAACAGCGTGCCGATATCGAGCTGGTACTTGTCCTTGATGTTCGGGTTGTTGCGATCATCCCAGTAGAATCCGAAGCCTGCCATTCCTGTCACGCTGATCCCGGGTGGAGGTGTGAAGTACTGCGCCCAGGCTTCTGTGGCCGCCGACTTGGCGACGTTCAGGCCGCCTCGGAACGACATGACGTCCGCTTTACGGAAGCGATACTCGACGCCGAACTTGGCGCTCCAAACGGTCTCCCAGCCGAAGCCGACCGTGGTCGGGAAGGTGAGTCCGCTGTTGGGATCGCTCGCCACCACGTTCTGGTTCAAGTTGCCTTGCTTCTCTGCTCCGTGAAACTGGAGGCGAAGCTCCCACGCGAGCAGTAGGTAGGGGTTCGCCTGGTAAGAAACGCCAGCCTGGATGGCATGTGGAACGTTCCAATCGGCGACCGAGTCGAGCTGCAAGTTCGGCAAGAGCGTGGTGTCGGTGGTGCCGACCAGTTTAATCCTCGACCACATGCGGTACATGATGCCGATGCTGACCTTGCGGTGTGGTTTGATCGTCAGGCCGATGCGTGGCGAGGGAAAGCCGACGCCGCTCAGGTCGTTCTTGACTCGTCCGTAGCTCGCCGTTCCAAGCGCGGCGCCGACGTTCTGGTAGAGGTCTGCGACCTGCTTGGAGAACGGTAGACGAAGGGCGACGCCTATCCAGAACATGTCATTGATGCGGTAGGAGGTGCCGACGCTGGCCTCGCCGACGAAGAAAGTGACGTTGAGGTCTTCGGGGGTCGGGTTGAGGCAGGTCGAAGGATCGGTGTCCGGCGTGAACTCTGCGGCCGGACCAAGGGATGGATCGGGCGAGACAGCCGCGCCGTCGAGACACACGACGTCGTCGAACGAAGAACCGTACCCGGTCTCGATCACCAGACCTGCCGCGAAGACGACCCGCGGCGCGATTCGCCCGGCGAGGAACCCTGACGGAATCGGACCGAAGCCCGTCCCGGACTCACCGCGCGTACCCGGACCCTGAACCGGCGCGATCTGCTTCGTGAAGATGCCGCTGAAGTTCAGTGTGAAGCCGAGCTTGTCGATCCCCTCCAAGTTGGCGGGGTTGAACGTGAGTGCAGATGCGCGCTCCATGTAGCTCGTGCCAGTGAGGCCCATGGAGATGCTGCGCGTATCGTAAGCAGTCGGTTCCGGGTTCGCGCTAGCGAAGGCCGGGGTCATCAGCGCGCCGACTAGAAGGCAGCCGACGATGAGTCGCAAGTTCATTGATTCTCTCCATTCCGTGCGCGAAGCTTCGGGAGACTAAACCACAGCACGAGCCCTCATGGCTACGAAAGAAGGCAAAAAGTGCTCAGAGAGCCCCTGAGGGTCACGGTGACTGGGGCGACCGGCCTCACTGGTTCCCACACTGTGCGCGCATTGCTCCGCGCCGGTCACCAGGTGCGTGCATTCGTGCGCAGCCCCGACAAGGCCGCGAGGGTGTTTGGCCAGAACATCGCCGGCCTCGAGCTCGTACCAGGGGACATCACCGACCAGCCATCGGTCGTTCGCGCACTGCACGGATGTGACGGCGTGATTCACTGTGCAGCCGTCGTTGCGGTCGGCAGAGGCGGAAGCGCCGAGGCTATCCTCGAGACCAACCTATCGGGCGTTCGCAACGTCATCGGCTCCGCGGTCGAGGCGGGCCTGCGGCGCATCATCCACGTGTCCTCGCTTGCGACGCTCTTCCGTGGAGATGGCACGCTGCTCCACGAAGGTTCTGAAACCCGTCCCTCGAATCACGCATACGGCCAGTCGAAGACCCTTGCAGACGAGTATGTCCGAAAACTGCAAGCGGACGGGCATCCCATCCAGATCGTCTACCCGGCCGCCATCATCGGTCCGGATGACCCGGGTCTCTCGGAGGCAATGATGGCGCTCTGTGTGTTCATTCGAGATTTCATCCCAATCACCACGGCCGGTATGCAGTTCATCGACGCTCGCGATCTCGCGACTGCGCACGCCCGCATTCTCGAGGCGGAGCCCAGCGGTGCACGCTATCTGGCGTCCGGAACCTTTCTCCGTTGGACCGAGCTGGCTGCGATGATCGAACAGGTGAACGGTCGGCGCCCACGGACGATACCGTTCCCCGCGCCCCTGCTCCGAGGCGCGGGCCGCCTGCTCGACATCGTACGAAAGGTGGTTCCCGTCGAGCTACCCTTGACCGCCGAGGCCGCTGCGTACATCACCCGCTGGGACGCCGTGCCGAACTCGGCGGCGTTCGAGGAGATGGGTGTGCGCTTTCGTGATGTGTCGGAGTCATTGGCCGATTCGATCAGCTGGCTGAGAGCCGCGGGGCACTTGTCGTGACGCTATCGATGGCGGGTGCAGTCGGTGGCTTCATGCTGCGGCTCGGTAGCGCGGTGCTCGTTGCATGGATCGCGTTCTCGATCGGCCGCTGGCTCGGCGCACGTGAGGCGCGCAAGGAGCACCCGGAGCATGAGGGTCCTGTCGGGTCGGTGGTGGGTGCCACGCTTGCGCTCCTAGCCTTTACCTTGGCCATCACGTTCAACATGGCCCACTCGAAGCACAACCATCGCAAAGAGCTCGTGCGCGAGGACGCCAGGGCGATTCGGACAGCTTACGACCGCGCACTGCTCCTTCCTCCGGACGCTGCTCGAAGCGCCCATATCTTGCTCGCCGAGTACGCTCAGATCCGCGCCTTCGATACGTTCGCCGAGCCGGACTTGCCGCTCAGTCAAGTCATCGCGCGCTCGGAAGAGATTCAGCGAGAGCTGTGGCTGCAGGCCGTCGGGCATCGAGAGCATTCCCAGCTACGCTTCTACATGGATGCGCTCGGCAACCTGACCAACACGCATGCCGAGCGAATCACGCTGGGTGTGTACGATCACGTGCCATTGGCCGTGTGGATTTGCCTCGTCGTGGTGACCGCCCTCGGCATGCTCACCATGGGCTATCAATCGGGGCTGGCGGGTTCGCGACGTACCCGCGCGATGGTTCCACTGGTGATCTCGTTCTGCGTGGTTCTCTGCATGGCAGTCGACCTCGATCGACCTCAAGAGGGCATCCTTCGCGTCAACCAGGGGCCGATGATGCGCTTGGCCGCATCGCTCGCCGATCTGCCTCCCGGGCTCTAGTGCTATAACCCGCGCCTTCGACCGAGGAGGGACCATGCGCGCAGCGATTCTTCGACAAAATGGACCGACCGACACCGTCGAGGTGGGGCAAATGGCTGCGCCCGCCAACCGCCGGGATGAGGTTCTCGTTCGAGTACATGCCGCGGCAGTAAACCCAGCCGACCTGAAGGTGTGCACCGGCAAGGATGGCGGCGGCTTCATTCACTCGACGAAGTTTCCCTTTGCCATCG
>Ga0316191_10000884_pt1 | contig 20226 bp, 20 predicted proteins | sample Eddworburr2cm_MG_FD_204928 | JGI IMG/M metagenome (GOLD analysis project Ga0316191, IMG submission 204928) | Coastal sediment microbial communities from Maine, United States - Eddy worm burrow 2 cm | ecosystem: Environmental > Aquatic > Marine > Coastal > Sediment | place: USA: Maine... | reverse complement strand
CAACACGGAGACCGATGACATTTTGTCGGATCGGCGCCAGGCCGAGATCGCCGACCTGGTCGAGCGACTGGCGCGGTTCGCGCCGGACAAGGTATTGCTCGAGGCGCCCTATGGCACGACCCGGGCCCAGGAGCGTTATGCCAGCTACCTGACAGACGAGCATGAACTGACCCGCAACGAGATCGACCAGATCGGTTACCGGCTGGCCCGCCGGCTCGGCCACGCGGCCGTCTTTCCGGTGGACTACCCGATGTTTCAGGACAGCACGGCTCTTGAGTTCTACCAGGCCTACCATCCCGAATCGAAGACCGATGGCGAGGCCATCCGCGCCGACTGGGAGATCGCATCGGCGGCCGATTCCGAACGCCAGAGGTCCAGCACTATCGCCCAGTACCTGGCCCATCTGAACAGCGTGGAATGGTGGGCTTTCGACCTGGACAGCCGCTATGCGCTGCAGACCAGCATGCGGCATGCCCAGTACGACCAGTATGCCGGCGCGGACCTGCTGACCAGCTGGTACAAACGCAATCTGCGCATCATCACCAATATCCACCGTTCGACCGGCGATGACGACGAACGGGTGCTGCTGCTGATGGGAGCGGGCCACAACCGCATCCTGTGGGACCTGATCGACACCTCGCCACTGCTCTGCCGGGTCGATCCGCGGCCGTTGCTGATCGATTGAGACGAGTACCCGCGGCAGCCACAGAGCCGCGGTCGCTTCCTGCAACCGCGGCCGTCACCGGTGGTATCGCGTGCATCTGCCGCACCCGGACTCATCGGCGGCCTCGGGCACAGGTGCACCCGCACGATCCCGCATGATCTCGGCCACCTATCCTTATGCGGCCGCGGTCCGATCAGTTATGCTGCCCCAACGGTCGGCGGGTACAAGGCTCGCCAGGGAGACACCAATGAAAAACCGCAACCGGATTCTGGCCTGCGTGCTTGCGACGCTGTTTGCCTTCAACGTGCAGGCACAGACCGACGCCGACGAGGCGGGCGACATCGATGCCGAGGCACTCGAGATCTTCAAGGAGATGGCGGATTATCTCGAAGCGGCCAGCGTATTCGGCTATCAGGCCGAGTACTCATACGACGCAGTGCAGGAATCCGGGCTCAAGGTGGAGTTCGGCGCATCACGCAAGATCCTGGTGTCACGGCCCGACCGGATGCGGGTGGAATCCCAGCGCCGGGATGGCATGCGCGCCGTGATGACATTCGACGGCAAGAAAATGTGGCTGTACGAGCCCAAAGAGAACGTCTATGCCACGGCCGACCAGCCGGGCCATCTCGACGAATCGATCGAGCATGTCGTCACGGGGCTGCGCATAAAAGCGCCTCTGGCCGACCTGATCGAAACGGGTCTGTATGAGAAGGTCACGACCCCACTGACCCGCGCACTTTATCTCGGCGAGACGATCGTGACCGGGGTCGCTTGCGAACATCTGCTGATGAGCAACGACTACGCGGACTTTCAGCTGTGGATCACCAGCGGCGACCAGCCGGTGCTCAAGCGCATCGTGATTACCTATCGGGAAGAGCCCGGCCAGCCGCAGTTCCGTGCGCACTTCCTTAGCTGGGACATGTCGCCCAGAGACATCAAGGGCCAGTTCGAGTTTGAGCCACCGGAGGGTGCAGAGCGTATCCGCATCTATGTGCCGGCGCCGGTGACCGATATCGGCTCGGACAAGGGGGACAAGTCATGAGGGCAGCAAGCACCAAGTTGATGACGGGCCTGATGGTCGCGTCAGTGGTCTGTCTCCTGGCCATGGATTTCGCCGAGGCCCGACGCGGCGGTGGCGGCGGGCGCGGACACAGCATGAGCCGCGGCGGACCGGCCGCGAGCGGTTCTTTCAATCGCTCACGGGCACGACCGTCGGGCGGCTCGTCCATGAGTTCCAGGGACCGCAGCACGAATCGCAACGTGAACCGGGACATGAACCGGGCCACCAACCGCGATGTGAATCGGGATGTGAAACGGGACACGGATCGACAAGTAGACCAGGATCGCCTCGACCAGCGGCAGGACAATCGCCAGGACCGCTTCGACCAGCGCCAGGACAACATCGATCAGCGCCAGGATTTTCGCAAAGATGCCTACGACGATCGCAAGGAGTACTACGACAACCGCAACGAGTGGTACGAGGATCGCTGGCGCGCCGGCGCCTATCTGTCGGTCTCGTCATGGAATCGCATGAACTGTTCCTACACGACGGTCAGGGTCGACAGCATCACCTACTACGACTGCAACGGCGTCCGCTATGAGCGGGTCTATCGCGGCACCTCGGTCACCTACATCGTCGTCAATTAGTCTGCCGCTTGCGGCCCGTCGGTGCGTGCCTTGATCGGCCGGATCGCCGCGAGCGCATGCTACTGGCTGCCCGCGACCCTGCTGGTGGCCGTCGCGAGCAACCAGCTGCGACTGGTGGAAACCGCATCTCTGTCACCCTGGTCGGGCGGCGGATTCGGCATGTTCTCCTCCATCGACTCGCCGGGCCACCGCCATCTGCATGCCTTCGTGCTGAACGATGACATCCGTCGCGAGGTGGCGTGGCCTCGCGACATGAAAGAGACCGTGCTGCGCGCGACCACCCTGCCGACCCCGCAGCGACTGGCAGCGCTGGCCACCGAGCTGGCGCGCCTCGAGTCCGGCGGACCCATCCGCTGGGACGCGATCGAACTGCAGGTCTGGACGGTGGACTACCAGCCTGACGGGCTGTCGCCCAGCGGCCGCCTGGTCGTGAAAGAGCGCTTCGATCTTGCACCTCGCTGACAGATCCCTGTTCGCCCGCGCCGCCCCGGCCGGCTCGCTGGTCATCGACCTGGGGCTGCGACTGACCCTGCTGGATCTGCTGCTGCGGCCGGTGGGCGACTGGGCGCTGCGCCCGCTCATCCTCGGCCTGGCCGCGGTCGCGCTGTTGCGCCCGCGCTGGTTGCATCAGCCGCTGTTGTGGCTCGCCCTGGCCGGCCTCACCGGTGCACGGGTCATGCTCGACTGGCCGCTGGCCGACAACCATGCCTACCTGTTGTCGTACTGGTGCCTGGCCGTGTCGCTGGCGCTGATGAGCCGGGATGCGCACAAACCGCTGGCGTTCAACGGCCGCGTGTTGGTCGGGCTGGTGTTCCTGTTCGCCTGCGTGTGGAAATTCGTCGGCTCGGACAACTATCTCGACGGTACTTTCTTCCAGGTGACGTTGCTGACCGATCCGCGCTTCGAGGGCTTCTCGCAGGTCGCCGGCGGTCTCGATGCACAAACCTATCAGGCCTTGAGCGAATTCGTCGGACTGCATCGGGACGCAGTACCGCCACTGGACGGCAGTGGGGTCGAACTGCCGCAGCGTTTCGTGTGGCTGACATGGGCAGCCACCGGATGGAACCTGTTCATCAACGCCGCACTTGCGATCGCCTTCCTGTGGCCGCCGGGCCGCGGTCCGGGCCATCTCCGTCACGCCCTGCTGCTGATCTACTGCACGATCACCTACGCGGTGGCGACGGTCGACGGTTTCGGCTGGCTGCTGCTGGCCATGGGCGCGGCACAATGCAGTGTGGAACAACGACGCACGCGGCTGGCCTATGTCGCCGTGTTCATCCTGATCATCTTCTACAGGGAGGTCCCTTGGGCGGAGAGCGTGTTCCTGCCCCTGTTGGCCGGACCGGTCGTTAACTAGTCGACGAGAAACGCACCAGGTCGCGATCGGAACAACACCTGACTGGTAATCATTACAGCCAGGAATATCCACGGTAGCCAATGATGGTACCGCTCCCCGGTCAGGAAGACGCCCGACAGTGCCAGTAACAACATGCTTCCCTGCCACAACCGGTACGGATGGCTCAGGGGCACGCCGAGAAGGACCCGCGACAAGACCACGCCGGCGATCGCAAAGATCGCCAGGAGGATAAGAAAATCGCGTCGCTGGGCGACGAAGTATTCTCGCCAGTCGGTGTCGATGGCCTGCCGCTGCGGCATCAGGATGGCGGTGGCCAGATAGATCAGCACCGGGAAGCACAGGATCATGGCGAAATCGTAGGCGGTCCAGTCCTCGATCCGGTGCAGGTCCCAGAAGGCCCACCAGATCTGCACCGTGACGACGGACAGCACGATCGCCCATGACAGCTGCGGCCAGTAGCGGTGCTGGCTGCGCCATACCTCGGTCATGCCACGCAACAGCTGGGTCAGCGCCACCGCCAGCACGATTGAGGTCATCACCATGAGGTACTCGAACACTGTCATCCGCTCACTCCCCAGCAACGGTCCTTACGACAATCGGACAGTTCAGCCCTGTCGATGATCTTGCCGACCGTGCCGTCATTGATTTCGCGCGTTGCACGCAATCTCTGCATCCGCCGCCGACAACACCTACTTCATCGGCGGCATGGTCTCGAAGTTGGGCACGTCCTTGGTAGTCATGTCCCAGGCCTCGCGACAACTCGTGTAGGCGACCCCGTGGGGCGCGAACCAGCTGTTGTCCTCGAAACACCCGACCGGCACGATGATGATGCCGGACCGACCGCTGTTCTTGCCATGCAGCCGGCTGCCGCAGGTGGGGCAGAAATGGTAGCTCTTGACGTTGCCGCTGTCGGCGGTGAATACGTAAGAAGCCGGCTGGCCGTCGATGGCCACGTCATCCGCCTTGAAGAAGGCCTGCGACGCGTGCCCGGTGCCGGACAGCTTCTGGCACTGGGCGCAGTGGCATTGCACCATCCTCACCGGCGCCGCGTGAGCCGTGTAGCGGATGGCGCCGCACAGGCAGTTGCCGGTGGCGAATGCGGGATCAGACATGCGGGACTCCTCCCATGCAGATTCGGTGCTGTCGAAATGTCAGTATAGGCACTCCGGCACCGTCAGGAGGATAGCCGATTCGATCACTTCAACCTGCGTCCCACTTCAGCCTTGACAGCCGTCCCGTGGGTGTTGCCGATCGGCCACTGCCGAGCCCTGTTTCGGATAGAGACTTGCTGCTTCCAGAATGTTTTCTCGCACCAGCCGCCGCAGCGCTACCGGCCGCAGTACCTCGACATCCGCGCCGTACTTGAGGATATCCATTACCAGCTCGCGCGGATCGCTGTAGGGTACCTCGAGGGTCCATGATCCATCGGCATCGAAGCGGCCCTTCTGTTCGGGGTGCCAGGTCTCTCGCGACACCCAGCGCGAACGGACCGGATCGAACCTCAGCACGGCGGTCTTGGTGTCGCTGCCGCCGAAGATGCCGTAGCCGGCGGACAGTTCCTCATCGAGCAGTTTGTCGCTGACCACCCGGGCCGGGTCGTCCAGCACGCTGACGCCCGCTACTGCATCCACCGAGAAGCAGCGCAACGCATCGCGCAGGTGGCACCAGGCGTCCAGGTACCAGTTGTCCCGGTAATGGACCAGCCGCTGGGGCGAGACGACGCGCTCGACGGTCTCACCAACCTGTCTCCGGAAGTGCGCCAGCTTCAGCCGGCGTCGCGACAACAAGCCCGCGGCGATCGTCTCGAAGCACCCCGGGTCCATCCTGCGGCTGGCCATGGGCAGGACACGGATGCGGCGGATGACCTCGTCCGCCGTATGGTCGCCGCGGCCGAGGATCTGGCGGATCTTGTCGCGTAGCGGGGTGATCTGCGCACCGAGCAGACCCGGCTGGATGTTCTCCAGCAGGTGCTCGACGGTGAGCAGCGCCCGCAACTCCTCTTCCGAGAACCAAAGACCGGGGAGTTCCCAGTCGGCCGCCTGCGGATCGCCGCTGTCGAATCGATACCCGCGAGCCTCACGATCCCACACGATGGGCGCGCCCATGCGATCACGCATATATTCCAGGTCGCGCTTGAAGGTGGCGGGCGAGACCTCCAGCACGTCGAGAAACTTCTGTCGCGGGACCGCCCGGCCCTGCTGCAGCAACTGCTGGATCTTGTAGAAGCGTTCGGTGCGGTCCATCGCGGTCTCCTGAGAGTTACCGACAGTGTAGTCGGTATGAGGGCTGCAGTGGCTCATGACATGAGCTACTGGCAACGCCGGAGCGGCCATGAGCCACCGCGAAACCAAAGCGCGGTGTCGATCCCGTACCGATCGCAGGCTTCATCAGAACGCAGACGGCATGAAACGTCCAGGCGGTCGTTGTCGCTGCTGCGCGCCTGGAGCCAGCCTCCCCGTGGCGCGAATCAGGGCTCACCTTATGAGCCACCACCCACGGCAGACTGTCCACAGGCCCGGGGCTCCGTACGCAGCGCTCACCTCTCGCCGGAGGCCCTGACAACATCCAGTTGCGCAACGGAGTCTCGGGACCACCAATCCGCGTTTGACGATCGTTTGCGGCCATCGAGATAGCGCCCCGATGCGGGGTCTATGCTCTGAACAGGAGAACCTGAATGCTACGGAGTTCGCACATCCCTCGCCGGCGTGACGCTGATGGGCGGATAGTCTCATGAGAAGAAGCCACCTCTGCATAGGCCTGTTCGCCCTGCTGCTGGTCGGGTCGCTGGCGATCGCCGACGACTGGTTTGCGGTCGAGGACGAGTCGGATGACTTCGGTGCTGAAGACTACGCCGACCCGTGGGACACCGATTACGAGGCGGACCCCTGGTCCTCCGGCACGGACGATCGCGACGAGCATCGACCTGACCGCTTTCGGCTCTACGACGACGTCGGCCGGCGCACCGGTCGGGTCGAGCGCAACCCGATCCTCGAGGATACGTACAGCGTCTACGACGAGCGCGGCCGCCACACCGGCCGGGTCGAACGCAACCCGATCCTGGATGACGACTATTCCGTCTACGATGATCGCGGGCGCAGGGTGCGAGAGATCCGCAGGAACCCTGTGATGGACGATCAGTACGACATCTATGATCAACGCGGGGTCAGGATCGGCCGGATCCATGAGAATCCGGTCATCGACGGCCAGTACGAGATCTACGATCAGCGTGGGCGGCGCATCGGTCGGGTTGAGTCAGACTGACCGGCGACTCATTCCAGGCCCACCTCACCGGCCTGCCCTGCCCGTCCCTGTGACACGTGCGCCGTCAGACAACCGGACCGGAGCGGTTACCATTGGGCATCCACATGTCCGCTCAGGCCTGGTCCCCGATGAAAAAGTCCCGATACACCCCCGGCGAAGTCTTCCACGACGGCGAACACGGCGTCTACGATGACACGCTCGGCTGGGCGATCAACAAGAAATCGAAATCCATGGCCCGGGTGGTCTATGAGCGCGTGCATGAGAACACGGACTTCAAGGGCGTGCGCCGCGGCGAAGGCCTGGACTACGCCAAGTGGGTATTCAGCGAAGAACCCGGTCTGGCGGAAGGCATCTTCCAGGGCGGGTTCGAGCTGATGATCGATGCCGAGATGGAGCCGAAGGCGGCCATCGGCCTGCACTGGCACCAACGCACCGAGGAAATCTACTACCTCCTCGAGGGCAGCATCCGCATGACGACCGTCAGCGCCGACGGCGATGAACATTCGGAGACCCTTAAAGCCGGTGACGCCCATGCCGTGCTTAGAGGACAGGGGCACTATGGTCGTGTCGGTGCAGACGGTGTGCGTTTCATGGCGGTATCGTTCCGCCGGGAATAGACTGAGTCATTGGTGACCGCCGGAGTAAAGGACTTGATCAGCACACTCATCTTCGACCTCGACGGCACCCTGGCCGACACCGAGAAGCTGCACTGCCGCGCCTACCAGAAGGCTCTCGCAGAACTGGGGGTGACGATCTCCGCTACCGAGTACGAACATCACTGGATCCGGCGCGGCAGGAATATCCATGAGTACGTCGAGGTGCAGCGCCTGGACATCGATCCGGACGTGGTGCGGGTAAGCAAGGCCGCGCATTTTCAGCGTCTGGCTGAGGCATCTGCCGAAGCGATGCCCGGCGCACGCTCTGCCCTGAAGTGTTTCGCAGGTCGTAAGCGCCTGGCGCTGGCCACCTCTTCCTATCGGGACGCGGCGCAGGCTGTCCTCGGACGACTTGAGCTGGCAACATTCTTCGAATACATCGCCACCAAGGAACAGGCCGAGCGGGTCAAGCCGGCGCCCGATATCCTGCTCCATGTCGCGCGAACTCTCGACGTCGAAGCGGCCGCGTGCCTGGTTATCGAGGACTCGGAGAAAGGCGTCCGCGCAGCGGCGGCGGCCGGTATGGCGAGCATCGCGATCCCCAACCATCACACCGCGGAGCATGACTTCTCAGCGGCCAGTGTGATCCTTGACTCCCTGGGAGAACTGACACCAGAGTTCCTAGAGTATTTCGAGCAAAATCATATAAGTAATTAATCTTCAATAATAAATATTGATTAGATTCCGAACCCAAGTCGACGACCAACAAGCCGCGGCAAGGTGGGTCAACGCGTCCGCCATCGGCTCATCGACCGAGCTGCGCGGTCATCCGGATCTGAAACTGGCGGCTCCTGGCACGACCGCGCTCGTGCCAGAATGGCAACCACAGCTCGGCCTGACCTGATCAAGTGCGTACCGACCATGACAATAGTCAACCAATCGACCCTCACCTGCCCTGAATGCGGTTCCGCGAAAAGCGTCACCATGCCGACGGACTCGTGCCAGTATTACTACGACTGTGAATCCTGTGGCGTGCTGTTGAAGCCGCTTGCGGGAGACTGCTGCGTTTTCTGCTCTTATGGCACCGTACCGTGCCCACCCGTTCAGGCGTCCCGGCCATGCCGGGAGAAAGGGACAGACGACCCATCGTGATCTTCCCACACATCAAGACTTTCTCGCGGGCCTGGTGGATCTCGCTGCTCAGCGCAAGCTGCGTTTTCGGACTACTCACCTACCTCGTCTTGCGCTGGTTCGGTGCCGTCGATGACGACCGGCTGGTGCTCTATCTGATTCTCGGCATCGCCATGGGTGATTTCCTGCTGGCACTGTCGTTCGAGCTGACGACGCCCACCCAGGTCGTGATTGGGCCAGGAGAGCGCCGGACGGCCCATTGCGAACTGATGGAGACCGCGGTGGTGATCTCTGGTTTCGGGGACTCGCCGGAGGGACAGGTCAGAATCCGCGGCGAGATTTGGTCTGCCCGGCAGGCCGACGGACAGCGTTTAATACTTGCTGCCGGCACCGAGGTGGCCATCGTTGGCCGCGACGGGTTGAAACTGCTGCTGGCGGAGCGATCCGGTCAATGCTGAAGATGGATGGATGAGACCCGCAGGCGCTCAGCCTGCGAACAGCGACTCAGGCTGCGCGCTTGCCACGACAGCCAGGGAAGCTCCGGCAGATCCAGAATCGGGACAGTATTGTCTGGGCGCGCTTTTCGGACCGAAGAACCATCGTCGCGCCGCAATCGGGACAGCCAGGCGCTTCCTCGACCTGGAAGTCCAGCAGTCGCCGGGTGACTGATTCCGGCATCTCGGCGGCAGCCTCGGCCAACTCCTCTCCACAGACCAGCCGGATGCCCACGTCCCTCGCGAACGCGCGTGCCTCCTGGGAGAAATCGCCGGAACTCACAAGCATGCCCTTGCGGGCGTTGCGGGCGACCACGACTCCGAACAGTTCACGGACAGAGAACACCGTGACTTCGCGGTCCGGCCAGTGCTTGCAATGCACCAGTGTGAGGGCGTCGTCCTTGTGCAGTTGCAGGTCCATCCCGCCGTCCAGCCCCTGCACGGTCTCTGTCACCTCGTAACCCTGCTGCTTGAACCAGACAGTGCACAGCTCTTCGAACTCCCGCCAGGACAGTTGCTGAATCTTCTGCAGATCGAGCGAGCCCGATCTGTGACCGCCGAATCGGCTGCGGCGATAGAGGCTCATGACGGCCGCAAGCAGGAACAGGCTGCCGAAGACAAGGCCGACCACGGACCAGGCGTTGTGTACGAGCTCGGTCGTTGAGTCCACCAACGGCGTTCGGACCGCGGTGGTAAAGAGAGTCGGTACGACGTAATGAAACAGCATGAACATGGCGCCAGCGGCCAGCAGGTTCAAGTACCAGGGCAGGCGCACAAGGTCGCCAAGCCCGAGTGACATACGTCGCGACATCGGAGTCCTTACCTGTGCATTGGATGCAAAGCGTGACACAGCCGGAAACGTACAATCCGCGACCAGCGTCACAGACTGACAACCGCAGCGACCGGCCCTGCTGCACTGCAGTCGGCCTTTGCCGGCCTGCGGCGCAACACTAGACGGCGTTCGAATCCATGGCTGCAGCCGGCAGCAACCGGCGCTCGATAGCCGCGAATCCACCCTGGACGACCAACGCCATAGCCGCTGCCGGCACAGCTCCCTGCAGTATCAAGCCGGTGTCTGCCAGACGGATGCCGGTGAGTATGGGTTGGCCGTATCCGCCCGCCCCGATGAGGGCCGCCAGGGTCGCGGTACCCACATTGATGACGGCCGAGGTCTTGATCCCCGCCAGGATCGAGCGCGTCGCCAGCGGCAACTCGACGAGGCGCAATCGTGCCCGGCCGGGGAGCCCCAGAGCGGCTGCGGATTCGACGATCGGTGACGGGATGTCCTCGATGCCTGCATGGGTGTTCTGGATGATGGGCAGCAAGCTGTAGAGAAACAGCGCTGCGACGGCCGGCGGTCCGCCGATTCCGAGCAGCGGGATCATGAACACGAACAACGCCAGCGACGGGATCGTCTGGAGGATGCCGGCGACCGACAGGATAAGGCGGCCGGCGGCTTGATTGCGCGACGCCGCCACACCCAGTGGCACGGCAAACAGGATGGCCGCCGACAGCGAGATGCCGACCAGCGTCAGGTGTTCGCGCGTGTTGCGCCAGAAACCCGCCCAGGCCGACTGGCCGACTTGTTGTGCCCGCACCTCGAGCTCAGCAGCGAGAAAGTCTGCGGCAACCCGTGACTCCGCCACTCCGTCGATTTTGACCCGCGCATTCATGGCACTCATGGCCGCCGCGTCAATCCTGCCCGCCAGGCGCGAGAAAGCAGTGACGACTCCGGGTAAACGGCCCTGCAGATCTGCGCGATAGACGATCACCGCCTGGTAAGTGGGAAAATAGTCAGCGTCGTCCGCCAATGCGATCAGATCGTAGAACGCGATTTCCGCATCGGTCGTATAGAGATCAGTCACGTCCAGAGCACCCGAGGCGAGTCCGCGGTAAGCGAGATCGTGATCCATGCCGCGGACGTTCGTCTGGGGCAAAGAATAATGCCGCTGCAGGCCTCGCCAGCCATCGGCACGATCGAGGAATTCGTTACCGAAACCAAGCACCAGATCAGGCTGTTCACGCAGATCGGAGATGTGCCGCAGGCCCAGCTGCGCCGCGTGCTGCCGCCGCATGCCGATGGCGTAGCTGTTGTTGAAGCCGAGATCCGGGCTCATGCGCAGGCCGCGGACAGCGAGAGCCTCACGCAACCCGTCGTCACCGTCGACATCCGGGTCCTTGAGGATCTCCTGGACCAGCGTGCCCGTGTATTCCGGATAGGCATCTATCTCGCCAGAGAGTAGCGCCTCCCAGAGGATGCGGGTGCCGCCCATCTGGCGCAGGTGATCCGCTTGTGCGCCGGCATCGCCCGCCAGCTGCTGCAGAATCTCTCCGAGTACCACCGACTCGGTGAAGCTCTTCGATCCTATCGACACCCGCTCGGCCGCGGACGCCACGCTGTGGCCCAGGGCCGTCAGGACCAATACAGCGGTGACGGCCGCGTGAAATAACCGGCATGACCATGCCAGGTGCGCCGACTTCATGCCAGCACCTCACCGAGCGCCTCGAAGGGGCCGCGCTGGGCATTGATGAATTCGGTGACGAAAGGATCGGCAGGCGAACGGGCGAGTTCGGCGATGCTGCCCTGCTGGATGATACGGCCGGACCGGAGCAGCACGAGCTTGTCGGCAAAGAAGGCCGCTTCCGCGATGTCATGAGTGACCATGACCACGGTTTTTCCGAGCCTGGCGAAGATGGCTCTCAACTCCTGCTGCAGCTGGTAGCGGATCATCGGGTCCAATGCTCCCAGAGGTTCGTCCAGCAACAACAATTCCGGGTCCAGCATCAGGGCGCGCATCAGGCTCACCCGCTGACGCTGCCCACCGGAGAGTTCTGATGGATAGCGACCCATCAGATGGGCGCTCAAGTGGACGAGGTCCGTGAGTTGCTCGAGCCGGTCCTCGATCCAACCGGGGTCGCGGCGCAGGTAGCGCGCCATGAGGGTGACGTTGTCACGAACGCGCAAATGCGGGAACAGCCCACCCTCCTGAATCACGTAGCCCATGCTTTGGCGCGCCAGCAGGATATTGCCGGCTGACATCGGTTCGCCCTTGAATATCAGGGCGCCGCTGTCCGGCCTGACCAGGCCCACGATCAGTCGCAGCAAAGTAGACTTTCCGCAACCACTGGGCCCGATCAGGACGGTGGTCTTGCCAGACGCGATGCAAAGGTCCGTGGGCGAGAGGGCCGGCTGCCCGTCGTAGCTCTTGGTGATGCCCCGAAATTGCAGCATCGCTGCATTCTGTTGGAATGCTGCAGCTGTCTCAACCGGCGGGGTGCTCATGCACCATGGAAAGCGGTCCCCGAGGTTCCTAGAAGATTTCCCGTCCCCGCGATGACGCAACCGGGGACATCGGCGCATGTCCCCGGTTTCGCGTATGATCCGCCGACTTTCATCTCCTTAGTTACAAGGGAAGGACATGGGATCGTCCCGCCTGGCGACACTCTTCGCCATCACCATAATGACTGCCTGCACAGATTCACAGACACCCTCCCCCGCCGAGCCGACCGCCCGATCCGGGCGGCTGACCGCGACGACCGCGGCACCCGTGGCGGAGCGCCGGGATGACAGCATCTCTTATCACGGTCTTACGCTGGATGACCCCTATAACTGGCTGCGGGATCCGGACTATCCGAAACTGGATGATGAGGATGTGCTGGCTTATCTGAAGGCCGAGAACGCCTACTTCGACCACGTCATGAAGCCACACGAGACGCTGGTGGAGTCCCTGTTCGAGGAGCTGAAATCCCGCCAGGCGCCGGACCTGGAGTCGGTGCCCTGGCGCGACGGCGCTTATCTGTACCAGTGGCGATACCCGGGCCTCAGTGAGTATCAGGTCTGGACCCGCAGACCACTCGAAGGCGGCGATGAAGAAGTCATCCTCAACGAGCCGCAGCTCGCCGAGGGTCACAAGTACTTCGATATGGGCGGCATGGACGTGAGTCGCGACGGGCGCCACATGGCCTGGTCGGTCGACACGGACGGGTCGGAGCGCTACCAACTGCGGATCACAGACCTGGAGACCGGGAAACCGGTCGACGAGCCTATTCAGGATGCCGCCGGCGACACGCTCTGGTCGGCGGACGGCCGCACGCTGCTATACACGGTCCTTGGTGACACATGGCGCCCCTACCAGGTTCGCGCTCACACGCTCGGGTCACCCGTGTCCGAGGACCGGGTGCTGTTCCAGGAGGACGACATCGCCATGTGGGTGACGCTCGGCGAAACCCGATCCGGAGACTTCTTCCTGATCGATGTCGGCGGTCACCAGACCACCGAGACCTGGTTTCTGCCGACCGGCGACATCTCGGCAGATCCGGTGCTGATCGCTGAACGCGTTCCCGACGTCTCTTATGAGGTCACCCATGCCCGGGACCGCTTCTATATCCGTATCAACGATCTCCACCAGAATTTCCGCGTCGTCTCGACGCCGACCGACAGACCGGACCGCGACCACTGGCAGGAACTCATCGCCGGCAACGATGAAGACTACATCCGCGGTATCGACGCCTTTGCCGACTTTCTCGTCATCCAGCAGCGCACCGGGGGCATCGACCGGGTCCGCATCCGGGATTATGACGGCGGCGCGCACGACGTTGAGTTTCCGGAGGCCGCGTACACCGTCGGACTCGGCCACAACGAAATCTTCGATATTGACTTCGTCCGCCTGAACTACGAGTCGATGGTCACGCCGGAGACGGTGTTCGACTACTTCGTCGACACCCGCGAGCTGGTCAGCCGGAAAGTCCAGCCGGTGCCCGGCGGTTACGATGCGTCCGGCTACCAGACGGTCCGTCTCATGGCGCCGGCCCGTGACGGCGAACAGGTGCCGGTGACAGTGGTCTACCGCAAAGACTACCGACGGGATAACAGCCGGCCGCTGTACATCACCGGCTACGGCACCTACGGCCTGGCCTACGATCCGGAATTCTCGACTTCACGCCTGTCGCTGCTCGATCGGGGTTTCGCATTCGCTATCGCTCACATCCGCGGCGGCGACGAGCTCGGTCGACGCTGGTACCTGGACAGCCTTGGCGACAAGCGGCCGAATACTTTCAACGACTTCATCGACGCCACCCGATTCCTGGTGGCAGAGGGATTCGGGGCACCGGGCCGGGTCGCGGCATCGGGCGGCAGCGCCGGTGGCACGGTCATGGGGGTGGCGCTCAACCAGGCGCCGGAACTGTGGGGCGCCATGGTGGCACACGTGCCCTTCGTGGACGTCGTCCACACGATGTTGGACGCCGAGCAGCCGCTGACCCCGCTGGAGTGGCCGGAGTGGGGTGACCCGGCGACAAGCAAGGCCGCTTTCGAAACCCAGCTTGCCTACTCGCCCTACGATCAGATCGAAGCGAAGGACTATCCCCCGGTCTTTATGACCGCCGGGGTCAACGATCCGCGAGTGGCTTACTGGGAGCCGGCAAAGTTCGCCGCACGCCTGCGCCACACCAAGACCGACCAGAACATCCTGCTGCTGAAGACCAACATGGGATCCGGGCACTTCAGCAAGACCGGCCGCCTGGCCGCCTACCAGGACGTGGCGGAGGAGTACGCCTTCATCCTGCTCGCCATGGATAGCGCCGGCGGCTAGCCAGACACGCCCGGTCTGTGAACACGATCACCGCGCAGTCGGCTGATCGCTGTCATCATTTTCGCTGATGAATGCAGACAGGCAGAAACTGGCGGTCGGGCTGTTGGCGATGACCATGGGCAGCGGCATCCTGCTGGTGGGCCTCGGCGCCATCGAAGTCGACCCCGCCAGTGTCCATGCCCCCATGTGGGTGATCGGCGTCGCCGGGATGACGTTCATCGGCGGCGGTGCTGCGGTGCTGTTCGAAGGTCACCGGCTGCTGGCCAATCTGGGCGGCCTGACCGTGATCGCCAGCCTGATGACGGTGGCTTTCTGGGTGGCATTCAATGCGCCAGCGGAACAGATCCAGGGCGGCATCCCGTTGCTGTCGGCTGAGACCAATGGGCGCATCGGCAAGCTACTGTTCGGGTTCGGCGGATTTCTCTGCCTGGCATTGCTGGTCTACGGGTTGCGGCGCCTCGGCCAGGATCCGGACCAGGTCCGGACACCCCGCCCGCCTACCGGCCCGGCCGCCGGGTTTCATGGACCAGCGCGCCCTCCTGAACGACAACCGTGGCGGACTCGGTCTCGATGACGAGGAGGCTGATCTCGCTCCCCGGGCCAATAGTGATCCGCTGGGGTGAATCGCAGTCCGGGTACCACAGCGCTTTGTCGTTAACACGCAGGACACCGGCAATACGACTGGCCAGCACAAGGCCCTCGGTGCAGTAGAGATCCAGGTCCCCTTCGATACGCGTCTGGCGCAATTCGAAAAAGCCGTGGTGGATCTCCACGTCCCCACCGATGTGGGTGCCCGGCTCCGTCTCGAGCCGCCCATCGCTGAGCTTGACGTTGCGCCTGACGCTGCTGTCCGCCTGAAGTCGCACATCGCCATCGATCACCCGGCCAGTGCCGATGGATCGGCCAGCCTGCACGGTCAGGTCGCCGTCGATGACCCGGAAGGTCTTGTCCGGCCTGTCTGTGTCGACCGATACCGAGCGATCTATGGCGCAGGCCGACAGACCGACGCCGATCGACAGCAGCAGCGTGGCCCGGCAGACCGACGCAAGAATCACTGTCCGCACCCAACCTCGTGCCTGCGCGGTCGTCACGGGAGGATCCGGGGATCGGCACCGGCCACAGGTTTCGACACCATCAGGCTGCCTTTCCGAGAAGCCAGCGGTAGGACTCAAGCAGTGCGGCCTTGCCGCCGCTCTCCAGTACCTTGCCGTGGGCCAGGATGATCCTGTCAAAGTCCCACTCGAGCACCCGGCGGATGTCCTGCGCGCCGCGCGCCTTGTCTCGGTAGCAAAGCCTAAGCAACAAAGGCACCGCGAATCGGTCAGAGACGCCGCCGAGCCTTGCGTAGATACGGGTCAAAAGGTCTTCCCCGGTCAGACAGTTCTCCGCGATGTCGCTGGTGATCAACGTCCGGCTGGCGGCGTGGAAGAAGATCGTTTCATGAAGCAAGGTGCCGCCGACAAACTGCGACTCGATATCCGGCGCCCAGGGCGAACTGCCCGTCTCATCGAGCAGAGCGTCGAAACGCAGATCCTTGCGCTTGTTCGCCAACCCCGGTTCGCCCACCAGTTTCGCGTCCGGCCAGGCGGTCGCGGCCTCGCCGGCATAGAGGTGATGGAAACGATTCGGCGCTACGATCCAGCTTACCGGGCCGAGTGCATCGACTTGGGTCTTCAGCGTGGCGGAGATGGCGACCGGCGAGTGTAGCCACAGGGAACGGTCGGACAGGCGCACGAGGGTCATCCGCGTGCCCACTTGCACGCCGAGCATGGCCAGCGGTGCGGCGGACACCCACAGAGTGTCCGCCAGGCGTTCGAGTGTGGTGTCTGTCATGTCCGGGCTCCCCGGCTGTCGATGGCTAGAGTATAGCCACGACCGGCGGCGCTAAACGCTTGGGGAATACCGAAATCAGCTACGATGTCCTTCGGTCCGCGCAGGGTATGAACATCATGATCACCGTCCACCATCTCGAAGACTCGCGCTCGCAGCGCGTGCTCTGGCTGCTGGAAGAGCTGGGCGTCGAGTACGAGATCAAGCTCTATAAACGCGATCCCAAGACCATGCTGGGGCCGGATTCTCTAAAGCGGATCCACCCGCTGGGCAAGTCACCGGTGGTCGAGGACGGCGAGCGCCGCATCGCCGAGTCCGGCGCGATAATGGAATACCTCGTCAGTCAATACGGCGATGGCCGGTTGATCCCGGTCGAGGGCAGTGACGAACGGCTCGCCTATAGCTACTGGCTGCATTACGCGGAAGGCTCCCTGATGCCAATGATGCTGCTGAAACTGATCTTCGATCGGCTGGCCCATCCACCGATGCCGCTGGTCATGCGCCCGGCGGCAGCGCTCATCGCCCTGGGCGTCAAGGGCAAGTTCATCACCCCGCGACTCAAGGATCAGCTGGATTTCATCGAAGGCGAACTGGCCAAAAGCACCTGGTTCGCGGGCGACGAATTCACCGCCGCAGACATCCAGATGAGCTTTCCTCTGGAAGCGGCAGTGGCACGTGGCGCCATCGGTGAAGATCGGCCACACATCAGAAAATTCGTCACCCGGATCCACTCCAGGCCGGCGTACAAGAGAGCGCTCAAGCGCGGCGGTCCGTACGCCTACGGGTAACAGAGCATTTTGTCGGCGCGGCCCACAGGACACCTGGACTGTACGCCGGGGAGCACGGGCCGTTGGCCGACCATGCGGCGAATGGGTTATGGTTTCGCCCAGAATGGACTGATCTCTTACAGGTACCGCCCGACCGGATACGGTTCGCCACATGCCGGCTTCTCTGAACGACACTGAAAAGACTGCCCGCATACGCGAGGTCGCTGGCCGCGCAAGCGAGGAGCTGCGTCGGCGCCATCCCTGGCTCGAGCACCAGGATGCCATCGGGCTGGGCATCCTGGTGTTCTCTCTGTCCGGCATGGCCGGCTGCGCCTGGCTCTACTGGCAGGGGGCGATGCCCGCCTGGCTGTGCGTACCGCTGGTGGCGATCTGCGCCTCGCTGGTCCACGAACTGGAACACGACCTGATCCATTACATGTACTTCCGCGATCGACCTGTGGTGCACAACCTGATGCTGGCCATCGGATGGCTGGTGCGGCCGAGCACGATCAACCCCTGGATCCGCCGCCGCATTCACCTGCATCACCACAAGCATTCGGGTACCCGGACAGACGTCGAGGAGCGCGGCATCACCAACGGCGAGCCCTGGAGCGCGCGGCGCCTGCTGATGATCGGGGACGGCCTGCTGGCGATCCTTTTGCGGGCCGTGGCGAAGAAGGGTCTGAGGCCGGCGGGGCGGACCGTCTTCCGTGGGCTGGCAGCCTACTTCCCGGTGGGCTGGATCCACTTTTTCGTCTGGTACTGGTTCCTGGGTTTCCATGCCATTGACGGCCTCGGCACGGTCGCGGGCCACCCTGTTGCATGGTCAGAGACGACGCTCGCCAACATGCGGGTGGTGGACTTCCTGACGGTCGTGCTTATCGGACCGAACGTGTTGCGCAGCTTCTGCCTGCACTTCGTCAGCTCCAACATGCACTACTACGGCGATGTCCAGGATCGCAACATCATGCAGCAAACCCAGGTCTGGAATCGCAGGTGGTTGTGGCCCTTCCACCTGTTCTGTTTCAACTTCGGCAGCACCCATGCCATCCATCACTTCTACGTCAAGGACCCCTTCTACATCAGGCAGTGGACTGCGCGGCCAGTGCATGTGGTGATGCGGGACGTGGGCGTGCGTTTCAACGACTTCGATACCTTCCGGCGCGCCAATCGTTTCTATCGGCACGCGTAGCTGTCCGCGCACCCCGCGGAAGCGGTCGGGTCGGCGGGCGAACCGCCTGTCACCACCCCGGTCTGGCCGGGAACGCCGGCAGCGGCCGCTGCCGGGCGATTAGAGTGGAGAGTCCATCGCCGATCGGCGACAATTCGCGACCAGTCGGTACGATGACTTGCCCGTGCAATCCGCGATCGAGGTCACACTGTTTTGAAGGCACTACACGGCTACCGAGAGCGACTCCGTTACATGCTCGACCGGGTCTTCGCTCGCGAGTTCTCGGGACAGCTCCTGTTCTTCCTCATCCTGGTCGTAGGCGCCACTCTGCTCGGCATGAGCGCCGTGTTCTTCGGACTGTTCGATCCGGAGAATGCGGACGTCCACGGCATACCGACGAAGATCGACGGGGGCTTTTGGGACTCCATGTGGTGGTCGCTGAACAATGTGCTGAACCTGCGCGGGTTCCAGCGCATGTACGGGGCGTCATGGCCGATCCTGCTCTACGCGCTGTTGCTATCGATCATGGGTCTGGCCGTTTTCGGGGTACTCGTGTCCCTGATCAACAACACGATGCGGCAGAGGATCGAATCGCTGCGGGCTGGCGAGACCCCGGTCTGGGAACGCCGCCACATACTGATACTCGGCTGGAACAACAAGATCGTCACCGTACTGCAGCAGATCGCCCGGCTGGCCCCGGGCTCGCGGATCGTGATCATGGCGCCCCGAGAGATCAAGAAAATGGAGAGCCGGCTGCGGATCGCCGGCATTCCTTATGAGCCTTTGACCGTCATCCTGCGCACCGGCGTGCCGAGCAACCTGCGCGAACTCGACCGGGTGGCGGTGGACCGCGCGGCCAGCGTCATCATCCTGTCAACCGACGGTGACGATAAGGATTCGATCAAGACCCTGGTGCTGCTCGCCGGCAAGGAAGACTGGCCCGCAGAGCCGCCCACCCTTACCTGCGAGATTGCCCTGGAGGAAAACTACGAACTGGCCAAGATCGCGGCCCGCGACCGGGTGCAGATCATCTCGTCGAGCCGGGTGATCAGCAAGGTCATCGTCCAGACCATCCGCAACCCCGGCCTGGCGGCGGTCTACCGGGAGCTGTTCTCGATCCAGGGCAACGGCTTGCTGGTCAAGCACGCCCCGGAACACGCTGACCGCACGCTGGGCGAGCTCGCCTATGGCTACCAGGACGCCATCCCGCTGGGGGTCGCCTGGAAGCAGACGGTCGGGGACGGTGTGCGGCTGGCCGCGGGGCTCAATCCAGGATCCGACTATGACCTTCTCGAGGAGGAACAACTGGTCCTGCTGGCATCTGGGGAGCAGATCTCCTATCGGGCGCCGGCGGGCGAGTACGAGTCGAGTATCTACAGGGAAGGCGGTCGGCAGCCACACGTGCCGGGCCGGCTGCTGTTGATCGGCTGGAACGACATGCTTTATGACATCCTCAAAGAGTTGGACGCCCACGCCCTGAGCGGGACTTCGATTCTGGTCCTGTCGGGCGTCGAACCTGACGAGGCCCGGTCTCGTATCGACAACAAAATCGGGCGGACGCTCAACAATCTCAATCTGGAGTTCCGCAAAGGCGATGGGGCCGACGCCGCGACTTATGAGCGGGTCGAACTCACCAGCTTCGAAAGCATCGTGATATTGGCCGATGATTCTTGGGGCCAGGATGACGCTGACACGCACACACTGCGAGTGTTGTTGC
>Ga0316191_10000883_pt1 | contig 20253 bp, 16 predicted proteins | sample Eddworburr2cm_MG_FD_204928 | JGI IMG/M metagenome (GOLD analysis project Ga0316191, IMG submission 204928) | Coastal sediment microbial communities from Maine, United States - Eddy worm burrow 2 cm | ecosystem: Environmental > Aquatic > Marine > Coastal > Sediment | place: USA: Maine... | reverse complement strand
TGGTCCCCGTGGTGCGATCCCGGCGTACACAGATCTCCTCTTGCACGATATGGGCGACGGCCTAGCGGACCGGTTTCCAATGGGAGAAGCCAATGGCCGTGAGTTCCGCACACAGCCTTTGTGGGGTATCGCGGCCGCAAGCCCTTACCTGCATGACGGACGCGCTCGGACCGTCGACGAAGCGATTCGATGGCATGGTGGCGAGGCCGCTTCGATTCGGGAGGCGTACGCGGCTCTTTCCCCTGGTGCGCGCGAGGACTTGGTCGCTTTTCTCGAGTCGCTTGGGGGCAAGGCGCAGTCGACCTCGGGCTTGTTACCTCAGGAGGACGAGATTCCAAGCGATGGGGAGTATGGCGCGCCACTTCCAGGGCTCGATCCCGAGCGACGGGCATTGTTCGAGCAGGGCCGTCTTCTCTTCGACCGTGACTTTGGGTTTTCGGAAGGTGTCGGCCCGCTCTTCAATGGCGACGCATGCCGCTCCTGTCACTTTGACCCGGTGATCGGTGGCGCGGGGCCGTCGGGCGTCGACGCGATGCGCCAGGGAAGCTTCACCGGGCTGGTCTTCAGCCCACCGATCGCCGGCACCGCACTACTCCGCCATTCCGTCGATTCCGTTCGGCCCGAGGCCGATGCCGAAGCCAACTTCTTCGAACCTCGACAGACCCCCTCGACATTGGGCCTGGGTCTGCTCGAGCGGATTCCACGCGAAACGATCGAGGCTTTGGCGGATCCGGACGACGAAGACGAGGATGGCATTGCGGGACGCGCTCACGTCCTCGACGACGGACGCCTCGGTCGATTCGGCTGGAAGGCCAACGTACCATCGGTCCGCGAGTTCGTGCGTGACGCGTTGAGTGGCGAGTTCGGAATGACGGTACCGGATGAGCCGGGTTCGTCGTTCGGCAGCCTGCGGGACGGCGACGAAGCGCCCGACCCCGAAGCGGATGCAGACACCATCGACGCAATGACCACCTTCATCGTCTTCCTCGCGCCGCCGCCCCGAAACCGTGCCAACACGGCGCTCGAGGATCAGGGGGAATCGACCTTCAACAGCATCGGCTGCGCCGGCTGTCACGTGCCCATGCTGCAAGCCGCAGACGGCACCGAAGTACGCGCGTACACCGACCTGCTGCTCCACGACATCGCGGAGGCCGACGCGCTCGGCATCGAAGAAGGCGATGCAGGCATCCACGACTTCCGCACGCCACCCCTGTGGGGCCTCGGGCAGAGCGCACCCTACTTACACGACGGCCGCGCTAGCACGGTCGAAGACGCCATCGCAGCGCATGGGGGCGAAGCCGCCGCCGCCAGAGACGAAGTCGCCGACCTGAGCGCCGTGGACCGAGAGGCCCTCTTCACCTTCCTGAGGTCCCTGTGAGAAAAGCCATCGCACTCGTGCTGTTGATGGGGATCGCAAGCTGCGGCGAAAGCCCGCCACCCCTGCACGCTCGCCTCCTCGACACGGACGGCAACGTACAAGTCGAGCTAGAGATCTCGATCGCCGAAACGGAGTACGAACGGCAGGAAGGCCTCCGCCTCCACGGCCCGCTAGCGGAAAACCAGGCCCTACTCCTCATCTTCCCAAGAGAAGCACAGGTCTGCATCAGCAACACCGGCGTCCCCTTCCCCATCGACGTCCTCTACATCTCCTCATCCCACCAAATCACCGCCACCGAACCCCACATCCCCGCCAACGCGCCAGGCCCCTACTGCCACCCCGCCACCCAGCTAGCCTTGGAGCTGAGAGGGGACACTCTCCCCCCTCTCAACTACGCGAAAATAGAGCTCTACTGACTCAGAGATCGCAGCGACCGCTTTGGCGTGTTGCAGTAGCCCAGCTGAGACCCCAGACATTGGCGCTACGATCTCTCGCTGAGAAGGTGGGTGATTCTCTGGGGTTGGGGGGGGGTGGAGAGTGTCCCCCTTGACCGTGGGGGGGCTTGGCCGCAGAATGACCGAGTAATGGTTCGGTATCCGACTGCTGTGGCTGCGCCGGTTGACTCGCTTCGAGTTGATGCGCTTCGAGTTGATGCGCTTCGTGCGAGCCTGCTTGGCGGAGCGGTAGTTGTAGTCGGCCTCATTATTAGCCTTCTGCTAGTTACGCAGACATAGGCGGGGACCAGAACCAACCACAACCAACCCACTCAGTTTCTGGCCCTCGCATCGAGCATGCGGGGGCTTTTTTGTTGACCGAATCCCATGAAACAACATTCACAGCGTAAAACTTCAACAAGCCAGCGGGCGTCCGGCATGCCGGAATTCGCCTGCCATCGAGGCGCCCGGTCGAGGCTCGACCCGGCGCCTTTTTTGTTGGATAGCCGGTGCTTGAATGCCGCCTGGAATCAACTAGTTGGAGCCAGCCAGCAAGTAAGGAGACCCTCGTGACACCCGCCAATCCCAAGCTCGAGAATCGCATCGGCGAATCGCTTTCCGGATCCCAGATCATCTGGGAAGCGCTCGTACGCGAGGGGGTCGAGGTCTGCTTCGGTTATCCGGGCGGCGCGATCATGCCCGCCTATGACGCGATGATCGAATACCCGATTCACCACGTGCTCACGCGCCACGAGCAGGGCGCCTCTCACATGGCTGACGGCTACGCCCGCGCTTCAGGGCAAGTCGGCGTTTGTATTGCGACTTCGGGCCCGGGCGCGACCAACCTAGTGACCGGCATCGCCACGGCCATGCTCGATTCGATCCCGATGGTGTGCATCACCGGGCAGGTCCCGTCACAACTCATCGGCAGCGATGCGTTCCAGGAGACCGACATCACCGGCTGCACCATCCCCGTCACCAAGCACAACTACCTGGTGACGAAACCAGAGCAAATCGCGCCGGCGATCCGCGAAGCGTTTTACATCGCGCGTTCGGGCCGGCCCGGGCCGGTGCTGGTCGACATCACCAAGGATGCGCAGCAGCAGAGCTGTGTGTTCGAGTGGAACGACGACGAGATCGTGCTCCCCGGCTACCGCCCGGACTACGCGCCGCTCGCAGCGCAGCTCGAGGAGGCGGTGGAGCTGATCAAGAGCGCGAAGCGTCCGATCCTCTTTTCGGGGCACGGCGTGCTCAAGTCGCAGGCGACGGAGACCTTGGTGGAGTTCGTCGAGAAAACCAACATCCCAGTGGCGTGCACCTTGCTGGGCCTCGGCGGATTCCCGGCCAGTCACCCACACAATCTCGGCATGATGGGCATGCACGGGGAGACCTGGGTCAACAGGGCGATTCAAGACGCTGACTTGATCATCGCGGTCGGCATGCGGTTTGACGACCGCGTCACGGGCAACCTCAAGACCTACGCCCAGACCGCCAAGAAGATCCACATCGAGCTCGACCCGGCGGAGATCAACAAGAACGTGCGCGTCGACGTCCCGATCGTCGGCGACGCCCGAGCGGTGCTGAAGGAGCTCCTCCCCCATGTGGACGACTGCGACCGCCCGGAATGGCTGGCCTACATCGATGAGATCAAAGGCGATTCAGCGGTTCGAGACATCAAGAACCTACCGGACCTGGGCAAGCTCTACGCCGCACACGTCATCCATGACCTCTATCGCTTCACCGAAGGAAAGGCGCTCGTCGTCACCGACGTCGGCCAGCACCAGATGTGGGAAGCGCAGTATTACAAGCACGACTACCCGAGGAAGCTGATCACCTCGGGAGGCCTCGGCACGATGGGCTTTGCATTGCCTGCGGCCATCGGCGCTAAGTTCGCCGAGCCTGACGACTCTGTGTGGGTCATCTGCGGCGATGGTGGCTTTCAGATGACGCAGGCCGAGCTCTCCACCTGTGCGCAGGAAGGCATCAAAGTCAACGTCGCCATCATCAACAATGGCTTCCTCGGCATGGTGCGTCAGTGGCAGGAGTTCTTCTTCGGCGGCCGCTACGTGGCGACGCCACTGCTCAGCCCTGACTTCGTGAAGATCGCGGAGGCGCACAGCTTGACGGGCATCCGTGTCGAGAAGCGCTCCGAGGTCGAAGCGGCGGTTCGTAAGGCCGAGGCCACCGAAGGCACCGTGGTCATCGACTTTCGCGTAGAGCAAGAAGACGCCGTGTACCCGATGGTTCCTGCCGGGGCCACCCTGGGAGACATGATTCAGCGACCCCCCAAGCCCGGCGACCACGACCACAACCCAATCTTCGAGACAGGGGAGGACAAGTGATGTCCCAGTCCGTCAAAAGAACATTCGCCGTTTTCGTAGAAGACAAACCCGGTGTGCTGAACCGCGTCGCCTCTTTGTTTCGCCGCCGTAGCTTCAACATCGATTCGCTGAACGTCGGCGCCACCCACGAGGTCGGTGTCTCGCGCATGACGATCGTCTGCGAAGCAGATGAGGACAAAGCCAGGCGCATCGAGGCGAACCTTTACAAGATGGTCAACGTGCTGTGGGTGGACGACATCACCCACAAGCAGTCGATTAATCGCGTGCTCGCGTTGATCAAAGTCAATTGCAGCCGTGAGCAGCGCGACGAAATCCTGAAGATCTGCGACGTGTTTCGTGCGCGCGCGATCGATATGTCCCCGGACAGAGTGACGATCGAGATCACCGGACCCCAAGACAAGGTGGAAGGCCTCGTCTCGGTTCTCAGACCCTTTGGCATTCTGGAGTTGGTGCAGACCGGCACCGTCGCGATGACACGCGGCATCGAAAAGCACGATCTCGCCCACCCCACGGTGCCCGCCTCCCGCAACTCAGCGGCATAACCCCCTTTTGGAGAAGTAGAGAGACCCATGACCCAGATTCGCTATGAAAAAGACGCAGACCTCTCGCTGATTCGAGGCAAGAAGGTGGCGATCATCGGCTACGGCTCCCAGGGCCACGCCCACTCGCTCAACTTGAAGGAGAGCGGCGTCGACGTGCGCGTCGGTTTGCAAGACGGCAGCAAGAGCAAGGCAAAGGCCGAGGCCGCCGGGCTGGCCGTGAAGTCGGTGAGCGATGCGGCGAAGGAAGCCGACGTGATCATGATCTTGGCGCCCGACACGGCGCAGCCCGCCATCTACGAAGAGCACATCGCGCCGAACCTCGAGGCGGGCAACATGCTGATGTTCGCGCATGGCTTCAACATTCGGTACGGCACGATTGAGCCGCCAAAAGATGTCGACGTCACGATGGTCGCGCCGAAGAGCCCTGGCCACCGTGTGCGCGAGACTTACCAGGAGGGCGGTGGGGTCCCAGCGCTCCTGGCCGTGCATCAGGATGCAACGGGTCAAGCCGACGCGCTCGCGATGGCATACGCTGCCGGAATTGGCTGCGCGCGCGCCGGGGTGTTGACGACGACCTTCACGGAGGAGACCGAGACCGACCTCTTCGGCGAGCAGGCTGTTCTGTGCGGCGGTGCATCGGAGCTGGTGAAGGCCGGGTTCGAGACCTTGGTCGAAGCGGGCTACCAGCCCGAGCTCGCATACTTCGAGTGCCTTCATGAGCTGAAGCTCATCGTCGACCTCATGTACCGTGGTGGCCTCAACTACATGCGCTACTCGGTGTCGAATACCGCCGAGTGGGGCGACTACGTGAGCGGCCCGCGTGTCATCGGCGAGGACAGCAAAAAGGCGATGAAGCAGATCCTGGCCGAGATTCAGGACGGCACATTCGCCAAGCGTTGGATCGAAGAGAACAAGAACGGCCGTCCGGAGTTCAACTCGATCAGGCGTGCAGAGCAGGAACAGACGCTCGAGCAGGTGGGCGCAAGCCTTCGGTCGATGATGCCTTTCGTCGACCCGGTAGAAATCAAACAGGGAGAGTAAGTAGGCGTCGCCTTTCGCGGCGTCGGGAGAATGAATCATGCAACCCGATCACGTACGGATCTTCGACACGACGCTCCGAGATGGAGAGCAATCACCTGGCGCGACGATGACCTCGTCGGAAAAGCTAGAGGTGGCGAAGACCCTATCGCGGCTCGGGGTGGACGTGATCGAAGCCGGCTTCGCGGCGGCTTCTCCGGACGACCTGCGGGCGGTCAAGACCATCGCCGAGGCCGTGGGCGTGACGGGCGTCGAGGGCCGGCCGGTCCCCGAGCCTCCGACGATCTGCAGCTTGGCGCGGGCTCACAAACCTGACATCGACAAGGCGGCGGAGGCGGTGGCGCCGGCCAAACACGGCCGGATCCACACCTTCATCGCCACTTCGCCGATCCATCGCGAGCACAAGCTGCGGATGACCAAGGCGGAGGTGCTCAAGAAGATCGGCGAGATGGTTGGCTATGCTCGGAGCTTCTGTGAAGACGTCGAGTTCAGCCCCGAGGACGCCGGCCGAACGGAAATGGAGTTCATGTACGAAGCGCTCCAGGCCGCGCTCGAAGCGGGCGCCAGCACGCTGAACATCCCCGATACTGTCGGCTACACGATTCCGGGCGAGTTCGGTGACCGCATCGCGATGATCCGGGACAACGTGCCGGGCATCGAGCGGGCCGTGATCAGCGTCCACTGCCACGATGACCTCGGGCTGGCGGTTGCCAACAGCTTGTCCGCCGTGCAGAACGGCGCACGGCAAGTCGAGGTTGCGGTCAACGGAATTGGCGAGCGCGCAGGCAACGCTTCGCTCGAAGAGGTCGTCATGGCGCTCCACGTCCGAAACGACCTCTTCGGCATCGGGACCCAGGTCGACACGACACAGCTCACGCGCGCCAGCCGTTTGGTGAGCAAGGTGACCGGCATGGTCGTGCAGCCGAACAAGGCCATCGTGGGCGCGAATGCGTTCGCGCATGAAGCCGGCATTCACCAGGACGGGATGCTCAAGCATGAGGAAACCTATGAGATCATGCGTCCCGAGACGGTGGGCGCCGGTAAGACGCAGCTCGTCCTCGGCAAGCACTCCGGGCGGCACGCGTTTGCGAACCGCTTGACCGAGCTCGGCTACCCGGTGTCGGGCGATGGGCTCGACAAGGCGTTCGCGCGCTTCAAGAAGGTCGCTGACAAGAAGAAGGTCATCACCGATGCCGACTTGTTGGCTCTGGTGAGCGACGAGCTCTACCAGCCGACCGAGTACTGGAAGCTCGAGAAGCTCCAAGTCGGCTGTGGCACTGGAATGCCCACCGCTACCGTACGGCTGACCGGGCCCGATGGACAAACGCTAACGGCGGCCGAAGTCGGAACCGGCCCGGTCGATGCGGTCTACAAAGCCATTCAATCGCTGGTCCATGTACCCTGCACCCTACTCGAGTACACGGTTCAGTCGGTGACCGAGGGCATCGATGCACTCGGCGAGGTGAACGTCCGCGTATCGCCGGACGAGGGAGACGCCTCTCCAGATAAGATCAATCCACAGTACGAACACTCGCGCGCACGGGTGTTCCACGGCCACGGCGCACACACCGACGTCATCGTCGCTAGCGCCAAGGCCTATCTCGCGGCCGTCAACCGCATCCTCGCGATCAGAGAAGCAAGGCAGAAGGACAGCAAGGCAGCCGGAAGCGCGGCGTAACGAACATCATGGAACCAAGAACACTATTTCAGAAGGTTTGGGACGATCATGTCGTCGTTCAGGAGCCTAACAGGCCGGCTGTCCTCTACATCGACCTGCAACTCATTCACGAGGTGACGTCTCCCCAAGCGTTCACCGGTCTGCGCGAGCGCGGCCTGAAGGTTCGCCGTCCGGACAAGACAATTGCGACGATGGACCATTCAACGCCCACACTCCCGAAGGCGCTTTGGGTCATCGATGACCAGGCGAAGGCTCAGCTCGGACAATTGGAGACCAACTGCAAGGACTTCGGTGTGGAGCTATTCGCGCTCGGCGACAGCCGCAACGGGATCGTGCACGTCATCGGGCCGGAGCGCGGGTTCACGCAGCCCGGTAAGACGATCGTGTGCGGCGACAGCCACACATCGACGCACGGCGCGTTCGGTGCGCTGGCGTTTGGTATCGGGACGAGCGAGGTCGAGCACGTACTGGCCACGCAGTGCCTCTTACAGCGCAAGGCCAAAACTCTCGAAGTGCGTGTGGACGGCCAACTGATGCCGGGCGTCACCGCCAAAGACATCATCTTGGCACTCTGCGCCGAGATCGGTACGGGCGGCGGAACCGGGTACGTCATCGAGTTCACCGGCTCGGCCATCCGCGGCCTCGACATGGAAGGCCGGATGACGGTCTGCAACATGAGCATCGAGGCGGGCGCGCGCGCCGGGATGATCGCCCCCGATGAGACCACATTCGAATACTTGAAGGGGCGGGAGCGCGTGCCTCAGGGAGCCGACTGGGACGCGGCGGTGGAGCGCTGGAGCCAGCTTTGCACCGATGAGGGCGCGAAGTTCGACAAGACCGTCATCATCGACGCCAACAAGCTCGAGCCAATGATCACCTATGGCACGAACCCTGGCATGGGCATACAGATCAGCGGGCCGATGCCAACCCTAGAGTCGTTCGATGACTTCTCGCAGCAGGCCGCGTTCGAGAAGGCGATGCTCTACATGGACTTGGAGCCCGGACAGCCACTGCTCGGCAAGAAAATCGACGTGGTCTTCATCGGCTCATGCACGAACTCGCGGATCAGTGACTTGCGGATGGCGGCGGGCGTGTTCAGTGGTCGCAAAGTTGCGGATGGCGTGCGCACTCTCGTCGTTCCCGGCTCACACGACATCAAGAAACAAGCCGAGTCCGAGGGGCTCGACCAGATCTTCAAAGAGGCCGGCGCCGAGTGGCGCGAGCCAGGCTGTTCGATGTGCATCGCCATGAACGGCGACAACCTCGAGCCTGGGCAATATGCGGTCAGCACCTCAAATCGGAACTTCGAGGGGCGACAGGGCAAAGGCGGCCGCACCTTCCTCGCATCCCCACTCACCGCAGCAGCCGCAGCTATCACGGGCGAAGTCACGGACCCGCGGAGCTTGCTCCTTTCTTGAAAGACAAGGTCATGGCGAAATTCACTACACTGACATCGCATGCGGTCCCCCTCCCCGCCGAAAACGTGGACACGGACCAGATCATCCCGGCTCGCTTTCTCAAGGTGACCGACAAGCACGGCCTCGGCGACAGCCTCTTCTGTGACTGGCGCTACTTGAAGGACGGCTCGGACAACCCGGACTTCGTCCTCAACGAGGCGGCCTCGCAGGGCGCGCAGATCCTCATCGCGGGAAACAACTTCGGAAGCGGTTCGTCTCGCGAACACGCACCGTGGGCGTTGGTGGGCTGGGGCTTTCGCGCGATCATCTCCACCGGCTTCGCGGACATTTTCAAGAGCAACTCGCTCAAGAACGGCTTGCTGCCCGTCGAAGTCAGCGCCGACGCGTACAAAGCGCTCATGGAGGCGGTCCAGTTGGACCGGTCGACGAGGATCACCGTCGACCTTCCGACCCAGTCCGTGACCGGGCCCGACGGGCTGGAGGCGACATTCCTCATCGACGCATTCTCAAAGCACTGCCTCCTCGAAGGCATCGACCAGCTTGGATACCTTCTTTCGTTCGACGAGCAGATCACCAGCTATGAGCAACAACGCACATAACAGCTCGGGCCCGGTCGTAGAGGTCTACGACACCACTCTGCGTGATGGCACGCAGATGGAGGGGATGAGTCTGTCCTGTGACGACAAGCTACGCATCGCGGAGCGCTTGGATTCGTTGGGGGTCACGTTCATCGAGGGTGGATGGCCCGGTTCGAATCCCAAGGATGTCGAATTTTTCGAGCGCGCCAAAGATGTCGCTTGGAAGAACGCGATGATCGCGGCGTTTGGATCGACGTGCCGCGCACAGCTGCGTGCTGAGGATGACAAGCAGCTTCAGACCTTGTTGGCCGCGGAGACGCCAGTCTGCACGATCTTCGGCAAGACGTGGAATATGCACGTCACGGAAGTCTTGCGCACGAGCCTTGAAGAGAATCTGCGAATGGTCGAGGAAAGCGTTACGTTTCTACAACAGAACAACCGCAGGGTCATCTACGACGCAGAGCACTTCTTCGATGGATACAAGGCAGACGCGGAGTACGCGCTCGAGACGCTGCGAGCCGCGGCGCGCGGCGGCGCCGAGACATTGGCCCTATGTGATACGAATGGCGGCTCGATGCCCTGGGAGATCGAGGAAATGGTCAGAGCCGTCCGGGCAGCGCTGCCGGACACGCGACTCGGCATCCACGCTCACAACGATGGAGAGTGCGGCGTGGCCAACTCGGTTGCAGCCGTGCGCTCCGGTGCCCATCACGTGCAGGGGACGATCAACGGCTACGGAGAGCGGTGCGGTAACGCCAACCTCTGCGCGATCATCCCAGACGTGGAGCTCAAGCTCGGCCTGCAATGCCTTCCAGAGGGTGGACTCAGCCAGCTCTACGACCTCGCCCACTTCGTGGCGGAGATCGCGAACCTGAGCCCCAACGACCACGCCGCCTACGTCGGGCGCAGCGCGTTCGCGCACAAAGGCGGTGTCCACGTATCAGCGATTCGCCGACACCCCGAGTCCTACGAGCACGTGAGACCCACCCTCGTCGGTAACGAGTCGCGGGTGGTGGTAAGCGAGCTATCGGGGCGGAGCAACCTACTCAGCAAAGCCGAAGAGCTCGGTCTAGAGGTGAGCTCCGATCACGGCGGCCGCGTGCTCGAGAAGATCAAGGAGCTCGAATCCAAGGGCTTTGCGTACGAAGCGGCCGAGGCATCAGTCGCGTTGCTGATGGCGCGTCACCAGGCCGACTATGAGCCTCCCTTCGAGGTTCTCGACTTTCAGGCGGGCGTCGGTCGTCGGCGTGGTGGCGGCATGTTTGCCGAAGCAACAGTGAAAGTGCAAATCGGCGACGAGGTCGTCCACACGGCTGGCGAAGGCAACGGCCCGGTGAGCGCGCTCGACTCGGCACTTCGAAAGGCGTTGCGACCATTCTTTCCCGGGGTCGCGGACATGCACCTAAGCGATTACAAGGTTCGCATTCTCGATGGGCGGAGCGGAACCGGCGCGACCACGAGAGTGCTCATCGACAGCCAATCGGCACACGACACGTGGAGCACCGTCGGGGCATCGAGCAACATCATCGAGGCATCTCTACAGGCGCTGATCGACAGCATCGAGTACGGGCTCACGCTGGAACGCGCCAGAGCCTAGAACCAGCACAGGTAACGATAGATGAAAGCCAAGATCACACTTCTCCCCGGTGACGGAATCGGACCCGAGATTGTAGACGCAACCCGGCAGGTGCTCGAAGCCATCGCGAGCAAGTCCGGCCACACGTTCACGTTCTCGACCCACCTGATCGGCGGCATCGCCATCGACGAGACGGGTGTGCCGCTTCCCGACGACACGATCGTCGGGTGCAGGAGCGCGGACGCCGTCCTGCTTGGCGCGGTCGGCGGCCCCAAGTGGGACGACCCCACCGCGATGGTCCGGCCGGAACAGGGGCTCCTCGGGATGCGGAAGGCGCTGGGGCTCTTCGCGAATGTTCGTCCCGTGAAGCTCTTCCGCGGACTCGAGGCGGCTTCCCCTCTCAAGGCCGAGCGCCTGCGCGGGGTAGACTTGGTGTTCATCCGCGAGCTCACGGGCGGCATCTATTTCGGTCAGCCCAAAGGCAAGGAGACCCGGAACGGCCTCCGCACTGGCTTCGACACGATGGTGTACGACGAGAGTGAGATTCGCCGCATTGTCGAGTTGGCGTTCGAGGTTGCGCGGAAGCGGAACGGGCACGTCACCTCCATCGATAAGGCGAACGTGCTCACAACAATGCAGGTATGGCGGGAGGTCGCTACCGAGGTGGGCAAGGAGAACGCCGACATCAAGCTCGACCATCAGCTCGTGGACTCGGCGGCCATGCGACTCGTCACGGATCCGTCGTCATTCGACGTCATCGTGAGCGGGAACATGTTCGGCGATATCCTCTCGGATGAAGGCGCCGTGTTGACCGGATCGCTCGGGCTCCTTCCAAGTGCCTCACTTGGTGAAGGGACGCTCGGCGTATACGAGCCGATCCACGGCTCCGCTCCGGACATTGCAGGCAAGGGGCTTGCGAACCCGCTCGGCACGATCCTGAGCGCGGCCATGCTCCTTCGGCATAGTCTCAACCTCGACGAGGACGCCAAAAGGATTGAAAACGCGGTTCAAAAGGTCCTAGACAGTGGCCTCCGAACAGCGGACCTTAGCGGCGGACAGCGCTCGCTCGGAACGACTGAGATGGCGGGCGCAGTCGTTGCGGCCATCGAAGGCGCGTAACCAAAGGAACTCCATGCCCCGTAAACGCGTTAGCCGGTTGTTTGACCTCAAAGAAGACGAGCATGGACGCAAGTACATGGAAGTCTACCTCGACGGCATCGCGCTGCTGCGATTGGTGCTGTCCAACAAGGGCACGGCCTTCAGCTACGAAGAGCGAGTCGCACTTCGCCTAGGTGGGCTACTTCCCCCACAGTACAACACGCTCGAGCAACAGATCGACCGCGTCTACGAGGGCTTCGTCCAGGCGCCAACCGACATCGATAAATATCAGTACCTGCGCGCAGTACAAGAGCGTCAGGAGATTCTCTTCTACGCATTGCTGGAGAAGCATCTCGACGAAATGCTGCCAATCGTCTACACGCCAACCGTTGGCGCGGCCGTGCAGCAGTTCAGCGCGCTCTATCAGAACCCGCGTGGCCTCTCGTACTCGCCGCTCAACATCGACCGGGCGGACCAAACCCTCGAGTGCTACCCGATGGAAGACGTTCGCATGATCGTCGCGACAGACTCATCGGCCATCCTCGGAATCGGCGACCAGGGATATGGCGGCCTTGCGATTCCGATCGGTAAGATGGCGCTCTACACCGTCGGCGGCGGCGTTAGTCCGTTCCACACGATGCCGGTCGCGCTCGACGTCGGCACGGATCGCATGGATCTGATCAACGATCCCAACTACCTGGGAGTTCGTCAGAAGCGCCTCCGAGGCGACGACTACTACAGGTTCCTAGACAAGTTTGTCGATGCGGTTTGGGCGCGATGGCCCGATGCGGTGATCCAGTGGGAGGACCTCTCGAAGACCGCGGCGTTCACAGTGCTCGAACGGTACCGAGACCGAGGCCCGTCTTTCAACGACGACATTCAAGGCACCGGTGCAGTCGCGTTGGCAGGCATTCTTGCGGCCTGCCACCTCCGCAAGGAAAGCTTGAAAGACGAAATCTTCGTCATTCACGGAGCGGGCGCGGGTGGAGTCGGTGTTGCCTGGGCGATTCGCGAAGGACTAGTCCGGGCCGGCTTGAGCCGCGCGGAAGCCAAGGCGCGGGTGTTCGTGCTCGATTCGAGAGGCCTACTGCTCACCGACCGTGAGATGGAAGAATACAAGCAAGGCTTCGCCCACGAGCGCGCAACCATCCGAGGCTGGGAATTCGAAGGAGACACCCCCGACCTCGTCGAGACCATCCGGAACGCGCACGCTACTGTGCTGCTTGGGCTCTCGGGCCGGCCAGACGCATTCGACGAGCAAGTCGTCCGCGCAATGGCGGACAACCACAAGTGGCCAATCATCTTTCCGCTCTCGAACCCGACTAGCTCAGCAGAAGCAAAGCCGGTCGACATCTTCCGATGGACCGACGGTCAAGCCATCGTCGCGACGGGCAGCCCCTTCGATCCAGTCCGAATGGGCGGGGTGACCCACCCCATCGGACAGGGCAACAACGCCTTCATCTTTCCGGGACTCGGCTTCGGCGCCATCCTCAGCGACGCCAAGTCGATAACCGACGGCATGGTCCTCGAGGCCTCCCAGGCGCTCGCCGAGTACACCATCGAGAAATACGTCGACGGTGGCCTGATCTACCCGCCGGTGGACGACCTCCAAGAAACCTCCGTCCGCGTCGCGACCAGAGTCGTCAAACAAGCCATTGCCGACGGCGTCGCCCGTCGCGAGAACATGCCCGACGACCTCGAAACCTTCGTCCGAGAACGCTTCTGGCACCCAACCTACCTCCCCTTCGTCCGCGGCCGCCTCGACTAGGGGACACGCTCTCCCCCCAAAAAGGGACACATTCCACCTGGTTGCGACCCGTACCGCGAAAACTCAGATCGCGCTGCGTCGATCCGGCCTTTCGAATCGTTTGCGATCAAGCTCACGCCGCCGATCCCCGTGCACTCGCGACCAATCGTCTCGCGCACGGTAATGCTCGAACCAATCACGATAAGCGGTCGCGCGGACGCGGTCGTCACGACCCAGTGACACGTACCAGGAGCTCGGCTGCCAGATCTCGCTATACAACGGTTCCGGCCCTCGGGATCCGCAATGCTCATGAAAGGTGGTCCATCGGTAGTCCTCGGGGTCACCGCATACTCGCGCCCGCACAGGATTAAGCTCGATGTATGCGGCGGTGATTCCCATTTGCGTCTCACTCGTGATGGGAATGCACTTGTACCGCTCCTCGAAGAGCTTGCCGCTGGAACCGCGACGACGGTTTCGGTACTGGGCGTATGTCTGCGCAAAGGAGCCGACGAAGCGCGAAAGCTGCTGATGATCACGGGGCGTGACGACCAGATGCACGTGGTTGCTCATTTGCACGTTCGTGTGAACGGGAACGCCATGCTCGCGACTGCTCCAGAGCAACCGCTTCAGAAAGAAGCGGTGCTCTCGCGGATACGAAAACAGGCGGCGGCGATTGTTGCCCCTGAGGATCAAATGGTGGGGATGGTCGGGTATAACGATGAGTCTTCTAGGTACACGAGGCATGCTCCTGTTGTCGGACGTTCCCCTGACGAGTTGTGTTTTCGCGGTATGACCTCTAACATGCTGTTGATAGAGGACTTTTTGACAGGGAGCATGTCCCCGTGTTGATTGCGGTCGCGCTTTTTGAACAGGTCACCGCGCTGGACGCGATTGGGCCCTACGAGGTGCTTCAGCGTCTCCCTGGGGCCGAGGTTTGTTTCGTCGGACACCGCAAGGGCGAGGTTCGCACGGACAATGGATTCCTGGGTCTCACCGTCGACAACACATTCGATGAAGTGGAGGACCCTGACATCGTCCTCGTTCCTGGAGGCGTCGGCACACGAGTCCTCGTTCACGATGATGAGATACTCAATTGGATTCGTACCACTCACGAGACGAGCCAATTCACGTGCTCGGTATGCACCGGCTCGCTGCTGCTGGCCGCAGCGGGCGTGCTACGCGGCCTACGGGCAACGACTCACTTCTCGGCGCGCCAGTTGCTTGCAAAGTATGGTGCTGAACCGTCGGACGATCGCGTCGTCCAAGAGGGCAAAGTCATCACGGCCGCTGGGGTTTCTAGCGGAATCGACATGGCCCTACGTCTCGCCGAGCAGTTGACCGATGAAACGACCGCCAAGGCGCTTCAGCTCATGATCGAATACGATCCGCAGCCCCCCCATGACGCAGGCTCTCTTCAGAAGGTCGACGCATCCGTGATCATGCGCGTTCAGGAGCTTACCAGGGACAAAAACTAACCCCCGCCGGGCGGTTCTTGCCTCAGGCGGGGGCGATTTTCGCGGTGCGCTCCGTAACGCGCTGCGATTACTCCGTTTTCGGAGGGGGAGCGTGTCCCCTAGGAGAGGGCGCCGCCGTCGGCTCGGATTTCGGTGCCGTTGATGTAGCGGGCGTCGTCGGAGGCTAGGAAGGCGATGACGCTTGCTGCATGCGCGGGCTTCGCGAAACCTACGAAGGGCATGGCGCCCTTGAGGAGCTCCATGTCTGCGCCCGGAGGGGCTTTGAAGTCGCCGTGGAGGGCCGTCGCGATGCCGCCGGGAACCACGCAGTTCGCGCGGAGGCCTTGCTTCACGTACTCCTGGTACAGGGCGCGGGTCATCGAGATGACACCCCCCTTCGAGGCTGCGTACGCGGCCATCCATGGGTGGCTGCCGATTGCCGACGTCGAGGAGCAGTTCACCAGCGCGCTGAACCGGTTCTTCAGCAGGTGCGGGAGCGCAGCGTGGTTCACGTAGAATGTGCCGTTGAGATTGATGTCGATAATCTGGTGCCACTGCTCGAAGGTCATATCGTGGGTGTGATAAGTGCGCAGGATGCCAGCGCAATGACAGAGCGTGTCGAAGCCGCCCATGTCTGCGGCAGCCTGGTCGATCACCTCTTTCACGCGAGCGCCGTCGGTGACATTGCACTCGTAGACCCACGCTTTGACGCCGAGGTCCTCGGCGAGCTTCTTCGTGCCGGCGAGCCCCTCGGCGTTGATGTCGATGAGAGCGACGTTACCGCCCTCCTCAGCAATACGCTTCGCTGTGGCCTGGCCAATGCCAGCCGCTGCGCCAGTGATCACAACGTTCTTTCCTTCAAACCTTTTCATCGTACTTCTCGTTCTTTCGTGGTGGTCGCTAGTAGCCGTGAAGCTCCGCCCAGCGCTGCCGGTGTTGCGAAGGCTTTCCAAAAGTCATGTAGGTTGCTTGTGCGCGCTTGATGTACAAACCGATGTCGTGCTCGTCGGTGACGCCGATGCCACCGTGCATTTGAATGGCTTCTTTTGCGGCGTGCATGAAGGTCTCCGACGCCATCGCCTTCGCAAGCGAAGCGAGTCGTGGGACCTCGTCCGGTGCCTCGTCGATGGTGCGCGCTGCCGCAAGGACGACGGAGCGTGTCAGCGCGATTTCCGTGTACACCGACACCGCGCGGTGTTGAAGCGCCTGGAAGGAGCCAATTGGCACCCCGAACTGCTCGCGCTCCTTGATGTATTCGATGGTGTCGGCGAATGCCTGCTCGGAAGCACCGAGCATCTGAGCTGACAAGCCTACGGCAGCGCGATCGAACACCGCCTGTAAGAGCGTGGCGCCGCCGCCGAGCTCGCCAACGATGTCGTCGCGATGCACCGCCACGCCATCGAGCTTCACTATCGCTGCGTTCAGCCCGTCAATCCGAAACTGACGCTTGGTCGTGACTCCTGCATCCGCTGGGTCGACGAGGAAGAGCGTGCAGCCCCCATCGGAAGTCGTTGCTGATACGATGATCCGATCCGCAAGATGCCCGTCGAGCACCTGGATTTTCTCTCCGCTGAGCTCGAACCCCTCCGCAGACTTTCGGGCGACAGTCGCACGCTTCGAGGAATCGTCACGCGAGCTGGCTTCTTCGTGGCCTACCGTCAACAGCATCTCGCCAGCCGCAATGCCAGGAAGCAGAGCCTTCTTCTGAGCCTCGGTCCCGCCGAGTAGGAGCGTCTGCGTACCGAGAAGAAGGGTCGACACGAATGGCTCCGGCATCAGCTCACGGCCGCTCTGCTCTAGAACGACGCAGAGGTCGAAGAACCCGAGCCCCAGGCCGTCGTAGTCCTCCGGAATCTGGAGCCCGAGCCAACCGAGCTCCGCCATCTCGTTCCAAAGCTCTCGCGAGAAACCGACCTCGTCGCGCGAGTCACGGAAGCTCCGGATGCGAGCGGCAGGCGCGCGCTCGCGAATGAACTCATGCGCCGTCTTCGAGAGCATCTTCTGCTCGTCGTTGAGAAGAAGGGATGGCGCCGTGTGCCCGCTCATGTCTTCCCCTCCGGCAACCCAAGCACGCGCTTGGATACGATGTTCTTCTGAATCTCGGACGAACCGCCCTCGATGGTGCTGGCGCGCGACCGCAACCAGTCGCGGGTGTACTGAAGATCGTCCTCGTCGAACCCCGGGCCTTCCCAGCCGAGGCCTTGAGTCCCTGCGACCTTCATTCCGAGCTCGAAGCGCTTCTGCTTGAGCTCGGTGCCCACGATCTTGGTGATGGAGCCCTCGGGACCCGGCGTGCCGCTCGCCGCGCTTTGCTGAATGCGAGCGAGCGTCAGGTGAAACGCCTCCTCGAGCATGCCGAGCGAAGCCACCTCATCGCGCAAGAGCGGGTCAGGAATCGGCCCGTCGGCAACGTCGAGGTGTTTACGCGTCCTGGCGACCACCTCTCGCTGCGCCGATCCAGGCTGCCGGGCAATCGACCGACCGATCGACGAGCGCTCGTGCGCTAGGATCGCCTTTGCAATCGTCCAGCCCTCGTTCTCGGTGCCAACGAGGTTCTCGTCCGGCACGCGGACGTTGTCGAAGAAGGTCTCGCAGAAAGGCGAGTACCCGCTGATCAGGTCGATCCGGCGTACCGTGATCCCAGGCGTGTTGAGGTCCGCCAGGATCACCGAAATGCCCATCTGCTTCTTGGGCGCGTTCGGGTCCGTCCGAGTCAGGCAATAGATCCAATCGCTCAGGTTCGCATGGGACGTCCAGACCTTCTGTCCGTTCAACACGTACTCGTCGCCGTCGCGCTCCGCCTTGAGCTGGAGGTTCGCGAGGTCCGAGCCGGCGTTCGGCTCCGAGTAGCCCTGGCACCACCGCACCTCGCCGCGGGCAATACCCGGAAGGTGTTGCGCCCTCTGCGCGTCGTTGCCGTACTTGAGCAGGACAGGCCCAAACATGCAAAGCCCCTGCCCTGCGACCGGGCGCGGCACTTCGATGGCCTTCATCTCCGCATGGATGATCTCTTCCTGCCCGTGACTGAGGCCGCCACCGCCGTACTCCTTCGGCCAGCTCGGCGCTGTCCAACCCTTCTCGATGCCCAAGTCGCGCCAGCGCAAGACGTCGGGATCGGTCTCCTCACACTTGGACCCACCCCAGTAGCCGTCGAACGGACCACTGCCACTCGTGCCCCACAGCGACTTGGGCGCGTTCTCACGAACCCAGGTCCGCGCTTCTGCGCGAAAGTCGTCTAGCTCACTCACGCGATCACTCCGCGGCTCCCGCCTTCTTCATGTCCAGGGCGACATCTTCAATCATGTCTTCCTGCCCGCCGACGGTCTTCATCCGACCGAGCTCGACGAGGATGTCGGTCGATTTGAGGCCGTACTTGTCGGCCGCGCGCTTCGCGTGAAGCAAGAAGGACGAGTACACGCCAGCGTAGCCAAGCGTGAGGGAGTCGCGGTCCGCGCGAACCTTGTGTGTCATGAGCGGATAGACAATGTCTTCAGCAACGTCCATCAGCTTCCACATGTCGACCCCGGTCTCTACGCCCATGCGATGGAGCACGGCCACAAAGACCTCGAGCGGTGTGTTGCCGGCTCCAGCGCCCATGCCGGCCGCGGACCCATCGACGCGGGACGCTCCAGCTTCGACGGCGGCGAGCGAGTTGGCGATGCCCATGTGCATGTTGTGGTGCCCGTGGAAGCCAACTTCGACGTCCGCGTTGAGCTTTTCGCGAAGGTAGCCGACGCGCTCAGTGACGTGGTCGGGAAGCATGTAGCCAGCCGAGTCAGTGACGTAGATGCAGTTCGCGCCATAGCCTTGCATGAGCTCGGCCTGCTCGAGGAGCTGCTCGGGCTGGATCATGTGAGCCATCATCAAGAAGCCCACAGTGTCCATCTCCATCTTGGCGCCGAGGCTGATGTGCTGCTCAGCAACATCTGCCTCGGTGCAATGCGTAGCGACGCGGATCGTGTGCACCCCGCAATCATGCGCCATGCGCAGCTGATCGACGGTCCCAATGCCGGGAATGAGCAGCGCGGAGACCTTGGCATCCTTCATGTTGGGGATCACCGCCCGGAGGTACTCCTCATCGGACGCGGCCGGGAACCCGTAGTTCACCGATGCGCCACCGAGGCCGTCGCCGTGGGTCACCTCGATCAGCGGCACGCCTGCTGCATCGAGGGCGGTCGCCACCTCGATCATTTGCTCCGTCGTGAGTTGGTGGCGCTGGGGATGCATACCATCGCGCAAGCTCATGTCGTGGAGCGTGACCTTCTTACCTTCGAGATTCATGCTGCCTCCGCGCGCTGGATTTCTTCGGCGATGAGCTCGGCCGTCCGTAGGCCAGCTGCCGTCATGATGTCGAGGTTGCCCGCGTACTTCGGAAGGAAGTCGCCAAGGCCTTCCACCACCATGAAGAATGAGACGCGGTTGCCATCGAAGACCGGCCCATTCTTGAGCGTGTAGCCCGGCACGTATTTCTGAACCTCGGCGATCATCTGTTGAGCTGATTCGATGATCTCTTTCTCTTTTGGAGCATCCTTGGTCAGGCAATGAATCGTGTCACGCATCATGAGCGGCGGCTCCGCGGGGTTGATGATGATAATCGCCTTGCCACGCTTCGCACCACCCACGACCTCCACGCCGTTGGCCGTAGTGCGCGTGAACTCGTCGATGTTCTTGCGGGTTCCGGGTCCTGCTGACCTCGATGACACGGTCGCGATGATCTCGCCGTACTCGACGGGCTGCACGCGGCTCACCGCGGCGACCATGGGAATGGTTGCCTGACCGCCACAGGTCACCATGTTCACGTTCTGCTCGCCACGCCCAACCATCTCCCGGAGGTTGACGGGCGGCACACAGAAGGGGCCGATCGCGGCGGGCGTGAGATCGACCATCTTGACGCCGTACTTCTTGACGAGCTCGTTGTTCGACTCGTGGACATACGCGCTGGTCGCGTCCCAGGCGATCTGCACTTTGTC
>Ga0316191_10000878_pt1 | contig 20274 bp, 9 predicted proteins | sample Eddworburr2cm_MG_FD_204928 | JGI IMG/M metagenome (GOLD analysis project Ga0316191, IMG submission 204928) | Coastal sediment microbial communities from Maine, United States - Eddy worm burrow 2 cm | ecosystem: Environmental > Aquatic > Marine > Coastal > Sediment | place: USA: Maine | collected... | reverse complement strand
GTGCCCGGAAACATCTGGGAAATCAGGAACGACATCATCCCGGCCTTGCGCCCCGGAAACTGAAAGCGGGAAAACGCGTATGCTGCGGTGCAGGCCAAAAAGACGCCCAGCACTGTTGTGGCCCCGGCGACAATAGCGCTGTTCAGCATCCAGCGCAGAAAAGGCTGTTCGGTCAGCACATCGCGGAAATTCTGCAGCGAATATTGCTCGGGCCAGGGGATGATTGCGCGCAGGCGATCAAAGAACGTCGGGTCACTGGGCACTTCGACGAAGGCCAGACTTTGCTGGCCGGAAAAGGCGACGGTAAACACCCACAGCACCGGATAGATCGCGATCAGCGCAAAAATGATCAGGAAGATGTGAAGACCGATATGCGAGCCATCGCGGTATGCGTTTCGGGCACTCATGCGTTGGCCTCCGTGGCCTTGGTGACTTTGGTCTGGAACACGCCATACATCAGCAGGATGGCAAAAATGACAACCGAATAGGCTGCCGCGTACCCGTATCGGTATTCCTCGAAAGCGATCTTGTAGGACTTGGTGATCAGGATCTCATTGGCGCCGGCCGGTTCTCCACCGGAGACCAGGTAGATCACGTTGAACATATTGAACGTCCACACCACTGAGATAATCACCGCCGGGATGATGGTGGGTTTCAACGACGGCAAGGTGATGTGCCGAAACTGCTGCCAGCGGCTGGCGCCCTCCACAGTGGCGGCCTCATACATGTCCTGGGATATCGATTGCAGGCCACCGAGAATCACCACCATCATGAACGGAAAGCTCAACCAGCTGTTGGTAATCAGGCCGGTCATGAATGAAGAGAACACACCATCGAACCAGGCCACGGGCTCGCCGCCAAACATCTGGATCGCCTGATTGATTACCCCGAATTGCTGATGGAACATGCCCTTCCAGATCAGCGCCGTGATGTAGTTAGGGATGGCCCAGGGAAGGATCAGGATCACCCGATAGAAATTCGTGAAACGCAGTCCCTTGGTGTTCAGCGCCAAAGCCAACAGCATGCCGAAGGTCACGCCCAGACCTACGTTCAACACCGTCCAGCAGATAGTGATAAACAGGGTCCAGTAAAAATTCTGGTAGTCGATCACCGCGCCTTCGGCGGTGGATTGGAAAACCTGGAAGTCGCCGAGGATGTCGACGTAGTTCTTCAGCCCGACAAACAAGTCGGTCAACGGCTCACTGACGTTGAGCACAGTCTGTTCAGTGAAAGACAAGGTGACGCCATAGAAGAACGGAAAGAACACCAGGATCAACATTGCAAGAATGGCTGGTGTCACATAAAAGTAGGCGTACCGGTGCTTTCGCACCGTGCGTCTCAGACGGCGCCCGTATCCCAGCGCGACGAAGGCGAGCACGGCCATACCGAGGACCCAGTTGCCAGACAAACCGCCTCGCAAGGCTTCAGCCCGTTCCCCCATCCTCAGATTCAGGACTTGTTCGTCAATCTTGCCCTGATCGTCAATCACTGCCATCGGTCGCTGGAACAGGTCGACATCCCAGCGATTCTCGACGCCGGGATTGACCGTCACCCCGCTGCCGCCGGCCAGCCGCCCTACCAGGTCACGCATCTGCACGAACTCACCGGCCAGCTGACGGGTAAGCTCTTCCTGAAATACCCGCGCCGAGCCCAAACCCTGAAACGCGTAGATCGCGAAAGCCAGTGAAAAGGCCAGCGCGGCGCCGAGAAACAGCGCCCATGGCTTTTGTGCTGCCACATCAATCCGTCTGCGCTCGGCGCCCGCGGCTGCAAGCAGGCCAAGCACCAGCAGATATGGCAGGACCAACATCAGCGAGGCAAATCCCCATGACGCCCCAGCCTCGAGTGCTGGCCGCGGGCGCTCGGTTTGCACCACACCGGCCATCTCGCCATCGATGAAATACGGCGCGGTGATGCGCAGCTGACCCTCGCCAAGTTCTTCGACCTCGATATGCCGGCGCCGGGACACGCCCTCGTCCCGATTTGTCTCGACCGAGGCACGAATCCCCTGAGCCAGATCAAACAACCACTTCTCACCACGCGCCAGGCGTCGTGGCAACGGTTTGTCGGCCGAATCCCTTGCGTCAGTGCTGGCCAGCAAGCGGGCACCGCTTAGCCGCAGCACGCGAAGCTGTGTCTCATCTTCACTGGCCGCCGCTATCTGCGGAAGGATCGCCTGGATTTCTTCCGGGCTGGTCTTCGGGTCCCGAGCGTCGAGAGCGGCTGCCGTATCCGCCAGCGCGGACAGTTCGATGATCACGTCCCGGTTCCAGCGATCCTCGGCCAGTTCGGTTCGCGCCTGACTGAGGAACCACTGACTAAGCAGTATTGCCAGCAGGCTCCCGATCAGCGTGCCCAAAGCCACCGGATGCAACACCAGACTCAGCGCACCATCCTTTGATGCGGAAATCTGCTTGAGATCTTCCGGGGTCCCCTGGGCGACAATACTCACAATCAGCTCCTTGCCGGGTGTTCAGTCAGAACTGGATTAGCGTCCCTTGCGCAACGCAGCGATGCTGTCGCTGAGCGTCTTCTGGGCCTCACCCATCGCGGTTTCGGCGCTGGCCGATCCCTTGACGATCTTGTTCATCGCGGTCGTCACCGGCGACCACATCAGCGTCATCTCGGCATAGTTGGGCATGGGTACCGCCGTCTCCAGCTGCATGCGAAACGCAGACAACACCGGATCGTTGGCCACCTTCGGATTCTCATACACATTCAGGTTGGAAGGTAACTGGCCACCTTCCGTCGACATCACCAGCGCGGCCTCGTCGCTGACCATGAATTTGAGCAATTCATAGGCCTCCTCCTTGTGCTTGGACCCGGCTGAGATATAGATACCTTCGACCGTCAGCCAGGGCTTCATCGGCTCACCGCCCGCTTCCTCCACGATCGGCAACATGGCCAGACCGAAGTCCACATCGTCCTCCACCTCTGAAAGGAACCAGGGGCCCGAGAGCACCATGGCGGCCTTGCCGCTGTTGAACAGGCTTCCGATCAGCGCTGCAGAGGGATCGGCCGGCAGAATGCCGTCGGTCTTGTACCACTGCATCATCTGGTCAATCGCCTTGATGTTCTCCGGGATATTCAGCGTCGGCACCGGGCCCGGATCAAAAACATGGCCACCAAACGCGTTCATCAATGCGGCATGAAAGAAATAATTTGAATATTCGTAGGCAAGTCCGAATTTGCCCACCGATGCATCGGTAAACTTCTTCGCCGTCGCCACTAGTTGTGTTGAGGTTTTTGGCGGATCAGAGATCAGCGCCTTGTTATAGATCAGCGTGATGCTCTTGTAATTGAACGGCAGGCCGTAGACTGTGCCGCGAAAGGTCATCGGATCCATCAGATCCGGAATCAGCGTTTCCAGTGTCTCGTCTTCGATAAAGAAATCAATAGGCTCAACGGTCTGTCCGCCCTCAACCCAGCCACCGAGACGATCCTGAGCGAAGATGAACACATCCGGTCCGCGACCCCGGGGGACCGCGGCAGTTATCTTGTCTGCATAGGCATCAAACGGCACCGCCAGACTGCGAGCGCTGAGGCCGTCGCCCGCGTGGGCCTGGTTAAACATGGCCACTGCTTTCTCGAACGCCGCCTTCTCTTCGCCGCGATAGGCATGCCAGACGACGAGCTCGGCGCTGACGGCAATATTCCCGGTCAGCAGCAAAAGCACTCCGGCCAGTATGGCTGCACGCTGCGCCAGCCTGTTGCTGAAATTCCTTACCGTTTTCATGGCTTCCTCGCTTGCTTGAGTGTTCTGTCTGTTTCCTCGCACCGCTTGACGGTCAGGGAGCGAACCCTGAAAGCAAACTAGCTGGTCAGACTCAATTCAGTATCCGGATCGAACAGATGGATCTCATCGCTGCGCATCACCAGCTCGACTTCCTCGCCGTAGCCCGGAATCCGGTGCGCCCCGAGCTTCGCCACGATCGCGTCATCGCCGCAGTGCACGTGGATGATGACTTCATGTCCGACCGTTTCAACGATCTCCACCGTGCCACGCAGATGCACCGGGTTGGTCCAGTCGTGGTCGCTAGCCTCGCCGATATGTTCCGGGCGTATTCCGAGCAGCACCTTGCCGCCTTGCACGTTCGCCAGCTTGCTCATCATTTCATCACTGAGCGGCATGCTGAAACCGGAATGCCTGAGAGACTTCGCTCCGGTGTCGATGTCGGTCTCTACTACGTTCATCGGTGGGGTCCCGATAAACTTGGCCACGAACAGGTTCTTCGGGCTGTCATAGAGCTCCAGCGGCGTGCCGACCTGCTTAAGATTGCTCTTGCGGTCTGCGCTCATCGGCGCCAGCACGGCTATCCGGTGCCCCAGGGTCATCGCTTCGATCTGATCATGGGTGACATACACAGTGGTGGTCTTCAGCCGTTGCTGCAGCTTGCCGATCTCGGCGCGCATCTGCACGCGAAGTTCGGCATCCAGGTTCGACAAGGGCTCGTCGAACAGGAATACCGAAGGCTTGCGCACGATAGCCCTGCCCAGGGCTACCCGCTGCCGCTGGCCACCGGACAAGGCCTTTGGCTTGCGGTCGAGCAACGGAGTGAGACCGAGAATTTCAGCCGCGTCATTGACCAGGCGATCTATCTCGGACGGCTCCATCTTGCGGATCCGAAGACCAAAGGAAATGTTATCGCGTACTGACATGTGCGGATAAAGTGCGTAGCTCTGGAACACCATGGCCACGTCCCGATCCTTGGGATGTACATCGTTGACCACCCGATCACCGATCGACAGTTCTCCCTCGGTGACTTCCTCCAGACCGGCAATCAGTCGCAAGGCCGTGGACTTGCCACACCCTGACGGGCCGACAAAGACCATCAACTCCTCATCGTGAATCTCCAGATCGAGATCCTCGATCACGCTGACGTCCCCGAAACGCTTGGCTACGCTCTTGAAAACTATTTGCGCCATCCGGCGGGCTCCTTTCTCATCGTCTGTCAGGGCGTAAAAACCCGGATTGCCATGGGCGGGACGGATACTCGCAGGGCGCCGTGTTCAACTACTGCCGCGGTTCCAATAACCATTTCCATCGCGCTGTCATTCCAGCTCTCCGGGGCAGGGACGCCCACCTCCAGCGACTCACTCCCACGATTGACCGCAACGATGACCTCGTCGCCAGACATCGGATCGCTGCGCTTGAACACCAGCAGATCTCCCTCCCAGTAAAGACGCTCGAACGTCCCCTGGGTGAGAGCGCGATGTTGCCGGCGGATATCAATCAGCGTCTTGTAGTAATCACGCAGCGCTTCATTGCGTGCCTTGCCCTTGCCGGGCCTGATCGGTTTATCACCCCAGGGCATATCGTTGCGGTTCGTCGGCCAGACACTGCCGTCACGCCCAACCTCTTCTCCGTAAAAGATGACTGGCGTCCCCAGCGTAGTCATCTGCAGACCGACACAGACCTTGAATTTATCCAGGTCATTTCCCAGCTCATAGAGCATTAGCGGCTCATCATGCGAAGACAGATACTGCGCGGTCTGGTAACCCTCCCGAATCCGATGCCGCTTCTCCAGATAGGATGCGAACGCTATCGTGCGGCCCTTGCCGTCAACAAAACCCCGGCAGCTGCCTCGAAACGTGAAGTCGAACCCGGAATCCATCTCGTCATTGACGAACCACTCGTCCATGACCTGGTAGGAGCCGCCCCATACCTCACCCAGCAAATAAAAGTCGTCGCCCAGTTCGGCCTGGGTGCGGGCCCGGTGTTCCTGCCAGAACTCATGGTCGATATGCTTGACCGTGTCCAGACGAAACCCGTCAACCCCGGTGCGTTTGGCCAGACCGATATTGGCATCAAGCAGGTACGTACGAACCTCTGGGTCTTCGGTGACAAAATCGGGTAGCCCGCCTACCTGGCAAGTCAGCGCATCGGCCGCACAATCCACCGGCTTTGTCCGAATCCAGCCCTTGTATTGCGGATCGGTCAGATAGCGTGTGCCGTACCCCGCGTGGTTGTACACCACATCAAGCAGGACCTTGATGCCACGCTCGTGCGCGGCATCCACAAACGCTTTCAAATCGGCTTCGCTGCCGAACTGCGGATCCACGCTGTTGAAATCGTCCATCCAGTAGCCGTGAAAACCGGTATGCTCGAAGCCACCCTGGGTGCCTGTTTCCGGAGGTCCTGAAGCGAACACCCCGCCCGGCATCTGGGTCTGCACCGGGTTGATCCAGATCGCAGTGACGCCCAAACCGGCAATCTCGTTGAGCTGCTCGGTCAGACCCTTGAGGTCACCACCGTGCCAGCCCCCGGGGTTACTTCGATCTACGTGCTTGTTGTTGCCCGGGTCGCCGTCGGCAAAGCGGTCGATCAGCACGAAATAGATGATCGCATCCGCCCAGTCTTGCTGAGGCACCACACGGACCACTTCGTTGCTCTGGCCAAAAGCAGATGTCCGGCCGGATTCTGTAGAAGAAGTGCAGGCGCAGGCGAGGCAGGCAAGCACAAAAACTGACGACGCGATCATCACGCGCGTAGTGTCTGAATAGGCTGAGCGAGCCGGCCTCATCTTTCGCAAGTGCCCCTGCCCTCTTTCGGGTGTAGCTTTTATGCTGGATCGCCTGGGCAAGGCTGGCGCGACATCGTCCGCACTCATCGCGTGCAAGGGCAACCGATGCTGCGACGCGGAACCCCAACGGGCAGCCTTCTCAACGATACTCCCACCCGTATAGGAGTCGTTCCATAGGTAGTTCCCGCAGACGTAGCCAGTAACGCTCAGAACAGCGTGTAGATGAACGATCCCAGCACGGATTGCTGGCTGACCACCACCAGCGCGCCCAGAACGACCAGCACGAGGATGATCGGCAACAGCCACATTTTCTTCCGGACCCGAAGAAAATCCCACAGATCCGTGAGGAACTCCATCATAGATTTTTACCTGATATATTCGCTGCCAACGGAACCGCTGAGCCTGCGTTTTAGCAGAAAGCGGCACGCTGGCACAATGCAGCTTTACAAGATGGCCGAACGGCAAACGCGCTGGACGATGCCAGAAGGAGTTCGCGGTCGTGGTCCAAGCCCGACAACCCCGACTGTTTTATTACCTGATCGCGCTGAGCCTGCCACTGCTCCTGCTTGGCCTTCTCGAGGTGTTGCTGCGTCTGAGCGGCATCGGCGAACGGGAGCCCTTGTTTGTCCCGGCACCGGTTGCCGATTATCTGCAACCCAACGAGCGGGTAATTCAGCGCTTTTTCGCCAACCCCCGGTCCGCGCCCGACGTCAGCATCGATACCACGTTCTTCCTCGCTCAAAAAGCGCCCGACTCGATCCGGGTTGTCGTCCAGGGCGGCTCCAGCGCAGCAGGCTTCCCGTATGGGAAATGGGCTTCTCCGGCGGGCATGTTGCAACAGCGACTGGAGCGCGCGTTCCCCGGACGCAAAGTCGAGGTCATTGGTACTGCGATGTCGGCAGTGAACAGTTACACGCTGCTGGATTTCGCCGACGAGATCATCGCCCTGAAACCCGACGCGGTCCTGATCTACGCCGGACACAATGAGTTCCTTGGCGTGCTGGGTGCGGGCTCGGCCTACTCGTCGAGCCTTTCTCCTGATCTGACCCGGCTGCTGATGTCGCTACGCCGCATCCACCTGGTAGAAGCGGTCTTCCGTCTTTACGGATCACTGATGCCAGCGCCTGAGCAACGCACGGGCACACTGATGTCCAGGGTCGCCAGAGAGCGCCGCATCGCAAACGACAGCGAGTTGTTCCAAATCACTGCGGAGCAGTTTGAAGGCAACCTGCAGCGTTTGCTGGGAATCTATCAGCGGCACGACATACCGGTACTTGTCGGCACGCTGGCTGCCAACGAGAAAGACCAACCCCCGTTTCTGTCGGCCATACCGCCGCCCGAACTGGCATCACAATGGGAGGCATTGCGCAGCGATGTTCTCGCCAGTCTTGCCGCCGGCGAGCCGCGGCGAGCCCTGCGGCTGGCGGAAAGCCTTGTCGAGCTGTCGCCGGACAATGCGGAAGCCTGGTACCTGAGTGGTCGCGCGAGGCTGGCAGCGGACGAACCCGGCCCGGCTCGCGTCGATTTTCTGCAGGCAAAGGATCTGGATCAACTGCGCTTTCGGGCACCCGAACTGTTCAACCGGATCATCGTCGAGGTCGCCAGCGAACACGGCGCCTATCTGGTCGATGTTCAGTCTGAGATGACAAAAAGTTCCGCATCCGGCTCGATCGGCAACGAGCTGATGCTCGAGCACCTGCATCCGAATGTTGCGGGTTATTTCGTGCTCGCCGACGCAATGTTCGAGGTGTTGATGGCGAACCGAATCCTCGGTGTTCCGGAACGCAACGTTGATTCGGATCTGGCCAGGCTGGAGATTCCGGTCACCACTGTAGACCGGCTGGCCGGTGAGTATCGGGTCGCACGCCTGAAGCTCGACTGGCCGTTCCTGCAGGAAAAGCAAGCCTTCGAATTGCCAGTCCCTGCCGACGACGTGGAACGGGTGGCCCAGGCCTGGTTTGAGGGCCAGCTGGCCTGGAACACGGCCATGAACCAGGCGCTGACCGTTTATCAGCGCGACGGCAACGCCACCGAGTCGGTGCGCATCGCATGGAATCTCTCTGCTGCGTTCCCATTCGATCCTGAAGCAGCGTCTCTTGCCGGCACACTAATGCTCAGAGCGAATCAACCGGACCGGGCGCTGACCCTGCTCCACCGCGCTGCGCGGATGCAACCGCGCAATACGCGCTACCTGATGGGTTTGGCTCAGGGGTTTTATCAATCAGGCCTGATAAAGGAATCGATCCAGGTGCTCGAGCGTGTGCTCGCGCTGGAACCCGACCACCCACGCGCACCGGTATTTATCGACAAATTGAGGCGAGAAAGCTCTGATCCGGAATAACTCAGTCGCGACTCAGCTCCGCCAATGCCGCGCGCGCGCGATCGTTGTCTGGCGCAATTTTCAGTGCGCGCTGATACGCGCGCCGGGCATGCTCCGGCAGCCCGCTGCGCACACTGGCATCACCTAGTGCCAGCCATGTCGGCAGATGCTCAGGACGCACTGCCACGGCTTGATACAGATAGCGCACGGCCTGCAACGCGCGCCCGGCCTGGAGCAGGGCTTTGGCCGCCTGAAACTGGTCTTCCGCGCTGAACGGAAATGCGTCGGCGAGGATCAGCGTGACCCTTAGATACTCGCTTTGGTTGCTGTCTCTACGGTAGAAATCCTGCAGGCGGCGATGTGCAGTGAGCCAGTCGATCTTCTGCTCGTACAACTCGCGGGCGAGGATTTCTTCCTCGCTGCCGGGCGCCGGCAACACAGGTTCCCGCCGGGTTTCGACAAACGGCCAGTCCGCCATCAGTCGCTGCAGCTTGTATTCGCCAAACAGCCGGTCAACCGCGCTGAGCGGAATTTCCAGGCGTGCCTGAAGTTCGTCGACAGCTTGAGCGCCGTTTTCGTCCAGCAAACCGCTTTGCGTGACAGCGCGATGGAAAGCACTCGCCAGGATGAAGTACCCGTCCACATTCGGATGCAGGTGCTCGGTGACCAGCCCATGACCGATCAGGCCACCCGGCGAGGCCAAACGAAAATCGTCCTCAACCGCCACCACAACCGCACCGTGGGTACTGGCCTGTTCGCGGATTATCTCGTTGAACTCCGTCGGGGCCCTGAATCGGAGTTGATCAAGATCTCGCGCCTGCTGAAAAGCAGATAAGGCTTCCTCGGTAAGTCCCTGACCGATCAGCGCCCGACCGAGAATGTACGCGGCGTTCGCATTGCCGTCGTTGGCCAGCGCCTGCAGACGTTGCAGGCCGTTCTCCCCGATCGAAGCGCCCGCGTCGACCGACCGGGCAAAGTCGCTGATCTCTCCCTCTGCGCCGGACTTGCTGATAAACGGTGGTTGATCTGATTCGTTGCTGACAAGAGTAGCGATAAACACCGGGATCCCGGCTTCATCGTAACGCTCAAGAATCAGGTCGAGATTACTACGGAACTGATCCTTCCCGCGCTGATAAAGGTCTGACTCAAATGGAATGCTGCGCTGGGCGGCGATGCGGGCCATCAGGGTGCCACCCTGCCCCTCACCTGCATCGACATCCTGGCGAGCGCTCGGGGTCAATACACGTTCCAGCGCCCGATACAGTCGCAGACTGCGCAGGCGCATGATCAAGCGGGTCAGCGCCGGGGACCGGCTTGAACTATAGGCAGAGCCGACACCGAGGATGCCCAAAAACTCATTGTGACCGGCGTAGATCAGCACCGCATCAGGTTGCAGATCGATGATCTCATCAGTGAATTCCCACAATGCGTAGGTGTTCACCGCTGACATCGCGGTAGAGATCACCTCGATCCTGCGGCCCGGGTTTTCGCGTCGCAGTCGCTGCTCCAGCATTGCCGCCGGGGACGCACCATATCCATACGGAAAGCCCGCCGCACTGGACCCGCCCTGCACCACCAGCCGGAATGTCTCCGGCCCACGCACCGTGTCAAAAAAACCCGTCTCGATGGAGACGTTCGGCGCGGCCTCCGGTCGGGAAAACAGGCGGCCAGCAGCCGCCGGATTGGCCAGGCTGTATTGCGGGTACTGGGGATTGGCGATAAACAAGGGCACCTGAGGCGCCACATTCAATGCGCGCAGCAAGCCCTCTGCGGCGATCAGCAACAGGACCGGCAGCAGCAGAATGACCAGCAGAAAAGTCCTGCGCCGTGCCGGCCGCAACTCCTCAGCCGGCGCCTGTGTCGCACCCCTGCCCCTGGTTTTTGGTCCGTTGTTCATGACGGGCTCATGGGCGGCTAAACAGGCAAATCAGGCCTGGTTGAAGGAGGCACGGATGATCATGGCGGCAGAGTCTGCTTAGCCTGCGAGCTTTGGTCAACAAAGGGCCCGGCATCCAGCGGACGCCGGGCCCTTGCTAATCGCGTAACCGTCAGGGACCGGTAACGGTCAGGGACGGCGTGGCGGCATTGGTGGCATTGAGCACGAACTCATAAGCACCGGTTTGCGTCGCGTTGAGCACGATATTGGCGGCCCCGCTACAGTCCAGGATCTTGGCGACGCCGATATCGACACCACCCCCAGCCCCGTCGCCGCAGTCAACTGTCGACCAGTCCGCCGAGGCAATCTTGAAATCAAGATCACCCGCGGTCAGCCCGGTCAGCCCGACTGACGCGGCATAGGTTGAATTTCCTGAATAACGCATGGGGTTTGCTTCACTCCAATCCTGACTGACACCGCGGACGAATATCCGTGCAGCGTATGGAGTTTTCTCCACGGTCAGGGTCGGATTAGCCGGATCGCTTGCGTCCACCGCGAACGAGTATTGGCCGGCACCGGAATCATCGAGCACCATGTTCGCTGCACCGCCCGCGCAGTTCATCGCATAGGCCACACCGACGCCTACGTTGGCGCCGTTGCTGCCGCAATCCACCGCAGACCAGTCGGATGACGCCACCTTGAAATCCAGGGCGCCGGCGGCGGCTGGATCAGACAGCGTCAATTCTGTCTGATAACTGTCGTTGCCGATAAAGGCCAGCTCATTAGCCGCGCTGTCGGACCAGTCCCCGTTAAAGCCGCGGACAAAGATATCCACTGCAAACGGCGGCGCCTTGGTCGCCGTCAACACCGGATTACCCGGATCGGAGGCGTCTACGGTGATCTGGACGTCACCGGTTTCAGCCACGTTCAGGGCCAGATCTCCTGAGCCGTCTGCACAATTGAGCGCATAGGGTGTATCCAGATTTACGCTCGGATCACCACCGGCTCCACAATTCACCGTAGCCCAGTCCGACGATGCGACCTTGAACGAAAGATCGTCCGCCGTCAGCGCGGCAATAGTGTAGCGACCGGTGTAGCTGGTGCCGCCCTCGTAGCTGAGCTGGTTGCCGGGGCTGTCAGCCCAATCCTGGTTCAGCCCGCGTACGAACACGTCGACCCCGAACGGCGAGCAACTGAACTGCTCGGCGCGGGTGAATACCGCGGTCGTTCTGGCCGGCACAAAGAACCCGCTGGCATCGTGCGAGGCAGTCTGTACAACTGTGTCAACCGAATTCTGCTGCACGGTATGCAGCGTAAAGGTGTCACCAGAAAACTCTGGTATGTCGACCGTCTGGTCCTCATCGTTGGCATTGATGACCGTCATCACATAGCCGAACTCCGGATCCAGGCCGTTGCCGCTGCAACCGTCCAATCCCTGCGCGATCAGCCCGAGGATCTGATCCGTCCCGGTGTTGAAGTAAGCCACCCGTTCCTTGATCTGGTCCGCAGTACGCAGCCGGTACAGCACGGTTGAGCCGCGAATCTCGAACATCTCCAGCGCGTGTTCGCTGGCGAAAGTGATATTCGCCGGTGCCGGATCGGTCAGCGGGTTCTGGAACAGCGGAATAACTTCAGGATAGTTATTCAGGTTCTTTTCTTCACTCGGCAGCCCAACAGCCCAATTGTTGTCCATGCCGCTGAAGTCGAGCTTGTTGAACCAGTCACCCCAGTTAAAGCTGTCCCGATCCGTTGACTTGGAGCGCAACAAATCCTGACCCGCGTGGACAAAAGACACGCCCTGACCGAGCAGGATGATGTCGAGCCCGATATTCTGCGCTCGCACCCGGTCCGCAGTGCTGGTGTCCGTCGGATGCTTGTATTGCGAGATATCCCAGATCGTCTCGTTATCGTGAGCGGCCGAGTAATTGATGATCTCTTCCGGATCCGCGACATAACTGGTCGGGGTACTGCTCGCGCAATCGCTGTAGCCAATCTGGGCACCCGTTACCGTTGCGCCGGTCCGGTCTACGAAACTGTAGTCCGACAGACTCGCGGCCATCGTGGCCCGGATCTGATCCGCGGAACACAGCGCCTCGGCGATGAAATTCGGATCGTCAGCAGAATTCTCCGCGTTGGGATCGTAACCGCTCCCCGAGATAAAGCCCTGGTTGGTGACGTGGGCCATGCCATTGTCGAACGGGCCGCCACCGCGGACGGCGTCACGGATACGATCAGTAAAGGTCGCAATCCCCGTACCTGACATGTTGAATTGCGTGGCCTGGATAAAGCGCCGGTCACTGGCCACTTCACCAAAATCCCAGCCCTCTCCATAGATGTACACATCCGGGTCGATGGCACGCAGATCAGCGAGCAGTTGCTGCATCTGCGCCTTGGTATGGAAGCCCATCAGATCAAAGCGGAAGCCGGTCACCTTGTAGTCTTCCAGGAACGTCACCAGCGTATCAGTCATCAGTTTGCCCATCATCGCAAACTCGCTGGCGGTGTTGCTGCAACAGGTCGAACTCTCGATCGATCCGGAATTCTCGTTATAGCGGTGATAGTAGCCGGGCACTACGCGATCCAGCACCGACTTGCTCGACTGCCCGCCGGCATTGGTGTGGTTGTAGACCACATCCATCACCAGTCGCAGCCCGGTGTCGGCCAGGCCCTGCACCATCTGACGGTACTCGTAGATTCGCGTCACCCCGTCCGGATCAGAGGCATAACTGCCTTCAGGCACCCCGTAATGCCATGGATCATAGCCCCAGTTAAATCCGTCCAGCTCGTTCATCCACAGGACCACCCGCTGCTGGAATGTGGAAGTCGGATCCGCGGCCGTCTCCTGTTCCAGCAATTCGCGAATGGTCAGGGCGCTGTAAGTCGGGCACAGCACAGCGGCATCCGAGTTGGCGGCGCACAGGTCTGCCACCAGATCGTCAAGCTCCACCCGTTCCGCCTCGATCTCATTGATCGTCGCAATATCGAAGCTTGGCAGCAGATGCAGATGGGTCAGACCCGCATCGGATAGCGACTGAAGATGGTTATGCCCATCCGTGTTGTCCAGCGCAAAGGCGCTGTACTTGCCGCGCTGAGCTTCCGGCACGGTGTTGTCAGCCACGCTGAAGTCACGCATCTGCAATTCGTATATCGCGATATCTTCAGGCTCTCCATACGCCGGCAATACCAGGCTGTCCCAACCGGGCGGTTGCAGGTCGAGATCGTCAAGATTGACGATCTGACTGTAAGCGCTGTTGGCACTCAAACTGACCGAATTCGGATCCGTCACCGTGTTGGTCACGACTCTCGACTCGGCATAGGTGTAGACCTCCAGCGTGAAGTCGTAGTACATCCGGTCCCAGCCGGCATCGCCGGTCGCGCTCCACACGCCAGAGGCCGGATCAAGCGTCATCGCTATCTGGTCAGCCAGCGTTCCCGGCGTCGAGTAAAGATTCAGCGTGACGCCCGTGTCCGGATAGGCGGTCGGCGCCCACAGACGAATGGTCGGTATCGTGCCAGCCCAGCTGACCCCCAGATCGACCTGGGTCGCGTCAGCCGCGTACAGGTCATCCAGCAAGCCCGGGATTTGCACATAGGTCGTCGCCACCGGAATACCAAATGAGTCTTTGCCCACCGCTACCAGCTGATAGCGCGCAATCTCGCGCGCGTTACTGGTCACCGAGGCCGGCATCGAATAAGCCGGATAGCTCGACAAATGCAGCTGGTTCTCCGGCTGCGGGTTGGTGCCTGCTCCCAGCACCGCTGATTCAAAATTGCCAGAAATCACGCCGCCGTTGACCCGGATCGATGCATCAGCGGACCACAGCAATTCCACGCTGATCACGTCATCGCCGGGCTTCCACAACAAGGTGTCAGTATCGACCCAATGCGCCGCACGACCGCTCAGCGACGCGCCCTCAGACGGTGGTGCGCTGGATACGTCAGGGCTGTTCTCGTCGATAAACACGATATTGCCGTCGGAGGCCACGCGGATCACGATATCGCCGTCCGGCGCCTTGGCGTTGCCCTGGTGGATCACCAGTCCGAGCGCGCTTGGGAATGCGGCGGCGGCATCCGGATTGTTGTCGTAGCAGGGATTCGGCGGCAGCGTGATGCGGAAATAGGCGCCGATCGCATCTTCGCCTTCTATTCTGCAGGCCTCAGTGCCGTCAAATATGGTCCAGGACGGGCCACCCGGCTCGACCGGGAACAGGTGCATGTTCCACAGCGAATAATCTCCGTCCGCGCGGTTGTAGTACACGATGATCTGATCGCCCACCGGCGCGGCAGCGAAGGTGCCGTTGTTGATAGCTTGAGGATTGCCGGAGAACGCGTAGACGTTATTCCCATCAGCAGTGTCCTCAAAGATCGGCGCAAGGAATGTCCCGGTGGGATCGGGCACCCCACCCTGAGTGACGGTGAACGTCAGGATGCCGCCTGCCGGCGCCGGAACCTCGGCCTGGCAACCAAAGCCGCCGTCCACGCTGGGGATACAGGCGTAGCTTTGTCCATCGACCACAATAAACGTGTCGGCATAATTGCCATCGGCGCGATGATAAAACACCGTCGCGGTGGTCAGGGTCGGGAAGTCAGCGGGATTTGATACCCAGGTGAAGTCATCCACACCCACGTCGCCGTTATCGGCAAAGATCTCGATCTGACGCACCGGCGAGCCACGGCCATCGCGTGTGAAGGACACGGTAGTGACCGCGTCGCCCTCAACTGCTACCTCTTCGGTAGTCCCATCGGTGTTGATCGCAGTGACTTCGGTCGCCGCAGGCTCCACGGGCCCGCCGCCACCCCCAAGCTCCACTTCTGTCATCGTGATAGTGGCCGCTTCGAGATCGCTAAAATCACTGGTGAAGTTGTAGCAACCGTCGACCGGCACATTGACCACGCCTTCCGGTCCGCCAGGGCCGGGATCAAGCAGCGCCTGGGTTTGCCCGGGCTCAAGGACATCGTCCGGGGCCGTCGCGCGCTCTACTTCCCAGCCAGCCGAGCCGATCTTGTAAGTGTATTCACCGGCCGCCATTTCAAATTCGGACTGGTAGATACCGGCTCCGAAGTTAATAAACAGATACTCGGCAGAAGGTGTCGGGTTGCCCCAGTCGTTAAAACCGCCGCGCATGAATACATCGCTGCCAAAAGCCTCGCTGTTGTCGTTACCCTGATCGGCGAGGCCGCATTCTTCCTTACCCCCTCCCGGTGGCCCACCGCCACCCAGGTCGACCTGGGTCATGGTGATGGTGGGGTTCTCAGCGTCGTTGAAATCAATAGTGAAATTGAAGCATCCGTCCTCGGGCACAATCAGCACGCCCTCTGGTCCGCCCGGTCCGGGGTCAACCAGGCTCTGAGTGTCATCCACCTCAAGCGGGTCATCTGGTGTGGTCGCACGTTCGACTTCCCAGCCCGCCGAGCCAACTTTGTAGTTGTATTCACCGGCCACCATTTCAAACTCTGACTGATAGATGCCACCGCCAAAGTTCACGAACAGATACTCAGCAGAGGGTGTCGGGTTGCCCCAGTCGTTGAAACCACCACGCATGAACAGGTCGTTGCCCAGTGCTTCCGAGTTGTCGTTACCCTGATCTGTGACGCCACAGGTCGCCTGCCCGCCGCCGCCGCCACCGCCGCCATCGCCGTCGAGGATCACCTCGGTCATCGTGACAGTGGCGTTCTCCACATCATTGAAGTCGATGGCGAAGTTGTAGCAACCATCGGCTGGCACATTGAGTACCCCCTCCGGACCGCCGGGACCCGGATCTACCAAGGGCTGAGTGTCACCTGGCTCCAGCACGTCGTCAGGCGTTGTAGCGCGCTCTACTTCCCAGCCGGCCGAACCTACCTTGTAGTTGTATTCGCCTGCCGCCATTTGGAATTCGGACTGATAGATGCCGCCGCCGAAATTGACAAACAAATACTCGGCGCTGGGCGTCGGATTGCCCCAGTCATTGAACCCGCCGCGCATGAACAGGTCCCGACCCAGCGCCTCGGCGTTGTCGTTGCCCTGGTCGGTGACGCCGCAGGTAGCTTTGGACAGGCGGCGCGGCAGCCCGGATTTGGCAAACAACGCGGCGCTCGCGGCGGGCGTCAATCCCTCGATGGTGAAGTCGACGTTGCGGGTGGGGGTCGAGAACGTCACCACACCGGTATCACCGTCCCGAATCACCCATTTGCCGCCCGTTGCGACACCACCCGAAAACACGGCATTGGTCGGTGATTGACCGACACTGAAAGTACCCAACTGCACGAAATCAAAGCTGGTCGATGTCACCACAGGCTGCTGTTGATCGACCGCAGGGCCGCTGCCACCGTCTGCACTGGGGCTGCATGCTGTCAGGACCATTGAGGCCGTTGCGATGAGGATTCCGAACCGCCGTAGGCTGGGTGCAGCTGTCATTATTATCTCCGAGCGGGGTGCCGCTGTAACGGGGAACGCCCGCGGCACTCGTCCTGGGTAAATGTCTTCATGAGGCGGCGAAAGCCGCATATCCCCTGCGTCGGGGTTGCCACCGATAACCGCAGTGCCGAACCTGCCCGTCGCAGCAAGAAAACTCCTCCTGGCAATCCGCATCCGCCCCCTGCGCAATTCGCGGTCGCCACTGTTCTTTTACTTCTTCTTCTGCCAGGGCATGGACGCGTTCCACCCCTGCCATGTCTGTCGCCCACGGGCCACGAGAGCTCAAAGCGGAGACTGGCCGAGCATAGCGATATTCCGGAGAGCGAGGTACTTCGGTTTTCCCGTACCCAGAACCCCTGTATGCGCGTCGTTGTCAGCCGCGATCGGCGAGCAGCACCATCGAGCGGGCCTGAAGCGTATATTGATTGCCCTCGCGGAAGCTGCCAGCAGGCACGGTAGCCCCCTCTTCGCTGGTGTCGAACACGACCTCCCAGATTTCGCTGCTGATCGGTGCCGGCACGGTAAATGCCAGAGCCTGGCCGCCCGCATTGAACAGCATCAGAAAACTGTCTCCGGCCCCGGTTTCGTGCTGCAATCGATGACTGAGGCGCACTCCGGTATGGTCAAGCAACACGCCCAGGACCTGCCGGGACGCCTCGCGCCAGTCGTCCTCAGTCATCTCACTGCCGTTCGCGTCCAGCCAGCTTACGTCTTTGAGCGCGGACTCGGGATGGGCCATCCCGTCGAGAAAGCTCTCGCGCCTGAATACCGGGTGGTCCAGACGCAAACGGATCAGCAGGCTGACAAAATCCTGCAGTGCGCGGTCCGCTTCCGTTAGCGACCAATCGACCCAGGAAATCTCGTTATCCTGACAATAGGCATTATTGTTGCCGCGTTGTGTGCGCCCGAATTCGTCCCCGGCCAGCAGCATCGGCGTTCCCTGAGACAACAGCAGCGTCGCCAGCATGTTGCGTTTAAGTCTTTGGCGCAGGCCGATAATCCGCGGATCTGTGGACGGTCCTTCCTCCCCGCAGTTCCAGTTCGATCCGTGGTTGGAGCCGTCGTGGTTGGCCTCGCCATTGGCTTCGTTGTGTTTGCGCTGGTAACTGACGACGTCGGCAAGGGTAAAACCGTCGTGGCAGGCAGCGTAATTGATACTGGCCACCGGCTGGCGCCCCGGAGTACGAAAGAAATCACTTGAGCCAGCGATGCGTTCGGCAAATTCCGGAGTCTTGCCCAAATCGCCTCGCCAGAACTGACGCAGGGTCTCCCTGTAGCGGTCATTCCACTCGCCCCAGGGTGGCGGGAAATGCCCCAGACGATATCCGGCTGGACCAATATCCCAGGGTTCAGCAATCAGCTTCAGCTGGCTGAGAACCGGATCCTGATAGATTGCGCCGAAGAACGCGCCTTCGCGGTCAAACATCGCGCCGCGCCGCGCCAGAGTTGGAGCCAGGTCGAAGCGAAAACCATCCACCTGCATCGCGGTCGCCCAGTGGCGCAAACAATCCGTGACCATCCGCAGGGTCGCCGGGTTGGAAACGTCCAGGGTATTGCCACAACCGCTGAAATTCACATACGAACCTGGATGCTCCGAGTCGAGCAAGTAGTAGCTGTGGTTATCAATGCCACGGAGGCTCAGCAACGGCCCGCCCGCTCCGCCCTCGGCGGTGTGATTAAACACCACGTCAAGAATGACCTCGATCCCGGCCCCATGCAGCGCTCGCACCATTTGTCGGAATTCGTCGACCGGGTCTTCCAGCGCATAGCCCGGGTGCGGTGCGGACATCGCGATCGGGTTGTAACCCCAGTAATTGTCTAGCCCCATCTCGCTCAGCCGATCCTCGCTGAGGAAGGCCTGACAAGGCATCAATTCCACCGCGGTCACGCCAAGATTTTGCAGATAGTCCAGCACGGCCGGCTGGGCAAGCCCGAGATAGGTACCGCGCAGGGCTTCCGGGACTTCCGGGTGCAGCCGGGTGAAACCCTTCACATGGAGTTCGTAGATCACGCTCCGGTTCCAGGGGGTTCGCGGCTGCGACGTGCCGCGCCAGTCGAACTCAGGGTCGGTCACCACGGAGCGCGGAACCCAGGGCGCGCTGTCCCGCGGGTCTTTCTGCCAGGCATGGCCGTGCTCCAATGTGTAACCGAACACCTCTGGCCGCCAGTGGAATGCGCCGCTGATAGCGTGTGCATGAGGATCCAGCAGAAGTTTGTGCTCGTTGAATCGGTATCCGTGATCCGGGGCATAGCGACCGTGAACGCGGTAGCCGTAGTGCTGGCCGGATCGGATTCCGGGTACCCGCGCGTGCCATACGTCGCCGCTGCGACCCTGGACCTGGACCCGGCCGGTCTCACCGCCGTCTGCCCCATACAGACACAATTCAACAGCCTCCGCCGATGCCGAATACAGTGCGAAGTTGACGCCGTCATCCAGCACCGACGCACCGAGCGGAGAGGGTAATCCTGGCAGGGCATCTATGTTCTTAACGTCCATGGTCATCAAATCACGCTGTCCCACTCGCTACCCATGCGATTCCACGAGTTCTCTATGGCCTGCAGTGTTCCGGGGTCGAGAGGCCCCGCATCGATTGCATCGATATTGGCCTGAAGATGCTCGATTCGGGTGCCGCCAACCAGGACACAGGTCACCCCCGGCGCGAATGCGGCGAATCTCAGGGCCAGATCCGCCATCTCCTGTGCCGCTGGCAATTGGTCCACCATCGCCGCATAGCGCCTGCGGTATTCCGCTTCCGGGGGCGCCGGTGGAGACATCAGCTCGCGCCAGGGTGCACCAGCCAGGGTGCGCTTGGTCAATACCGATATACCGGCATCCCGGGCCACCGGGACACGCAAGCGCAGGTTCGCCTGATCGACAAGGTTCACCGAGGTCTGCACCGCCTGGACCTCACCCGAGCGCAGCGCAGTCATGAGATCGGCATTGTCACCGGAATAGGCCACGCAATTAATCTTGCCGGATTCCCTGGCCGCAGCCAGCGCATCGAGCACGCCGTTGTTTAACAACACCTGAGCCGGACAGGAATGAAGATGCACGATATCGATGTGGTCGGTCTGCAGGGTGGTCAACGCCAGGTCAACACCCAGGCGCACACAATCGTAGGTCCAGTCCGGGCACCCCTCGACCCCGTACCCGACT
>Ga0316191_10000876_pt1 | contig 20294 bp, 35 predicted proteins | sample Eddworburr2cm_MG_FD_204928 | JGI IMG/M metagenome (GOLD analysis project Ga0316191, IMG submission 204928) | Coastal sediment microbial communities from Maine, United States - Eddy worm burrow 2 cm | ecosystem: Environmental > Aquatic > Marine > Coastal > Sediment | place: USA: Maine... | reverse complement strand
AATGGATATGTTCGTAGGAACTCTAATAAGAAAACCACAACAATTGGAAATGGTGCACACTCCCGCCCATCCAAGAACAAGAACAACACTAAGAAGCAACCTCGTGGTCAGGGAAAAGCCTGCTGAGGTATAAATATCTTTTGATTCATACTTAAAATTCGGGGGTTCTCTCATGTTAGATTTTTCTGACAGGATGGTGATTAGTTATCAAACTGCTCATCCAGAAGCAGATTATAAGGAAATTGCAGGTGCATATCCTTCTTATGGAATAGAGAGAATTCAAGAAATTTTAACAACTTACGGGCCCGACACAGGTTTCGACAGAGATTCGGAGAACTTGTAAGCACGCAGGCACGCCACGGCCTTAACAGTGACAAACGCTTAATTGCAAACGACACAACCCCTCTAGCCCTAGCGGCATAAGACCTTCTTTCATTGCTCGCCTATCGGCGGTGATCTGAAGGACAATTAGATAGGATAAGCTCAAGTATTGACGAAACTTGGGTCGAAAATTTTAGTCAACTCTCTGAACTGGTTTGTTTATTTTCCAGTTTAACCGGAGTACAAAAATAAACTAAGCGTGTAGAAAGCATTTATTGAAGGTTTCTGGACGGCGGTTCGAATCCGCCCGGGTCCACCAATTTGGTCCTATAGTGTAATTGGAAGCACGACAAGACTTATAAACTTGATTGCCCCAGATTAGGGCTTAGCGAAGGTTCGATTCCTTCTAGGACTACCAATTAAAAAGGAGTGTTTATGACTGATAGATTGGATATCAAAGAAGATATTATGGGATGCCAAGGTATACTTGACGATCTTCGTGCTTTAAGCTGGAGATTAGATGATATTCAAGATCAGATGGACCCTCTCGATGTAGCAACAGTTGTCCGAGGAATTGAGACTCTGTACGAGATAAAATTCAGAAAATTATGGGATTCATTTAACGAATTCCAAGACTAGGATAGATATGTGCGATTTAGATAAAATGTTAAAAGTTGCTGAGAATTATTTCAGCAAAGATTCAACGATTGTTTCCATAGGTCTTAAACGACCTGGTTCTCCACCTTCAGAGACAACTGTTCTTTTGGGTGGCCGTGTAGAGTTCAACTCGTACATTCACCGCCGTGATGCGTTCGATATCATGCTCAAGTACAATCTATACGTGAAGAAGAACCCCTCTGGTTTATACGAAGCTGGTTCACATGATGCATATTGCCAAAAGGTGCAGGTATCAAAGGACCCTCTCGATGCAATAACTGAAATGGCGTATCTCGTCGTTACAGGTCAACTTTAAAATTAGCCACCTTCGGGTGGCTTTTTTCGGTAGTCTTTAGACCTGTGATTTCTTAAACGGCACGGGTATAGAATAAACCAATAAATTACACGAGGTAAATACGAACATATGAGCAAAGAACTAATTAAAAAGCAGATTAAGGAAATGTTCCAAATCCAGGATGGTCTAAATAAGAAAGTTCTTGGTGATGATTATCAGAAACTTGATACTCCATTCTACAGAGCCGCTGTTGTTGAAGCAGCTGAACTTATGGAATACCGAGGTTACAAGTGGTGGAAGAAAACAGATAGCTTCGATAAAGACCAGGCGTTTCTTGAGATTGTAGATATCTGGCATTTTGTAATGTCACAGATTATCTCGGATAACGGAATGAGTGTTCAAGATGAAGTTATTGAAGTATTCTTTGATGTGATGGATGATCCGTTCATTAAAACCGATAAAGAAACCCAGCTGATGGCATGCGATTCTTTTATCCAGTGCATGTTCAGTGGGTATATTGGTGATCAGATTGCTGGATTCTTGGATTTAATGGAATCATTCGATATGCCATTCGATAAACTTTACAGCATGTACATTGGTAAGAATGCTCTGAATTTCTTCCGACAGGATAATGGGTACAAAGAGGGTACTTATAATAAGAATCAGTGGAGAGACAAGAACTTCAATTACTGTGAAGATAATGTTGCTCTTGCAGAAATTCTTGAGTACAGTGACGATCTGACATTCGACGGGCTGTATGAAGCTCTGAAGCAGAGATATGCTCATGCACAGGTATCCGTAGGTGATTGATCTTGTAATCGGTCCTCGGCAATCTGGAAAAACAGAAGAGCTTAAAAGTTTATACAGAAGGAAGCCAGGAATCTTCGTTGTTCATGATCACCAAGAAAAGAAACAACTACAAGAAATTGGAATTCTTGGATTTACATATAGAGAATCAATATTGCAAACCGGGTATGGATATAAAGGCAACTATAATAACTTCTATTTTGATGAGTTCTTTCACCAAGACATTATCACATTTGAAGATATTGTGGCTCTAGATGCCGCAGATAAAAATATTCATATCCGTGGAACACCGATGGGACCAGGTGGTATTCCAATTTGGTTCGATGTGTACATGAAAGAGAAATATCCAGAATCAATGATCTGAAAATAAATGCAAATAAACTGAACAAAATGGTTGACAGCACGGTTATTTCCTGATAGAATATACCTATTGGAAATATCTTTAATGAACGAGAGAAGGAGAAACAATGGATATTAAAGCTGTTAAAGGAGTAATCAGGGCCGCTGCCGCTGCAGACGACACCGTGATTATGGAAGGTGCCCACGGCCTAGGTAAATCCGCAATCTGTAAACAGGTGCGTGATGAAGATGATTATCACATGGAAACCTTGTTCCTGTCACATCAGGAAGTTGGTGACCTTATCGGTACACCTCATACCATCATGGATGGTGATGTTGCTGTTACTACTTGGTCTGTACCAATTTGGTTGCAGCGTATGTACAAAGCCGCTAAACAGGGCAAAAAGTGCATGTTGTTCCTTGATGAATTGAACCGTGCACCACTCGATGTTCGACAGAGTGCAATGGAGCTTGTTCTTGAACGTCAGATTCATGAGCATATTCTCCCTACAGTTGATGGTCAGCGTACAGTTGTAATTGCTGCTATTAACCCAGCCGATGAATATCAGGTTGATGAGCTTGACCCTGCATTGATGGACCGTTTCTGTCATGTAACTGTTGAGGTTGACGCACCGGTTTGGCTTGAATGGGCCCGTGAAACTGGTGTTAATCAGGTTGTTCGTGACTTTATCATGGAACATCCAGATCGTCTCCACTGGTCACCTGCTGATGGTGGAGTGGGTGCAACACCTCGGTCATGGACTAAACTTGGTGATTATATCAATAACATCAAGACCATTCCTGAGGAAATTGTGTTCGAAATCATGCGAGGTAAGGTTGGTTCAGAACTGGCTTCACAGTTCCACTCATTCCTGAGGAACTACGTGGATGTTGTTAAAATGGCTGACATTGAAAAAATTGTCAAGGACAACCGCTCCAAGTTCGATAAGATTGAGGACCTTGCTGCTCTTATTACCGACAAGGTGAAAAAGCAGGAAGCAATTCAGAAATCTGAACTTGCTCAACAGTTGAAGGATAAGTACACCAAGAAGGGTGATATGTTTACCCTACTGGCTTACCTCTACGGCCTTGAGATTGAAATCTGTGTAGCCTTCCTGAAAGGATTCCGTAAGGATGATCCTGAAGGTTACAAGAAATTGGTTGACGCGGATACTAAGGCAAATGAGAAGAATTTGTTCAAACGTATCGTCCAGGCCGCTGATCGTAAGGATTAATTGTGAAGGGCCCTTCGGGGCCCTTTTCTGCTGTACATGGAGGATTTGATGAAAACAAAATTGCAGTTGCTTGAAATGTTCGCTGAACACAAAGAATTGAACCCTTTGATTCCTGGAAAAACCTTTTGCCGTGGGCACTTTTGTTCCAAGTGCCCTATCGTTTCAGCTTGTAATAAGAATTACATCAACCAAGGTGTAATGACTGCAGAAGAAATTGAAGAAGCAAAAGAAATACTACCGGAGTTATTCCTTTGAATCACCCAGCAAATCATCAACTTACATTTGAGCAAGAATCACTGCTCGATACCCATGTGCAAGAAGTAAAAGACTTTCTTGCTTTGGGTGGTGTTAACGTTCCGTTCTTTATTGCTGGCGGTTCTGTTTTCAGTATTATGCAGGGTCTAAAAGACTACGATGATCTTGATGTGTACTTTTATAAAGATTCTGATTTGAAAAAAGTTAAGAAAGCTTTCAAAGGCAGTACTGATTTTGTATCCCCTAATGCAATTTCATTCCATGCAGGCGGAACAGAAGAATGTGTTGAAGAAATCTTTTCTGTGGAGCAAGACGTTTCGAGCCTTTTCGCATCTAAAAGTTCTGATTCTAAGCTAAAATACGAAGGTAGTACTAAACTACAGTTCATTACTAAGAACACAGGACAGGTTGAGGATATTCTTGTAGGGTTCGACTTTAACTGCTCTCGTTGTGCATATACTTCTTTAGGTCAACTGCTACTTCACTCATCATTCAGTGATGTCATAAGATACAATTCAATCCGATTCTGTAGAGATACACTTACAAGATATCACAAGTACATTGAAAAGAAAAATGCAGTTGATGAAGGAAGTGAAGTTCTCAATTTTCTGTACAGTTCACTTATTACTAATATCTGGGACAAATACGAGTATTACTACAACGACGGTGACGACTACGGGTATCACATTCTATCATCTGAAATCGCAAAGCTAAATAAGGATGGTAATTTTGAACCTATTCAAGAGATTCACGATGATATTATCCGTCAGCACCCAGAAAGGTGTATAGAATTATTCATGGGAATGATTGGTCTTCTTTACGCTGATGTTCCTCGACAGAGTCCAGAGCTTACTGTTGCTCGTCACCTTCATAATGATGGTTTAATAGAGGAGTTTTCGGTTCCTGATGGCTCAATTCCAAAATCATTACATTATACTCACCACGACGTACAGGTTGCTGCTGAAGTATACCCAGAGCACTTCATATGAGTTCTCAGGGAACTGGTAACTATATTCCGGGTAAAGGGCTCAGTGCCGGGAACACCGGGAACAGCAGCATTTATAGTTCACATACACATACAACAATTCCAGCGAATGCTATATATAATGGCTCATATCAAAGTGTAACACCTGTTCCATTAACAGGGAACATGAAGTTCAATCAAGAAGGTGTAGAAATTGGCGAAGTTAAAATGACCTACAAACAATTTGAGTTAGCATTCGCAAAACTTCTAGAGATTGTTAAAGAAGAAAATCCTGAGGAATTCATTTAATCTTAACCATCAGTGGTTTATAATTAAACATTATATCAAAGGAGAACAAAAATAATGTCAAAGAAATCTGAAAAGAAAGAAACAGGCCCAGAGCAGGGTGAGATTCACACTATCAAGCTAGGTGACAAGCTTTTTACTATGGAATCTGTTACCGATCTCGGGCACGGAATTCTGGAAGATATCCGAAAGGTTGATTCTGTTATTCAGCAGCAGTCACTGACTCTTTCTATTAGTAACCTGGCTCGCCAGAAGCTGCTTGCTGATCTCACTGCTGAGTCTGAGAAATTCACACCAGCTGAAGACCCTGAAACAACTGAGGAATCATCTGAGTAATGGGATTCCTTCAGCCGTACATTAAACTGATTCAAGCAGTTTTGGCGGTTATTGTCTTTTTAGTTATTGCAGGTGGGCTTTGGTACATTAGTAGTATCAAAGCTAACCTCGCAATTTCTGAAGCAAATAATGCAACACTAACCAAATCCGTACAAGATCAGAAGAAAGTAATCGAAAAGCAAGCAAATGATATGATTAGTATCCAAATTTCTAATAAGGTACTAGCAGATATCAAAGAATCTCAGCAGAAAGAAATTGATGATCTGAACGAAAAGTTCAACATTAATGCTAGAGGCCAATCAAGAGATCTTGGAGCTATCACCCGAGTAAAACCGGGGCTTGTTAATAAAATTGTGAACAAAGCAACTGCTAAAGTAAATAGATGCTTTGAACTCGCCACTGGCGCTGAACTAAAAGAAGGAGAAAAGAACAATGAATGTAAAGAACTTGTTGCTGATTTGTCTAAGTAGCCTTCTCATCTTCGGATGTAGTCAGGTAAAACCGATTGAAGTTATTACTAATGAACAAGCACGTACACATCTCAGTTTACAGGCCCCCGCTCAAGTCACGCTACGTGAATTGCAATGGGTTATTATAACACCTGAGAACGCAAAAGAAGTATTTGCAGAACTTGAGAAACGTAAATATGATGTTGTTCTATTCGGATTAACCGATGATGGATATGAAGCTCTTAGTATGAATATGATTTTACTGAGAAGATATATTGTAGAACAGAAGGCTGTTCTGGATGCATATAAGGAATATTATGAGCAAAAAGATAAGAATTGATGTCGAGGATGTTATCGAGTTCCACAAGCGAAGAGCTTATTGGGATTCGGTACCAATCCAAGATGTTGAATTCTTCGAAAACGGAGCCAAAATAGAAGTTGACCCTGAGATAATTAATGAATGGAGATTCATTGGGTTGAGTAATGACTATTTTGTTCTACATCACTTAAAAGGAAAGGAGTAAATATGCATCAGCCACACGTAATTGAAACAGTCGGGCGGAGCTCAAAGGCTTACGATCTACCTTCAAAACTTCTTCAGGATAGAATCATTTATCTCGGAGAACCTATTGATTCAGATATTGCTAATTCTATTATCATGCAGATGATGTGGTTGAATGCAGATAATCCTAACAAGCCAATCGATCTTTATATCAACAGCCCGGGCGGGTCTGTATATGCTGGTCTTGCAATTAAGGATATTATGAACACAATCACATGCAAGGTTAATACCGTAGGCACCGGATTGTGCGCAAGCATGGGAGCATATCTCCTTGCTGCAGGCACAGGAACTCGCCGGGCAACCGCGAACTGCCGTATAATGATTCACTCAGTTTCATCTGGTACTCAGGGAACAGTGCATGATATGCATGTTGATTATAAAGAAACAGAATATCTCCAGAATCAAATGATTGAAGATATTACACTGTTCAGTAAAGGTAAAGCGACACTTGAACAGATCGAAGATAAGACTCTTCGCGACTGTTATATGTCACCAGATGATGCTATTGTATTGGGGCTAATTGATTCTATTGTATAAATAAACTAAAATACAACAGGATTGGTTTATGAAATTTAGAGACCTAATTGAAAACAAACCTAAGACCCTTACAGAATCAGAGATGAAATTCCAGGCGCTAGCAATGGCTAAGGAACTTCAGAACGGTCTTGCAGGTCTAACCTTTATCGACATGCTAGCAGTTATGTCACCAGATAATCCAGCCAAAAAAGAAGTTCAAGAATTTGAAACTAAGATAAATGCACTAACTACTGAAGTTGGTGCTTTTATTCAGAAGTACATCCCAGATGTTGCTGATGCTGATATTGGTGATCTTGATGATACCGATGATAAAGATGATGCTCCTAAGGAAAAAGAACCTGAGGAGAAAGAAGAACCTGAGGAAAAAGAAGTAGAAGAACCCGAGGAAGAGGAAGAAGAGGTTGAAAAACCTATGCTTGCTAAGAAAACAGTTTCTAAGAATACTCAACCTAAACCAGCTCCGAATAAGAACAAGGGCAAATAAATGAAATTCACAGATTTTTTAACAGAAGCTACGAGCCCTAAGAAAGCAAAATTACTGAAAAAGTTAGCTGATCTCCAAAATAAGATATCAACAGGTCCTTATATCAACGACCCGGCTAGACGCTCGCGTGCACTGAATAATATGTCGTCTTGGATTGAACAAGAACGAAGATTGCAAAATCAAATTGATGATTTAAACGAAGCAGTTGCATGGAAATTATCAGGTGATGATGAAACTGGTTATGATGCAGAGTTGCATATCGGAAAAGAATTATCATACCAGATCAGTGCAGAAGATGAAGATGCAACAGTGTTCGCTTTTGGAATAACTGATCATAAAGCTAAAACAACAAAATACGATGCTATTGAAGGAACGCCACGCGATCCAAAGCCATCCTCAATGAAGAAAATACTTGCTTACTTGAAGAAAGAAGGGTTACCTGTCCCATCGGCATCACAAATTAAGAAAATAAACTGGGGTACTTACGAAGATGAAATTTAGAGATTTAATTGAACAAGAGAGCATTGTATCTCTTCCAGAAGAGATTCTTTCTTTGACAGAAGCTAAATTTAGTGAAGCAAGAATCGAGAAGGTTGTGAAACTGTACTCAAAAATTATGGGCAAACGTCTGGGTGGTGATTTTAAACCACTAGGCTTTGAGGAATACAAGCGTGCTTGGGGACCCGGTAAAGGCTTCCGAGTTATGAATAACAAAGGTGTTATGCTTCGTTTCAACTGGGACGTAAAACTTGCCAAATCTGCATTGTATGAACTTACAAGCATGGATTATTGGGCAGAAAATAATTCTGATTTCCAGCACCCAACAAGAACAGTAAAATTTGCTCCTGAGCTTAATGTAATTCAGGTTCTTGATAAAGTTGTTGTTGCATTAACAACAGGACAACTAAAAGAAGCAAATGAACTTTTCACTGAATTTAATGCAATGCATGAAGCTCGTACTAAAGATGAACGTGCCGCTTGGGCTGAAGAAAATGGCTTGCCTGCTTCTGCTGCTCGTAGTGAAGATTATCTGAAAGGCTATGCTCAAAAAGCTGGTTTGAAAGAACAGGTAGAAGTATTCCTTGGTGCTAAGGAAACTAACTCATTCGAGGGCGAAATCAAGAAAGTTGAAAAAGAATTCAAAAAGAAAGTGTTCGCAAATCCTGATACTGTCTTTGAAGATATTGAAGATTTACTTGGGCTTGTTGCTACAAAGAAATGGAGAACACTGATTGTTTGTGGGCAGGGCGGTATTGGTAAAACATACCACATCACCGAAGGTCCTCGTTCATTAAAGGCTCTTCTTGGTTCTGAAGGTAAAGAATGGACTTATCACTCAGGTACTAAGGCTTCACCTCTTGCATTCTACAAGACGCTATTCCAAGAGCGCGACAAAATTATCGTGTTCGATGAAGCAGATGCTATTCTGAAACACAGTGAAATCATCATGATGCTTAAACCAATTCTTGATACCTCAGGAGACAACATGGCTGAGTATCTTACCGGTACTAAGAACATGGTTGGTAAGAGCATGGAAGAAATTGAAAAGTACTCCGAGTATGTTCAGAAAGCTATTGAACAGGGTGCTATGATTGTTAAGGGTGCTACAAAACGCAACTATGATCCGTTGATGGGTGATGATCTTGAAGGTGACATGGGCGAACGCGATGTTATTCTACCAAGTAAATTCAAATTCACTGGCGGTATGGTGTTCATTAGTAATATGAGAGCTGACCAGATCGAACAGGCTATTATGTCTCGTTCAATCTTTATTGATGTGTATCTAGCTGAACAGGATGTTCTGAAACGAATCAAATCAATCGGTTATGCTCAGGCAAAAGCCAAGGGACTATTCAGCGAGATGGATGTAGATGATGTTCTTGAGGCACTTGGTGAAACAGGTTCTGCTCCAGAGCACAAGATCAATTATATGACACCTGAATATGCTCGTCAATCTAAGCAGGTTACAGTTCGTGCCCTACAGCTTGGATTGCTATTAAAAGCTTCTGGTTTAACCCGCTGGTCTGAACTAACTGCACTTTACGCATAATCCTATACCTTAGGACTCTAAAGAACCCACATTTCCTTCAGGATTTGTGGGTTTTTTAATCAGCAGTGGTTTATAATAAACTATGAGGTAACGAAGATGAAAGAAAGTAAATTACAAGGCAAAAAGTGGCTTGGCATAACAGAAGATATGTCTCATCGTCCAGTAGATGTCTATTCAGATGAGGAAACTCTCTATGCTGTTTATTTTGCTGGTACTGAAAAAGAGTACATAGCAGAAGCAAACATTGCTGACATTAAGAAAAAGCCTAGCGGTTATATCTTTACTCCATTTGCAGAGTTCATTGATTTATTCTAACAAGGCTAATATATAAATAACTCTAAACAATTGAGGGTTCATAATGAGTTTTATTGAATTTTTAGAACAAGAAGAACTGGCTGAATCGGTTTCTCTAGATAATGCTACTAATCGGTACACAATGACTGGTGATTGGGATGTGGTTTCAGATTTTGAGTTCACTGGTCCCAAGGGCCGCCCTGCACGTGTTCTTGTGAGCCAATCCGGAAAGAGATATATGTTCTTCAGTGCTGATGGTATTAAAGAAATCGGCAATAAGCTTTCAGATATTCCTCGCGGTTGGAAGAAATCAAAGGTTCGCTCAGCTAGAGCTCCAAGAAGATCAGCAGTTGATATTGGTGAACTAGCACAAGTTATCAGCAATGAAATCGGATATGCTTTTCCAGATGGTGACCCATTTGATAAAATCTCAGCATATCTTAAATCCAAAGGTATCAAGCAATTTGATATGATGAAGTGGATGGATAAGGCCTCTAAGATTAACGGATACAAATCATACACCGACCAAGCCAACTCAACTTGGGAAGATAACGGTGAACAAGGACCATTCTAATGAAATTCAATGACTTTCTACAACAAGAGCTAAACGAAGGCTCTAAACTTAAAGTAAAGGATGTACAAAGTGGTGTATTCCAAGATTTTTGGGGCTTTATTGAAGATAATGAACATCTAAAGTTCACTGTCTCTAAAACTGGACGTTTTAAAGACCTCCCAGCTAAACTCAAGAAATGGCTTGCTGTGGATACTGGTGTATCAGTTAAAGAGTTCTCTGACACCGCTGATGCAAACTCTGATAGATTACAGTATAATGCTGATCCTGTTAACAAAATTGAGATGGTTGTGATTCCGTATTTCGGAGGTGATGTTCATTGGATTTTCTTTGATGGTGAGCCAATCGCGTATGATGATAATATCGCTGGCGTCACTTGGATACCTGTTGAACTCACTACAAGCTTAAAGAAAATTCTTGACCCTATGTCTGACCCTGAGCAACTTGCTCAAAAGATGGCAGAACTATCTGTAGAAATGTTCGGTAGTGCCGGTGAGGAAACTCAGATCTGGTATGACCCTAAGACTAAAACAATCATGGTTGATTGGCCTCATTGGTTTCAGAAAGCTACTAGCCAAGTTATGGCTATCGGAAAAGAACTTGGTATTCCTATGACTGTTAATCATACAGAAATCACAGGTAAGCATACAGCACTAACAGTTAAACCAAAAGGAAAATAAAAGGAAAATAAAATGAAATTCAATGACTTTTTACAACAAGAAAATAAAGTTGAGGCTGAACCTCTAACAGAAGGCGTGCAAGATAGTTTACAGAATATTGTCGACTCTTTAACACAGGCTAGTCATGTTGCTCAGACTGCTCACTGGAATCTTCGTTCTGGTGCATTTGTTGCAATTCATCCATGGCTCGGTGATGTTTATGGAACCCTTGCTGGTATGGCAGATGAAGTTGCTGAACAGATTAAAATCTCAGATATTAATCTTATGGTAAGTGTTGGTTCTATTGGCACATTTGCTGGTACAGACGAACAACAGCTATTTGTAGAAGTGGGTGGTGCTCTACAAGGAGTTAAAAATTCCCTTGAGAATGCTGCTCGTGACCCCTCACTATCACGTGTACTGCAAAATCTAATTGACGGCTGGATTGCAACAATTGATAAGATGATCTGGTTTGTAAAAGCGAGTATTAAATGAACGAAATGAAATTTACAGATTTTCTACAAGAAAACAAATCAGTACCCAGATATAGCCCACCTCAATATAAAGAGGAATTAGGCATTCTTGTTTCACGAGAAGAGGATGTTGTGAAGTGGCTAAGAGCAAATAAGAAAAAAATTGTAAATATCAAAAGCTCAGATATTAAGAAAATTGAGTCTAGGTTAAAATCTGCAAAGCCAGTTCAAGTAAGACCAGGATATTCTGACACATTCAAGGTTTATAAAGGACAATTGCACTCAATAGTTGAATACGGGCCACCTGGTATGAATAGAACAATTACTCTGTCTAATATCGCAACAGGTAAAGAAATTACTATTGATATGGACCTTGCTAAAGGTTTTGGTAGAACTACTTTCGTGTACGGAATTTCAGATGCTAAACCCACAACAACTGGTTTCGCTACAACAGTTAGATTAAATGTAGAAATCATAACAACCGTTAGACATGATACACCAACTTTAATTACTACTGTCTTAGATACTAAAGCAACGGATGAAATAAATTTAGATGCAATTAAGAAACTGTACTCTGATTACTTATCTAAACCAAATAATCTAGAACAAGAACTAAAGTAACACGGCCCGCGCCTCTTCACTCTTGGGTGTAAGCGCGGGTTCTTTATGTCAGCTGTAGCTGAACAAAATGGTTGACAGCATGGTAATTTCCTGATAGAATAAACCCATAAAAGGAGAACAACATGGCTTTTACCTACGACGAAAATATCTACTCAGACCTTCACAAGGATGTTTATGGTTCTCGTCCAGGTAACTTTGGTTGGGCTCGTTGGGCAGCAATGACCCAGGCCGAAAAACAGGCTGAGTGGGATTATCTCATCGAGGAAAATGATCGACAGATTGCTCAGGAAGAGCGCTGGGCAGAAGAAGCCTTTGATATTGTTTTAACTTCTGCCCCAGATGCAGAAACAGCTAGACGTTGGCTACAGGAAGCGGAGGAAATTTAATGTCTGAACATGAAACTGGTGACGAAACCTTCACCATTCACAAGCCCGAAACATTCAAAAACTTTAGCGGAAGGATGAATATTCCCGTATCCGTTAAGGGTTACTGGTCTAACTCATCCATTGAGATTACTATATCTCGTGATCATTGGGGCGATGAAGATGGCATGAACTATAGTGTGTCGCACTCCACAGGGGGCCGCGACAACAAAGAGGTTCCATCTGATGTAGCTGCTGCACTTAACTTCGGATATGCAATGATCGCTGCAGTTGAATACGCCAAAGAATTAAAAGAACAAGAAGAATTCTTAATCTCTGAACATGACAAATTCAAAGAAGCTGCTAGAAAAAGACAAGCTAAAGAAGCTGCGGCCCGTCAGGCAATCATTGATGCAGATTCTTTAATCGGTTATGATGGAGCAGTGGCAATTTCTTTGCTCATGAGAGCAAAGGCCAATGAATCTTGTGGCACACCTGTCCGTAGAAAATTCCGTATGCGCGGCTCTGACCGTACTGTAATGTACCAAGTGTACTCAACAGGGAGAATGACTCAATTCTTTACATGTGTTACACCATGTCGAGGAAACTTTGAGGGCAGAGGTTCAAGGGTTCCGTTAAAGGAATTCATTGATACAATTTCAACGATGGCTGAAATTTCATAAGATGTTTAGATTAAGTCATTCATCAAGAACAGATAATGTTTGGATTCATAAACGGTTCTGTTTCATGTGGTTCCCTCTCTGCAGCGCCCGCTCCGTACCTCGCCGAAAATCAAATTTATGTATCTTTGATGTGAATGAAATACTTTATCATTTAGAAAATGGACGTATCCAGCCAGATTTGGGTGATTTCTTATTTTGGAATTGGACAAATCCTAGTCTTTGGAACCGAGTAACTTACTACAAGTCGGTGCTTGACTTTAAAGAAGCACATGCAGAAGAATTTCTATAGGAGATATATGTGTACTTGAGTGATATAGTTGAAGAACATACATTGTACTCATTCTACGGATGTGATGATAAAATGTTTAAACTTGGAAACTTGGTTTTTGAGGTTCTCGAAGATGAACAGGACGGTTATCGTTCTTCATTGGGTGAGATTCCATTATTGAGTTCTGAATATGTTGAAGAGCGCCGTGCAATTTTCCACAACCGACCAATTGTAAATGTTTACTTTTCAGAAACTGAAGATCATATGTATTTAACTGACGAGACTGGTCACGTGTGGCTGACGGCTGGCACAAATCATGCAGAAGATTGGTACCCATACTTTTGTTTTGAGTACACCCCAAGGGAAGGAGTAACTGAGTATGCTCAGGGACTCAATAACTTGGACAAGTTCGATCCATTTAATTTACACGCTGAAAAGCTAATTTAGGAGAAAAGGAAAATGAAAACACAAGAAGAACTAATGAAAGACATGAAGGCACTTGTTGCTAAATTTAATGAACTGGAGATGGAATTTGATGTTTTTGAACTCGACGAAATGATGAATTTTGAAGTATTCCCAAACAACGAAGATGCAGACCCAATCACCGATGCTATGGATAATTTAATTAACCAGGCACGGGGACATTCATATGATGTTGTCTATGAACTTGAAGATCTCTGGTGCGCAAGTGATAATATTCGTGAAGATTCTTTCCCGCGGGTTCGTGCTGTATTTGACAAATACGATATGTACAACACAATGGAAAATTCTTTCGAGTTCGAAACTGAACTTACAGAAGAAGCTATTATTGCTGATATTCTCAAGATGAATCCAAACTGGACTCATAACCCAGAGTACAGAACATACCGTCAGTAATCTTAATCGGTTGTGGTTTATAATAACCTAAATCATTAAAAGGAAGAAGGAACTAAAGGAACTAATATGACTCAACTCGCACCTATGAAAAAGTTCGACATGACAAAGAGTGTTTGGTATCACAGATATCAGCCCCAATGCATCGAGGACATTATTCTGCCGGAGGAGATAAAGCAGTCGCTTTTATCATACACAGCAAGTCAGGATATTCCGAACATCGGAATGTTCAGTTCACTTCCTGGTACTGGTAAATCCTCAACTGCTAATGCGATTCTGAAAGAAGTTGGTGGTGAGGCTTTGTGGATTAACGGTTCTCTTGAGAAGGGAATTGATGTTCTTCGTGGTAAAATCATGAAGTTCGCATCTCAGAGTTCATTCGATGACAATATCAAAATTGTTGTTATGGATGAGTTCGATAACTTCTCACCAGATGGTCAAAAGGCATTCCGTGGATTCATTGATGAATTCAGCCAGAACTGTCGGTTCATCTTCACTGGTAATTATAAAGAAAAGATTATTGCTCCACTGCTTGAACGACTTGAGGTTTATGACTTCAATTCTTTCCCTAAAGAGCAAATGGTTAAGCCAATCTTTGAGCGACTACGTTGGGTTCTTGATAATGAAGGTATTCAATACGATCCTAAGGATTTAGTTCCTGTTATCAACACATTCTATCCACGTATTCGTTCAATGATTGGTACCTTGCAGAAATACAGCAAGAACGGAACATTCAAGGTATCTGAACATGAACTTGATGATATCAACGTGTTCGATAAAGTAATGGCGGTGGTTAAAGCAGATACATATACAGAGATGATTGTAGCTGTTAATGAAATTAACGCCCCTGATAACATGTACACATATTTGTATCACAACGCGGCAAAGTACTTCAAACCTGAAGCTTACCCGAATGTTGTGGTCACAATTGCTCGATATCAGCAGTGGTCTGATGGTGTAAGAGATAAAAATCTGAATCTTGCAGCCTGCTTAACTGAATTAATGCGTTTACGATAAGGAGATAAAATGGAAATTTTAACAGCAATTTGGGTTCTATCCCAAGTATACCTAACATACTGGCTAATTGGATTTTTGGTAGCCTTGACAGTACTGTGTTTCTGGAGTGGTTGGCATGGATTCACTGTTGATAAAGAAGAATTTATTGCAGCTGCCATTTGGCCAGCGACCCTTGTGAATCTTATTGGTGTTGTTGCCAGAAAGTTTTGGAATATGTTCCAATGAGACAAATGTCAATCCTAGACCATACTCTGTTTGGTCTTTGCGAGGGATGTAATAGTTCAGATATCTACGCATACGAGATTCAAGTAGTTGTTGATGATGAATTAGGAATTCCAGAGCATGTGAAGGAACAGTTTGGCTACGGTCAATCAATTATTCTATCACTTCAATCTGATCAGAGACCGAACCCAACTTATGATTATGATTCTCATATTCTTCAGTGGTATACTCACTTCTCTCAGGTCCCGTGTGCTATTACTATACCTCTCAATAACATTGTAGCTATTATAGATAGGAGTTCTGGTGTTGCTATAAGATTTCTTGATTTGGTTCAACCAGAATTGAGAAATGTAGGTGAAGAAAAACCCACACAAGCTGCTCCAGAACAAAAACCAGCACCAAAGCAAAAACCAAAAATGCAGAAGATTGAAATCCCAGAAGAAATTGTAATCACAAGAAAGGGAAATCTAACATTACTAAAAGGCGGTAAAGAATGAAAGATGAAAATGTACAACTTCAGGTAAGAAGTATTGCTGAGGAGCTTAACGCCGATGAGGCTACTGTAGTTTATCAGAACATCCAGGATGGATTTGTTATTACTATGCCTGAGCTTAGACTGAAAAGTCCAGCGTTTAAAGAATTCATCAAAGATTTAAAAAATAGTATTTGTGAACTTGAAGAATATAACTATTCAGTTTCAAAGAATCATATCAATGCTAGGTATTATGGTGAAGAACTACGAATTTATACTCACGGGAACTCTGTGGATGTGTTCGCTAATATTTACTGCAGAAGTGAAGAAATTAACTCAAAGGTTTGGGAAATCTATTTAAAGAACTCGCCTAAAGATAACTCAGTTGAGATTATGATGAGTGCTTTTAGCATGAACAACAACCGTCTAGATGAACAGAGCAGAGATATTGAACCAAAAGATCTGAACTACATCTCTGAAAAGTACTATCCTTATATTAACACCACAATCATGTTCGATCAATTCTTTACAGGAGCTGAAAATATCCTGCTTCTAGTTGGTGAACCCGGTCTCGGTAAATCTAAAATGAGTACACTTGCATTGAAATATGCATATGAAAATCCTGATAAGATTCCTTATGATAAAATTGCAGATAATCCATCACTGGAAAATCAGTTCATCTCTTGTGCTTATGTAAAAAGCATTGATGTTCTTGTTAACGACCAGTTCTGGAGAAATATTGAAGCTCGCAAAACCGACTTCGTTATTATTGATGATTTGGATTACATGCTGACAAAGCGCGACTCTGAAACTTCATCACAAGAAGATGCTCAGAAGAATATTTTCCTGAATCAGTTCCTAAGTTTTACTGATGGTGTTGAAAAGAACAAAACAAAGTTCATTATCACAACAAATCAAAAATATGATGATATTGATTCTGCTCTTCTTCGTAAAGGAAGACTGTTCGATATTATTGAGCTTAGGCATATGAGCAAAGACGAGGGTCTTGCGATCTGGAAAGATAATACTCTCCCAGAAGAATATTTCCATGACATTTTCAAGACTCATGAAATTCTGGCTGCCGACCTTGGTTCAGAAATTGCTAAACGCAAGAATGATCGTATTACAAGTGCTGTGGAATCATACCTTCTTGAGGATGGAATCAGCAAGGTTAAATCTGCTATGCGCGGTAAGAAAATCGGGCTATGAAATATCATACTCAAAGGTCTGTAAAGCCTTGGTACTTTAAGAAAACCTTATGTGGTTTAGTTCTTATGATTGAGAAAAGAACACTAGGAGCCGGAGTAGGTGATTGGAGATACTATTGGGTAAAGGCTGATGAAGCAGACGCACATGATTTTGGTGCTGATATTCAAGAAGTGCTTATTGAGTACAAGAGAAACTCGCGTTTATTGAAAGAAATAAAAGAGAACAATCCGGAGCTGATTATATGAAAAATATTGCACCATCCAAATGTAATCCATTCGATCTATATAAAGAACTTGTCAAGCTTATGAAGAAAGTAGATAGGCTAGAGAAACAGGTTCGTAAATTAGAAGAAACCGAGTATCGCCGCCGAGATGATTTGAGATAAGCTATAAAATGGTTGACAGCAGGGTTATTTCCTGATAGTATTAATATATAAAAGGAGTACAACATGAAAAAAGGTGAAATGCTCTCCCAGATGATTCTCATCGCTACAAATAACCATGCCGGTCAGTTCGACAAAGGTGGAAAACCCTACATCCTGCACCCACTAGCTGTTATGAATATCCTGAATTCCAATGATGAGGAACTTCAGTGCATTGCTGTTGGTCATGATCTGTTTGAAGACACAGATGTCTCACGGGGTGAACTTGAAGATGCTGGAATTTCAGATCGAGTTATCGAAGGTATCATGCGGATGACTAAAATGCCCGGTGAATCTTACGAGGAATACAAGGAAAAGATTTTTAACTCAGTTGACGCGATGCTTGTTAAGAAAGCGGACCTTACTCACAACTCAGATTTCAAACGTCTGAAAGGTATTCGTGACAAGGATATCGACCGAAACATCCGTTACATGAAGTTCTACTACGAAATCGAACAGCGCTTAATTGGGGTGTCTGTATGAGAACAGCGGTTCAGGAAGTTCTTGAATTAGCAGATGTTCAGCGTATGCTGGAAGAGACAGATGCTGCTTCTACCTATAGACACTGTCACACGGCTTGCACTTGGTTGATTCGTGAAATCAAACGTGCTGGTCTTTTTGATTACAACATTGCATTGTGTACTGGTGCATTCCAAGGAAAGGACCATTCATGGTTGGTACTTGAAGATGAGAACGATGAAGAGATAGTCATTGATATGACCGTCGATCAGTTTATTGATGTGCCTGTTCCTTATGCTGGTGAGTACACAGACGATTACAGATGCGACCGAGCTATCGGTTTGTACAGCTCGCCAACAGAGCTGATTAAATTTATTGAGGATCTGGGTGTATGAAATGAAATTGCATAAGAAAAGTGTTAACTACGTCGATGTTCAAGACTGGGATGATTTGGTTGAGAAAACATACGGTCGGCCATATTGTTTCCAGCAGCAAGATGGTTGTAAAGAGAGAGGAACTTTCGAGTTTTCAGTACCTAGTAGAGATTGTTATGATTTTGGGTGTGATACCGTTCCTGAAAAAGTAAACCACGAAGATATGGGAGTAAGTTTTAAAGCTTGGCTTGAACGAGACCCAGAACAACTCTTGGATACAGCTGATGAATGGGAACGCAAGAACGGTTTACATCTTTGGTGGACGAGAAACTTTTATCCTTCTGTTGATATGATTATTGATGATTTACACGAGAAGGGACTTCTTGATGAAGGTGAATATGTTATCAACATTGACTGGTGAATAAATCTTAAACAGTTTCCTGTTAGAATAAATATACGGAACAGGAGAGAACTTGAAATTATTTGAATCTACGTGGAAAGAGGGCTATGAATGCTATGAGCGCTATTTCGACACACAACTAAACCGCTCAATAAAGAAGAGGATTGACATTCCTTGTGAATGGTATGAACCTTCTTCCCGCGGTAACTATACTTATATCCTTGATGATACAATCAGACTCGAAAAGAAACAAGGTCGTTCAAAAGACGGCCGTGGTCAGTACGGTTTCCTTGAGCCCATGTACCGAAATATCAGAGATAACTATTGGGGCAATGAAGCGTTCAATAACGAACCTCGCATCTGGTATCTCGATATTGAGACCCGAGTAGGTACAGCTAGTACCGGATTCCCAGTTGCCGAAAAGGCCCTAGAGCCAATCTCCCTAATGCAGTTCTACGATAACAAAGAGAAGGTGATGTTTATCCTTGGTCTCCGAGATTGGGTACATCAGGATTCTTACGAGTTCGAGTACGAGGTCAAGTACGTAAAATGCAGAAATGAAATTCACATGCTTGAGGTTTATCTCGGACTATTTGCTAAATTGGACCCACTGATTATCTATGCTTGGAATGGAGGCGGATTCGACTTTCCTTATATCTATAATAGAATGAAAAACCTTGGGATGGATACTTCTCTTCTTTCCAATCACGGCAAAGCTAAACTTCAAACTAATGAGTTCATGGGCAAGATGGACTTCAAATTTAACACCGATGGGCATTACTACATTGATATGATGGATGTGTTCAAGAAGTTTACATTTGCTCCAGTTCCGAACTATAGTTTAGATACAATTGCCGAGATTGTCTTGAAGAAAAAGAAAGTTTCTCATACTGAATATGCTGGCTTTGATGATTTCTATACTGGTAAGTACATTATTCCAGAGAAACCCACAGAAGAGCAGCTAGCATCTCCAATTTATAAGGCTGCAATTGCCGGTGATTGGGACGAAGTTCGAGAACTTGCTCATAGTGAATTTGTTTACTACGGCGGAACTGATACATATCTGATCACCGAGATTGATAATTCTAAAAACTTCACTGTTCTGATGTGCATGATTGCTCAGAAGATGGGAGTAACCCTCGGCGATGCTATGGGAACAGTTAAACCTTGGGCCCAGTATATTTCAAATAAATCTATTCTTAATAGACAGGTCATGCCAGCCAAAACAGATAATGACGATCCGCATGTTTGTGGTGGATTTGTTCGTCCACCGAACAGAGGCAAACACAAATGGGTTCTTAGTGCTGATGTGAACAGTA
>Ga0316191_10000875_pt1 | contig 20311 bp, 18 predicted proteins | sample Eddworburr2cm_MG_FD_204928 | JGI IMG/M metagenome (GOLD analysis project Ga0316191, IMG submission 204928) | Coastal sediment microbial communities from Maine, United States - Eddy worm burrow 2 cm | ecosystem: Environmental > Aquatic > Marine > Coastal > Sediment | place: USA: Maine... | reverse complement strand
ATATTTGGCAAATCTGTTAATTCCATTATTGTTGGTATCTAAATGACCTCTAAGTGTTCGTGTATGGTTAGTTGCGTTGGTAAGAACTAAATTACTAAAAGAAAACGAACCAAAGGAAAATCCGTACGGTTTTCCGAGTAGGACCTACCCAAGCAACCCGCCCGAGCGTACCGTTCGGTATGGGTGGGTTAATTATACACGTTGTTGTGCATAGTCTTTTTTCCTGTATATTTTGAATTAATATATTCTTTGTTTTTTTATAGACTTTGTTATTTCATTGACTATTTCTCCAGTGTGAAGAGCTGTTTTATTTTCAACGAGCATTATGTGACATTCCTCTTTAGAACTAATACGATGATTTATTCCTCGTTTAACTATGAATATATCTCCTTTGTTCATTGTAAAAGACTCTCGATTTTCAATTTCAAATAAGAGACTTCCACTTAGTATCTGGAACAATTCATCTTCATTTTTATGATTATGCCAAGGTACTTTATTGCCTTTTATCTTCACTAATTTAATAAAAACGTCATTGACTTCTCCTATTATTTTAGGTGAAAAATACTCTGTAATTTCTGATAGTTTTTCTTTTAAATTCATTGATAAATATTATTGTACTAATTAAAGCTTTCATTTAACTTTTTAATTACATCTTCTTTTTTAATCTTTTTCACAACAATAAGACCAATAATTAAAAGGGGTAAGGTTATAATTATTGGAGCAATTGAGAATCCCATTTCTTCCGAAACTTTTATGCCAGGAAGAAATACAATTGAAAAGAAAAAATTTATCAATCCGTGAGTTATTGCAATAGGTATAATTTTATTGGTTTTTAATACTAAAACACCAAAAAAGAATCCAATAAACATAGCAAATACAACTTGAATTAAAACAACCAATACATTATCGTTTTTTATCAAATTAATAAGATGAAATAACCCAAAAATTATAGCAGGAATTAAAGTACTTATAAGAATTCCATTCTTACGAGAGACGTATTTTTTTAAAAATAATGACTGCAATAGCCCTCTGAATATAAATTCTTCTGCAAACCCAACTGTTAAACAGGCAAAAAGTAGTAGTAATAAGTTTTCTATATGAATTTGGGTTAAATCTTTAGAAATAATGCTTAAAATCCCAATTATAATTAGGTAAATAGGGATAATATTCAAATACTTAAATTTCCAACCGTAGTTAGAAGAGAAGCCAGCAATACTTTCAATTTTCATTTTTTTTATGATACGATAACTTATTATAAAGATGAATGCCATTTTAATTGTTAAACCAATATATTCTGAGTGAAAACCTGAAAGTGACATTCTTATAAGAATGGTATCAATTCGTAATAGAACTATAGTAATAACAGACGCTAGCGCAATAATTGCAATTAAGAATGGGGATACATTTTTGGTGTTTTTCATAATATATAATAGATTCATTGTTTTGTTAAATAACTATGATTTATTTGAATAATTTGTACAAAGAAAAGGTTTTATTATCTTTGTGGCAAGTACTTGCAATTAAGTTCCCTACATACTAAAAGTATAGTATTGCTGATTATCAATTATTTAAAATTTTAAAAATATGAATAAAAAAAATATAATAGCACATTGCCCTGTAGATTATGCTTTCAAAAGAATAGGAGGAAAATATAAGGGACGCATACTTTGGGTAATTAGAGATGGGTTTATGCGGTATGGAGAATTAAAAAGAGCAATTGTTGGAATTACCCCTAAAATGCTCACACAATCATTAAGAGAATTAGAAGCTGACGAATTAGTTTCAAGAAAAATATATTTAGAAGTTCCTCCAAGGGTTGAATATTCACTTACTTCAACAGGAGAGGAATTGATTCCATTCATTAAACAATTGAGAAGTTGGGGTGAAAAACAAATGTCTCGAAATTAAATTTTCATTTTAATAATAGAGCTATGGAATTGGTTGAGATTATACATATTGTTGGCAATAGTTTTTGCTTAATTGTTTAATAATTCCTGCAATCTGTTTGTTGAATTGTCACACCAATAACAATTAATCTCAGGTTTTAATTCTATCGCTTGTTTGAAACTCTTAATGGCATTATCCTTGTCCTTAATTATATAATACGCTTCACCTAACGAATCCCAAAGATTACCATCGTTAGTAAAAAGATTCACGTTCAATTTTAGCAGAGCGAGCCCCCAATCTGTGTTTGTTTTTTGCGATACTTGTTTATTCCCAATCCTATTTAGGACTGCTTTGTCATTCAGTGAGGTTCCAGTTTGTGTTTTTATATATTGAGGTAATTGATTTGCTTTCTCAGGTGGATTTGCCCTGATAAAATCAAATACTAACTCAAACGTGCTTTTTGGTATAGGTTGGCTCAAATAAGCATTATCTAAAACCATTGAGGCAATTCTCCATGCAGCATTTTCAGATTTTTGGTTTAAGATGACGTTTGATAAAACAATTACTACAACATCTTCTTCCATGTACCTTACAAAATCCGCAAAATATATTCCGTTACTACCATTATGTGCTACAATTTTAGTGTTTTTCGATGAATTAAATATGGCCCATCCATATCCATAAAATGATGTTTTTTCTTCATTCTCTGAAACGTAAGCCGTTTCCATTAACTTTTTTGTTTCTGCATTAAGTATCTTATTTTTTTCTAGCGCCTGGTTCCAGGTGTATAAATCTTCAACAGTAGAATATATATCACCTTTTCCAATGCTGTACCAATGCTTATTGGTAAAAGGTAAATGTTCTTGAGTTGTTCCCCAATCTCTCCATTCTCCATCAGTATAATGGAAGTAGTATCCATGTGCGAGTTGTTCGCTATTGAAATTTATGCTTTTATAACCGGTGTGGTTCATTTGCAAAGGGGTCCAGAAATTTTCTCTTAAGAAAGATTCATAATCTTGTTGTGATGCTTCTTCAATAATAGCTGCTAATAAAATATAATTTGCATTGGCATAACTATGTTTTGTGCCAGGTTTGTACATTAATTCAGCTTGAAAAAAATCTTCTAAGAACTTTTCTTTACTCGCCTCATTGTATCTAAAACCGCCTGTTTGAGGTGATACCCCAGATGTATGAGTGAGCAATTGATGTATGGTAATATGCTTCTTGTCAGAAGAAGCGTGCGGAAAATACTTTTCAATTTTGTCTGAAGTATTTAGTTTGTTTAGTTCTAGAAGTTTTAAAATAGCAGTAGCGGTGAATTGTTTAGTAACTGAACCAATATTGAATACAGTCGACGGTTTGTTACCTATTTTCTTACTTCTATTAGCCCAACCGTACCCTTTTGACAATAGGATTTCACCATCTTTCGCTACGAGAACACTACCGGAATAACCATTTATAACACTACTGTTTAAGTAGTTGTCAATTTTAGTAAAAGTATCTTTGGGATTTAATTTTTCTTGAGCATTTGAAGTTAATGTTCCTAATAGTACTAATGCAATTGTCGAAAAGATAAGATTTATTTTTTTCATTAAGATTTTTAATTTTTAGTTAGACGAATTAAAACGAAGACATGTTACACAGTTTTCATAATTATTGCCAACGCTTCGGTTATAATTTTGGCGTGGAATCGTCTGGAGGACTATTCCGAAAGAAATCAAGCTCATTAAAGATATAAATTTTTAAAAATAGGTGAGAAGCCACGCTGAATTATAGCCATTGTTTGCAATAGTTTTTATTAATACTCACTAATTTTATCTATTACAAATAATCTAGATGCTTCACCATCTTTTAGTTTGTATTGTATTTGGCGAGTACCTCCTGTTGGATTGTTATTCGTGTCTCCATCCTTGTAAACTGGAAATCTTCGTGCTAAACTAGTCTCTATAATAGCAAATTCATCATGTCCCATGTAGCCAATACTAGCTTCTTTATTTTCAGATATTTCTGGAAAGTAAATTTGACTTATAGACTTTCCATTATTTACTGAATAACCAATCACGTTCCCATAGCTGCCGCTTCCTGCAGACATTGTGTAAATCAAGATTTCAGGAAATCCATCTGAATTTAAATCTTCAATTTCGGCATTAACAACTTGTCCGTCTATTTCAAGTACAATGTTTTGATTATCTATTTCCAAACCTGTTGGTTGAATTGAAAGCTGACTAATAGATCCTTCTCCACTAGTTTTTATATCAAAAGATATATTTTGTAATGTCAATGTTTTTTGAAAAACAATCTTTTGTTCTTTTTGAATAGAATTCTTAATAGTTGAATTCTTTTCAATATTATTTTCTTCTGTTTTAGATTTTCCCGGTTCGTTCTTGCATCCTATTATGGATAACACCCCTAATATGGTTAATGCAATTGTTCTAAATGGTTTCATATTATTTTTTATAATTATTGCCAACGCTTGGTGTATGATTAGTTGCGATTGTTATGCACCTAATTTAGTAAAAGCAATCCGAACCTGAGTAAAAGCAGTAGGCTTTTCTGAGAACACACAAAACGAACTATTAACTATACCTGTTGTTGTAAGCAGTTTTTTATTGATTATAATAGAATCAACTAATTTCATAATTTTCATCAAAATTTTTGTTTTGAGTCAATTTCAATCTTAAACTCTTCCCAATTTATCAAATTATTCATGTTTTTTAAGATTTAACATTTCAAAAGATGACTTTTTAATGACACTAAACAGCAAAATTCAGTAAAAATATATTTTGTGAAATTTTTATTTAACGAAATCCGGCCATCTTTTTAAATACTCTATAAACTTTTTACCCAATCCTTCTTTTTTAAGATGTTCTTCTGAAACCGGAATTGTAATTGGATTAAAAGTAGGATTTTCTATAACCAGTTTTGGAAAGTTGTGATGTAATATTGCTGACGTTCCAATTGACACAAAATCTACTCCAGAATCTAAAATTTTTTGTACATCAACAGCGTTACTGATTTTTCCAGCAACGGTCCATTTTACCTTTTTAAAATCTAAGTTATTAAAATGTTCTAATAACGTGATATTTTGATATTTTTCTTCATAAGGAATTTTAAAGCTATCCCATAAGGATATGTCTAAAAAATCAATATTTCCTTCATTAATTAATCTCTGACAAACGGATTTTACCTCTTCAATATCCATTCCAAATCTTTCAGGAGATAATCGAACGCCAAGTAAAAAATCCTTGCCACATTTTTCTCTAATTGCATCAACTATTTCAAATAGCAGTCGAGACCTGTTCAATAGCGAACCACCATATTCATCTGATCTTTTATTTGTTTCTGAACTTAAAAATTGAGTTAAAATATAACCATGAGCACCGTGAACTTCAACACCATTATAACCGCATTTTTTCGCGCGAATAGCAGCAGTAATAAAATCATCTCTTAGTTGTTTAACTTCTTCTAATGTAAGACCGCGCGCATTGGTCTCCTCATTATCAGAAGGGCAAACAGGATTCTCATTTATTAATTCAACAGGAGTGCGCATTCCTGCATGGTGTAATTGAATAACAGCTAAACTTCCCTGTTTTTTAATATTGGTTGTTAATTTTATATGCCCTTCGTTTAAGTTATCACTAAAAATACCTAGCTGACCAGGGAATCCCTTTCCAATTTCCTGAACATGAGAGGCGCAAGTCATTACCAAACCAAATTCTCCCTCTGCTCTCATCGTTAGCCATTTTAGTTCATCATTAGATAGTTGACCATTCTCATGGCTTTGTTGGTTAGTTAATGGAGCTAACATAAATCTATTTTTCATAATTGCACCACAAGGGAAAGTTATTGTTGAATTTGCATTTGTCATAGTAAAATATTAAAAAGATTTTAGTTAAAATTTAAGAAGAAATTTTTATGTTTTCAAAATAAGGATTTTTGGAGTAATAGATAAGAGTTTTAATAATTGAAATTTAAATGCAATACAAATTGATTTATTTTTCATCAATTAATTTAGTAAAGTACATCTTTTTCAAATTGCTTACAACATTTGGTGTATGAATAGTTGCGGTAAATCAGCTATGATTTTCCGCCGTAACCCGTAGATAGATTAATCGTTGAATTCCGATTTGAAACACAACGTTTTCTTGAGATACTTGCTGCATGACTAGCGGAAGAGGATTACCTCTCCTCGTGACCCAGTTCCTCTCTTAGAAAGCTGGCAAGTCGTACCAAGGCTGCGTCTCGATAACGCGGATCACTGAGGACGCCATGCCCGCGCCCGGCCGCTGTGAAAATCTCAGCCCGAACCCCAGCACTCAGGAGACTTTGCCGCATAGTTTCAATATCTACGTACCTGACGTCGTCTTCCGTGAAATGCATAAAGAGGAAGGCACCTGAGGATTTTCCTGCGAAGTGAATAGGAGAGGCCTGTCTCCAAAGCTCTGGAACTTCATGGGGGCGGCTTCCCATGAAAACCTTCAAGTTCCAAGGGTCGATTTGATCTTGAGCGACCATGTCGACCGGAGCTGCAACGGGCACCACAGCCTGAACTTCGACTGACACTCCTGGGGAGTCATCCCCTTCCTTGAAGTGACTAATGTCCGGAGTGACCCCAAGTAGCGCTGCTAACTGGCCTCCGGCCGATGTTCCTACGACTCCGATTCGCTCTGAATCTCCCCCGAACGTCGCTGCGTTGGCTCGTAGCCAGCGGACTGCGGCCTTCGAGTCGTCCACAGCTGCAGGGTAGATTCTTTCATTCGATAGGCGGTATTCGATTGTTGCCGTAGCGAAGCCTTGTTTCGCTAGGTAGGACGCTGCATCTCGGAACATCTCTTTGTTGCCATAAATCCAGCCACCTCCATGGATGAACATAACTATCGGCAATGGTCCGGAGGTCCTATCTGGCAAGTATAAATCTAAGTGCAGGTTTCGTCCGCCAGGGCTTGCATAGACAATGTCCTTCTGGACATGTACGCTATCTGGCATCGTCCAAAGGGCTTCTTTCAGACGATTAGCGATTGATCTAGCGAAGTAGTCGACATCGTGCGGTGCAATCAAGAGGTCCCTACCTGCTCCTTCCCGTGAAATTACCTCGGTTTCAACACTAACTTTATTGAGCGCACTTGCCATTGCCATCGATTGTGCTACCGGAACTCGGTTCGGCTGCATCGATGGATAGAAGAAGAATTTCGCGGCACGCGAGTCCACATATTCTAACGGGGACGCTTGCTTCCAAAGATCCGGACGCTGGTCCTGTGGGAAGCCTAAGTAAGCAAGGTACACATAGGGGAAAGCGTCATAGGGGTCTCGAGCAGTCGGCTTGTAGTTTAGAAGATCGACAGGTGCTTGAATTAGTGCGACTGCACGGGCGGAGGGAGCATCGCTCACGTCCGAAACGACTCCCAACATAGCGGCAACGTATCCTCCAAAACTCTCGCCAAGGGCTGCTATTTCTTTAGGCTTAACGTGGTACTCTTCGGCATGGTCCTTTATCCAATTTATTGCTGCTCGAGCGTCATCAACAGCAGCCGGATACGGCGCATCAACTGCTTCGCGGTAATCAATGGTGACTGCGACCAAACCCTGCTGAGCAAGCTGAGCGGCTAGCGTTGCATAGTGGTGTCGATCTCTGGAGATGGGATAGTGGCCGTGAATGAGGATGACAGCAGGAAATGGGCCATTTGAAAAATTTGGACGGTATATGTCGAGTCTAAGCTTGCGCTCACCATGTATAGCATAGACCAAATCTCCGACAAGTTCGACCCCATCCGGGAGTTCTTGATCCTGAATTACTTCAGGAGGAAAATCCATTCTTTTTTCCGAGTTCTCATTTTGTTTTTCACTGGAAGTGCATGATATTATCCAAATCATTAAAAACAACAAATAAAATTTCTTCATATAATTTATCTTTTAAATGCTAACGGTCTCGTATAATCTCAGTTCCGGGAAAATTGGCTGAGATTTTTCGGCTGACGGTTTAGTTAATAAATAGGAGTGAATTTTACTTTGTGAAATTTCGCCTTCAATACGTTCTATTTCTCCTAAAATTGATTATTTACTTTTTCTATGTAAATAGAATTATTTTTACCCTCACAAGTACCTATAAAATAATTGTAATTATCTAAGTTCTTTACAATGGTGGTGCCATTATGCACATTTAAATAATCACTAAGTTCATTATATCAGCCCATCCATACCATTTGCCATAATATTCTGTTTTATTGAGACTTATGTAGGGATATATTAATATTAACTATATATGCATTATATGTACAAGTTAAATTCTTTCAACATTTAACAAAAATAGATTAGGACGAAACAGCCTAATTATTGTCCGACGTGTATTAATTACTTTTCCAAGCCATATATAAAGAGATCGAATTATACCCTTTTTTGCTTGACAGATTGAAGTTTTTTGAACTTTTAAAAGATTTTGATTGTGGGTAGTAAAATGTCTGTATCAGACTTTTTTTATTTCTTATGTTTACAACCTAGCGTACAACAAATTAAAAATTAAGCGAAAATTATCAGAACCTCATTCTTCTAGGACTTCAAGCCTTCTGGGTCCACTCATAAATAAAAGTACCATCCATACACAAATGCTAAAGTATCCTGTGTGCCAAATGATAAATCCAATTCCTCCCCATTCAGACAAATCTCTTGACACATTAACGATTGTTAATGCTTCATAGATAGCCTCACTCCCAATATTAAATGCTGGATCTGGAGTCTCCATTTGCCATTGTGCAATTGCAGCGGGCCAGTATTCGTATGGAAGGTGATATCCCAGTGAGTACATTCCGTATCCTACACAAAATATCAACATAACAACAGAGAAGGCCTTAGCCAGGCGGAATTGTTTTTTTAAGATTTCGTCCTTGATCGAGGATACTCTTTTAAGTTGGATAATCACCAACGGAGTAATCAGAAGAAAGGCCAGCCCCCATAAGGTTTCTTCTATAGCAAACAATAAGCGAACTTTTGTTATCAATCCACTCGTTGCAAAGAATTGTGCTATAAATAGAAATATGAAAAATAGGTATGGTGTTTTCAACTTAAGAAAACTTAGTATGCTATTGTCGGTCTTATTTATGATTCCAGGGATGTCATTGTTTAAACGTAACAAAGAATTGGAAATTAGTGCAGCAAATGAAAGCTCAGCAATGATTGCAAAACACCTGATAAGCAGCGAACTATTAAGAATAGTATCAAACCATGCAAGTTGTGTAAGATATCGAGACACAAAAATCGATCGATAAAGGGCAATCAAACAGTATGATAGACCCAAGATCCTCATATTTCTTAGATATTTTTTGCTCAAAATATCATTGGCTTTTGCGGACTTTACAAAAATTGCCAGGCATAAAATTAGGTTGATGATGTTTATGATGACAAGCGTCCACCACCAGGGCGCCGCCCATGTCCAATCTTTTAATTCCATTATTGTTGGTATCTAAATGACCTCAAAACGGTTTGAATAAACACCTGTTTTAATGGTATTTATTTTTTGTTAGAGCTTGTTTTTTAGTGCTAATAAACACATCAGCCCACTATTATAACTGAATTCTTATTGTTTCACCATTATTTAATTGAGTAGTTAAAAATGACTTGGTCTCATTAAAAATTTTAATTAACAGTTTGCCTTTTTCTCTTTTCACTTCAATATCAAATGTATGATTAAAAGCCTTAATATTTCTCAGAGCCATAGAATTCCAATCATCAGGTAATTTGGGTGAAAAAGAAAATTCATTAAACCCTTGTGGTCGAATTCCCCAAAGCCCTTCAGTTACTATTCTGCAATATAGAGCACTCTCTGCAGATAAATGTCTTTGGTTTCCTTCCGGATAAGCTTCGACAGGATATGGAACATGTTCACCCAATAATCGTCTTTTTGAATAATAATGAAAAAAATCAATAGTTCGCTCTGTTTCACCAGCTGCAAAAATTCCACGCAATGCATAAAGAGTAGATCTATCCCAAAAAGTTGTACTTCCAGATTCTGATGCAAGACCATCATTTGTCCACAGCTTGTCAGAAAATAAGGCATCTATGGTTCCTTTGCTTCTTTTAAATATGTTAACAGTAAGTGGTGTACAGATCCAAGCTCTTAAGATTTCATTTCCTTCATAATATCTATATGTTTCAAACCCAGAGACATTTCTTCCGAAATAATTTTCAATAGCCCTTTCCATTGCCTCAGATTGCAAAGTATAATTATTTAATATAGTTGTTTCAATATTTAATTCTTTTCCCAGCATAACAGCAGAAACCAATGCGTCATAATATAATGAAGAAGTGTTTAAATTGGCTTTACCTGCAGGGAATCTTCCTTCAAGTTCGTCGCTGTCTGAATACACAACACCATCAATATTTACTTTCCTCTTACAATATTCAAGACACCATTCAATCAATGGCCAAAGTTCTCTAGCTGCTTTTTCATTACCATAAGCTAATGCAAATCGAGCAGCTCCATAAGCAATCATAGCCATATCGCCTCTGTCTCCAACTCCATTCCATATATCTACGCCTTCTGCAATAATTGAACTTGGAATAGGAGCATAATCATCGTTCATGAACTTTGCAAAATGACGAAAAGAGTTGATTGCAGATTCATTTCCTGCAAGATTGCCCAAAAATGGAAAGAAAGGATTTGCGTATTCTGCTTGGTCGTTTGCCCAAATAGCAGCATAATACCTTCCCCCACCAGGAGCATGCATTAAGCCTCCTTTAGTGTGAAAGATGCTTTCAACAGCTCTTAATTTGGCAAACGAAAAAGCACTGTTTATAACTTCATTAGGAGATTCAAACACCAATTCAGAAAAGGTTTCATTAATCAATTTCTCACGTTTTCCAAGTTCGTAATTGGGAGAAATATATGGTTCTTCGGAAACTTCTAAATGTCCTGAATAAATCCATGCATATTCTAATGTTTCATTGGAATTTAGGCTAAAACTTCCGTGTTTGTTGGAAACCACAAGGATACGGTATGATCCTTTTACTCCCTTTTTGGGATCTGTTATATGAGATAACTCAATTTTCGGAAGGTCAACCCTAAGTGTCTTGTTTGTTACATTTTTGATTTCAATTTTATCTATAAATACAGGCTGATCAGTAGACGGAAATAATTGGTGTTTAATTTCTACACCCTCCGTTGTTTTTGATAGGTAGCGTAAAATTCCTTTATGATAAAATTTACTCGGATATTCTTCTATAATTTTTCCATTAATCTTTATAGGTTCGAAGTTTTCATTTTTAAATTCATGCGCCAAACTTGCATGTGTGTCATTTGGAATTGTTCTTAGCATAGGGAAAACTAGATGAACTTTTTGCTTTAGTTTGCCACTTTGTACTCCATAATGAACAATTGACGAAATGTAAAATCCACTCATTTCTATATGATCCATATGCGAATCATTTTCTTTTACATTCCATTCTATAGCACTGTCGTTTGTTAAGTGCCATCTTAAGGAATCCTGCGATCTCGCATAGCTAACAAAAAAAGTTGCAATTATAAAAATTAACACCTCTTTTAATATTGCTTTCATTCTATATTATTTAATATGCTCTAACGGTTTTATATACGTTGTTAGCCTTTGGTTATTGTAATTAATAATTTCTGTTTAAGTCTTAACGAATTTTTTCAATCATTCTTTAATTGAAAACTAATCTGGTAACTGATTTATTAAATTTATGGCAGTGTTTAATGCTGATTTATACGCGCTAATTGTCATGTTTAAATTATTGCTATTCATTTTAGTTGCTGTTAATAAAGTTTGGTCATTTAAAATTTGGGAATAATCATGAGGAATAGCATAATCCCCGAATACCCATTCCTTAAAGTGCATTCTTGCATATGGTAACCAAAAGTTTTCAAATTCCATTTTGTCGTCTGCGTACTCTCGATGAACCCAAGCAATATCCCTTTCGTAGTACCGAGTAAGTAAAACCCGAAGTTCCTTATCCCTTAGGGCTCCCAGATTCAATTCTTTCAATAAATCATATCCCTTTGAAGCCGAGAAAACATTTCGAGCCAAATGAATACGCCCTAAATCCGAACGGACATTTTCATTAAAACTACTATTTGTTTCAAGTACGTTTATTATTCTTTTTTGCGCTTCAAAATCTGCAGTACGTAATTCTATGTTACGCTCTAATTCTGCTCTGTCTTCTATTAAATCTTCCTTAATTTCAATTAAAACATTTTTAATTGCCAGTGATTCTTTTCTTTCCTCATTCCAATTATTGATTTGCAGAGCAATCAATATCCCAATAACCACAAGAAGAATTTCACCTATAGCATATCTTGCATACTTCATTGGTTCATTGTCATCTGCCATTTTCTTACGTATTTTTCTGAAAATTGGTATCATATATATATATCCTGTTATAATTAAGGCTAACGTTTAGGCTATGATTCCGTGGTGAGTATAATTCCGGAGGAACATACGAGTAGGAATCAGCCGTTTAAAAGTAATAATTTTATTTAGAAGTTAGAAAACAATGGATTATAGCCTTTGTTTAAGCTGTTTTTTATTTTTCTAATTTATTTAAATATTCTCTACTACGATTTTATCATGTTAAATTAATAATCTAATATTTCAAATGTATTACATCGTCAATGTGAGTCCGCCGTCTACAGTAAGTGTTGAACCAGAAATATAACTTGATTCATCTGAACAAAGAAACACAATAGCTTTTGCAATCTCCTCTGGACGACCAATTCTTTGTAGATGAACGGTAGGTAGCAATCCTTTATCGTACAAGTCGTCACCAACAATGCCTCGCAAGCGTTGGTGCATAGGTGTATCAGTAATACCAGGACATAAAAGGTTTACTCTAATGCCCTTTGGTGCTAACTCAGCAGAGACACTGGTTGTTAATCCAATGAGACCGTGTTTAGATGTTACATATGCCGATCCAGTTGGAAAACCGAGAAATGAGTTAACAGATCCAATATTTACAATAGCACCACCAAAACCAAGATCAAGCATGGCTTTTGCCTCATACTTCATGCAAAGAAATGTACCTTTTAGATTGATGTCAAGAACCTGATCCCAATCATCTTCCAAAAGATCGGTTATCCCATTTAGTTTTCCTTCTATACCAGCATTATTAATTGCATAATCTAAACGGCCAAATACTTCGATAGTATGGGCGACCATTTGCTCCACGCTCTTCGCAATAGAAACATCAGTTTTTATTGCAGAAGCTTTGCCGCCCAACGCCTCGATAGAAGCTACTAAAGTATCAAGCTCCTTTTGTCTACGTGCAGCAACAACAATATTAGCTCCTTTAGCGGCAAAAGCTTCAGCAGTTGCCCTTCCAATTCCACTACTTGCACCAGTTATTAGTACGACTTTTTCTTTCATATGACTCATTTGAATTCTTTTAATTGGTTAGTATATTATAAATTATTTTAATAATTAATTATTGGTTGGTTATAATGAAGTACAACGTGTTAGTGTAGGGATAGTTGCGTGTTTTAAGCACCTAATTTAGCAAATACAAAACGAATAGAAAATCCGGAAGGATTTTCGTAAGTAGGCTAGAACCAAGGAACCCGCCCGAACGTGCCGTTCGGTACGGGCGGGTTAATTATACACGTTGTTGTAGCAAGTTTTTAACTTTCTTCTTTTTTCAAAGGAGAATGATGTTCGTGGACCATTTTCCATCCGTTGTCCGTTTTTACGAATAGCAAGGTGATTTGGTCATTTACCACAACTAAATCCTCACCAAATTTTAAATGAAAATCCGAATGAAAGGTTAAATTAGCTACCTCGCCATAAACGGCAATTTGTAAATCTTTTGCATCAAACTTTACTACTTCTGTTACAGAACCAAAAACATTGCGTTCATGGGCTTCATTAGCTTCACTGCCATTACGTGGTTCTCCATTTTTGAATTCAGTAAACTTTGGACTGTAGGCATGAAAGGAAATTAATTTATCTACATCACCATCTTTAATACTCTGAGCAATTGCACCAAAGGTTTCCATTACCTCTTGTTTTGCTTCAGGAAATTCATCATTAACTAAATCGATTTTCACTTTTTCTACTTCAACTTTTTTTTCTTCTTGTTTGCACCCTGTAATTAAAAACCCAAAAATCATAATTAGGGCAAATGTCAATTTTGTTTTCATAATTTTATATTTAATTGGTTAATTGTTTTTTACAAGTTACAATATTTTTAGAAAGGTGTAATTTAGGAATGTGCTACAACGGTTTTTTATATGATTTGTAACAAAGTTATAAATTATATGCGTTGTTGTAATACGTGAATCTTCCATTTCATTTTGGTGTATTCTTCTTGAAGTTTTTATGTGTCTTTCTCCCTACTTTAACTACTATTTCAACAATTTCTTTAATGTCCTTTTTTGAAGTCCGAAAATTAACAATGCAACCTCTTAAACAATACTTTCCTTTAACAATAGCATTCGATAAAAAGACCTCTCCTCCTTGTTGTAAGTCATTGAGTATTGCTTCATTTAATTCGTTTAAATAGGGCTCCTTATTAACACCATCCTTGATAATATCCAAAGGAATATATCTTAATGTTGTAATGCTTAAGTTTTGTGAAACAGCTTCCAATTCTGGATGATTTTCTGCTTGAGTAAATAATAATTCTGATAATTCAATATCTTCAGCAATCATTTTTACATAGCCACTTCTTCCGACTTGTTGTAATGATAACCATACTTTTAAAGCTCTAAAACCACGAGAATTTTGAAGTCCATATTCAAAATAGTTTTGTGATAAATCATCTTTGTTTAAGTTATAATATTCAGGATGTGAGCTATAGGTGTCAATTAAATGTTGCGGATCCTTTACTAAAGTACAACCTGCTTCAAGTGGACTATATAGCCATTTATGAGGGTCTAAAGCTATTGAGTCTGCCTCATTAATGCCGTCAAACAATTCATTTTGTTCAGGAACAACAGCTGCTGGGATACCATAGGCGCCATCTATATGAAACCATAAGTCATAGGTTTTGCAAATAGTTGCGATTTCCCTAAGATTATCAACTGAGCCAGTACTTACATCTCCTCCAGTTCCTATCACCATAATGGGTTTACAATCATTTTCAATATCATTCTTAATAGTTTTATCTAAAACTTCAAGATCCATTTTATTAGCAGCATCAGTTTGTATCCAACGAATTGCATTAGAGCCTAAACCAAATAATATTGCTGCTTTATCAATCCAGGTATGGGTGGTTTTAGAGCAATAAATAGTCAATTTTTGAGACAAAGTTGAGATGCCATCTTCTTTGATTTTTTTAGGTGCTTTGGCCGTTCTTGCAGCCAAAAATGCTGTAAAATTTGCCATATTCCCACCACTAACTAAAATGCCGCCATAATCAGGAGAAACACCAATAAATTCGGCAAGCCATTTCACCGTTTGTTTTTCAATTTCGGTGGCTATCGGGCTTAACATTTGTCCTCCAACATTTGGATTAACCGTGGCTGCCAATAAATCTGCCAATGAACCAATTGGAGCTGCTGAGGAAGTGATATAACCTAAAAATTTTGGATGCCCGTTTAATAAAGAATAATTAAATAATAAATCAGTAGTTTTGGATAACAACTCTGCTGGAGATTTGCCATTTTCAGGTAGTGATGAATTCCCTAATATTTTTTGCAACTGTGTAGGGCTTTTCCCTGTTGTAACGGGCCTTTCCTCAATTGTATCGATGAAATCACAAATTTTATCAATTAACAGATATCCAATTTTTTGAAAATCTTTTTTGCTAATTTCAATTGGTGTTTTTCTATTGTTTGTCATACTGTTAATTTTCTCCTTTATGTGTTACAACGGTCTGTATATGAGATGTGTCCTGTAGGGTATGGATTATATACTTTGTTAGCCATTGATTATTTTTAGTTTTATTCTTTATATGATGCTTCTTTACAGCAAAATTATTCCCTAACACTCCAGATTTCATGAATTGGGTCTCCTTTACTAGACAAACCAGAGTGGTGCCATTTGCTATCAACTAAACTATAATTAAATTTTAAAATGGTGCCTACTTTGGCATCATCCCTTGAAAAGAATTCTATATTTTCGGAATATTCTCCATTAGTGGTTGTATAAGTTCCACCACCTGTTCCCATGAATTGTTTTGTCTCTGTATTATAAGCTATCCATTGAAAACGTGTTCCAGACAAAATTTTCATAGTTTTTCTTGGTCTATTTGTATCCCTTAATTGTGTTTCACCATCTCTTATTCTACCAGACATTAACCATGCGCCTTGTAATTTTCCGGGCACACCATTATCTATTCTTTTAAATTTCATTTCACTACCAACTATCCCCATAATAGAATCATTTATAAACACTTCAAAACTAACTTCTGTACCAACACGCTCGGAATTATTTGTATCAAATTCTACTTTTTCTGTCATAGTATCGCCCTTTAATTTCCAAGTTCCACCGTTAGTGCTTATAAATTTACCTGTTTTTGAATCATAAGTGCTTATCACTTGATATCCATCAGAAAAAATAACAATACTTTTAAGTTGCTCTCCTTTTTCAGAAGTGTGATGTCCTTCCCAAGCTCCAATAAAATTTTGTGCTTTAATTCCAAATGATAAGAAAGAACAAATGAGCAATACAAATATTATTTTACTCATAACACTTCTATTGTTGTTTTTATGTTCGTGATTTTTCTTTGAAAAGTTCATGACTTTATATTTTATTGGTTATAGATGACATAATTTACCACTTGTTTAAAATACTTCAGCTCTTAAAGTACTCAAGAATCTGGTCTTAATGATGGCTAACGTTTAGTATATGAGCCGTTTTAATGGCTTATATACTTTGTTAGTGGCTTTTATTATTTCTTATTACAGGGAATTCTTTTATATGCTTCCCATGGATATGATATTTTTTGGATGATCTCTTCTCCATTTTCGTCTGTTATCAAGGCATATCTAGTCTGACCTGTTATTGAAAAATTGTTTCTCGGATTATCGTCTAGATAAATATATTTTCGATCTGTGGGTTCAAGGGCTTTAATCTTTGGAGGGTCATCGAAATTATTATCACGAATTGCTAGCTGATCTGTTGAATCCCTTATAAGTTCAATTTTAAAGGCAGGATCTGTTAGCCAAGTTTTTTGTATTTTTTCGTAGCATCCAAGGAATTCATTCTCTTCCATAGTTGTGATTTTATCAACGGGCGGCTTTTCTATTTGAGGCTGTAAATAGGGTAATATAGTTCTGTTCAGAACCTTAAAGGCACGTTGACTTGCACCTTGTACCATAAATACATACCCTGTTTTGTAGGTTCTAGAGTAGCCATACTGCGCCAAATACCTTGGGCCAATTTCACCACCATGGGTTTGATATCTTATTCCATCATAATACATAGACCAACTATTTATGCCATGACCATCTCCAATATCCAATCTATTGACCGCCAGATTTGATGTTGAGGTTTCAAACCTATCTATGCTTTCCTTGGTGAGTATTTGCTTTCCTTCATAAATGCCATCATTTATTAGCATTTTAAGAAAGTGGGTCAGCTCAGTTGTTGATGTAATAAGCGCACCCGCAGACCTTTGTTTCATATATAAAAATGTGCTGTCTTGATAATTTATAAGATGTTTTTTAACATCATCATTGACAAAAAAAGTTGAGCGTGGCATTTCAAGAGGTGTAAAAAAATGAGTTTTGACGAAATTATTATAACTCATATTTGACTTATCCTCTACTATATAGCCTGTAATAAATGGCCCTACAGTATGGTATGCAGTAAATGTTCCTGGGCGCCAAGGCGGCTCAAATTTGTATGGATTGTTCAATAATAATTCACTTATGCTTATGTTATCGTAATTGGAGTCGAAAGTAAAATCTTCTTTCCAATAGCTGACAAAACCAGCACTCGCTTCTAACACATGTTTAAGAAGAATAGGCTCATTAAACTTGTTAGAGAAAGGAAGCTTAGGTATCAGGTTGATAAGCGTATCATTAAAAGATACCTTACCCTGCTCCAGCAATTTTAGCATTGAAAGACCTGTGAATGATTTTGTGACTGAGCCAACTCGGAACAGGGAGGAATCATTTGCTAATCCAAAATTCCATATAATAGTAGTATCTGGTCTTATTATAGCTACACTTAGGGCATTAAACCGGCCCAAATTTTCCAAACTTTCTTGCAAAGAATCCAAACTTGATAACGGTTTAACAAACTTTACTTTAGGAGATGTCATCTCTGAGGTGCCATTCGGATTGTCTTTGCAGCTCCAAAACAGACTAGATAATATAATCAAAAATAAAATCCTCATATAAGATGTTTAAAATCATTGGCTAGTTGCCACTAACGGTCTTGTGTATGATTTCGTTGCGTGTTTCAGCAACTAAATTAGCAAATACAAACCGAATAGAAAATCCGCAAGGATTTTCGTAAGTAGGCTAGAACCAAGCAACCCGCTGGAACGTGCCGTTCGGTATGGGCGGGTTAATTATACACTTTGTTGTGCTTAGTTATTTTCAAACCACGATTCGCAAATAGATTCTAAGTGAGTTGAATCCGTTCCACAGCAACCACCGATTATGCTTAAATTCGGAAGATGGTTTCTTAAATCACAATAATCTTTGGCTAGTTCTTCTTTATTTCCAATATCTAAGGTTTCTGATTCGTCAAGTTCAGCGTGACTCTTTTTTGAGGCATTTGCTCTAAGTCCTTTGATTCTTTTTGTCCAAGATTCGTTAGCGTTCAAAACGCCTTTAAAATGCTCTGGATGTGCACAGTTTATCATAAAGTATGATACATAGTTGTTTGTAGCCTTATCTAAAGACGAAATGGCATCTTTTAAAGATTGTCCGCTTGGTAGATTTCCATTGGTTTCAACAGTATATGAAATTACTACGGGAACATGGTGTTTTTTGGCAGCATTAACTATTCCAATCGCTTCATCATTATAGTTTATAGTTAAAGCCGAAACAAGGTCGGCATTTGTGTTGGAAACTACTTTAATTTGGGATGAATGATATTCCTCAGCTTCTTCAGCAGTCATAATATTACTAGGCATATAACCATCTCCACGAGGTCCAATACATACACTGATAGGAACTTTAAAATTATCATCTTCAAATTCATTTCTTAAATCTTCAAGCTCTTCTATAGCAGTGTTGTGAATAACTTGTAAATCATCCAATGCATATCCTATTTTAACAACCCAATCTGGGTTGGCTCTATAAGTAGGTGCTTCAAGAACAAACCCATTGCACTTCTTTTTAGCAATAACTAAGTAATCCTGATAATAGTCTTTTAGGGTTTGTTTACCATCTCTACTTTTTAGTAAATCGAAAGCGGCAAATTCTGGTAAATCTATTCCTTTGTTAAAAATGAGGTCAGTTTCTAATCCTCCATCTGTCATAAATATTGATGATGAAAGCTGTGGTAGTTGATTTCTGTATTTTGCCATTTTCGTTTGTTTTAATTAAGCACAACGGTTGGTGTATGGTTTCGTTACTTAAAGACGAAGTTAGGAAAAAAAGCAAAACCATAGTTCAGCCTCGAGGATTTTCCGAGTACACACAGCCAAGCAATTAATTATACACATTGTTAGCCTTTCGTTATTTATTTTTAACAGAACTAGAAAAACTATTTAATAATGAAATATCCATTTTTCACAGGATTAGTAATCGAAAAACATTTTTCTCCAATTTTATATCGCAGTCCAACTTTGCTTTCAGTTTTTACTAGATTAAAAGTAAAAACACCTTTTTTGCTGTAAGTCACTTCTCTTAAAACCTCATTTTCTTCATTATATAGTTGAATTTGAACTTTTTTTTCTTGAGCATTATAAACTAAGACACGGAACCTAGAATTTGAAAAAGAAGTAAAATTATCTTCCGTTTTATTTGTGCAATTTTCAGTAAGGAACTTAATGGCATCATATTCTAACCACAAAGAATCTATCTGCTGAGCATTATAGTCATTGATATGGTGATTAATCGTTCCATCTAACTTAGCACTATTGAACACATATCTTTCAAACGCATTAATAATTTCCTCTTGATATTCTTTAATTTCAGAAATTCTAATTTCAAAATTTGGATCATTCATTATGTAATCCATTAAAGCTTTGTCTGATGTTGGGTTACTTTCGAAATAATGCGGCCTGTTGTTAAGTAAAAAATCAAGATGGTTTTTGCTTAATTCGGACATTTTAGAACTTAAAAAGACAATTGCGTTCGAATACACTTTTAAACTTTCCAAGTCGTAAATCATAGACCAATAGGCTTTTGGGAAATCTTCTTTACGGTTTATAAGATTATTGATGTTAGAAAAATCCATTTGATATTCTGGTATGGTATGATATGGAAATTTTGTTGGATCGAAAAGCGCTTGTCTTATTTGATCGGGAGTATGTGAGAAGGTTTCTTTTAATCGATTCTGAATTAGATTATTTAAAATAG
>Ga0316191_10000874_pt1 | contig 20328 bp, 22 predicted proteins | sample Eddworburr2cm_MG_FD_204928 | JGI IMG/M metagenome (GOLD analysis project Ga0316191, IMG submission 204928) | Coastal sediment microbial communities from Maine, United States - Eddy worm burrow 2 cm | ecosystem: Environmental > Aquatic > Marine > Coastal > Sediment | place: USA: Maine... | reverse complement strand
CCTACCGGGTCTGTCGACTCACCCTGATACTGTCGCTGGCCGTGTCCTGGAGCAGCGCCGCCACCGCAGCGGAAGTCTACACCTGGACCGACGACGACGGCACGGTGCACTACAGCGATACGCCGCGCGCCGACGGCCAAATGGAAGCGGTAGAGGTCGAAGAGATTTACCGGCCCGGTTCTGTGGCGGGCCCCGCTGTGCCTGCCGAGGTACCCACGGTGACGCCCGAGGCCTCTCCGGAAACAGGGGCCGAAGTCCCGTTGTCCGCAGCGGAGCAGCGCCGCCAGGACATCGCCGGCGAACGCAGCGAGCGCCGGGAACAACAAGCGGAAGCGGAACGGCTCTGCGGACTCCACCGGCAGCGCCTGGAGCAGATGGAACCCGCTCGCCGGGTGTTTTATACGGACGACCAGGGGGAATCCGTCCGCATGGACGATGAGCAAAGGATGGCCCTGATCGACGAATCGAAGGCCTTCCTGGCCAAAAACTGCAGCGACTGACTCCCCACCTTCCCTCGGCCATGCTCGCCGCCGCTGGCTCGTTTCGAGCTTCGCCGGCCTATCACCGTGGCGCGCCAGCGGGTAAAATGGCTGGTTTGCACGCCAGGACTTCGAGCGGATGAGAACCAGCACCTTCCACATCATGACCACGCGGGAAACCCCGGCCGACGCGGAGATCGTCAGCCACCAGCTGATGCTGCGCAGCGGCATGATCCGCAAGCTCACAGCCGGCATCTACACCTGGACGCCGCTGGGCTGGCGCGTGCTGAAAAAGGTCGAGTGCATCGTGCGGGAAGAAATGGACCGTGCCGGCTACCTCGAACTGCTGATGCCGGCGGTGCAGCCGGCCGAGTTGTGGAAGGAAACCGGACGCTGGGACGATTTCGGCGATCAACTGCTGAAACTCCACGACCGCGCCGGCCGCGACTACGTGTTCGGCCCCACCCACGAGGAAGTCATCACCGACCTGGCCCGCAACGAACTGCGCAGCTACAAACAGCTGCCGGTGACGTTCTACCAGATCCAGACCAAGTTCCGGGACGAAATCCGGCCGCGTTTCGGCGTCATGCGGGCCCGGGAATTCCTGATGAAGGATGCTTACTCCTTCCACATTGACGAAGCGAGCCTCGACACGACCTACTGGGAAATGTACGAGGTGTACACGAAGATTTTCACCCGCGCGGGGCTCGAGTTCCGGGCGGTGCGAGCGGATTCGGGCGCAATCGGCGGCAGCCAGTCACACGAGTTCCACGTGCTGGCGGACTCGGGCGAGGACCAGATTGCCTTTTCCACGGGCTCCGATTTCGCCGCCAACGTGGAATTGGCCGAAGCCATCGCCGGCGCCACGGAGGCAGCGGCCCCCAGCCAGGAGCTCCGCCTGGTCGATACGCCCGACGCCCGCACCATCGACGAATTGGTCTCGCAGTTCGGTGTAGCCATCGAACAAACCGTCAAGACACTGGTCGTGGCCGCCGCTGAGGATTGCGCAGCCGATTTTGTCGCCCTGCTGGTGCGCGGCGACCACACGCTCAACGAATTCAAGGCGGCTCGCCTGCCGCAGGTCGCCAACCCGCTCCGTTTTGCCGATGATGAGGAAATCCGTGGCGCGATCGGCGCAGGTCCCGGCTCGCTGGGCCCGGTCGGACTGCGGATTCCCTGTATCGCGGATCGCAGCGTGGGCGTCATGGCCGATTTTGCAGCCGGCGCCAACAAGGACGGCAAGCACTACTTCGGTATCAATTGGAGCCGGGATGCGGACCTGCCGGAGCAGGCCGACCTGCGCAACGTGGTCGAAGGCGATCCCAGTCCGGACGGCCAGGGCACGATTCGCCTCGCACGCGGGATAGAGGTCGGCCATATCTTCCAGCTGGGCACCAAGTACTCCAAATCCATGAATGCGGTGGTGCTGGGCGAAGATGGGAAATCCCACGTCATGCCGATGGGCTGCTACGGCATCGGTGTATCGCGCATTGTCGCCGCGGCCATCGAGCAGAACCACGATGACAACGGTATTTGCTGGCCGGAACCGTTGGCGCCCTTCCAGGTCGCGATCCTGCCGATGAATGCAGCCAAGTCGTACCGCGTCCGCGAGGCGGCCGAACAGCTATACGAGGAGCTGCGCGCAGCCGATGTCGAAGTGCTGCTGGACGACCGCAGCGTCCGTCCCGGCGTGATGTTCAACGACATGGAACTGATTGGCATCCCGCACCGCGTGGTCATCGGCGAACGGGGCCTTGACGAGGGACAGCTTGAATACCGCAAGCGGACCGCCTCCGAAAACGAGAGTATTCCGCTGGACGGGGCCTGCGCCGCGATCCTGCAAAAATTAGCCTAGCCGCGGAGTTCGCAGGAACGGGGTCCTGCCTGGAGACGATATCGCAGATCGATTGTCACTCCGTCCAGGCCGCTGTCGGGCAGGTCCTTACAGGACCGTCGGCTGTCCGGAACAGCCGACCGAGCGCCCACGGACGGCTCGAGCGTGTCCTGGAAGGACCTGCCCGACAGCGGCCTCTTACGACTCCTGCAACCGAAATCCCAGGCGGCCGACGCCCTCGATCTCGCACGCGACAACGTCGCCGGGCGACAGCGGCCCGACGCCAGGAGGCGTGCCGGTAAAAATCAGGTCACCCGCCCGCAGTTCGAAGTACTTTGAAAGTTCGGCAATGATCTCGGGAACGGACCAGGTCATGTCGGCGGTGCTGCCCTGCTGGCGGGGCTCACCGTTCACCTCGAGACTGATCTCTGCCGCCGCGGGATGACCCCCCGCAACAACCGGCTGCAGCAAGGAGAGCGGGGCCGAATGATCGAAGCCCTTGGCCGTGGTCCAGGGCCGCCCGGCTTTCTTCGCGGCCGCCTGCAGGTCACGGCGGGTCAGGTCGACGCCGACCGCGTAGCCATACACGAGCGACAGGGCCTGCGTCGGGTCGATACTCCTGCCCCCGCCTCCCAACGCCACCACCAGCTCGACCTCATGGTGCAAGTTCCCGGTCATCGGTGGGTAAGGTACCGAATTGTCATGGGTAACCGCATCGGCTGGTTTGGAAAAGAAAAACGGTGGCTCGCGACCGGAATCACCCATCTCCCGCGCATGCGCACGGTAATTCTGACCGACGCAGTAAATCCGGTGGACCGGGAATCTCCGCTCCTCGCCGGCAATTTCAACAGCGGCGCGCGGCAGAGGATCGAACAACCAGTCGTGTGCGGCGCTCATGCCAGCTTACGGATGCCTACCGCCTGCCGGATGCGGGCCAGAAAAGGCGTCGCCCAGGCGCGCGCCTTGACCGCCCCCTCCCGCAGGGTTTGCTCGATGCGGGCCGGTTCCGCCATCAACGCTTCGTAACGCTCACGGCCCTGCACGAGTTCCTGGTTGATCAACTCGAAGGTCTGCTGTTTGGCATCGCCCCAGCTGATTCCGTCCTGGTAGGCCTGGCGCATGGCCGCCCGCTGGCCGGTATTGGCAAAGGCCGCGTATATGGCATACAGGGCGGAATCGTCGGGGTCCTTCGGTTCGCCGGGTTCCAGTGAATTGGTCACGATACGCATGATGGCTTTGCGCAACTGCTTTTCCGGTAACCACAGCGGAATGGTGTTGTTGTAGCTCTTGGACATCTTGCGACCGTCCTTGCCGGGCAACACGGCGACGTGCTCGTCCACCACCGCTTCGGGCAAGGCGAACAACTCGCCGTAATGGTGGTTGAAACGTTGTGCGATATCGCGCGCCATTTCCAGGTGCTGCACCTGGTCACGGCCCACCGGCACATGCGTTGAATTGAACATCAGGATGTCCGCCGCCATCAGCACCGGGTAACTGAACAACCCCATGGTGATCGCGAAGTCCGGGTCTTCCCCTGCGTCTACGTTTTCCTGCACCGCGGCCTTGTAGGCGTGCGCCCGGTTCATCAGCCCCTTGGCCGTGGAACAGGTCAGTATCCAGGTCAGCTCGGGGATCTCGGGAATGTCGGACTGCCGGTAAAAAACGGCATGTTCGGTGTCCAGTCCCAGCGCCAGCCAGGTAGCGGCAATTTCCAGGCTGGACCTCTGCATCCGCTCAGGATCCTGGTTCTTGACCAGCGCGTGATAATCGGCGAGAAAGTAATAGGACTGAACGTCTTCGTCATGGCTGGCTTCGATGCAGGGCTTGATCGCGCCCACGTAATTTCCGAGGTGGGGCGTGCCCGTCGTCGTAATGCCCGTCAGGACGGTACGTTTTTTCATCAGATAGTTCCCGCGACCGCTGAAAGATGCGTATTCTAAGGGAAACGCGGACCCGATTCCGAACAAAATCCCACACAGGCGACAGTTTCATTCTTCAGTTACGTTTTATGGCAGCGATGAAAAGGACAGCATCCGCAAGGCGCATCGCGCTCCTCTTGAAACACTCGGCGCTGCTGCTCGCAGCAGCCGGCTTTGCGCTGCCCACCCTGGCAGCCGAGTCTCCAAAGACCTCCCCTGCGCAGGTTGAAACCGCGGAGAAAAGGGCGATGGAAGAGATCCAGGAGCCCTTTGGTCCCGACGAAGAGCTCGAGGTTGCTCCAACGGACGAAGACGAAGATGACTGCAACGAAGAGCTCCAGGATCCGGAGCTCCAGGAGGCTTCCCAGGAGCTCGTGTGGAGCTGGACCTGCTATACATTCCGCTGGTTCGACAGCTGGTGGGGCGACCAGTACGACTTCGACGAAAATGCGGTCAGCGGTCTGATCACCCTCGGCATGCGTTACAGCCAGTACTATGGCTTCGACCCCAAGGGTCGTTTCAGGGTGCGCGCTCCCTTGCCGAACCTGACACGGCGCTGGGACGTGATCCTGGGACGGTTTGACGAGGAGGCATTCGTCACCGACACCCAGGGGCAGGACCGGACCTTCTACAATCCCGGGGCGGTCGACAGCGGAGAGGAACCCGAGTGGCTGCTCGGCCTCGGCCACCGCGGCAAGGACCGCAGTTCCGGTTGGGATTATTCGGTCGGCGTGCGCCTGCGAATGCCGCCGGCGCCCTACGTCAAGGCATCGTGGTTCTACAACAACGAGCTCAGCGAGCGCTCCGACCTCCGCTTCCGGCAGACCTTCTTCTGGCGTTCCGACCAGGGTTTCGGCACCACGAGCCGCGGCGACGTGGCCTACGGCATCAACCGGAAGAACGTCTTGCGCTGGGAGGCTTTTGGCACAGTGCACGACGAGATAGCCGGGGTGCAGTGGTATGCCGGGCAAACCTGGTACCACCTGCTGGCCAACCGCAGCGCATTCTCACTGCGCAGCTTCATCCGCGGCGAAACGGACGACGACGTCCCTCTCAAGGAGTACGGCATCGACATGATATGGCGCCGGCCGTTCACGCGCGAATGGCTCTACCTGTCAGTCGGCCCCAGCGTGACCTGGCCCCGCGAGGAGCCCGAGGACCGCCGGGAAATGTCGCTGGGATTCAATCTCTGGATCGAAATGGAATTCGGCAACTGGCGCTACTGAGTGGCCCCGCTGGACGGGATTGGACCGGGGCAGCGGCCCAGGTCCTGCTGCTCGAGGGCAGGCGAACCAGACCCCCCGGCCAGGCCGCGAATACAGGCCAGCATGTCCGGCATCCCCTTGTTGATATTGCGCCGAACGATGAACCGGGGCGCCGGCAACGATGGCTGGATGCGAATGCGGTAATCGATGACCGTGCCGTCGGCAGTCTCCTCGAAGGACCAATGGCCGTCGAGCGCCTTCAGATTGCCTTCCAGCAGTCGCACGTCGATTCGCTGGTAGGGGTGGCGCAGCGATTCGAACACGTAGTCGTAGGTCGGAATCAACCAGCTCTGGTTGACCACCTGGTGGACCAGCACCCGGTCGCCGGTGTCTTCCAGCACTTCGCATTCCTTCAGGCCGGCCACGAAAGCGAAGGCCAGATCGCAGGATACAATCACCTCCCACACTGCCTGCGCCGGCGTCCGGACAAGCACCTGCATGCGACCCGCGGCGCCGGCCTCATCGCTGCTCGTTTCCCGGGCGATGATTTCACCCGTCAACAGACGCTCCCGCAGCGGCGGATCCGAAGCGGCCGCAGGCGCAGCCGGCAGCCTGTCAGCAGCCAGGATGCCCATAAGCAGAAGGAGTGCTCTCGTCACATGATCAGTATAATGGCGCGATGAACCTGCGCGCCCTGCAATATTTCGTCAAACTGGCCGACCTGCGGCATTTCAGCAAGGCGGCGGATGCCTGCTTCGTCAGCCAACCGACACTCAGCACCCAGATCAAGAAGCTGGAAGAGGAACTCGGAGTGCAACTGGTGGAGCGGGCACCGAAGATGATCATGCTGACCCCGGTGGGCGAGGAAATCGCCGACCGGGCGCGGCTGGTGCTGAACGACATCGAGCAGATCCGGGCGGTCGCCCGGCGCAGCTCGAACCCGGCGGAAGGCGTTTTGCGCCTGGGCCTGTTTCCGACCCTGGCACCCTACTTCCTGCCGCATGTCGTGCCCTCGATAAGGGAACGCTATCCCAAACTCCGGCTGCAGCTTGCCGAAGAAAAAACCGAGGTGATCCTGCACATGCTGCGACGGGGTCAACTCGACGCCGGCATCCTGGCCCTGCCGGTCAGCGGCGAGGGCATGGAGATCGAAATTCTGTTCGAGGAGCCGTTCGTGCTGGCGCTGCCGGGCGGCCACCCCTTGGCCAGGCGTGGCAAGATCTCCATGCAGCATCTCGAGGGTGCCGAGTTGCTGTTGCTGGAAGAAGGCCATTGCCTGCGCGATCACGCGCTCGAAGTGTGCGCGCTCGCCGATGCGCACGAACGAGTGGATTTTCACGCCACCAGCATGGAGACCCTGCGCCAGATGGTCGCGGCCGATGTCGGCATCACCCTGATGCCCCTGCTGGCGGTGAAACCGCCGATCGCGGCGACACCCAATGTCGTGGTGCGGCGCTTCGCCGGCAAGGCGCCCACCCGCACCATCGCCATGGTCTGGCGCAGCAGTTCCGCCCTGTCCGGCTTCCTGCGCGAGTTTGCGGAGAGCCTGAAAGCGCTGCCGCCCGAACTGCTGGAATTGTAGGACCGAATTTATTCGGGACCCGTGGAAGCGGTTCTGGCGGGAGCGGCTTCAGCCGCGATTGCCGGGCGCCAGGAACAACTCCGTCGCGGATAAATCCGCTCCTACAGTCCCTCCAGCAATTCCTGCGCCTCGTCGGGGCCCTCTGGAATGCTCGCGAACAGCGGGGTGGACAGGTACCGCTCGCCGGTGTCCGGCAGCATGGCAAGGATCACCGAGCCGGGCTCGGCAGACTCCGCCACCTTGAGCGCCGCGGCGAAGGTTCCGCCGGCGGAGATACCGCAGAGTATTCCCTCGTTGACGGCCAGCGCCTGTGATGTCGCAATGGCCTCCTCGTCCGTCACCAGGATGTTCTGGTGCGCCACCTTGCGGTCGAGCACCTCCGGGATGAAATCCGGGGTCCAGCCCTGGATCTTGTGCGGCTGCCACTGCTGTCCGTCCAGCAGGGCTGCGCCGGCCGGCTCCGTGGAGATGATTTTCACCTCGGGCCGCGCCAGCCGGATCATCTGGCCCGCCCCGCTGATGGTGCCGCCCGTGCCATAGCCGCTGACGAAATAGTCCAGCCGGCGGCTGGCAAAGTCGCTCAGGATCTCCGGCCCGGTCGTGTTGCGGTGGTAAGCGGGATTCGCCTCGTTTTCGAACTGCTGGGTCATGAACCAGCCATGCCTGGCGGCCAGGGCCTCGGTGACGCGGACCATACCCGTGGCGCGCTCCGCAGCCGGCGTCAGCACGACCTTGGCGCCCAGGAAACGCATCAGGCGGCGCCGTTCTACTGAGAACGACTCGGCCATCACCGAGACGAAGGGATAGCCGCGGACGGCGCAGACCATCGCCAGCGCGATGCCGGTGTTGCCCGACGTCGCCTCGATCACCGTCTGGCCCGGTTTCAGCAGGCCCTTTTTCTCGGCGTCGAGGATGATGCCCAGCGCGAGACGGTCCTTGACCGAACTCATCGGGTTGAACGCCTCGACCTTGACGTACATCTCGACGCCCTCCGGCGCGAGTCGGTTGATGCGGATGACGGGTGTGTGGCCAATCGTTTCAAGGATGTTGTTATAGATCATTTCATGTTCCCTGCTTCGTGCCGCGCTTTGCGGATGACTCGTTTTTGCGAATCGCAGAGCGTACTCCGGAAAGCGGCAGCCTGTCCAATACCCGCCCCGCGGGCACTCGGGGCGCTACCACTCAAGGGTGCAGCAGCTCCGTCAGAGCCACGCCGCGGGCCAGTGAAGGCGCGTTGCGATGACGGCCGGTCGCCCGGCGGATGAACGCCTCCCGTGCGGTCCAGCTCCGTGCCACCAGGCCCATGCCGAAGCGGCGCAGCAGGCCGAGCTCGTCCGGCATGAACAGGCCACGGATGTTGTGAATACCACGAGCCATGATTTCGGCCTCCGAGCGGCGCCAGCGGCCATACTTCAACAGGGTCTTTTCGGCCGCCATGTCGTCTCCCCGTGCACGCGCCTCGACCAGGACCTCTACCAGGCCCGCGGCGTCGAGCATACCCAGGTTCACGCCCTGCCCCGCCAATGGATGGACCACGTGCGCCGCATCGCCGACCAGCACTGCCCGCCGGGCCGTGTAGCGCTCGCTCAGGCGCATGGTCAGGGGGAAGGCGGCACGCGGTCCGCAACCGGTCACGCGATCGGGCCAGTGCCCTTCGCCGCCGGCGGCCGCCTGCTCCAGATCGACCAGGAAGGCGTCGTCATCGAGTGCCAGCAGGCGTGCCGCTTCCGCTTCGGGCCGCGACCAGACGATGGACGACGAACCCTCCTGCAACGGCAGGAAAGCCAGCGGCCCACCGTCCATGAACCGTTGCCAGGCTACACCCGGGTTCGGCGTCGCGGTGCTCACCACGGTGACCACGCCTTGCTGGCCGTATTCCCAGTGATCCTGGCCAATGCCCAGCAGCTCCCGAACCCGTGAATCGGCCCCGTCGGCGCCCACCAGCAGGCGCGCGCGCAGCGAGGAGCCGTCCTGCAGCCCCACCCGGCATGCGCCCGGTTCCCTCTCCAGCGAGGCCACCTCGCCGGGGCAGATGATCTCCACGCCACCGGTAGCCAGCAACGATTGCCACAGCGTCCATTGCACCAGGTCGTTTTCGATGATGACACCCAGTTGCTCCAGGCCGAATTCCGGGGCATCGAAACGCAGCTCGGTGGTTTCATCCCGGTCTTCGACGATCATGCGCCGGTAGGCGCAATGGCGTTGACGCTCGATCTGGCGCCAGGCGCCCGCCTCGCGCAGCACATCGACAGAACCGGGAGAAAATGCGGAAACCCGCAGCCCGACCGGCGCCGCGGCGTCGAATGGGCGAGGCTCCCGGTGTTCGATGATCGCCACGGAAAAGCCTGCACGCGCCAACAGGGCGGCCGTGGCCGAACCCACCATGCCGGCCCCGGCCACCACGACATCGAACATGCGCTTGGCGGTCACAGCGGTTCCCCCAGCGCCAGGCGCGGAGTGCGGCCGCGAAAGCCCATGGCACGCACGGCCAACTGGCGCCGCAACGGCGGGATGAAGGCGTGTGCCAACAGGCCCATGGTGCGGGCCGCCGCAGCAACAGCCGACGGATTCGAGAACAGGCGGGCCAGGCCGTCCGAGTAAGCAATGGTGTCCTGCTGATCGGGCGCGCGCCAATCGCTGTAACGACGCAAGGTTTGCAGATCACCGATGTCGGCCGCTGGCGCCCGGCGGGTCGCCTCAGCCACTACTTCAGCCAGCGCTGCGACGTCCCGCAAGCCCAGGTTGAAGCCCTGTGCCCCGATGGGATGAATGGCGTGCGCCGCGTTGCCCAGAATGACGGCTCGCGGCCGGATGTCCTCCCTGGCGCGCACCAGCCGCAGCGGATAACTGGAGCGCTTGCCGATTTTGAGGAAGGCGCCCAGATGCCGGCCGAAGCGCCTTTGGGCCCGATCCAGGAACTCCGCGTCCGGCAGGTCGAGCAATTCCTGTGCCCGGTCGGACTCCACGCACCAGATCACGCCGCAGCGCCCGTGCACATGCGGCATGACCGCGAACGGGCCGGAAGGCGTGAAACACTCGAAAGCGCGGCCGCGATGGTCCTGCTCCGGAGTGACATTGCAGATCACGGCAGTCTGCCGGTAGTCATGGCATTCGACTCCGATGCCCAGCGATTCCCGCACAAAAGACCGGGCACCATCGGCCCCCACCAACAGAGCGCCCGTAACCTGCCCCGTGCCGCCCTGATCCGTGTATTCGACGAGCGCGTGATCCTCGGAAAACCGGATTGCTGCAACCGAAGCGGGGCATAAAAAGTCGACATGCTCCAAACGCGGCAAGGCCCCGGACATGACCGCACCAAACGCGCGCGCCTCCACCACGTGTCCGAAGCGATCCAGTCCGAGATCGCCGGGCTGCATGACCACGTGACCCGGGCGGTCCAGTTCACGTACGTGAATCTCCCGGATGGCCGTGGCGCTTTCCTGCAGTGCTGGCCACAGGCCCATCGCTTCGAGAATCCGGCATGAACTGGCGCTAAGCGCCAGGGTGCGGTCGTCATAGCTGGGTTGTGATGCGGCCTTGTGGGCAACGGCTTCGATCAGGGCCACTTTCAGACCCAGGGGCGCCAGGGCGCAGGCCAGGCTGGCGCCCACCAACCCCCCACCGACGATGATGACGTCATGGCTTCGCGATATCACGGAATCGCTGCTGTCCATCACTCTGCCATCAAAGCTTCGATTTCGGACGGAGTCTTGGCCAGCCCATCGGTAAGAATCCGCGGTTCATCGCGCGTGATGGCCACATTGTCCTCGATGCGAATCCCGATTCCTCGCCAGCACTCCCGCACGCCTTCCTCGGTCGGACCGATGTAAATACCGGGTTCGATCGTCATGACCATGCCCGGCTCCAGCTCCCTCGAGTGTCCATCGATCGTGTATTCGCCCACATCATGAACATCCAGCCCCAGCCAGTGCCCGGTATTGTGCACGTAGAAGTGTTTGTAGCCGCCGGACTCGATCTCCTCCTCCACGCTGTTCTGCAGGATCCCCAGTTCAACCATGCCCTCGGTCGCCACGCGAATCGCCGCGTCGTGAACATCCTGCCACTGGTTGCCGGCGCGCGCCTTTTCAATACCGGCAGTCTGTGCTGACAGCACTATGTCGTATAGTTCTTTCTGTTCCGGCGAGAACTTTCCATTGACCGGAAAAGTCCGCGTGATATCGGATGCGTAGCCGTCGTATTCGGCGCCGGCGTCGATGAGCAGCAAATCGCCATCTCTCAGTTCATCGCGGTTGCTGATGTAATGCAGAACGCAGGCATTCACGCCGCCGCCGACGATCGGCAGGTAGGACGGCTCGCAATGGTGCCGGGTGAAGGTATGCAGCAGGCCGGCGTGAATTTCGGCCTCGTTCATTCCGGGCCGGCAACTGCGCATGGCCTGCTCGTGGGCTTCGATGGCGACCTTGGCGGCGCGGCGCATCGCCGCCAACTCATCCCGGCTCTTGTACACCCTCATGTCGTGCAACATGTGGTCCAGCGCGTGGATTTCCTCGGGCGCGTGAAAGGTCTTGCGCGCCTTGCCCCTGAACTCGTTCAGCCACCCAATCAGCCGCTGGTCGAACAGCGGATCGCGCCCCAGGTCATGATAAATCCGGTCGCGGTCGTGCAACAGTTCCTGCAAACGCTTTTCCGCCTCGGCGATATCGTAGGCCTCGTCCATGCCGCACTCTTCAACGGCGCTCTCCAGTCCGGCCATTCGGCCATCCCACATTTCACGCTCGGCATCACGGCTGCGGCAAAACAGGATGCTTTTGCCATCGCCTTCATCGGGAATCATCACCAGCAGCGCACTGTGCTCGCGGAAGCCCGTCAGGTAGAGGAAGTCGCTGTCCTGCCGGTAAGCGTACTGAACATCATTGTTGCGCAATCGCGGCGGAGCCGCCTGCAGAATGATGATCGAGTCTTCACCTGCCATGCGCATCAGCTGCCGGCGCCGGCGAGCATATTCTTTTTGCTTGATCACGATGTGCCTGTCCTTCGATGTGAGCGGTTGCGAGCCCCGGGCATGGCCGCTCAGTGAATAACCTCGTCGGCCTGCGGGCCGCGAAAATCTTCCCGCAATACCAACGCCACCACACGCACATACTCGACGATTTCCGCATAGGCGGATTCGTCCTCTTCGTTTTGCGGCCCGTCGCCCCCCGGCGCAGACAATTCAGCCCGGGCAATTTCCTGCAGGTCGCCGATCGCCTCCCTCGCTTCCTCGGAAAGCGCGTCGAGCTGACCGCCGCTGCCCAGGCCTGCCACGAAGCCCGAACACCACCTGGCCAACGCGATCGTGCGCTCCTCCAGGGGCTCGTCATCATCCGGCAACCATAGATTAAACCCGAACTCATCGTCGTCGAATTGCGCGACCGTGCTGTGCCATGCCTCGATCAACGCCGCATGCAGAGCCTCTCCCGGCTCGACCACCAGGCTCATCGCCGACAAGTGTAGTAAATAATCGCCGGCGTCGCGGCTGGATTCCCGGCACACCAGGCCGCACAGCAAGCCGTGGCTTTCGGCCAGGGCGGCTGCATCCAGGTCGCCGTGACCCAGCCGTAAGGTGTGCTCGAAATCGGGTAGAGAAGGGGCTGCCATCCACACACTCCGCACAGGGTGCCTAAAGGGGAAATGGTAACACCGATGAACGCCTCACCACAGCCGCCGACGGACAGCCGATCATCTACTGTTTGACGCTATTTGCCGCGCCAACTATAGTTGCTGCATGGATTCCCTGGAACAGGCCGCCAAAGATCTCGACCGTCTCGAGCAGCAGCTCAAGGGCCTGCTCGATCAGTGCCGCAAGCTGCGCGAGGAAAACCAGTCCCTGCAGAACCGCCAGGAGTCACTGGTCGCCGAACGGGCAGGGCTGGTGGCAAAAAACGAAGAAGCGCGTACCAAGGTCGAAGCCATGATCAACCGGCTGAAAGCCCTCGAACAGCCCTGATCTTCAGGCCTCGCCAACACCAGGCCAACACCTTTCACCGGACAACCCGCAATGAGCCAGACACCAGAACCTGTTTCGGTCATCATTCTCGAGAAGAAGTACCAGTTCGCCTGTGATCCCGAGCAGCGCACCGACCTGGTCGAAGCCGCGCGCCACCTCGACGAGTGCATGAGCGAAATCAGGGAGACCGGGCGTCTCATGTCGCTGGAGCGCATCGCGCTGCAGGCTGCGTTGAACTTCAGCGCCGACCTGCTGAAACTGCAGCGCAACGAGACACAGCGCCAGGAAAAGATCGACAGCAGGATCCGCTTGCTGGCCGACCAGATCGATGATGCGCTCAAGGATTGATCGGGTTATACTGATTTTGCCCTCTGTGGTGTTCGCCAGCGGGACCGCTCAATGCCTTGTCCCTATATATTGACCTAGGGACAGCCGATCTGAGAGCCGGTGTGCATGTTCGCTTTTAGCGAAAAGCCTGAGGCCTCGTAAGCCGTCCCACCTGAACCTTTGGTTCAAGGTCACCGGACCGTAGCGGCACCATGGAGGGTTTATATTGTCCGCGCCAATCCCCTATGATCATCCAATCCAGCCGGCAATTCAGCAAGACTGACCTCCGTAAACGGTTCCGCAAGGAGCGGGCACAATTGGCCCGCGAGCAGCGGCAGGCCTGGGATTCCGCGATCAATAGCTGTTTGCTCGACTATGCGAAGCGCGAACGCCCCCATGTCGTGGCAGCGTTCGTGGCGTTCGACGGCGAACCCGATTTGATCCCCGCCCTCTCGCAACTGGAGCGCCTGGACGTGCGACTGGCTTTGCCGGTCGTCCGTGAGGCGCCGGGGCGCGCCGATATCTGTTTTCGTCAGTGGTCGCCGGGTTCCGAGATGCAGCCCAACCGCTACGGTATTCCGGAACCGGTCGGCACGTTGGACATCCACATGGGCGAGATCGACCTGGTGCTGGTACCGTTGGTGGCCTGGGACACCAACGGTGGACGGCTCGGCATGGGCGCCAGTTTCTACGATCGACTCTTTCAGCCGCTCGCCAGTCAACGCCGGCCCTTTCGACTGGGGGTGGCCTACCAGCTACAGCAGGTCGAGCAGATACCTCTCGATCCATGGGACGTCCGGCTGCACGGTGTGCTAACCGAGAACGGCTGCTTCGACTGCCCGCCGCAAGCCTGCGGCAATCAACCCCCACCAACCTGATGAAGCGGTGATTCAATGAACTACTGGCTGATCAAGAGCGAACCCGACGCGTTCAGCATCGATGATCTGAAAAATTGCCCGGGACGGAAGGAACACTGGGATGGGATTCGCAATTACCAGGCCCGCAACTTCATTCGCGACGACATGCGCAAGGGCGACCTGGTGCTCTTCTACCATTCCAGCTGCCCTCAGCCTGGTGTCGTCGGCATCTGCGAGATCGTCTCTGACGCCTACCCGGACCACACGGCCTTCGACCCTTCCAGCAAGTACTACGACGCCGGCAGCGATCCCGATAACCCCCGCTGGATGATGGTGGACCTGCGCTACCGGCGCAAAACGAAGCGCCTGATCAGCCTGGAGGAAATCAAGCGGCATGCCGATCGCCTGACGGGCTTCCCGCTGATACGACGGGGCAACCGCCTTTCCATCATGCCCGTAGACAAGGCACACTGGGACCTGATCCTTTCACTGGAGTAGAACCATGACGTCGGCCGAGCAACAACAGCAGCAGAAACAGCAGGTAGCCGAAGCCGCATTGGCCTGGGTGCGGCAGGACAGCATCCTCGGCGTAGGTACGGGCAGCACCGTGAACTGCTTTATCGAGGCGTTGGCCGCAAGCGGCAAGCGGGTCGAGGCAGCCGTCTCCTCGTCCGAAGCGACCAGTGCGCGCCTGCGATCGCATGGAATCGAGGTGCGCGAACTCAACAGCACCGGCACCCTTGACGTTTACATCGACGGCGCCGATGAATTCGACGCCTACCGCCGCCTGATCAAGGGCGGCGGTGGCGCGCTGACCCGTGAAAAGGTCGTCGCCGCCGCCAGCCGCAAGTTTGTCTGCATCGTGGACGAAAGCAAGAAAGTCGGCGTTCTGGGCGCTTTTCCACTGCCGGTCGAGGTGATCCCGATGGCGCGCAGTTATGTCGCCCGCCAGCTGGTTGCGCTGGGCGGGCAGCCCGAGCTGCGGCAGGCATTCGTCACCGATAACGGCAATGTCATTCTCGACGTCCATAACCTGGATCTGGTCGACCCCGTTGCAGCGGAAAAGCACATCAACAATCTCGCCGGGGTGGTCGCCTGCGGACTGTTCGCTCTGCGCCCGGCCGAAGTCGTCCTGATGGCCAGCGCCGCCGGCGTGAAGGAATTCTCCTAGCGGCCTCGGCGGAAGCCGTTCCAACCGGCACCGAAAATCTATTCGATTTGCACATTATGAACTCTTGATATGCATCAATAGGGTCTGGTCGGGCAATTGGTAGATTAGGTTGGAATCCCGGCATCAATAGCCCATGGGGCCAATAACGAAGGCAACGGTGCACCTCTATGAAACTGACCCGATTCACCGATTATTCGCTTCGCGTGCTGATTTATCTCGGGCTAAAGGATGATGGTCGAGTCACCATCAAGGAAATTTCCGACGCCTACAGCATTTCACGCAACCACTTGATGAAGGTCGTAAGCCTGTTGACCCGAATGGGCTATGTCGATGCGCGTCGAGGTCCCGGCGGGGGTATTGCGCTGGCCCGGCCGGCTGCGGACATCGTCATCGCGGACGTGGTGCGTGACATGGAAGATGATCTGAACCTGGTGGAATGTTTCTGTGCAGAGGGCAGTTGCGTCATCAAGCCAGTCTGCGAACTCAAGGCCGTGCTCAGCCAGGCCTTGGCTGCCTATCTCGACACCCTGGAAAGGTACACGCTCAGGGACTTGTTGCACCCGAAAGCGCAGCTGGTCCAGGTTCTCGGCATGACTGCCTGAGCTGCAGAAGGGATCTTCGCTTCGCCCAAAAAAAGTGCGCCTTGCGGCGCACTTTTTCTTTGGACCAAATCAACGGCGCAAAAGAGAGCCGCCGCATCAAATCTCAGAGGCGCGTCCGCACGAAGCCAATCGCTCCGCCGAGCAGCACCAACAGGCCACCCAGCAGCGCCAGCAAAGGCACCTGGGTTGCGGTCGTCGGCAACATCGCTGGAGCCGGTTCCGGCTCGGGCTCCGGCATGGCTGCTGCGGCCACTGGGGCTGCGGCCACTGGGGCTGCTGCCATCGGGGCGGCTGCCGGGGCGGGCAGTGACCAGGCCTCGCCGGCCGGCACGTATACGTTCACCTCTTGCCGGTCCGGCAGATCAGCGATTTTCACGTCTTTGCCTTCGAGCTGGGCCATGAATCCACGCTCCGGATAACGCCGCTGGGCGGGCGACCAGCTGCCGTCCGGGAGCTGCCACTGAATAATCGTGGAGTTAACGCTCTGCCTTACCACGCGCGCGCGGAACTTGGCCACTTCCTGCCCTTGCTTATTCTCCACATCCAGGCAGGCAGCACCGATGTTCGGGTTGTCCGCCAGCACCGATGCACTCCACACCAAGTCGTCGCAGGTGACGTCCGCGGCACTTGCGGCAACGGTGAAACCAAGGCCGCCCAAGAGTACAAGCGCGGATAACAGTATCGTATTCTTCATAAATTTCCCTCTCTCAGTTTTTTGCGAAAGAATGTTCAGCCGTCGCCTTGACGATATAGCGCTTCGGCGCATGCCCAACATAGTAAAAAGGATAGCAGGTTACCAGTGTAATCGTCTTTGTTTCACTGGGCGCCAGCACCCAAACGTCACCCGGGTCGACAATTTCGATTGACGACACAGTGTAAAACTCTTTTCCATTCATCGTCAGCAAGTCGATGGCGTCACCGATCGCGATGTCCTTGAGCCCACGAAAGAAACTGTCGCGGTGGCCGGCGACGCCCAGGTTGCCCTCGCCGCTCACCATGGCCGTGCCTTCGATGCGGCCGACACCGCGGTTGAGGTTGAAATCATCCGTTCCGTCGTACACCGGCACCTGGATGCCGAGCTTTGCAATGGTCATCACGGCCAGCGGCGGGTCGGCTTCAACACGCAGGCTCTCTTCGTATTCGCGTATGCGCTTTTCCGTCCACAGCCCCACGTCGGGAGCGGCCACCGTGGCCTCGAGGACCTCGCGGGACTCGGGGTTGCCGAGAGCTACCCGCATGTCGCTGGCCTGCGCCTGCCCAACCAGGGAGTCGGCGGCCAGCTGAAACGCTTCGATACCCGCCTCGCGCTGGCGCTCTCCCTCGAAACGCAGGAAGAAGAAAACTGCCAGCAATGCGACACCGCCGAGGTAGAGCCCGGCTTCCAGCCAACGAAGATGTCGTTTCAGATTTTGTTGCATAGCCCGCTAAGATTGCCTGCGCCTGCCGAATCCGGCGCGAAGCTTATAATGATATCCCAACGAGGCACACACGGCCAGACTACACGCTGGGCGGCACTGTCCAATCACTTTCCAGCGCACCCTGGTCCATGATGACTTCGCGGTGACCGCTCCAGGTGGCAACAATCGCCTCGGGGGTGCCGATACCCGCTGCCCGCGGGTCGCCGCAGGGTCCGAACCAGTGATTCTGGGGCGCCGCGGTGGTGCGGGCACGCATCCCGCAATAGGTCGTGCCATTGACCGTGGCGCCGAGAACCCGACCCTGGAACACAGGGTCGGCGCTGACGACCGCGGCCGTCAGGTGGTGGGATATGCGCTCCATGATCGCCAGCACGCTGTCGAGGTCGTTGTCGCCATAACAAACCACGACCTGGAACGGGCCGAACAATTCGGTGGTGACCTGGTCGAAATGATCGCTTTGCAGGGCCCGGAGTGGAACGCTTACGGCCGTGGGCTGCCAGGCGCCGTAACAGGAAGGGATCGAGTGGCCCTGCAAAGGCATGCCTCCAAACAGCAACTCGCTGCCGGGAATGGCCAGCATGCCGTCGATGTGCGCCTGGATGCGCTCATTGGTCCAGCTCAGCACCGGGCCCACCGTCAGGTCGTCCAGCCCGCGGCGCGCAGCCAGCTCGGCGAGTCTCGGCAACAAGCCGTCCGCCCAGTTCTCGTGCACGAACAGGATGCTCTGGGCCGAGCACTTCTGACCGCTCGCGTTGTAGGCGTCCTCATCGCACTGCCAGGCCACGTAATCCAGCCAGTCCGGCTGGTAGTCCGGGCCGATGATTTTCCAGTCGAAGCCGGCGTCCTCGAGCCGCACCCGACCGTTGAAAGCATGGGCGATTCGCTCCGCCACGCTGCTCGACCCGGTGAACTGGACCATCCGCAGATCGGTCACCGCGCTGTCCAGCAGCTTGCCCATGGTCTCGCCGCGGCAATGGATCAGGTCGACGTCGCCTGGCGGCAGGCCGGCTTCGATCAGCAGCCGCAGGAACTGTTCGAACACCACGCTGACTTTCGAGTCCACCTTGACCAGCGGCCGGTTGCCCATGAACAGCGCACCCAGCACCTGCAAAGCGGGAATTTCCAGCGGAAAATTGAAGGGCGCGATCACCGCCACCGGCCCGTAAGGCCACCGGTAGCCGCGGCTTTCCTGCCCCGGACGGTCGCCCGGATTGGAAAACCCGCGGGCCAGGAAACGCACCCCGTCACCGGCGAAGTTCTCCAGGAAAATGCGCGTTACAGTGACCTCGTTCCGGCATTGATTCCAACTCTTTGGGATGACTCTCTGCAGTAATCGTGTGAAATAGTCCTCGACCTCCTGGTCAGCCAGCAGCGCCGCGGCCTGCGCGCAGACCGCGCCCAGTTGGACGTAACGCTGCGGGTTCTTGAAGGGGTTGTGCAGGCCGGTCTTCGGGCAGCCGCGGAGCCGCTCGACAAACGGAGCCGTGTCCACGGTATCCGGAACGCGGAGGAATTCGCCACCGTGCAGCGGGTCAGGTATGTCCTCGCGGAAACGCTCCACTTCCTGCCAGCGGCCGTCCAGCAGGTTGCGGACGATGCCCGGCTGCCCGGACTTCATGCCATGGTGGGGATCGACGGTAGCGAAGGTCGGCAAACGGGACATCGTTTACTCCTTGGGTCAGGTATGCAGAAACAACAGGGTGCTTTTAATTCTCGATCAACTCGAAAGCGACTTTCAGCCGGTCGGCCAGGACATTCATGACGTGCAGTGAAAAGTCCGGCACGTGCCGCAGCAGCGCGTCGAAACTGCCCTGGTCGATAGACGCCAGCACGCAGTCTGTTATTGCGGTCACCGTCGCGCTGCGGATCTCGGCGTTGATTAGCGCCATTTCACCCACGATCTCACCGGGCCCTGCAGTCGCCAGGAGCTTGTTTTTCAAAGAAATGGATACTTCGCCCTGCATCACCACGTACATGTGGTTCCCTGTCAGGCCCTCGGTGATGATCACGGCTCCGGCAGGAAACTCCACGAGGTCTTCCGAATCCTTGAAAATGTCAACCAGGTCCATTGCATGCATCCCGAGCTATTCCTCAACGTCCTTTTCATCCATATGCGAGATGATGAACCGGTCCACGGCGCGCAGCCGGTTGGCCAACACGGTCATCGCACGAAACGAAAACTCGGGGTTCTCGCCAATCATCTTCTGGAACTGGCCGCGGTCGAGTCTCGCCAGCTTCACGCGGCTAAGGGCCGTCGCCGTGGCGTTGCGGGTCGCTGCATCGAGCATGGCCATTTCACCGATGATGCTGCCCTCGCCTTCGGTTCCCAGCGACTTGCCATGAAGCGTCAATTCGACGTCACCCGACAGAATGACATACACCGCGTCAGCCGGCTCTCTTTCGGAAAAAATGACGGCTCGAGGGTCAAACTCCTCGATATCCTTCCAATTGCTAAACATCGTGAGAAAACTCATCGTGCTGGACCTGTTCGGAACTGCAAACCCGTAAAGAGTGGCTTCCAGCCAATAGTCTACGCTAGCGGGGCGATCGGTTCACGTGGGATGGTCTGATAGCGGCACTATCGAGCCGCGGGGGAGAGGGATTGTCTGAAACCATTTCTGGTTTCAGCCCTCCGGGCGCATTCGCTGCGCTCATGCGACCAAATTCGCTCCCGGCGAATTTGTCGAACCCCGTGGCTCTCCGAGCCACAGCTGCTCTACATCACCATCTCGCCTCAACAAAACACAAAAAAGCCACCGCATGGGTGGCTTTTCTGTGTTTGGCTGGGGGAGAGGGATTCGAACCCCCGCTGGCGGAGTCAGAGTCCGCAGTCCTACCACTAGACGATCCCCCAGTGGTATGTGTTCCCAGTAAGTTTAGCGCTTGGAGTACTGGGTCGCCTTGCGGGCCTTGTGCAGGCCGACTTTCTTGCGCTCCACTTCACGCGCGTCGCGGGTTACGTATCCCGCCTTGCGCAGCGGTCTGCG
>Ga0316191_10000872_pt1 | contig 20346 bp, 20 predicted proteins | sample Eddworburr2cm_MG_FD_204928 | JGI IMG/M metagenome (GOLD analysis project Ga0316191, IMG submission 204928) | Coastal sediment microbial communities from Maine, United States - Eddy worm burrow 2 cm | ecosystem: Environmental > Aquatic > Marine > Coastal > Sediment | place: USA: Maine... | reverse complement strand
TCAACAAGGATGCGTTTGATGCCTTGCCTGAGCACTTGCAGAATATCCTGACTATTGCCATGCAGTATGCGGCCTATGACATGTATGCCCGCTCCTACCATGAAAGCGCGGTCAACTGGGCCTCGATCGAGAAGGAGTATCCGGAAGTCAAAATCCGCACATTCTCGCCTGAGATCATTGCCGCGATGAAGCGAGTCAACCAGGAATTGCTGGAGGAAAGCGCAGCCAGTGATCCGACCTTCAAGGAAATTCTCGAATCGCAAAATGCCTACATGAAGATGGCACGCAAGTGGACCGAAATTTCTGACTACGCTTATCTCAAGGACAACCTGGAGTAGCCCGGCTGAGGCTCCCGGATGACGCCGGGAGCCTTTGATCGGGCTATACAGGCAGACCCATGCTGCTGCGGCTGGAAAAAATCTTCGATCGCTTCTCCGACGTGATGGGGTGGGTTGCGGGTGGTCTTAACCTGTTAATGCTGCTCAACGTCTTTTATGACTCGATCATGCGTTATTTCTTCAACAGCGGCTCGATTGCCCTCCAGGAGACGGAGTGGCATCTGTTTTCGATGGTCTTTCTCTTCGGCATCGCTTATGCACTGAAGGAAGACGGTCATGTACGAGTTGATGTCCTGTACGACCGTTTCTCACCCCGCTGGAAAGCATTCGTCAACATCGGGGGTACTGTACTGTTGTTACTCCCGCTGAGCGTGCTGATTGTCGAGGGTTCGGTCTGGTACGTGCAGGAAGCCTTCGGTTCGGGTGAGGTCAGTGGTGATCCGGGAGGCCTGCCTCATCGCTGGTTGATCAAGCTGGTCATCCCGGCTTCCTTTGTTTTTCTGCTTGTCTCGGCGACCGGATTCGTCATTCACAATATTAATGTTCTCCGGGGTGTCGCCGGAGTGCCGGATACTGATGAGCGCCGACCGCTGGTCTGACGGTAACAGGCCATGATCGGACTGATCATGTTCGCCGTTGCCTTGTTGCTGCTGCTGGTCGGCTTTCCGGTGGCGTTCACGTTTGGTGGCGTCGCAGTTTTTTTCGGCCTGCTCGCCGAGGGGCCGGAGATCTTCTCCCTGATGCCGCATCGCATCTGGTCGATCATGAACAATACGATCCTGATGGCCATCCCGCTGTTCATTTTCATGGGCATCGTATTGCAGAAGTCCAACCTGGCTGAACGTTTGCTCGAATCGATGGGTTTTCTGTTCGGCGAGATACGTGGCGGCATTGCCATCTCAACAATCCTGGTTGGTGCCTTGTTGGCCGCATCCACCGGTGTGGTTGGTGCGAGCGTGGTTGCAATGGGTGTGATCTCCCTGCCTGTGATGCTCAAGTACAACTATGACAAGCGATTGGCGAGTGGCACCATCTGTGCCGCCGGTACCCTCGGCCAGATTATTCCGCCCTCCATTATTCTTATCATTCTCGGTGATGTCTTTCAGGAGCCTGTTGGCGATCTTTTCAAGGCGGCTCTCTGGCCGGGACTGTCTCTTGTCCTGTTTTACATTGCCTACATAGTCATCATTACGCTGAGCAACAAGGACCTTGCGCCACCCATCCGGCTCGAGGAAGCGTCGGGCTCGAAAACGCAACAGGTATGGCACGCGCTGAGGGCCGTTATTCCGCCGCTCGTGCTGATCGTCCTGGTGCTCGGCTCAATCCTGACCGGCGTGGCAACGCCAACGGAGTCATCCTCGGTCGGGGGCATCGGCGCTATCCTCCTCGCTGCCCTGTACGGACGGTTCTCGATTCGTATGGTCTGGGAAAGCTCGCTGGAGACCGTCAAGATCACCGCCATGGTCTTCGCGATCCTGATCGGCGCGACGGCTTTCTCGATGGTCTTCACCTACACGGGCGGCGACTGGATCGTCGAAGAGTTCATGCTGAGCCTGCCGGGCGAGGAATGGGGATTCCTTATCCTGTCCATGCTGGTCATCATGGCGCTGGGCTTCTTCATCGACTTCGTCGAGATCTCGTACATTGTTGTGCCGATCCTGGTGCCCATCGCCGCCAGTCTCGGCATCAACCCCGTCTGGTATGCAATCCTGATCGCGATGAACCTGCAGACATCGTTCCTGACTCCGCCATTCGGCTTCAGCCTGTTTTATCTCAAGGGTGTTGCGCCAGCCGAAGTCCGAACCACCGATATTTATGTCGGCGTCGTGCCGTTTATCGTTCTACAGATGATCGTGCTGGCGATCCTGGTCGTGTTCCCGCAGATGTTTGGTCTCTCACCACACTAGGGACGGGAGGAGAGGCGGATCGGAATGCGCTTCGCGCCGAAGTTGCCCGGCGTCGCATCGAAGTGCCCCGGGATCTGCGTACCGCAGCTACGACAGGCACCGTTGTCGTCAAGGTGCCACGCGCCGAGTTCGTACCAGTCGCGTTCGATGACGAGCGCCCTGCAGTGCGGGCACCAGGTGCTGCCGCCAGAGCTGTCATGCACGTTGCCCGTGTAAGCGAAGTGCACGCCGTTATCCATGGCGATTTTGCGGGCGCGGCTCAAGGTGCTCGCAGGCGTGCTCGGCACGTCGAGCATCTTCCAGTCCGGGTGGAATGCCGAAAAGTGCATCGGTACGTCCGGCCCGAGGCGCTCGACGACCCAGCGTGTCATCTTGTCGAGCTCGGCGTCCGAATCGTTCTGGCCCGGGATCAGCAGCGTTGTCGTTTCCAGCCAGGTGTTGGTCTCGTGATAAATGTATTCCAGCGTCTCCAGTACGGGCCCGAGATGACCGCCACAGACCTTGTTATAGAAGCGATCGGTGAAGGCCTTGAGGTCGACATTGGCTGCATCCATCGCACCAAAGAACTCGGCGCGGGGCTTCGGGTCCACATAGCCGGCCGTGACGGCGACCGACCTGATGCCGTTTTCACTGCACGCAGCTGCGACATCGACCGCGTACTCGAGGAAAATGACAGGATCGTTATAGGTGTAGGCGATGCTGCGGCAGCCGACCTCGACGGCCGCTGCGGCGAGGCGCTGGGGGGAAGCACTGTCGGCGAGCGTATCCATCTCGCGGGACTTGCTCATGTCCCAGTTCTGGCAGAACTTGCAAGCCAGGTTGCAGCCAGCAGTGCCAAACGACAGCACACTGCTGCCGGGATAGAAATGATTGAGCGGTTTTTTTTCGATCGGGTCGACGCAGAATCCCGACGACCGCCCGTAAGTAACAAGCCTTACCTCGTCGTCGAGGCGCTGGCGCACGTAGCACAGGCCGCGCTGGCCTTCGCGCAAGCGGCAGTGGCGCGGGCAGACATCGCATTGCAGGCGTCCGTCTGTTTCGCGGTGCCAGTACTTGGTGCTGACGACTGTTTCCTGCATGCTTGTTATGTGGCGTCCAATCCCCAATTAACAAGCATGATAAAACAGGAGCGGGCCAAAGAATGAATACTCGGCGCGCAGCCGTTGCCGGGATGTTCTACCCGGCGGACACAGCGGTACTCGAACGCACTGTCTCGGAGTTACTGGCCGCGGTGCCGGCCAGCAGCGACGGCGCGAAGGCCATCATCGCACCGCACGCGGGCTATCAATACTCGGGCCTTACGGCGGCCTGCGCGTATCGCCTGCTCGAGGGTCGCCGGAAGATGATCCGCAGAGTCGTATTGCTTGGCCCGGCGCATCGTGTCTATTTACAGGGCATGGCGTTGCCATCGGCCGATACGTTCACGACACCGCTCGGCGACGTGCCGGTCGATGCAGGTGCTGTCAAACAGGTACTCGGCCTGCCGGGTACTCAGGTCTCGGACGAGGCACATGCCGACGAGCACAGTCTCGAGGTGCATCTGCCGTTTCTACAGACCGTCCTCGAAGACTTCCAGATTGTCCCAATCGTCGTCGGCAATTGTCCCGCACACGAGGTCGAGTCCGTGATTAGTGCGCTGTGGGGCGGTGATGAAACGCTGATCGTCGTCAGCTCGGACTTGTCACACTTTCATTCTTACGAAAGCGCACGTGAAATCGATGCGAGTACGACCGCTCGCATCGAGGCTCGCGAGGCAACGCTGCATGGCGAAGATGCCTGCGGCGCCTACGCTGTGAATGGTCTCTTGCTGGCAGCAACGTCCCACGGCTTGCAGGTACGCACCCTGGATACCAGGAACTCCGGTGATACGGCGGGCGACAAGAGCCGGGTTGTCGGGTACGGGGCTTATGCAATCGCCTGATCGACATGATTTGCCGGGTGCTGACCTTTTGCGTCTGGCGCGCGACTCGATCGAATACGGGCTGGACCATGACAAGCCAGTACCGGTCGATCTCGATGGCCTGCCCGTGGATTTGATGGAACCGAGCGCGACGTTCACGACGCTGCGGCTCGACAAGAAGTTGAGAGGCTGTTGCGGCACGCTCGAGGCGGCACGGCCCCTCGCGATGGACGTCGCGAACTCGGCGTTTCAGGCAGCATTTCGAGACAGGCGTTTTCAGCCACTGGCTCGGGACGAGTTCGGACGCATCAAGCTGGAAGTTTCCGTGCTGACTCCTTTGGAAGCAATGCCCGTCGCCAATGAGGCGGACTTGTTGAATCGCCTGGTGCCAGGCACCGACGGACTTGTTATCGTCGACGGTGTGCGGCGCGCGACGTTTCTACCGAAGGTCTGGGAGTCTTTGCCGGAGCCGCACCAGTTCCTGGTCGAGCTCAAAACCAAGTGTGGGCTGCCAGATGACTACTGGTCGGAGCGACTCCGGTTTTTCCGTTACCGCGCCAGCTTGTATGCGGAACCCGAGGCTCTCGATGTCGCTCAGCTCAGGCCGAGCACGATGTAGCCACCCGATCGCTCGTCGCGTTCCAGAACGAGTTGCTTGCGCTTTGCAGCTTCTTCGAGAAGGTCGCTGAAAGAGCTGAAGCCGTACATGGATTCCGTAAACCCGGGCCGTCGGCGCTTGAGCGTCTGTTTGATCATCGATCCCCAGAGTTTGGTCCGGTCGCCACGCTCGGCATATAAAGCCTCTGTTGTGTCGATCACGAGATCAATCGCTTCCTGCGCCGGGTCGGCTTTTTTAGCTTCTGTCTTCCTGGGACTCGTTTTCGAAGTCTTTTTTGTAGTCTTTCTGCTTCTCGTGGAGCGCTTGGCCGGGGCCTGGGTCGATACAAGATCGTCGTAAAATATGAATTCGTCGCAATTACTGATCAGGAGATCCGATGTCGATTGTTTGACGCCGACACCGATGACGGTTTTCGCGTTCTCGCGCAGCTTGCTGACCAGTGGCGAAAAGTCCGAATCGCCCGAAATAATGACAAAGGTGTCGATGTGTTCCTTGGTGTAACAAAGGTCGAGTGCATCGACGACCATGCGAATGTCCGCAGAGTTCTTGCCGGAGAGCTTGACGTGCGGAATTTCAATCAGCTCGAACGCAGCTTCGTGCATTCCGGCCTTGAATTTCTTGTACCGATCCCAGTCGCAGTAAGCTTTCTTGGTGACGATACTTCCTTTTAGAAGTAATCGTTCGAGTACAAGGCCTATATCGAACGTGTCCGCGCCGACGTCGCGTACGCCGAGGGCAATGTTCTCGAAATCGCAGAACAATGCGAGTTGTTTATCTTCATTCATGGTTAGGGGCCTGGTGTGGCGGATTGGATTTGTGGCTCCACTATACGGAGTAAAGCGGCCGCGTCCAGCGTGACCGCGACGATAATCCGAAGCAGACGATGCTAAAGGCGAATGGCCGGGAGCAGGTGCTCCCGGCCCGTATCGCAAATACAGCTGACGGAGTAGAGAGTTCCGTCACCACAGCCTACGCGGCGACTTCGATGCGTCGCGGCTGCGCCTTGGCCTGTTTCGGAATCAGGATCTCCAGCACGCCGTGACGATCGGTTGCCTTGACATTGTCGGCATCGACCGTGTCCGGGAGGATGAAGCGCCGATAAAAACGACCGCTTCCACGTTCCGTGCGCCGATGGATCAGGTTTTCTGTCTGCTTCTCGGCCTGCTTGAAGCGTTCGCCCGCGATCGTCAGCACCCCGGATTCCAACGTGATTTCTACGTCTTTAGGATCTACGCCGGGTACGTCAACGTAAAGCTGGAATTTGTCGTCGAATTCATTGATGTCGACGCTCGGAATCCAGTCAGCGGTGACGCCACTGCTATCGTTTGTATTCCAGTTTGAAAACAGGCGATTGATATCTTTCTGAAGCTCCCGGGCACCCAGCCAGGGATCGTATTTGACTAATGCCATTGTGTTGCCTCCAATTTATATAACCTATTGAAAACATGGCAGGTTCTTGCCAGTCGGTTCTCAAGATAGGGTCGTGCACAGCGTTTTCAAGCCCTGTAAGGCACTTACTTGCGTAGGCTCGTATCAAGTCGGGCACGCAATGATTCAATCTCCTCGAGTAAATCGAGCACTAACGCAACGCTGGGCAGATTGAGGTCGAGGTCCTGCTGAAGTCGCCGGGCCTTCATCGCCGTGTGCAGGCTGCTGCCCGGAAACTGCCACACTTGTCTCGCGCTACCCGTTGGGTGGAGCACACCGTGTTCCACCAGCGCGACGACCCACTCCGTCTGGCATCCGCAAACATGGCACACATCCTTGAGTGAGTAGTAGACCTGCTCGTCCAACAGGACTCCGGTAACAACGCGTCGGGTCATGATGCTCTACTCCTCGAAGTGCTTGCGTGGGTTGTAGGGCAACTCGTCACGCATCCTTTTGTACAGTTCTTTGGCTTTTTCGCTATCCGCAGGCGGTAAGGTCAACTGGACGATCACGTACAGGTGACCCACAGGGTTGCCCGGGATACCGCGATTACTGAGGCGCATTTTTTTGCCGTCTCTTGTGCCCGCTGGGATCTTCAGGTCTACGGAGCCTGCGGGAGTAGGGATTTTTATTGTCGCGCCAAGTGCGGCCTCCCAGGGCGTCAGCGGTAAGTCGAGATAAACATCCTTGTCATCGACGCGGTAAAGTGGATGTGTCTCGAAGTCGATGTCGAGGTATAGATCACCCGCCCGCCCACTGCCAATTCCGGGCGCGCCCTGACCGGCCAGACGAATACGTTGTCCCTTGCGAACGCCTTTGGGAATTTTGACGTTTAGCTGCCGCGTTCGATTTATTACATGACCACTTGGGTCGACTTCGGGTGTTCGCAAACTGATCGATCGGGTGGCGCCGCGATAGGCGTCCTGCAGGTTGATCAGGACTTTTGCGTGATGGTCCTGTCCCGGAGCGTCAAATCGTGTCCGGCCGCCAGCGAAGCCTTGGCTCCTGGCACCGCCGAACAGCCCTTCAAAGAAGTCACTGAACGCATCGGGACCGCCGGCGTCAAAGCCGCGTCCGCTGAACTCGAAACCCGCATCCCAGTCCGGAGGCGGCTTGAACTCCTGCCCTGCCTTCCAGTTGGCGCCCAGTTCATCGTAGGCGGCGCGTTTCTCCGCGTCCTTGAGGACGGCGTAGGCTTCGCCGAGATCCTTGAAGAGCTCTTCTGCGTCAGGGTTATCACTGACATCAGGATGGTACTTTCGTGCCAGCCGACGATAGGCTTTCTTAATGTCATCCTGGCTTGCGTCGCGCTCAAGCCCCATGATTTTGTAGTAGTCCTTGTAACGCAAGAGAAACCTCCTGCCCGCTTCTTGTGTTGCAGAGCTACGGCTACAATTGGTGCATTCGTTCGTTATTCAAGCGGCATCCTGCCGGCGACGCACAAGTCTGATATTGTCCTACTGGAACCGTCCACTTGGTGAATAGGGGTACGTTGATGCCAACGCAGTTCTCACGCCGCGACCTTGTGCGGGGCATTCTTGGTGGTGCTGCCAGTCTGGCATTCAGCCCGATCTCTCTAGCAAGCCTCGGCCCACCGCCGGGCATGATTGCTTTGCGATTCAACGAGAATCCGTATGGACCGAGCCCCGGGGCTCTGAAGGCGGCCGCGGAAGCCTCCGCGCTGGGCGCTTACTATGCGGACGACTTGCAGGCGCCTTTGCTGCAAACAATTGCGACCCGGAACGACGTTGCGTTCGAGAACATGGTGCTTTCCTCCGGCTCGAATGAAGCGCTGCAGGCGGCATTCGTCGCGTGGGGCAGGAAAGGTCGAATCGTTCTTCCGAGCCTGACGTATACCGCTCACGTCCACTATGCGCGTCGGATGGGCGTCGAGGTGGTCCCGGTACCGCTCAAGGATGACCTGACAATCGACCTGGACGGAATGGCGGCCGCAGTGACTGACGACGTGAGTCTCGTTTACATATGTAACCCGAATAATCCCACTGGGCACACGCTGGACGGCGATAAGCTAAGAGATTTCTGCCGCAGCGTCGGGCGACGTGCGGTCGTTATGGTCGATGAGGCTTACAACGAACTCACGGACCGCCCCGACTATACGTCGATGGTCGATCTCGTTCGTGAAGGCGAAAATGTCATTGTGATGCGCACGTTCTCGAAAATTTTCGGCATGGCGGGCATGCGTGTCGGCTATGGTATCGGACGCCCCGATATTGCCAGGACGGTTGCCGACCATGTCATGGCCTGGCCCAATGGCGTAGGGCTCGCGGCTGCGAACGCCTGTTATACAGACGACGAATTCATCGAATTCTCTCGCTCGAAAATATTCGAAGGCCGCGACATGGTCGTGGACACGTTTCGCAAAAACGGCATCGAACCGCTGCCATCACAGACGAACTTTGTGTTTGCCAATATCGGCAGGAACGGTTCCGAGTTTCAGAAGCAGATGGCCGAGCGCAAAATTCTCATTCGCGGTCGCTATGCCCAGTGCCCCGATTACATTCGCGTCAGCATGGGAAAGATCGAAGACATCGAAACTTTCCAGACCGTGTTTACTGACGTGTTCCGCGGTCGGCCCGGCTAAGACGTCCTATCGCAGGTCGTTTCTCGCTGCCTTGATGAGGTCGTAGGCCGAATTGATCTCGCGCGAGCGCTCCTCGGCGACGGCGCGCATGCTTTCCGGCAAACCGCGCGCGGCGAGTTTGTCGGGATGGTTCTGGCTAATCAGTTTCCGGTACGCGCGCTTGATTGCGGCGGGATCGCTGTCGGGCGTCACACCCAGTGCCATGTAAGCGTCGGCAAGTTTGTCCTGAGGCGGCCCGGCACCGGGGCCTGATGGCCCCGCCGTCCCTGCACGAAGCAACGCTTCGAGCTGCGACACATCCGCTTCGCTAAGTCCGAGGCGCCGGGCGATACGCACGAGCATCGCATGCTCGGCCGGATCGATGCGCCCGTCTGCGGCAATGGCCATGACCTGCAGTTGCAGAAACAGCTGCACCAGTGGTCGGCGACCGTGACTGATACGTGCAAACTGGTCGACTGCGGCATCAAGATCGAATTCAGGCTGCTTGCCACGATTGAAGGCAGCTTTCGCCTGTTCGCGTTGCTCGCCCTGCAGGTTGAGCATGCCGAACATCTGTTCGACAGCATTGATCTCGTCGCGAGTGATGACGTTGTCGGCCTTGCAGAGCGCCCCCATGACCGCAAACACGGAGTCGAGCAGTTGCGACTGCACAACGCGCAGGCCGCCGACGAGCGATTGTCGCAACAAGAAGCCAGCGCCATAGCCGATGAGGCCGCCAATAACGAGCCCCGGCAAACCACCGGCGATTACGCCGATGATTGCGCCGATAAATGCTAATCCCATGCGGGACTGCTAATCGACCTCGATCCCGGATGCGTCATGGCATCCCTGGCACTCTGCGGTGATGCGCTGCGCCTCTGCTCGCGCGGTCTCAAGGTCGCTTGCTTCCTCAACCGAGCTGGCTGCTGCGCGAATGCCGGTAACGTAGGACTGCAAATCCTCGGGAATGCCTTCCAACGCATCGTGCTGTGATAACCAGTAGGCTGGTGTCATCGCGCCTTCCAGGTCACCGTCCGCAAGAGCGAAGTTGAGTTCGTCGAGCTTTGCCGCATGCGCGTGCATGTGATCCAGGAACGCCTCGTTGCGCCAGCCAGTTTCCTCATCCGGAGTGGCTTCGACCGCTGGAGGGGGCGCTTGCGCCTCATCAACCGCCTCAACTGCGGCCTGTTCTTCCTTGGCGCAACCAGCGATGCTAAGAGTGAGTAGAGCGACCAATAGCGTTTGGTATTTCATTACGACCTCCTCCAGAAATTCAGAAATAGTCCGGCTCGTTGCCTGCTTTCCACTTGATGTTGCAGCCTATGCTCGGGCGCTGATCAACACTCACGTCGCGCCCGGTCAATACAGCGTCCAGCGCCGCGCGCAGGTCCCGGCCATCAACCGGCCTGGCATTCGACGGGCGACTGTCGTCGAGTTGCCCACGGTAAACAAGACGTTGCTCGCCGTCGAACACGAACAGGTCCGGGGTGCAGGCCGCACGGTAGGCTTTCGCGACCAACTGGTCTTCGTCAAAGACATAAGGGAATGTCAGACCCCACTCGGCGGCGGTTTTTTTCATGTTCTCGGGGCTGTCAGCGGGATACGCGTCGACATTATTACTGTTGATCGCGACGATCTGGACGCCCTTGTCGCCGTAATCATTACCGAAACGTGCGAGTTCCTCGCGTACGTGAATAACGAAAGGACAGTGATTACAGATGAACATCACAACGTAGGCATTCGCCCCCGGGGTGAGTTCATGAATTACCCCATCCGGATCCGGAAGCGCGAATGGCGGCGCTTGCGTCCCGAGCTCGAGCATTTGTGATTCTACGGCTGCCACAGGACAATTGTATGCCTCGACAAAGGGCAACGCACGCGTTGTCGACTTCATCCTTTGGTGTGTAGGATTGCCTGCAGACCGAAAATTACCGCCAAAAGGACAGGTTATGCCGAAATTGACAAAGCGCAGCACGTATTTGAAGAGATTGACGATGGTGACAACCGCGATAGTTCTTGTCGCGACAGGCGCCAGTCAGGCAGTGGATGAAACCACGGCTATTCGCCTGTCGGAGCCTGTGGCGCAGACAGCCGATTTTGAAACGTTTGGTGCGTTGCTGGATGAATCCGTCCCCATGGTTGCGCTTGAAAAACTCGCGAAGGATGGCGGCGACTTTGTCGGTCGACCTGTTCGCGTAGTGGCCCGGGTCGCGGAGGTCTGCCAGAAGAAAGGCTGTTTCTTCATTGCCCGGGAGGGCAACAGCGTCGTGCGGATCTCATTCAAGGACTACGGGTTCTTTGTGCCCACGGACATCGGCGGCAAACGTGTCACGCTGGTCGGTGAAGTTGTCGCGCGTGAGGTAACACCGGACGAGGCTGCGCACTATGCGGAGGACCTCGGTACTGCAGGGTCGCCGGTAGAGCCGGGCAAAGTGTATGAGATTGTCGCCACCTCTGTTCGCGTGCCGCGCAGCTGAGTGAGACCGACACGCTAGAGCAGGTTCCATCTGAGGAAGAACTCGCATACGAGAGCGCCGCTCAGCAGATAAAGGAAACCGAAGATCTGGCCGAACAGACTTTTCCTGCCCCGTGAGACGTCAAGGAGCCACAAGACGGAGAATGCGCCGAACCCGGCTATGACAAACCAGGACAGAATTTCCAGTGATGCCAGGTTTGCCGGGATTCCGAAGATCAGGTCTGGTCGCGCTCTCATCAAAGGTATGAAGTAAAACCAGACGTATGCGAATAACAGCGCCGACGTTGCGAGGCCCGCAAAATTCACCAGCCTCCTGTCGTTACGCTGTTTCGAATTCGCAGTGTTGCGACGGGCAGCGCGAATGATGATGACGAGCGGAAACAGTAGGTAACTGAGCGCAACCAGTAGCACGATTCCGAAATACTCGTTGACATATTCGTTGCTGTTCCAAAATCCGTTTTTTTCCCACACGACGGGCACGTATCCGCCCGCAATACGGTCGTTAAAAAATGCATGGGTTACGTTTCCATGCTCGTTTTCTTCGAAAACCAGAAAGCGGTTCGTATCGACGACGTTTTGAAACACCAGCGAGTCGATAGCTCGGTATGTATTCGTATCGCCGTCGTGCCAGACGGCTAGCGCCCCGCTGCCGGACGGGTAGACATGGTGGACCTCCATCCGCAGAAGCTTCTCCAGACTGGTCCGGTCGTAACGATTGCTGCGGTACTCGCCAGTAAATCGGGAGATGTCGACCGCTATTGGTGGGAGTAGCGGCGGCAATTCAGTGGAAAGATGGTCAAAGGCCTCAACAATGAAACGATCGATTGCGGCATCTGTGGAAGCGTTCACGGCGATGAACATGCCTAGCCCGAGCCGGGGAATCACGGTCATGTAAGCCGTGAATCCGGGAATGCTCCCGCCCTTGCCAAATGCGGTCAGGTTGCCTCGGCGCGTTTCTTCGAGACCGTAGGCGTTGCCCATCAGGCGAGTATGCTGGGATTGTCGATTCATCATCATCATCGCTGCCGATGCATCGTCCAGAACAGGCGAGCCGTTATTTAGCAGTGCCTGCATCAGAGGTGCCATGTCCCGCGCACTGGCGATGAAACTGCCGGCTGGAGTTACGGGGCGGTAGACATAAGGGGCAGGTACGAGGTTGTCGTTCTGCACGAGATATCCGGTTGCGACCGTACCGTCGATGTTCGGTCGATAACCCGAGTCGACGATACCTAAAGGCTCGAGTATCTCGATTGCGACGTACTCCGTGAAGGGTGTTCCGGATACTTTTTCTACCAGGTAGCCGGCCAGGCCAAAGCCGTAGTTCGAATAACTAATGTACTGACCGGGTATGGCAAACCCCGGTGGAAAGCGCTCCTCGAGGTGGGTTGCCAACGCCTGTACGTCGCTTTCCTCGCGCGCGGCGTAACCAATCGCGCGGTCATTCAGACCGGCGCTATGGGTAAGCAGGTGATGGAGTGTAACTACTTCAGCGCCCGGTGTTTCGACGTGCCAGTCATCCAGGTAGTCGTTGACATTCGCCGACAAATCGAGGCGACCCTGCTCAACTTGTTGCAGAGCTGCGATTGCCGTGAGTGTCTTGCCGACCGACCCGACCTCAAACAACGTCGCGTCGCTTACGGTGGCTCCGTTCTCCAGGTTAGCAACGCCATACCCCGCGGCGAAGAGGGTTTCATTCCGGTCCACAATTATTATGGTCGCGCCTGGAATCTCTCCGTCCGCCACCGCGCTATTCAGAGTGGCATCGGCCAGAGCTGCCCAGTTTATGGAAACAGTCCGTGGCGCGAATTCAGACTCAGTTGCCGCAGCCCGGTACAAGGAACTGGCGAGGGGCGCCGAGGAAGACATGACATCGCGTGCCTGCAAAATCATCGCGATAAACGTCACCGCCAAAAGGAAGTGTTTCGACATCATTCAACCTCTTGTTTTATTTCCTTTATCTTAGCGAACTTTTCAAACACGAAACCTGAATACTGGATGCTTGTTTGAGGAGGCAGCTACCAAATGCGATGAGCGGTTGGTTTGGTGAGTTAAAACGTTGGCCTTCAGGGGTTTGCTCAAATGTGCCTGGAGACGTGCGGGACTCATTTATCTGCATGATGGGAAGCTGATATAGTCGCGGATCATTCATACAGGTTCAGGGTAAAAACGGTGTCGACAGTAGCTATCTCAAGGAATGGTCAGGCGGCCCTCGATCGCCTGAAAGAAATGCGGACCTACGGTGGTGCCCTTGTAACTCCAGGCCTCACTGACGAGGTTATCCTGGATTTTCTGACGGAAAATGCCGATCTCTCGCTGGCCATCGAGCGTGGCTACGACAGCTTCCTCGAGCTCAAGAAAACGCATCCCGATTTGCTGGCTCTTGATGAGAGTGAACAAATTATCCGGACGCAGCACGGCATCAAGAATTTCTATCCAACGGATGCAGTGAACCCGTATGTTGCCATTGCCGCGGCCGGTCCGTGGATCGTCACCCTGAAGGGTGCCGTCGTCTATGACTGCGGCGGCTACGGGATGCTGGGATTCGGTCATGCGCCGCCTGCTGTGCTGGATGCCATGAACAAGCCGCACGCAATGGCAAACGTCATGACGCCCAGCATCAGCCAGTTTGATTTCGTGCAGCGGCTACGCAAGGAGATCGGTCATACCCGGCCGGATGGGTTCCCTTTCGCCAGGTTCATCTGCATGAACAGTGGTTCCGAGGCGATGACGGTCGCTTCCCGAATTGCCGACATAAACACCCGAAAACTGACAGATCCGGGTGGCCGTTATGAAGGCCGGAAGATATGCGGCCTCACACTCGTCGGCAGCTTTCATGGTCGTACCGATCGACCGGCACGGTATTCGGACTCGAGTCGTGCCAACTACGAAAAACACCTCGCGTCGTTTCGCGAGGGCGAATACCTGCTGACAGTCGCGCCGAATGATGTCGAGTCGCTGGAAGCGATCTTCGCCCAGGCGGACGCCGACGGCGTCTTCATTGAGGCATTCTTCATGGAGCCGGTCATGGGTGAGGGTAACCCCGGGCTTGCTATTGAACCGGCGTTCTACAAGCGGGCACGCGAACTGACGCGCGAGCACGGTTCGATGTTTGTCGTTGATTCCATCCAGGCGGGACTGCGTGCGCGAGGCCTGTTGTCAATTACTGACTATCCCGGCTTCCGGGACCTCGATGCCCCGGACATGGAGAGCTACTCAAAAGCGCTGAATGCGGGACAGTACCCCTTGTCCGTACTGGCGCTCTCCGACTTCTGCGCGGATGCATACCAACGTGGTCTGTACGGCAATACGATGACCGCAAATCCACGTGCGATGGATATCGGGATTGCGGTGCTTGACTTGTTGAGTGACGAATTACGGGAAAACATTCGCACACGTGGTCGCGAGCTGGTTGCAAAACTTGGCGCGCTTGTGAATGACACCGATGGCGGTGTTATCGGCGCGCAGGGTACAGGCTTGCTGGTGAGCTGCGAGCTCGATAATCGCTACAAGATTTACGGGTCGGATAGCACCGAGGACTACCTGCGTCGTATAGGACTGGCCGTTATTCATGGCGGTGAGCATTCGCTGCGATACACGCCGGTGTTTGACATTAGCGATAAGGAAATCGATCTTATCGTTGACCTGACACGGCAGGCGCTCGTCGAAGGGCCGACCCACTAAAGCCCTTTTGCGCGAGCGGCACCCAAAACTGCGGTTACCGTTTCACAATATGGTACAAAGGCCCCTGAATCTCTACCGATCGGGATAAGTAGAACTCCCATTGTGGGGCCGCTTGAGCATGGATTACCTTCGATGGATTAGGAGGACGCCATGCCAATCGGAACGCCGTTTCACCCTCGGACGTCGGAGCTATGCACCAGCCTCTTTTATAAGGACTGGGCCGGCTACTACACGGTTTGCTCTTACGACACCACTCACGATCGCGAGTACTACGCGCTGCGAAATGCAGCCGGCCTGATCGATGTAAGTCCACTCTTCAAGTATGAAGTCTTCGGCAAAGACGCGACTGAATTTCTATCGCGCGTCATGGTCAAGGATGTCAGCAAGCTCAAAGTTGGACAGTGCGCTTACCTGTGCTGGTGCGATGACTACGGAAAAGTGCTCGATGATGGCACCGTATTCCGACTGGATGACACGCATTACCGTGTGGCCGCTGCAGAGCCCACATACTCGTGGCTAGTGCGTCAATCACGTCGCTTTGATGTTTCGATCGAGGACAGCACCACTCGTTTTGGAACGCTGTCCCTCCAGGGCCCGACCTCTCGGGACATCCTGAAGAATGTCAGTGATGCGGATCTGGATAGTCTGCGTTATTTCACGCTGACGAAAGCGAAACTCGATAATGTCGATGTCGTTATTTCCCGCACGGGTTATACCGGCGATCTTGGCTACGAGGTTTGGGTCGAAAGCGACGAGGCCATCAAGGTCTATGACGCCATCATGGCCGCCGGTCGCGACTTTCGAATTCAACCGGTCGGCCTGGACGCGATGGACATCACGCGGATTGAAGCCGGCTACATCATGAACGGCGTCGACTACTTCAGTGCAAATGCCTGTCTCATTGAATCGCGCAAATCCACGCCCTACGAGATTGGCCTCGGCTGGGCTGTCGACCTCGACCGCGGTCCGTTTATCGGGCAAGCGGCACTCAAGGCCGAGAAAGAAAAGGGATCGGAGTGGGCGAGCGTCGGTCTCGTTTATGACTGGCCCGCTTTCGAGCGACTGTTCGCCGAGTTCGGATTGCCTCCCCAGTTGCCAGGTGGCGCCTGGCGCAGTGCGATTCCGTTGTATAGCGAAAAGGGCAAACAAGTCGGGCAGGCCACCAGTGGCGCGTGGTCGGCGATTCTCAAAGACAACCTGGCGCTGGCGACGGTCAAGGCCGAACACGCGAAGCCAGGTACCGTCCTGCAAATCGAGGTCACGGTCGAATATGAACGACGGCGCGTGCCTGCCGTCGTTACAAAGACTCCGTTCTTCGACCCACCCAGAAAGAAAGCGTGAGGACTGTGATGAAATTTAAAACGAAAGCAGAACATTCGCGCTACGACGCAATTGTCGTTGGTGGCGGACATAACGGACTCACGTGCGCGGCCTACCTCGCGAAAGCCGGCAAGAGCGTCCTCGTTCTCGAGAAACGACCGGTCGTTGGCGGCTCTGCGGTCAGCGAAGAGGTTTTCCCCGGGTTTACGTTTACGGTTTGCTCCTATGTCGTGAGCCTGTTCCGTCCGCATATTGTGCGGGACCTGGAATTGCCACGGCACGGGCTCGAGATAATTCCGCTCGAAGCGTCTTTCTCGCCGCTACCGGATGGAGATTCGCTGTGTCGCTGGGCGGACCCGCACCAGACTCGCCGTGAAATCGCTCGCTTTTCGGCAAAAGATGCCGAGGTGTACCCCGAATTTTCGCTGGCAATGTCGCAGCTTGCGCGGTTCACCAAATCAATTATTGATAATCCCGCACCCAATCCGGCATCGCTCAACCCGGGCGAACTTGTCCAGGCACTAAAAGCCAGCGAGGGCCTCAGAGAAGCGAATGCAGACCAGCGCTTCACTTACCTGAAGCTGCTCACAATGAGTGCTGCCGACTTTCTCGATCAGTGGTTTGAAAGCGATGTACTCAAGGCGCCCATGAGTGTCAGTGGCATCATCGGCACGTTCCTGGGTGTGCGCTCTCCGGGAACCGCGTACGTGTTGTTACATCACTACATGGGTGAAATCGACGGTGCAATGCGCGCATGGGGCTTCGCCAAAGGCGGCACCGGCGGTATCAGCAACGCAATTGCACGCTCCGCACTTTCATACGGTGCCGAGATCGTCACGGAGACCAGCGTCGGTAATGTCATCATCAAGGGTGGCAAGGCCGTCGGCGTCGCACTCGAAAACGGCGACGAAATTCATGCCGATACGGTTATCTCCGGGCTCGATCCGCATCGAACCTACCTGGGTCTTATCGGGGAAGAAAATCTCGAGAGCGATCTGGTTACGCAACTCGGTCACTACAAGTTCCGCGGCAGTTCCGGCAAGGTAAATCTCGCCGTCGACAAACTACCCGAGTTTGCCTGTCGACCCGGCGAAGGACCGCATCTTTATGGTGACGTTGCGATTGCGCCGAGCGTGCAGTACCTCGAGAAGGCACATGACCAGGCGAAGTATGGCGACTTCTCGGAGCGGCCCTATATCAACATGGTCATCCCAACGCTGGTTGACCCGACCATGGCGCCGCCAGGCAAGCATGTCATCAGCTGCTTTGTGCAGTACGCACCTTATGACATCAAGGAAGGTGCGTCGTACTGGCCGCAGCGACGCGAAGCATTTGGTGATGCCGTCGTCGATACGCTCGCGGAATATATCCCGGACCTCAAAGATACGATTCTGCACCGCCAGGTGCTGACACCCTGGGATCTCGAGCAGGAATTCGGCCTGACCGAAGGCAATATTTTCCACGGCGAGTTGTCGCTGGAGCAACTGCTCTATCTGCGGCCAACAGCCGGTTGGGCAAAATACAAGACGCCCGTGCGTAATCTTTGGATGTGTGCGGCCGGAACCCATCCCGGCGGCGGCATCATGGGCGCCTCAGGTGAGATGGCGGCGAAAGCCATTCTTGGGCGGAGCGCAGCATGAACGGACAATACGATGTAGTTGTAATTGGCGGCGGCCACAACGGCCTCACGACAGCATGCCTGGCAGCAAAAGCGGGCAAGCGCGTCGCGCTTGTTGAACAACGCGACACGCTCGGTGGGCTGGCCGCATCGGTCGAGTTTGAGCCGGGCTTCAAGAGCGCTGGTATCTGGCATGGCACCGGTAACGTGTCAGCATCGGTCATGCATTCACTGGGACTGGACGGAGTCGTCCAGGATGAGATCCCAACAGTGCACGCACTTGGCGAGTCGGAGCTCGTCGTTCCTGTCTCCGGCGCCATCGATCGCACGGCATTTGGGATTACGCAGCACTCCCCGTCCGATGGGCGAAGCTACGCACGCTATCGTGCATTCATGGGTCGGATACAACCGGTCATTTCGCGTTTCCTGACGCACCGACCCTTGAATTTTCTCGAGGTAGAGCGGGAATCGCCCATTGAGATTCTGACGCGCGCGCTCGGGTTGCGACGCCTGGGTTCGCACGACATGATCGAGTTCCTGCGCGTTGCGCCGATGCCCGTGCGCGACTTTCTAAGCGAATACTTCGAGTCGGAACTGGTCAAGGCGGCCATGTCGATGGATGCCTTGCTCGGCACATTCACTGCGCCGCGTTCTCCGGGAACGACAATGAACCTGATGCTGCACGAGGCGCTGACCGGTCAGTCAATCAAGGGCGGTAGCCTGGCGTTGACAGAAGCCCTGGCCGCTAAGGCGCAAGAGCTTGGTGTGCAGGTTGAGTGCGGCAGCAGGGTAACGAGTATTCTTACCGACGCCAACATCGTCAAAGGCGTTGAGCTCGAGAACGGCGACATTATCGAAGCACCTGCCGTGAGCGCCAGCTGCAATCCCAAGACGGTATTGCTCGACTTGCTTCCGGTCGAGGCTTTGACGCACACGACCGAGCATAGAATTTCGAATTTCAGGACCGCTGGTACCGCAGCACATATGCTGTTTGCGGTTGATGCTCCGGTGTCGTTCGCCGGTGCTTCCGCGGATGAAAATGTGAGTCACGTTCGAATCGCGCCCACGTTCGACCATGTCGAAAAAGCGTTCGACGCCGTGAAGTACAACCAGTTCTCGGACGAGCCGGTACTGGATATCTTGGTTCCGTCAATCGACAATCCTGCCCTCGCGCCCGAAGGCAAGAGCGTTGTGAGCGTCCTGGTCGGCTACGTGCCCTACGAGCTCGCCGGCGGTTGGACAGATGACGCGCGAAGCGTTCTAACCGGGAAAGTCACCGACACGATTACGCGTTATGTGCCCGGGTTTGACCAAAAGGTCCTCGCCGCGAAACTTTCTACGCCGGTTGATCTCGAAGATGAATACGGTTTGACAGGTGGCCACCTGCACCACGGCGAACCGGGGCTCGACCAGATCATGGTCCGGCCAATCCCGGAATGTTTCAATCACCAGACGCCAGTCAGCGGACTGACGCTTTGTGGAAGCGGAACACACCCCGGAGGCACGGTTTCATGTGTCGCGGGTTCGTTGGCAGCGCATGAGGTCCTGCACCCCGGGAAGAGTCGCGCCGACGCGGCCTGAGGCAGACAGACAATGGATTGATCGCTTGCGACGTACCGCGTTCACTCGTGAATGGTATCTTTAGTGAGCTATGGACGATCCTTTTAACCTGCAGCGCTTTGTCGAGGCCCAGGCACCTGTTTATCCGCAGGTGCTGGATGAATTGATGCACGGTGAGAAGACCAGCCACTGGATGTGGTTCATATTTCCGCAAATAGCGGGCCTGGGCCGCTCCGCGATGGCGCAGCAGTTTGCTATTTCATCAGCAGGCGAAGCACAGGCCTACCTCGAGCATCCCGTGCTCGGGCCGCGCCTCGTCGAATGCGTAAGCTTTCTCCTGGGCATCGAAGGACGCACCGCTGAGACGGTTTTTGGTGACACTGACGCGATGAAGTTGCGCTCCAGCCTGACACTGTTTCTTGCTGCAAGCGGCGGTGAGAAGATGTTCGAGGACGCACTGGACAAATACTTCGACGGTGTGCCGGACTTAAGAACGCTCACTGCAATTCGGTGCTGAGGGCTGCGCTTCGCTCTCGTCCCGACAACGGCTTTGATCTGACAAGATCGCAGGCTGTTACTCTCCCGACTCCGGTCAGATGGACGCTCGAACAATTGTTTTGTTACAGGAAACCACAATGCGCCAATTGATGTCTTTACTTCTCATTGCCTTATTGCCTGCCACCACGCTCGTTGCCGACGATGTGTTGCGGCCCGTTACCCACGAAGACGTCTGGCTGATGAAGCGCCTCGGCACACCTGTCGTCAGTCCAAACGGCCGATTTGCCGTCGTCAGTATTACCGAGCCGTCTTATGAAGAGGAAGGTACCGTTAGCGACCTGTGGCTGATCGATGTTGGTGGCAAGAACGCAGCAAGGCGCCTTACGTCCAGCAAGGAATCCGAGAGCGGCGTCGACTGGA
>Ga0316191_10000871_pt1 | contig 20355 bp, 18 predicted proteins | sample Eddworburr2cm_MG_FD_204928 | JGI IMG/M metagenome (GOLD analysis project Ga0316191, IMG submission 204928) | Coastal sediment microbial communities from Maine, United States - Eddy worm burrow 2 cm | ecosystem: Environmental > Aquatic > Marine > Coastal > Sediment | place: USA: Maine... | reverse complement strand
CTGAGCGCTGAAGCCCATACTCCTTCACGTATTCGACAAAGCTCATGCCGAGCTCGTACATGTCCCGCGCGATCGACTTCGGCCGAAGCACATCGTTGCCGACCCAGGGATGACGCTCGGAGAACAAATCATAAGTGGCGTAGAGAAACTCCGCGTTCGGCTTCGGGTAATCGATTTTCTCGAGCTCGGCCATGCGCTCGTCGTAGTCCATGCCCTCCGCCTTCATGGCGGCGACGGCGCGCCCCTTGAGCGTATTGGTTTGCCCGTAGAGAACAGCCCAGGGATGCTCGAGCGTCGCTTCGACCAGCGTGAGCACGTCTAGCGGGTACGCTGCATCTTCGGCGTCGAGCACCTCGACCGCTTCGACCACGTACAGCGACAATGCCTGGTTGAGCGAGAAGTCGGACTGAAAGTCTTCGTTCACCCGCGCCCCATCCGGGCCGAGCTCGATGACGCCGGCATCCCGAAGCGACCGGATCATGGCAATCGCGCTCCGCGCATGCTGCCGCTTGGCACCCGGGCCCTCGTGACTGCTCCGGATGAGCTGCCGGAGCGCGAGGCAACCGTTGTCCTCCCGCTCGAAGAGGTTGAGGATCATCGCGTTGCTCACGCGGAACCGAGACATGAGCGGCTCTGGCGCGGACTCCTGGAGCCGTGTGAAGGTGTCGGCGTCCCAATGCGCGTATCCCCGTTCCGGCGGCTGCCGCATCTTGATCTTGCGCAGTTTCTTCGGGTCGCTGCCCGCCTTCGCGCGAAGCTTGTTGTTCTCGATCGCGTGCTCCGGTGCCTGTGCGACGACGCTGCCGTGTGTGTCGAAACCCCGGCGCCCTGCGCGCCCCGCGATCTGCTTGAAGTCGCGAACGGTCAGAACTTTGGTGTTCTCGCCGTCGTACTTGCAGAGCTTCGTGAAGAGCACCGTGCGGATCGGCACGTTCACGCCGACCCCCAAGGTGTCGGTGCCGCAGATGATTCGAAGCTTCCCTTCCTGCGCGAGCCGCTCCACGAGGCGCCGGTACCTCGGCAGCATCCCCGCGTGGTGCACACCGACGCCGTGGTGCAGGAACTTCTTGAGCTCTTTGCCAAACGGTGTATCGAAACGCGTCCCGCTGAGCTCGTCTTTCACCGCCCTCTTCTCGTCTTTGGAGAGAAAGTCGATGCTCATGAAGCTCTGGGCTTGCTCGGTCGCCGCGCGCTGCGCGAAATGCACCACGTAAATCGGCGCTTTCCCGTCCTCCAGCAGCCCGACGACCGCGTTCTGCAGGTTCTCCTCGCTGTACGAGAAATCGAGCGGCACGGGCCGGTCGGTGCTCTTCACCAGCGTCGTCGTTACCCCGGTTAGCTCCGTGATCGCCTCCTCGAACACGCGGGTCTCCCCAAGCGTCGCGCTCATCAGTAGGAATCTCGCCTGGGGTAGGGTGAGCAGTGGCGTTTGCCATGCGACTCCGCGGTCCCGGTCGGCGTAGTAGTGAAACTCGTCCATCACGACGCCGTCGACCTCGGCCCGTTCCCCTTCGCGCAATGCGAGGTTGGCCAAGATCTCCGCGGTGCAGCAGATCACCGGTGCATCGCGATTCACAGTCGCATCCCCGGTCATCATGCCCACGCGATGCGGCCCGAGCACTCGACACAGATCGAAGAACTTCTCGCTCACCAACGCCTTGATCGGCGCGGTGTAAAAGGAACGCTCGCCGAGCGCGATCGAACGGAAGTGAGCAGCCAGCGCCACCAACGACTTCCCCGAGCCCGTCGGCGTGTTGAGGATCACGTTGTTCCCAACGAAGAGCTCCATCACTGCTTCTTCCTGCGCGGGGTACAGCTCGAGCCCCTGATCGCTCGTGTACTCGAGGAACCGCGTCAGCAGCGTGTCGCCGTCGACGTTCTCGTCCAGATCATCGAGATAGCGATCCAGCACACTCATGGGACGAACTTCTCGCTGTGACTGTGCTTCACGGGTGCGTGGTGTTTGTGCGTCACACGCACTGTGGGAGGGCAGCTCGCGCTCAGTATATTGCACAGTTCGGCCATTGGCACGGCGGTTGCACCGATTGACACCGCGGGCAGCAGGAGGTTCCTCATGCTTAGACTTGCTTCTGTTCCCCTATGCCTTGCCTTGCTTGCCACAGGTGCTTCTGGTTGCAACGACGCACCCGAGAGCTTCGCGGTCGTTCTCAGCGAGTCCGTTCCAGCTCCCATTGGAAAGTTGTCCGACCAGGTCATTCTCGCCGGGCATCAATACTTCCTCGTGCTTTACGTCGACTCGGCGGGCGAGCGTATGGATCGCCACGGCCTCGCCGCCTTCGACCTGTCCCCCGAGCTTGAGCTTTGCGACCCGCCACCCACCTCGCCCGAGCTTCACTGCCTAGCCATTGACGAACCTGGTCTTCACATTCTCGAGGTCAGCGTCGGGGACCGGCACCTCGTCTTGCCGTTCCGAACCGTGCTGGAGAGCGACATCATCGGCATCGAGCTCCTTCAACCCGACGAAGAGGAGCTGACGCCTGGCACCTGGGTACAGGTCGACGTCGTCGGAGTGGCCGAAGACGGCGCCCACGTAGCGAGCATCCATCCCCGCTTCGAGGTGGGACCGGACTGGTACGCCGGCTACTTCGCCTACCAATACGACCCCGACGCCCCAGAGTGGGTCCTCAACGTGCACGCGCTCGACCGGCGTATCCGCACGACGTTTCGCGGCGTCCCAAGCGAGAGAACGGTTTCCCCAAAGGAGGAAGCCGATCAGCGTCCTAGGACATTGATCGGCTTCTGGTGACGGCCCCACGGAAGGGAGGCTAAGGCGGGCATCATCTTAGGGGAACGCTGTTTCGCCTGACTCTGGATGGGATGGTGGGCTCATCCTTTGTCTGCGCTCCCGAACCGCTGATGCCCGCCTTGCACCGAATGACATGAGGAACCTACCCGCCCCTACTGCATCTGCGGCGACAAAAGGGGGCACCGAATGCGCCACCGTTCATGACATTTCACCCTCTAGGCTTGTAATTCTTTCGCCCATGTGGATCGATCGGCGCCGGTGGGCGACCTAACCGCAACCGGTAGAAGGAATTCAGGCATTCGCGTGTCCGGCGCGTGGGCACGTGGCGTGGTGAATGCGTTCCGGGCCCTGGGGTTGGATGTCGAGGCCCTGTGCGATGAGGTCGGCATCGATATCGCTATCTTCATGGATACCAACCATCGGCCCCCCCGCGATGCGTTGGGCCGCTTTTGGCGCGCCGCGCTCGCGCGGAGCGGGGATAGGCATCTCGGGCTCAGCGCCGCCGAGGCCTGGGAGCCGCGGGCCGATCACCTCGTCGTCCTGCTCCTGACGAGCGCCGAAACCGTAGGCGAGGGTCTCGAGGCCGGCGTGCAGTACCAAGAATTGTTATCGCACGGCCGTGTTCTCACCCTAGGCGAGCATCCCGACTATCACGTCCTCCACATCAACAAGATCGAACACGAGCTTCCCATCACCGCTCACGAAATCGAGTTCATCGCAGTGTTCGTCATGAAGCTTCTCCGCTTTGCCACCGATGGAAAGTTCAAAGCCCGAGAGGTGCACTTCGAGCACCCGTATCGCGGCGAGATTCAGAAGTACACGCGCGCGTTCGGTTGCTCCGTGCTGTTTGGCAAGGAGAGGACCGCCATCCTCGCGGACGACGAGGCATGGGGCCTTCCGCTCGCGCACGGCAATCAAGCCCTGCACGGCCAGCTTCGAGGGGTCGCCGCCGGGCTTCATGCGACGCTCGAGTACCATCATTTCATCGACACGGTTCGGGATCGCATCAAGGTCCTGCTCCCGAGGGGCAAGGCGAGTATCGAGGCGGTGGCGTCCGCGCTTCACATGACCCCGCGCACGCTGCAACGCCGCCTTCAAGAGGATGGTACGACGTTCCGCGTGTTGACGGACGCCGTCCGTAAGTCGATCCTCGTCGGGTGTGTCGAGCGCAACCAAGCGCCCGAGGAGGTCATGCGACACGCGGGCTACACCAACCCGCGGAGCTTCCGCCGCGCGCTGAAGCGCTGGAACCTTCCCGACTCGACTGATGGGCAGGCCTTGTAGCTCAGGGCTCCCGCACCTCGGCCGCCGTCCACCCGTCGTTGCGGTGTACGGTATGAGTATCGCGGTGCTCGTCGTCGGTCTCGTCCCACTTCCGCTTGGCCTGCTCCGCCTTTGGCTCGATTTTCGACCGCTTCCACGACACCCATTCGGTACATTGCCGTAAATCCGGCTTGGCGGGGGCAAGCTCTCGGACTGCGGCCGGAAACGCTTCGAGCGGCTGGGCGCTGCGCCTGATGACCTCGATCTGCACCGGGCTCTTCATGTTCACCCGCGGGCGCAGGTTGATGACGTAGGTCTTGCCGGCGCTGACGTTGAGCTGCACGAGCTGGATGGTGGGCGGCGCCGTGCCGGTGACCACCATCACCATGTGCTTTCCCGGCCACATCGGCGCGGCCATCTGCCGTCCGTTGTAGAGCACCGCGATGCACCGGCCGGCCTGGGTGACGATTCGATAGGCCGTCTCGCTCGCTTGCCGGCGGCGGGGGCGGGAGAACACGAGAAGCGCTTGGTCGGACGGCGCAGCGTAGGGCGCTTCCACGGTCTTCGGAATCTGAGCTTCGGCCGCCACGCTGGTAGACAACAGTGCGACCATCAGCAGAGGAGCCGCGTGACGCGCTCGGGTGAGTCGGCGCTTCATCTTGTGATGTATCTCGCATGTCATGACGGGCGCTTCCAGGTGGATTCGAGTCTTTCCGCATACTTCCACCGTGTTCACGCTCGACCCGAGTCTTGCAGGCGGCGGCCTCTGATTTTCGCAATACTGTATCCGTGCGCACGTCAGAAGTGGGGAGTCGAGCGCCTACGCTCCCGGCTGCCCTCGAAACTCAGATTCCGCGGCTCGGGGACGTTCTGGCCTCGAAGTTCCGCATTACCGGAGTGCTCGGTTCCGGCGGGATGGGGTGCGTCTATCTTGCGGAGCACCTCTCGCTCAGGCGCCCTGTCGCACTGAAGCTGTTGCATCCCGCGGTGGAAGGCATCGACGAGGTCACCATGCGCTTCGAGCGCGAAGCTTTCGCGACGGGCCGAGTCGACCACCCGAACTGCGTCAACGTGTCGGACTTCGGGCGCCTCGACGACGGCACGCTCTACATGGTGCTCGAGGTGCTCGACGGTGTCTCTCTATTCGACCTTCTCGAGCGGGAACATCGGGTCGAGTGGAGGCGTGCCCTGCACATCGGACGCCACGTGCTGAGCGCATTGGTGTGCGCGCACGACGCTGGCATCGTTCACCGCGATGTGAAGCCCGAGAATATCATCCTCGTCGAGCAAGATGAGGACCCGGATTTCGCCAAGATCCTCGACTTCGGAATCGCGAAGCTGTTCGATGGCGCGAACCTACCAAGCGATGACCCGCGATTGACCCAGCTCGGCGTCACGATTGGCACGCCGACCTACATCGCGCCCGAGCAGGCGTTCGGCCAGCCGATCGATGCCCGCGCAGACCTCTATGCGCTGTCGGTCATGCTGTACGAGATGATTTCTGGAGCGCCGCCCTTCGAGGCGGAAGAGGTTGTGGCGCTACTGAGCATGCACACCTCGGCCGAGGTTCCTCCGTTTCGCAAGGTTGCGCCCGATGTGCGCGTGCCCAAGAGCGTTGAAGCGCTGATTCGCGACGGGCTCGAAAAGCACAAGGAAGACCGCATCCCAAATGCGGCCGAATACATCGCGCGGATCGATGAAATCCTCGACGCTGACGCGTCCGGGTTTTCCGCCGACGGCGAGTCGGGGTTGCGGGAGCTCCCGTCGCTCGTTGCGGAAGGCTTTAGAGAAACCCTGGCTCCGGCAGTCGCGCGTGCGGTGACCAAGCGGAGGACGCCGGCTCAGCTTGCGACGACTGCGGCGACAGTCCTCGCTTTCGCGGCGTTGATGGTCTTCGCCCTCGGCAGCAAAGGCCCCGACTACCTTCCAACGCGCAACCATTTGCCAATGGTCGCGCCGAAGCACGGTCCGGAAGCGGCGGCAGCCGCGGAGATGCTCGAACAGGGGCGCCCGAAGGAAGCAGCCGCGTACCTGATCGACCACAAGAAGGAAGTGCGCGAAGAACCGTACGCGCAAATGGTTCTCGGGCACGCTCACTCGAGTGCCCAGCGCAGCATCCTGGCGCTCGTTGCTTACGAAAAGGCGATCGTGTTGGAACCGAAGCTCGCGAACGACGAGCTCATGCGGACCAATCTCGCGCTCATGCTCGACAAGAAGGCCCCGGGCGTCGTCGATGCAGCGCTCGACTTGATGGGGACCCTGGTCCGTGAGGTGGAGGATGGCGACGCGGAAGATCAGCTCGTGAGCCTTGCGTCGTCGGACGAGGTCCTGCGCAGGCGGCAGCACGCTGTCGCCGTGGCCGAAGACGTAGGCCTGGGCGACCAGATCGACCGCCTTGGCTCATACTTGCTCGACCTCGAGCAGGGGGAGACTTGCTTCGAGCGCAAGGACGCCGTCGCCAAGCTCCGCGCGCTAGGCGACAAGAAGGCGATCCCGGCCCTCGAGTCAGCCCAGAAGCGCATTCGCAGCGAAGGGCTCCTCAAGAAGAAGGTCAACACGAACGGCTGCCTGCGCACCGACGCAGCCGAGGCGATTCTGTACCTGCAAAGCTTGTAAGACGCGGTTCCCCCGACTAACGTCCTGTTTCGCACAGCGTAAGGGTGGCGGATAGGAAAGGTGAACCATGGGAAAGTGTGTCCACAGTGCGGTCATCGATGCGCCGGTCGATGAGGTCTGGCAGCTCCTTCGCAACTTTCACGACATGTCGTGGACCGCGGCGGCCGAATCGGTCGAGCCCGTGGGTGACGCGCGAAGCGATCAGGTTGGGGCCAAGCGGATCCTGAACGGGGCGTTTTACGAGACCCTCCTCGCCATCAACGACCTCGATCATTCGTTTCGGTACCAGATCACGGATGGCCCTTCGCCCGTTTCTCCGGACGACCTGAAATTCTACTATGGTACCGTCTCGGTCCTTCCGGTCACCGACGAGAACGCGTCCTACGTGTCCTGGGTGACGCACTTCGAGTCGAAAGACGACTCGGCCACCCAGGAGTTCTGCGACCCGTTCTACCGGACGTTTCTTGCGCACCTAAAAGCCCGCTTCGCCTAGGCAGAGATCTGCGGCTGAATTGTGAGGCGGCTTACATTGGACGCGCCGTTGCTTTGCCCCTAGCCACAGGGGGAAGACAGACGGGCGTCTCTTCGGTATGCTCGCCGCGCTCTCGCGCATGGTCCCCGGAAGGTTAGATAGGCACGCATGAAATTCACAACTTCGATTCTCACGATTTTTGCAGCTTCCGTTTTGCTTCTGCAGAGCTGTGGTAGCGACACCACGACGAGCAGCACCGAGCTTGCGAACGTTCTAGATGCGGCTGCTGATCGCGAAGGCGTACCGTCCGGCGAGTGCCGTGACAAATGCGTCGCGGCCGCGTTGGCCGTGTTCGATGCGTGTACGGACGGTGGCCGCGGCCGCGAGGCATGCTTTGGCGAGGCGATCCACAGCTTCTTCGAGTGCGCCAAGCAGTGTGGGGAGCCCGAGCCACCCACCTGCAAAGACCGGTGTGAGGAGCACGCCCGCAATGTCTACGAACAATGCCTAGAGGACGGCGACGGCGGTCCCCAGCCTAAGCTCGGTGGCACCGGAGGTGGAGACGGAGCCGGAGGCAACGGCGGCGAGGAGAAGCGATGCGCCGCGCTCGCCCGGGAAGCGCTCGAAAAGTGCCTTGCAGAGGGCTGCGTCGATCCCGAGCCACCGACCTGTGACGATGGCTGTAAGCTCGCTGCCCTTGTGGTGCTCGAGGAGTGCCTCGACCGCCTCGAGGTAGGTGGCGATGAAGCCGCTTGCGCAAAGCTCGCTCGGGAAGCACGCGCCGAGTGCGTCGCGAAGAACTGCGGAGAACCGGAGCCACCGACCTGTAATGAGGAATGCGAAGCGGTCGCCACGCAGCTGCGGGATGGCTGCGTCGCGGACGGTGGTGAACTCGATGATTGTAATGCGAAAGCCCGGGCAGCGCTGGGCGTCTGTCTCGAGGAGCGTTGCGAGGAGCCACCGACCTGCGAGGACAAGTGCGGGGCGTTTTCCACGCACGTGTATGACGCGTGCACCGATCACATCGACTCCGACGAAGGATGCGAGGCGATTGCACGCGGCGTTCAGCGACTTTGCAACAAGCACTGCGACGGGTACGAATGTCCATGCCACGACGGCGACTGTGACGACGAAGACAGCGACTCGGACAGCGACAGCGACTCGGACAGCGACAGCGACTCGGACAGCGACAGCGATTCGGACAGCGACAGCGATTCGGACAGCGACTCTGACTCCGACTCCGATAAGAACTGCGGCCACGACGGGCCGAGGCCCCAAAAGGGTGGGAACTGCAAGTAAGGTCCACTGATCCGGGCACCCATCGGACGCCAACACCGCCCTGCGTGGCGGTGTTGGCGCGTTCGATCCCCACCGCGTGCAGTTGCTGAGCTCAAAAGAGAGCTGGTTTGCGTTGTGGGCGTGTATCGCTCTCGCGAGCCTTGGGTTTTCTGGGTGCCGCAAGTCGTCGAACGGCGGTTCCGGCGGGAAGACTGGGGCCCCGAGTGTTCAGGCGAGCGGCAGCGGCCGCACCGCCGGGATCGCGCTACCGAAGGGGCATGAAGTCCTCTTCGTCGGCGGGTTCATGTCGGAGTTCTACGGAGAGCTAAGTCGCAACCTCGAGAACGAAGTCAACGCCGCGCTCGAGGACGCCGCGCGCTCGCTCAATGTACACATCGACCTGCCGCTGTACAAAGACATCGACGTCCCGATGGGAGACGCCATCGCCGACGCCCTGCCACGGGTCGCGCTCCCGATCGAGCCCGGCGGCTTCGTCTCCTTCCACTCGCAGATGAGCTACTTCGACGCGCAAGGAGTCGCCTACAAGAACCTATCGGCTGCCTCCCAGGCGTTCGACACATCCGAAAGCGTCAAGCACAACGCGGCTGCGATCCTCGAGTTCCTTCGAAGCACCGACAAAAAGATCGTGATTGTCTCGCATAGCAAGGGGGGGCTCGACACACTCGACGCATTGCTCCAGGCACCCGGGCTCTGGGGGAAAACCGTCGTGGGTTGGGTGGCGCTCCAAGCTCCTTTCCACGGTTCTCCATTGGCCGATTCGGCGCCTTCTGAGATCAGCACGTTGCTCCTCAGCGCTGTCGGAGGCAACGGTCAGTCGGTCGAGGATTTGAAGACCACGACGCGCGTCGCCTACATGGACACCCGCAAGGACCGCATCGCAAAACTCACCGCGAGCATCCCGATCATCTCGGCGTACTCGACCTACGAAGCGAGCGGAACCGTCACCGGCTTTGCAACCACATACGCGAGCAGCATCTTCAACTCCGGGTTGGCCTCAGAGATTACGCAGATCGTCATCGACAACTACCAGGACACCCCGGGCGACATTCCCCGCGTCATCGCGGCGTCAACTAGCTCCGCCATCGATCTCATTGGTCAAAGCGTAGCCACCGCGCTCTCCGAGGCAGTGGCGACCATCGGCCCCATGGACCTCACCAACGGGTATCTGACCGGCGTCTCGAGCCTTCCGAACGACGGACTCGTGCCAAAGGAAAGCACCGTCCTGCCGGGCGCCGTCCACGCCGAGCTCCCCCTTGGAGATCACGCCAGCCCCGTGATGGATGTCGACCCACTGAAGAACTACTGGACCGCCAAACAGCGCAACGCCGTGACCTGGGAGCTGATCACCGAGGTGGGAAAACTGGCTCGGAACACCCCCTGAAGACGTGCTATTGCTAGCCGCGATGGCAGCCTATTTGTATCCAATCAGCCTGGCCGCTCTCTCGGGCTTGATGGTCGTTCTCGAACGCTTCTTCCCGTGGCGACCTGATCAGAAGCAGTTGCGGCCCAAGTTGTGGTCGGACGTCGTCCACCTCATGTTCAACGGTCACTTCCTCGGCATCTTGCTCGCAGGGTTGGCTGGCACTTGGATCTTGCCCCACGTCGACCGCTGGCTCGGCACCCAGGGGCTGACCGACGCGGTCTACCGGAACGCTGCCGCGGACTGGCCGTTGTGGGCGCAGATCATCGTCGCCCTCGTGGTCGTCGATTTCATCCAGTGGTGCGTGCACAACTTGCTGCACCGTATCCCGTTGTTCTGGGAGTTTCACAAGGCACACCATAGCGTCAAGGACGAGGAGATGGACTGGATCGTCTCCTTCCGCTTCTCCTGGCTGGAGGTGATTGTCTACAGGTCGGTTCTCTACCTGCCGCTGGTCTTCTTCGGCTTCCGTTGGGAGGCGCTGATGTTCCACGCCATCTTCGGCACGCTCATCGGCCACCTCAACCACGCCAACCTCAACCTGGGCCACGGGCCCTGGCGCTACATCCTCAATAGCCCACGGATGCATATCTGGCACCACGACTACGAGGGCGATGCCAAGACCACGGTGAACTTCGGTATCATCTTCAGCAGTTGGGATTGGATCTTCGGCACGGCGAAGATGCCCGACGAACCGCCGCCGCACCTTGGCTTTGCCGGCGTCGAGACCTTTCCCGACAACTTCTTCACTCAGGAGATTTGGCCGCTCGAGCGCTTGTGGCCGAGCCTGCACGGCAAAGTCGCATGGTCTGTGATTGGCGCCCTGGTGATGGCCGGAGCCTGGTATCTGCACGAGCCCCGCGGTGCGCGGCCCGAGACTCCGATGCTCGGCGAGTCGGCCGCTGCTTCGCAGCCGACCGGAGTCTTTCCGCCGTCGGACGCGTATTCGGCGAGTCCAGTCGAGGCCGAGGCGGCGCTGCGTCGCTTTGGAGGGCAGGCCCGTGCTGACGGCTACGCCCACGCCGAGGCGATGGTGAGTGTGGCGGAGCTTGCCAAGGCGCTCGGCGCACCTTCGTTGGTCTTGCTCGACGTACGCCCCGCGGACCGCTTCGCTCTCGGACACATCCCTGGCGCGCGCCGACTCGACCGCGGCGATTACTCGAGCGGTGACGAGGTCCCGGGCCTGTCTCGCGCACCGGGCGAGCTCGAGCAACTGCTGCGTGACAGCGGCGTTCAAAAAGGCAGCACGGTGGTGCTCTACGGTGACGGTGGGCCCGAGCCGTATCGGCTGTGGTGGACGCTGCGGGTGGTGGCCGCCGTCGACACGCGCGTTCTCGACGGCGGACTGCAGGGCTACAAAGCAGCGGGTCACCACGTGGCTGGCGGCGACGGCCTCGAGGTCGCGTCCGGCGACGTCTCGGTGCACGCGCCGCCAACACCCCCTGTCCAGCGCTGGCCGGAAACCTCGGCCTTCATCTCGCAACACCCTGGCGCCAAGTTGCTCGACACACGGAGCGCTATCGAGTTCAGCGGCGCCGAACAACATCGCAAGGCGGCACGTGCCGGGCGCATCCCGGGCGCGGTGCACCTCGACTGGGTGGACGTGCTGCGCGACATGGATGCGGATCACCGCCTGAGGCAGCCCTCGGAGCTGCGCGAGCTCTTTGCCAGTCGTGGCGTGGCGGACGACACGCCGGTCGTCACGTACTGCCAGTCGGGCACACGGTCATCAGCGGTCTACTTCGCGCTCGTACAGCTTGGCTTCAACGCCGACGACATTCTCAACTATGACGGTTCCTGGGCGGAGTACAGCCGCCTCGACCTTCCGGTGGAGCCGTAGTGCGGGCACCGGTGCTCGTGGCGCTGATCTCTGCGGGGGTGCTTGGTGGCGCCCTCGGCGCAGCGCGCGGCACCTGGCATGCAACGCTTCCGGTCGACGATGAGGCCTTCGTGCGCGGCGTCGCACTCGGCCTGTTCGCGACCGATCCGGAATGGGATTACGGGCCGCTGGTCGACGAGATCCGCGCCCGCGGTGCAACCGACATGCTGGTGGTGGTCAATGCCTACCAGTCGACTCGCTTCGCTTCCGACATCGGCCCGCGCCCAGGCCTCTCGCCGAGCGAAGCCACGGTGGCGCGCACCTTGTCGCAAGTGAAGCGCGCCGGGATGCGCGCGGCCCTGATGCCGGTGGTGCGGCTGCAAACGCGCGGCTCACACGACTGGCGCGGCGTCATCGCACCGGCCGACGGACTCGATGCCTGGTTCGAGTCGTACAGGCGCTTCGTTCTACCGCTGGCACGCATTGCGGAGGACGCTGGCGTGCAGCGCTTTGTGGTCGGCTCCGAGCTCAGCTCCCTCGAGCCCTACGAGGGGCGTTGGCGCGGCCTGATCTCCGAGGTGCGCGAGCGCTTTTCTCGCACGCTCACCTATTCGGCCAACTGGGATCGGATCCACGCGGTAGAGTTTTGGGACGCCCTCGACGAAGTAGGCCTGACCGCGTACTTCCCGCTCGCGACGGAGGGCGAGCCCCCCTCGTCCGAAACGCTCGCACGAGCTTGGCGAACCCCTCGCGCCGAGATCGACGCCCTCGCACGGCGCGTCGGCAAGCCCGTCCTCATTACCGAGATCGGATACGCCAGCCAGCGGAGCGCCGCCGACCGCCCATGGGACGACACCTCCACGGCGAGTGTGGACCTGCGCTTGCAGCAGCACCTGTACCGCGGCTTCTGCGATGCTTTCGCGCAGGCCCCGAGCGTCTCGGGGTTCTACGTCTGGAATTGGTTTGGCTTCGGCGGCCCACGCGACCCGGGCTTTACCCCGCGAGGCAAGCCAGCCGCGAACGAGTTGGCCAAGTGCTTTGCGCGCCCACGGCCGGATCGAGCACATGCAGGAAACCCATCATGAGCACCACGCACGACGAGCACTCACCACAGGAAGGACGCCGCAGCTTCGTCCTTGGGACCCTGGGCTTCGGCGGCGGCACGCTGCTGACCGCGGTCACGGGTTGCCGCGAGGCAGCGGCCCCACCGCCACCCACCTCGGCACCGGTCGAACCGCCCGCACCGGTTGAAGCGCCCGCGCTCCCCGACAACAAGGACCCCGCGAACTTCATCAAGCACGGTGACAACCCGCTCACCCTCGAAACACGGCGCGAGAAGCTCGGCACCAGCGTGCTCACCGCCACGACCGTGTTGTTCGTTCGCCAGAATCTCCCACTCCCGCCGCCCGAGTTCGTCGCCGACCGTGACGGCTGGACCGCGCGCATCGACGGCGTGAAGCGTCCAGGCGAGATTCGCGTCGACGCGCTCAAGCAACTCGGCCTGAGCACCCTCGCGACCGTCCTGCAGTGCTCGGGCAACGGCCGCAAATACTACAATCACGGACCTAGCGGCTCGGGCTGGGGCGTGGGCGCCGCCGGCTGCGTGATGTGGAGCGGCGTCCCCCTGCGCGACGTGGTCGAGCACTTCGGCGGAGTGACGAAGGGCATGCGTTACATGACCACCACCGGTGGCGAGCCTCTGCCGAGCGATTTGGATCGCAATCAGGTTGTCGTAGAGCGCTCCATTCCAATCGAGAAGGCGCTCGACGACTGCCTCCTGGCCTGGGAGATGAACGGCGAGCCCATCCCTCGCTCCCATGGCGGGCCACTGCGGCTGATCGTGCCGGGCTATTTCGGCTGCAACCAGATCAAGTTCGTCAAGCAGGTCGCGTTCACCGCCGAGCAGGGCCCCGCCAAGATCCAACAGACCGGCTATCGCATGCGCCCCATCGGAGAAAAGGGCGCACCCGATCAGCCCGGCATGTGGGAGATGCCGGTCAAGTCGTTCGTCACATTGCCTACCGATCAGACACCGGTGGTTGCGGGGAAGTTCCGCGTCACCGGCGTGGCCTTCGGTGGCACCAAGGCAGTGGCCAAGGTCGAGGTGTCGACCGACGGCAAGCGCTGGCACAAAACCCGCTGGGTCGGGCCCGACTTGGGACGGTACGCCTGGCGAGTCTTCGAGACAGAGCTCGAACGTGAGCCAGGCCCGGTCAAGCTCTACAGCCGCGCGACCAACGTTGCCGGCGAGGTCCAACCCGAGCTCCGCAACGAGAACGAGCGCGGTTACGGCAACAACAGCTGGCGGGACATGGGCGTCACCGTGCAGGTCTGCAACCCCGACGACGCCATCTGCCTCACGCCGCCGCCCGATGCGAGCGACGTACCGCGCGGGCCACGCAAACCGGTGGTGCTATCCGAAGCCGGCAAGCGCGGCCGCGCGCTCTTCCGCGAGAAGGCCATGCCTCCCTGCTCGACCTGCCACACCCTCAGCGATGCCGAGGCGATTGCCGAGGTAGGCCCCAATCTCGATGACCTCGGCCGCAGCTTCCAACAGGTTAGGGCGGCTGTCACCAACGGCGTCGGCGTCATGCCCCCCTTCGGGCAGACGCTCACCCCGGCACAGATTGACGATGTGGCCCGCTACGTTTACGAGGCCACGCGCCGCGACTGATCCGGTCGAGCAGGGTTAACAAGTGAAGAGCACGCACCAAGTTCTGCTGATGTCATTCGCACTGATGGCCCTGGCGGGCGCGCGCCCGGCCGCCGCAGGCGACAAGTCCCCTTTCCTTGCGCCAAAGGACGGGGCGCTCTTGGTGTTCATTCAGAACCTGCACGAGGATCGCACGATGAGCTACGTCGTCTTCGACGCCGACAAGACATGCGTGGCCGAGGTCGGTGGCCGCGAAGCCGAAGTCATCCCGATGAAGCCCGGGAAGCACACTCTTTACATCGCGGCCTACAACAATCATCGGGTCGACATCGACCTCGTGGCCGGACGCACGTACTTCATTCGGCTCTTTTCAATTGAGAAGTTTGCAACGCGAGTCTCGGATGTGACGCCGGTTCAGCGCGGCACCGACTCCTACAAACTCGTAAAGACCTGGCTCAAGGGCGCCACGGTAATCCACGCCGGCGACGACCCGTGCCGAGGCAAGCCGCTCAAGGAAAGGGCAAACCGAACCCAGAGACGCCTCAACGAGGCCAACGCCGACTGGAAAAACGGCGACGAGCTCTATCGGTTCAAGTACAAACTGCTCCGGGAGGACGGCCTCACAGCAGAAGAGGTTGGCTGGCTCTGAGCCCGATGGAGGGCCCGGCCTACGGGAGTCCCCACGCACTCCTAAGTGCGTCGTATTCGCTTCGGGGTAGGGCGACCAAAACGGCGGCGCGGGGCTCGAGCCAAGCCGCGAAGCCTTCCAGCGTCTCCATTGGCATCGCGGTGCAGCCGGTCATCCCGCTATCCGGGCCTCTCCACACGTGAATGAAGATGCAGCTCCCCGCGCCGGGTTCGGTTTGCTGCGTGTTGTGTTCGACCACGATGGCAATGGTGTAGAGTTCGTCTTCGCGACGCATGTATTCGGCACTCTGCCAATCGACTGCGGTGTCGGCAGTCGACACGATGCGGTTGTAATGACGCGACTTTGGGTCGTCGACGCAGCGGAGCTCGGGGGTCGCCTGTACATACCGCAACGAGACGCCCGCCTGTGCAGCCTCGTACCCATACGCCGTGCCCACATCGAAAATCCCGGCCGGCGAACGACCATCGCCCTCCCGTTTGATCGGCCCAGGTCGACCCTTCGGCACCCCGTCTCCGTGAACCCCGCGCCCCCAGCCGTACCCTTCACGCCCGAGCACGACGTCGACGGGCGGACCCACCGGTTTCCACGCATGACCCAGCGCACGCTCGTAACGCTGGAGCGTCGCTTGAAAGCGATCCCAATCCTCGGTGACGACCGTCACGAGCTGTGTCTTGTTCGGATGAATCGGCGTGCTCGCCTCAGCAGCTGGCTTCGATGCAGTCGTCGCTGACGTTTCGCCACGACACCCGCCCAACCCGCACGCCACGAGAAGCACAACGATTCGCCACGTCACAATGACACCGTAACCTCGTCGCATCGTGGCGTCTCCGGGCAGAATTGAAGCATGCAGGACCGACTCTAATCATACATGTTTGGCTTTCGTCGAGTTCTCCTCATCGTCGACCCGGAGGTCAAAAGCGGCCACGCACGCTACGGCAGCGAGCGCTTCGAGGGTGCCGCCCCCCGGCGCCATGCTAGCGTTCGGCCGCTCTGATGCGTGTCCTCAGCCTGAACACCAACGGACTTCGCGCGGCCGTGCGAAAGGGTTTCTACGACTGGCTCCCGAGCCAGGAGGCAGACTCCGTTTGCCTGCAAGAGATCAAGGTACGACCCGAGCAACTCTCCGAGGCCGAGCGCGCCCCGGCCGGCTACCACTCATTCTACGAGCCCGGAGAGCGCAAAGGTCACAGCGGCGTGGCCGTCTTCACCCGCGAGCAACCCGACGAGGTGATTCACGGCTTCGGCTCTGCCGAGTTTGATCCGGAGGGCCGCTACATCGAAGCGCGCCTAGGCAACCTCAGCGTCGTGTCGCTGTACGTACCGGCGGGCACCAGCAGCAAAGTACGCCTGGCTGCCAAGTTCCGTTTCATGAAGGAGTTCTCGGCTCACCTCACCAACCTCGCAGCCACGGGTCGCGACTACATCATCTGCGGCGACTGGAACATCGCCCACAAGGAAATCGACCTCACGAACGACAAGTCGAACCGCAAAAACTCCGGCTTCCTTCCGGAGGAGCGCGCCTGGCTAGACGAGGTCTTCGGCCCCATCGGTTTCGTCGACGCATTTCGCGAAATCACCCAAGAGCCCGGCCAGTACACCTGGTGGTCGACCCGACACCCCACCACCCGCGACCGCAACGTCGGCTGGCGACTAGACTACCAGGTCGTAACCCCAGACCTCGGCTCCCGCGCACGGGCCGCGTCAATCACACGCGACCCACCCTTCTCAGATCACGCCCCACTCACAATTGACTACGACGAAGGCGCCTAAGCCACGAGCTCGATCCGAAGGCCGCCACCACCGCCATGGCGCTCAGCTTGGCCAGCGCGCTACTTCACCGCGCTTTCGTCACTGCCGTCGTCAACGCCCTGCTCACCACCGCGACGGCGGTATCGTGCTCAGCCGAATCGGCTTCCGCGCCTCTTCAGCCGGCTTTTCGAGCCCCGCCGAAACCGCACGAAGCCCGGCCGTCCAGGCCTCGGCAGCCAGGGCGTTCCGCTCATCACTGCTCAGCCCCTCGAACATCTCCCGCGTCTCCCGACGCCTGTCCTCGATACAAGGACGCAACGACGATCCTGCTAGCACCACCTTCGCCAATGACGCCTTCTTTCCGTTCCCCATGACCCCTCCTGAAAAAGACCGCTCAGTCAGGTTATCAAGCCGAGTCTGTCGTTGCCACTGTTGTGCAAACCCCCCAAAAACCGTGCCCGCGCCCACCATGACAATTTCGGCCCGCAGGGCCGAAATTCAACGCTGCCCTGGCATCGATTCGTCCGCGCACCCCATGCGCAACCACGCCCCTACGAGGGCGCATGCCGGCCGTGTGATATCGTCCCGCCGCTGCGGGAAGAATTGAAATGACAACCCGAACCACCGAAGCATCCCCACTCGTCTACGCAAGAGTCGCGGGCGTCGCATACCTCGTCATCACCGTCGTCGCGGTGCTCTATGGGGTGCTCGTGGAATCCCAACTCATCGTGCCAGGAAACGACGCGCAGACAGCCACCAACATCCTGGCCCACGAATCGCTCTTTCGCCTCGGCATCGTCTTGGTCCTAACCATCTACGTGAGTGTCGTCGTCGCGTCCTGGGCGCTCTACGTGATCCTCAAAACCGTCCACAGCAATCTCGCCCTGCTCGGGCTCCTCCTCAGGTCCGCAGAGGCCATCGTCGGCGCCGCGACAGTTCTCGTCAGCTTCGCCGTCTTGTCGGTCCTCGATGGCAACCCCCCCTCAAACACCTTCGAACCCGAACAGCTCCACGCTCTAGCCGGCCGCTTCCTCGACGTTCGCACCGCCGGCCTAGACATCGTCCTAATCTTCATCGGCATCGGCGCGACCCTCTTCTGCTACCTGCTCTATAAGTCCAAGTACATCCCCAGAGCACTCGCCGCCTGGGGCATCTTCACCTATCTGTCGATGCTCTTCCTCGCCCTGGTCAGTATCCTCTTCCCCAACCACCCCCTGATGCTCGAAACCGTCCTCTATTCAGTCGGCGCCTTCTTCGAGCTCACCTTCGGCCTCTGGCTCCTCTTCAAAGGCGTGGACCCCGAGCAATGGGCCAAGCACGCCCCAGGCAGACCCTCATCATGACTACCACCGGCGTCGCCAAGCCCCGCAAGGTGGCGATCATCGGCGCCAGCGGAGCCTATGGCACGGGGATCCTTGCCCGCGCCGAGGAGCTCGGTGTCGAAACGGTCGTCGTCACCCGCTCGCCACACAAGTTCAAAGACGTGAAGCCGACAACCACAGTGGTCGAAACGCAGCTCGACGACGAGAGCAGGTTAATAGAGGCCTTCACCGGCTGCGACGGCGTCATCTCCGCGCTCGGCGACGACAGAAAGAAGCGCCCGAAGGCCCACAACCTCCCGCACGTCTGGGCCGCCATGAAGGCCGCCGGCGTCACCAAGTACATCGGCATGGGCTCCGGCCCCATGATGATGCCCGGCGAAAAGCCCGGCCGTTTCCAGCGCCGCATCCACCCCTTGCTCAGCTTCCTCAAACTCTTCGGCGTCGACTTCCTCGAACAAAACGAATGGGAGCGCGACAGCCTGCTCACCGGCAACAACGGCGCCGACGGCCTCACCTGGGTCCTCACCAGACCGGTAAGGCCAACCCAAACCCCCTTCGTCGGAGCCCACGTGCACGAAAACGAGCGCGGCCCAATCGACTGTTCAATCTACGACCACGGCGACTTCTGCCTCTACTGCGTCGCATCAAACGACTGGAACAAGCTCGCCCCGCACGTCAGCTCCGGCCCGCAGCCCAAGAAGAAGTAGCATCACCTCCGCACCCGACCGCCCGCGCCCCCATCCCGATGTCAGACCCCACTCCGTTCGAAGTCTTGACGCCCCACCTGGGACTGCCGTAGGAGAGTAAGAGATGCGACGCGCGACCATAGGCATTTTGGCTTTGCTCTGCGCGTCGGCCACATCGCTTGGTAGCGCCACAGCCCAGGATGCCGCGGCCGACGCGTTGTCGGAGGCACCGCTGCCTCCGGAGGCAAAGCCACCCCCGGCGCGGCTTAGCTACGATGAATACCGCCGGAACGAGCTCGAGTTCTTGGCGGGGCGGTCGCGCATCGCTCTGATCAGCACATCCGTGGCGGCGGCAGTGGGCGGCGCGCTCGTGGCGCCGGCGCTCGTAACGGAGTGTGTTCGGATCACATCCTCGTCCAGCTTCGACGACATCCGTTGCTCGACCGCCGGCAAGGCCTTGCTCGGCATCGGCATTCCCATTCTCGTTGCGGGCGCCCTCGGCGTCATCATCTCAGGGACGATGTTTGGCGTGCGAAAAGGCAAAATCCGAAACCTCGACAACCGTATCGCGTACGAGAAGTCCAGCGCCATCCGCTGGAACCCTTCGCGAGCTGCGTTCGAATTCTAGCCGCAGGCATTCGCCCGAGACCCTCACGTTCAGCCGGGGTCGATTGGATCTAGGCGTTCCCGCTTGAGAATCTCTCGAACGGTGTACTCCGAGATATCGTGCTCGTCTTGCTCGTGGTCCATCAAGATCTCGAAGCGTCCGCCCCAGGCGTTGGCGCGGTACGAGGTGTACGCGAGGTAGTCGTAGGAATAGAGCCCGCCAAAACAACACGGGTCGAACTCGTTGAAGACCTGCACTTGCTCTCTGTCCGGGTACGTCGCCATCAGGTACAGCTCGAGAAAGTTCGGCGTGATTCGCTCCTCATAATCGCCGTAGTAGCCAAACCTGTCGCGCAGGTAGTGGGGCCATGTCCCGGCGACCGGATAGCTAGCGTCGATGCGCTCGTCGAGCGCCGACACCAGAACCGTCGTCCATCCACCACCCGAGATGCCCACCATGAATCGACGACGGTATGCATATGCATCTTCTGCCCAGTTGAGCGCCACGATGACGGGATCCGCGAAATACTTGAGCGGTCGCTCCGTCACCTGAAGCTCACTGTGTTCGTCCGTCGAGTACGGACTCGTGTTCATGCCCAGCATCGGCATGGAGAACGCAAGCACCTGGAAACCCTCCTCCACAAAAGCCAGGATTGTGTCCTTTCCATAGATGCGGAAGTCTCCTGAATGACCTTGGTGATAAATCGCGAGAGCTCCGTTCCACGCATCGGGGTGAATCAGGTAGGCAACCGAGACGAGGTCGTCGGTTGCCACACTGATTCGCTCGATCTCGTATCCGGGAAAGGTCCAATCGCGGATGGCCTCGGGCTCGTCAGGGAGGCGCGTGGGCATCGGCTCGCCAAAGACGAACTCGACCATCTCGGCGCGAGCATCCAGCAAGTCCTCGCTGGTGCGGATGCTTTGTGACTCGTCGAAGAACTCCCACGAAGAGAAGCCCAACGCCTCAACGTGGCAGGCACAGACGAGCAACAAACCTAGTGGGAGTAAGTAACGCATAAGCAGCCTCCCGGGTT
>Ga0316191_10000870_pt1 | contig 20370 bp, 25 predicted proteins | sample Eddworburr2cm_MG_FD_204928 | JGI IMG/M metagenome (GOLD analysis project Ga0316191, IMG submission 204928) | Coastal sediment microbial communities from Maine, United States - Eddy worm burrow 2 cm | ecosystem: Environmental > Aquatic > Marine > Coastal > Sediment | place: USA: Maine... | reverse complement strand
TGATTGCCCAGAGGAATTTTTTATGGATATAAACATCAGAAACGCCGGCGAAATCAATATTCTCGATTTCTCGGGCAACCTTGATACTAATTCGTCTCCTGCTGCCGAGAGTGAGGTTAATGGCCTCCTGGAAGAGGGTTCCAAACACATTCTTTTCAATTTCAGCGACTTGAACTTCATCAGCAGTTCAGGATTGAGAATTTTACTGGCGACTGCAAAGAAATTGAAAAAAGATGACGGGAAAATGGTGGTGTACGGCCTCAACGACGTGGTGCAGGAAGTGTTCGACATCTCGGGGTTTGCGACGATATTGAACCTGGCCGCCACGGAAGAAGAAGCCCTGGCTTCGTTCTGACCGGTATTTCGTAGTGACCGATAACATCAGAAAATCCTCAGTAGCATTGTTCATGTCAGCCGACCTCGCTGGCTCGACTGCCTTCAAATCGCAGGCCCAGGGGGACGCTGAGAGCCCGGAATGGCTGGAGGCTTTCGAGGTATTTTTCCGCGAAGTGCCGCTGATCATGATGGGACAGATTGCAGCGGCGTTCGCAATGGAAGACGAAGCCCCGAGAGCTGGCGTGTGGAAAGTGATCGGTGACGAAATCATCTTCATGGCCCACCCCAAATCACCCCGCGAAGCGCAACTCCTGACGGTTGCTTTTTATCGCACCATCGTCAGCTACGACCGTAAAATTTTCGAGAGATGGCCACTGCGAATCAAGGGTTGTGTCTGGGCGGCACAGGTCTCACACCGCAACCGGGAGATTGAAATTCCTGAAATGCTGGGAGGCGACGCCGACCAGGCCTATGTCGATTTTCTCGGCCCCGATGTCGATGCAGGCTTCAGGCTGGCTGCCTGTGGCGGGCGGGGGCAGGTGATTGTCTCCTCCAATCTTGTACAGTTACTGTCTGGCATGGAAGAGGACGAGGGCGTTCGATTTCACTATATCGGACGAAAGGTCCTCAAAGGCGTATACAGCGGCCGCCCCTACCCCCTGTTTCTGATGACCATGAAAGACCAGATGCCGGAAACCTGGGAATGGGAGCCTGAGCACGACAAGGGTTTGGAAGAAATTCGCAAAAACAGTCCGATGGATTCCAAAGAGATACTGGAACTGCTCGAAAGGATCAGGAAATACCTGAATCATATGTGCCACACCGGCATCGAGTGGCTGAAATTCTGATCAGGCTGCACTCGACGGCATTGTTTTAAATAGTCGGCGGCGTATTCGCACTGACGATGCGCACCGGAACTTTCCCGGTATTCCTGAAACGATGCGGCAGCCTGCTATCAAAATAATAAGCATCGCCCGGCCCCAGCCTCCAGGTCTTACCCGCTACCGTCACCTCAAGCTCCCCCTCGATAACTACACCGCCTTCCTCGCCCGAATGCGTCAGCATGTCTTCACCCGTATCTGTATCCGGCTCATAAGTTTCGGACAGGATGGACATCTTGCGGTCGTGCCTGGCGGCAGCCACCAGGCGATACTGGATGTCACCGGTGCCGACATCCGGCAGTTCATCCGCTCGAAACACCACGCTCTCCTTTCCTTCCATGTCCCGGGTGAAAAACTCCGCCATGGTCATGGGAAAAGCCGATAGGATTTTCTGCAATGATCCGATCGACGGACTGACCCGGTCCTGCTCGATCAGCGATACCATCCCGTTCGTGACGCCGGCCCGCTTGGCCAGTTCGCGCTGGCTCAGGCCAAAGGCGGTGCGTACGGCACGCAGCTGTTTTCCGACTTCTATGCTCATAGTATTTTGTGTTAAAAATAATAGACAGTCGCAATGTTAGAAAGGAGCGCCCCCGATGTCCAGCAACAAAACCGTCGAGACCGATGACCGCGTCGAGAACTTCATCAACACAGTCGACAACGAGCAAAAGCGAAAAGACAGCTGGGACATGATTGCCCTGATGAAGAAGATCACCGGTGCAGAACCGAAAATGTGGGGTTCCAGCCTGGTCGGTTTCGGCCAGTACCATTACAAATACGAGAGCGGCCGTGAAGGAGACTTCTTCATCACTGGCTTCTCTCCCCGCAAAACCGCCTTCACGGTATACATCATGCCCGGCTTTGACGCCTATGAAGAGCAAATGGCCCGCCTGGGCCCGCACAAAACCGGCAAATCGTGCCTGTACCTGAAAAACCTGGACGTTGTGGACCGGGAAGTCCTGAAGGAGATTATCGAGGACTCAGTGGGAGTGATGCATGAGCGCTACGACTGCAAGCAGGCTGGGCGTGAGTGACGGTTGTGACGGCAGGGGGTGTGCAGACTATATTTACCGGACCTTCGGCTGTGGGGAACAGCCGAAGAGCGCACAGGGATGTCTCGAGCGTGTCCGGTAAATATAGTCTGCACACCCCCTGCCTGCGGACCATCTCACCCTTACAGTGATAAGGCTTCCCGGGCCGGCACGTATTCGTAACCAAGGTCCCTGGCGACATCCCGGTACGTCACCTTGCCGCGGTGCACGTTCAGGCCATCCAGCAAGTGATGGTTATCGATCATGGCCTGGTGCGGCCCCTTGTCCGCCAACTGCAGCGTGAACGGCAGCGTGGCGTTGTTCAGGGCAAAGGTTGAAGTCCGTGGTACAGCTCCGGGCATATTGGCGACACAGTAGTGCACGATGTCGTCGATGATGTAGGTTGGCTCGGCGTGGGTGGTTGCTTTGGATGTTTCGAAACAACCGCCCTGGTCGATGGCGACATCCACCAGCACGGACCCTGGGCGCATCATGGACAGGTGTTCGCGGGTTACCAGTTTGGGTGCCGCAGCGCCTGGGATCAACACGCCACCGACCACCAGGTCGGCATCCTTGATGTGGCGTTCGATGGACTCCGCGTTTGAGTAAACCGTTTCGACCTGGCTGGAGAAATTGGCATCGAGGAACCGCATGACATCCGCGTCACGGTCCATAATCACCACGCGTGCTCCCAGACCCACCGCCATCTGGCAGGCATTAAATCCAACCGTTCCACCGCCAATGATGACAACCTTGGCAGGTTCCACACCGGGTACGCCACCGAGCAGAACGCCTGCGCCGCCATGTGCTTTTTCAAGACACCAGGCACCAGCCTGGATGGACAGGCGGCCGGCCACTTCGGACATCGGCGCCAGCAACGGGAGATGTCCCTTGCGGTCCGTCACGGTTTCATAAGCGATGCAACAAGCGCCACTCTTGACCAGGTCTTCGGTCTGGGGGGCGTCGGGCGCGAGATGAAGATAAGTAAACAGGGTATGGTCTTCGCGCAACATGGCTCGCTCGACCGCCTGGGGCTCTTTGACCTTGACGATCATTTCCGCCTTGTCAAAAACGGTCTCGGCATCGGGCAAGATCGTTGCTCCGGCCGCCTCATATTCACTGTCTTCGACATAGATCCCCGCACCAGCAGTGGATTGCACAAAAACTTCATGGCCGCGATGGGTCAACTCACGAACGGAAGCAGGGACGAGCCCGACACGATATTCATGGTTTTTGATTTCCTTGGGTACACCGACTTTCATGACATGGCTCCAGAACTGATCTTTAAAAACCAATTTTAAAGCCTAAGTTGTGGTTTTTGGTCCTATATAAGACTGAATTCCAGTGTATTATTCTGCTATAACTATCAAAATCAGGATTTAACCGATGAAAAACAGGCGGCGCAAAACACGGAAGCTCGATCGTACCGACCGGCTGATTCTCAAGCACCTCCAGGAAGACGGACGAATTTCAAACGTTTCTTTGGCAAAGAAGGTCAACCTGTCAGCAACTCCCTGCCACGAGCGCGTGCGCAGGCTGGAACGGAATGGATACATCAGGGGCTACACGGCGTTACTCGATGCCGGAATGGTCGAAGCGGGATTGCTGGTGTTTGTGGAGATAGATCTGCTTAGAACTTCTCCCGATGCATTCAGGGATTTCCGGAAGGAGGCAACCAAGCTTCCCGAACTGCTTGAGTGCCACCTGGTGTCCGGAAATTTCGATTACCTGCTCAAAGCCCGTGTGCGTGACATGCAGGAATACCGTAGCCTGCTGGGGGAGAAGATACTCGCGCTGCCCGGCGTCAGCGACTCTCGCAGCTACGTGGTGATGGAGGAAGTAAAAGAATCGACGGTTTTGCCTGTAATATAAGTTTCCATGAAAACACTGATCCTGCATCACGATGATTGCCTGAAACATGATCCGGGCTCCCGCCATGCTGAGTCCCCCGCGCGCATTACAGCGGTCATGAACGGTATCAGAAACATCTCCGGCACTGAAATGCTACCGGCGCCTCGTGCCAGCGTAGAACAGCTTGAACGGGCTCATGCTCCGGACTATTGGAAGCGATTGCTCGAACTCGAGCCGGGAAAGAAAGATCCCCAGGCAAGGATTGCACTTGATGCTGACACCTTCCTTTCTGCCGGATCAATCGACGCGACATTGCGCGGCAGCGGCGCTGCCTGCTTCGCTGTCGACCAGGTATTCGCGGGCAAGGCCAGGAACGCATTTTGCGCCACGCGCCCGCCGGGCCATCACGCGGACTCGGCGACAGCCATGGGTTTCTGCCTGCTGAACCAGGCTGCAGTTGCAGCGCGCCATGCACAAAACACCCATGGCGCCGGCCGCATTGCCATCCTTGATTTTGATGTCCATCACGGCAATGGCACGCAGGCCATTTTCGAAGATTCACCGGATGTTCTGTACATCTCCAGCCACCAAATGCCCTTGTATCCCGGAACCGGATACCCGGAAGAAACCGGTCGTGGAAACATCCTTAACCTGCCGCTCCCGCCCGGGTCCGGCAGCACCGAGTTTCGAAGGATTTGGTCGGACCACGGGCTGAAAGCACTGGAAAAATTTTCACCCGACCTGGTCATCATCTCCGCCGGTTTCGATGCACACCTGGCGGATCCGCTGGCCCAGCTTGAACTGGTTGATGATGACTATGGCTGGATCACGTCAGAAATCTGTTCCTATGCCGCTGCCAACTGCGGCTCAAGGGTCATTTCAGTGCTGGAGGGAGGGTATGACCTGGACGCCCTTTCCTCCGCTTCTGCAGCCCACGTGACTGCCCTGGCAGGCTGAAGCTGGCCGGGACTGTTGGTATCTGCCCAGTGGTCTGAGTACACTATTGGAAATCCGAAGCTGCGGGTGTAGTTCAACGGTAGAACATCAGCTTCCCAAGCTGAGAATGAGGGTTCGATTCCCTTCACCCGCTCCAGGCCATTGTCAGGTTGCAACAACAAGCGTGAGGCAGACTATGATCCGGACCCTGAAAATAACTGCCGCTCTACTGATTGGACTAATCGGAACACTGGCTTTCGTCAACAACCTGTTCAATCTCTCCGCTGCGCACGGCGCCGTGGCGGCGGTTATTTCTGCACCTGAGCAACCCTACTACAAGATCATTGGACCCACATTCGGCTCAGCATGGCAGGCCTGGCTTGGCCTCTGCGTGATCATGGCCGGTGAGTTGGCCACAGGAATTCTCGGCTTTTTTGGTGCCGGCCAGATGATGACCGGGAAGTCTCTGGGTACGGATGGCTTCCAGAAGTCCAAGTCCCTTGCCATCGCCGGCGGGATGGTCGGCGCCATGCTCTGGTACGGCATGTTTATCACTCTGGGTGAATTGTATTTCAACATGTGGCAGACGGAGATCGGCCTGGGTTCGGTTGAGGGCGCCTTCCGGTACGGCACTGTTTGCACCGTCATGGCATTCTTCATTGCCATGCGGGACGACTGACCGGCCGCGCTTTCAAGTAATCTGCGAAACTGAGAAACGGATCTTTGTCATTTTTTAAAGAACTCAAACGCCGTAATGTCTACCGCGTCGGCGCCATGTACCTGGTAGCCGGATGGTTGATCCTGCAGATCATGGACGTCGTCGGCCCGATCCTCGATTTACCTGAATCACTTGCAAAGCTCGTGCTTCTGGTACTGGCAATCGGCTTTCCCGTCGCGCTGATCATGGCCTGGGCTTTCGAAATGACCCCGGGCGGACTGGTGCGTGACGGGGCGAACAATGCACCCAGATACGCTCCAGGCCAACGCCGAAAAATCGATTATTTCATTTTCGGCACGTTACTCGTGGCGCTTGACGGCTTCGAAACCGCATTCGAAGCCAGGGACAATAGCCTGTTCTACATTGGTTACGGAGCCCAGTTCGACTCGCTGAGAAATCAACCCCGGTTCGAGAAACTGGTGGAGCGAATGAAGCTCTGACCGGTCTTCGCCCGGAACCGGTTCCGGTATGTTTTCAGAGGCTACTGCGTGACACGCTGCCAGTGCTGCCCCACGCAAATGACAGAGATGCAGCCATCGACGTCCAGTTCATCCCCCTTCAGCTCCATCTTGGACTTGTAAACCTTGTCTTTTACCGGATCCCAGATCGTACCCTTTGAATAAGTGCCATCGCCATGATCCTTCATGTCTTTGATGATGAGTTTGCCGAGATTCGCATAATCAGGGTCTTCGCCCGACTGGGTAACGGCCTTGCTGATGACGCCACAGGCTAGTGTGGCCTTGGATTCGCATGGCGCGACAGTGACTTCAAGGTAGGCGCCCTGGTCATCCTTCTCGGTACTCCAGACACCATTCGCGCTGCTCGCGGCGGCGACGGTGGGGATGCCAATAATCAGCACCCCAAGAAACAATATTATTTTACGCATTCGCTTCTCCAAGTCGGTTGTGATCCGCATAATCAAGAACGGGTATGAGCATAGTGGACGCTTGACTTCCTGTCCATGCAGAGCCCTGGTCGGCTTCAATGGATCCCTGCCAATCCCGCAACTGCAGTCTATGCAGATTCCTCCAGGTTCCCCGCAGCCGCCAGGAACCGGCTGGCGATGAGATCCTCCGCAATGCTCTCGAGTTTCCAGTTCTTCAGGAAGCCGCAGTGACCGCCGTACGGCGTAACGATCAGCTCCAGGCAAGGATTTTCCGGAAGATCCTCAAAGTCACCCACCGGGACCACCGGGTCATCTGCGCTGGTAAGGATCGTCGAAGGAACGTCCAGTGGCGCCAGGCGGTTGTCAGCAATTGAGTATCCTTCGAAATACTCCTCTGCGCTGTCAAAGCCGGCGTGACGAGTGGCCAGGTAATGGGTGCGCGCCCTCAGGCTCTTGATATCGTGCCAGCTTTCTTCGGCATAGAGCTCGGGGAATGCCTGCTTCTTGATTTTCAGGGAGCGTGACCATTTACGTTCAAAATATCGCTCATAAAACCGGAGCCCTTGTTCCATCGACACCATGGCATGGAGGGGGTTGATCACTGGATTGACGGCGACGACGTGCCCGATGTACAGACCCGCCTGTGCAGCCCTCAGGGCGACCCTCATCGAAAAATTCCCCCCCAGGGAGTACCCGGCCAGGTACCAGGGTTTGGCGCCCAGTCGATCCTGCAGATCACGCAGGGCATTGACCACCTCGTCCAGCCGGCAGGAGTGGAAAATTTCATGGTTCAGATGATGAGTGTCGCCATGGTCGCGAAAATTCAGCCGGAACACATCAAATCCGGAGGCATAAAGACGAGCACCATTGGCCAGTACATAATTGGAATTGACACTGCCTTCCCAGCCATGGAGAAGCACTACGAGACCCTTTGCCGCCCCGCTTTGCCGCGAGTAAAGGCCCTGGAGACGGATCCCATCGCCGCCGTCCAGCGTCCAGACTTCCGCGGTCTGCCGCAGCGCTTCAGAGCGGCGCAGTACGACTCTTTTGCGGATTCTGCTGCTGCTGATCAGCGACTGCACGTGGCCGCTGCGTAATCCGCGGGGCGGCCTGAACGCTGTCCAGGCTTCAGTCATCGCCAATATCCGATTCGAAGGCGGCACGGACCTGCAACTCAGTCTCGTTTGCCAATGGTCGCCGCTGTTTTCCGGAAGATTCTATCAACGGCAAAACATGGACTTCGGCCATGCAGGGCTTTTGTATGAGCAGGCGAAAAAAATTGGCCGCGAAGTGCTCACCGCGAAGAAACGTGATGTCGTCATACCGTTTCCCGTTGCGCAGATACCTGAGCATGACCGGCTGCACCGGCCTGTCGGCATCGATCGCAGCGGCAAACATGCGTGCATGAAAAAGTTTCACGCCGTCACCCGGGAGAATGCCGCCTTCGGGAAAAATGGCGACCCGCCGGTCTTCTTTCAGGCGATTGACCATCGCGACAGCAACCCCGTTGGCGGAATCGTGACAACCCCGCTGGTGAAAAACCGTAGCGCCGGCGCGCGCCAGGCCTCCCAGTAATGGCCAGCTGTTGATTTCCGCCTTGGCGACGAAACCCATAGAGGCAAAACTATGCAACAAGGCGATGTCCAGCCATGAAATATGATTGGCAGCAACCAGCTGCGCCCCCGATTTGAACTCACCTTTGATCCTTCGCCGGATGCCAAAAATGCGACAGATCACCGAAGACCACCAGCGAGAGGTTATTTCACTCAATGGCACACTGCCCAGATGGGTTGACCGGCCCCATTCGGACTGGCAAAGCACTGTCACAGGCGTTCCGAAAATCAAATGCAGCAGCATCATCGGAAGCCGGTAGGTCAGTCTCAATATGCCTGGAAAAAGTTTCATCAACCCGATAACTCAGCTGCCAGTGTCCAAATCAGACCCGACCTTAACGGTTAGACGGGCAGAACAGCAAAGTTTGTCATCCTGGTCACGGATATCAATTCGCCAGAAATGCAGGCTGCGCCCCAGCCTGACGGGCCTGGCTACGCCCGTAACGGTGCCGGAACTGACGGACCGGACATGACTGCCACTGACTTCGATTCCTGCTACGCGCGCAGCCGGATTGTCACAGGCCACCAGGTAAGAAGCCCAACTGCCCAGCGTTTCTGCCAGGACGATCGAGGCGCCGCCATGCAAAATACCAAACGGTTGTTGCGTTCGTTCATCCACCGGCATCTCGCCACAGATAAAATCCGGCCCGATAGCGGTGATACGAATGCCGAGAACGCGTTCGATTCCCACCTGGATCTTGTTGTTCATTTGGACCAGGCTTACCGGCGCCTGGCTGATGTACTGGTTCAAAATTCAGCCACGAGGAATAAGAAAACGGCGCAAGCCTACCACAGCGGCCCTGAATCAGCGAAAATGTGCGGCCTTACATGGAGAAAAGCGTGAAGCAATTCGAAGTCACCATCGTCGCCAGCGGCAAAACCTTCAAGGTCAACGAAGGCGAAAACATCCTTGTCGCGGCCCTGCGCCAGGGCGTCATGCTGCCCTATTCCTGCAAGAACGGCACTTGCGGCAGTTGCAAAGGCAAGCTGGAAAAAGGCGAGGTCGGGTATCCGTTTCATCCCCCCCTCGCGCTGGAAAAACAGGATATTGCAGAAGGGTACGCCCTGCTTTGCCAGGCCGAACCTACTGAAGACCTGGAAATCAGCGTCCGCGAAATCGAAGCAGTGCGCGATATTCAGATCCGAATGCTGCCCGCGCGCGTCCTGGAGAAAGACCTGCTGGCGGAAAATGTGGTCCGGTTGCGCCTCAAGCTCCCCGCGGCCCAGCGATTGCAGTTCCTGGCCGGGCAGTACATCGATGTTTTGTTGTCCGGCGGCAAGCGACGCGCCTTTTCAATCGCCAGTTGCCCGTCACTGGAAAATGAGCTCGAATTGCACATTCGTCACGTTGATGGCGGTGACTTCACCGGTTACGTATTCGACGAGTTACAGGAGCGGGATATTCTGCGACTGGAAGGCCCCCAGGGTAATTTCTTCGTGCGCAACGACCAACCACAACGGCCCATGATCATGATGGGGGGCGGCACAGGCTTCGCACCGTTAAAATCGATGATCGAAAACCTGATTGAACAGGGCGACTGCCGCGAAATTCACCTCTACTGGGGTGCAAGAACACACTCAGAACTGTACCTGGACGAGTTGCCACAGCGATGGGCGCGCGAATACGAACACATTCATTACCGCAGGGCGGTTTCCGATGCCGACGGGGACGTCGATGACAACACTTTCGAAGGGCTTGTGCACGATGCCGTGATCGCAGACCACGAAGACCTCTCGGGCTTCGATGTCTACATGAGCGGTCCGCCGGCCATGATAGAAACCGCCCGGCGTGAGTTCATCGAACATCAGCTGCCGGCCGAACGGCTGTATTACGATTCATTCGAATTTGGAATTGACGTGCCGGTGCGGGTGCTGGCGCGTCCCCATTAAAGGAGTCGAGCTCGATTGCGATTAGGCCGGATCTGGTGCTGGGGGGGGCTCTAGTTTGGCCTGGTCACCGGGCAGCGGATTTGGTTCCTTGCCCTGGCTCATTCGCAACGCGTTACGGAAACAGGCCATGGCCACTTCCATCTCGCCTTTTCTTTCGAGTAATTGTCCCAGGGAATCGAAGCCTGCGACGGTGGGCTCGATCTCGAGGCTTCGAATCATGTGCTGGCGCGCTTTGCCCCACAGCTCATCCCTGGCGCACAGGCGTCCCAGTGTCAGGTGCAGTAACCCGTCTTCCGGATGTGCTTCGAGCCATTTTTCACACTGTTTGAGCCGCCTGGACGTATCAGTCGGGCCGGGCTCACTATAAGGAACCAGCAGCACCGGATTCCATTGGCGTTTCAGGCTTTGCCGGATGACCTCTTCTGTCAACTCCGATGCACCCAGCAGGACCGCCTGGTCGGCGTAGGACCGGATCACTTCAGGCGCTCTTTGACTCGCCCTGGGGAGCGCCTTCCAGCTGGCCTGGAGTGTCTCCCTGTCTTTGCATCGCTGAAGCTCACCAATCGCTGCTTCAAACCTCAATTCGGCAGCTTCCTGATCGTCGATGACCTTCGCTTTCAGCATCAACGGCAACAATTTCAGCAGGGCATCCCACTCCCCCAACTCGCGATAGCAGCGTGCCAGCATCTCCAGTACCTGTGAGTGACGGCGGCGGCGCTTGTTCAGCCCCTCCAGCACTTCTTTTGCTTCCGCGAAGTGGCTATTCTGAATCAGGATTCGGGCCCGGGTCAGGTCAACCAGGAACTTCTGCTTACGGTTACGTGTATCAGCCTGCTCGAGATACCACTCTGTCCGGTCTGAGGCGTCCTGGCCGTCCGCCGCCTCAGCCGCCGCCAGGTAACGGGCTGTGGTACGGCCATGTGCGCTTGCAGATTTTTCGAGCGCTCGCTCAGCCGTGCTCCAGTCACCTTCTGTCAGGGCCAGCAGGCCTTTCTCAAGTTGAGCCAGGGAACGCTGGTCACGGATGCGCCGTGCCGTTTCCGCAGGAATTTTCCAAAGGCGCACCAACACCCATACCAGCAACCAGATCAACAGCACACCCAGGACCAGGGTCAACAGACTGGTTTCTATAGTCCAGCCGCGAAAATGCATTTGCACTAATCCAGGGTCGGTTTTGAACACCGGCGCAATTGCCGCTGCCAGCAGGGCCAGCACCACGGCAATCAGGATGAGAAAAGAACTTTTCATTCCTGATTTTCCTGCTCCAAAGGCTCATCATTCGGTTCATCCCGGGCAGGGGCTGGCATCGCGACGGGCTTTGACTGGCTGGAACGAAGCAAACGCAGCGTGGACCAGGGCGCCGTGATGTCCGGGATGTCCACCCGGATGTCCATCACACTCAAATCCTCCACACTTTTCATGATGACCTGGTAGTTTTTATCTTCTTCATCAAACCAGCCAGGCAGGGATTCACTGACACGTGCAAGTGACTTCCTGAACCCTTCCTGGTCCCGGCGCATCAGTGAAAGGTGTGCGATTTCCAATTGCAACCACAGGCGCTGCCGGACGTAGTCCTTATCCTGCAGACTGATTCTCTGGTTTTCGTCCTCTGTGCTGCGTCGCACAGTGACCAACCCTGAGAAAACACCCTTCAGCTTTTCCCACCAATCCTCACTTTCCGCCTGTTCTACCGCGTCTTTTGGCGGGCCGTCCCCACGAAATGGCAAAACTGCTATCTTTTCCTGGACCGAATCCAGATCGTTTGCTATTTGCAGATAATCGGGCATTTCGATGGCCGCCAGGCTTCGCCGTGCAGCTGCGATGTCCTGCCGCACGCCCAGGTAAAGTGGATTATCGAGCGCTGCCAGGTGCATATCGGCCACTTCCAGAGTCTGGTCGGCGGCTGCGGGATCCAGAAACAGCTTAAGGCGCTCATTGGCCAGTCTCAACAGGTAGTCCACTTCGGCAATATCCAGTTCGCTGGTGACATCCAGCTCACGTGTGGACAGGCCGGTCAGTGCCGCTTCCGTCGCTGCCAGGCGGCCCTGCATTGAGCTAGCAGCTGCCTGGAGAGATCGCGAGAGCTCCAGTTGTTCATTGATCGAAGCCTCGGCAACGGCCAGCTTCCGGCGGTCGGCTTCCAGCCGGCTTTGCATGGCTCGGAATTCGGCGCCAACGTCACCCTCCGCAATCGCGGATAGTTCATCCCGAACCTGGTTCAGCCTGATGTCAAGCGCTTGGTCGCTGCTTTCCAGCCGGGAAATTTCAGAGAATACGAGTTGTTCCTGCTGTTCACCGGAAGCCTGATCCTGCCACCACATCCAACCGGCGCCGGTCAGTGCCACCAGCGAAATCAGGAATGCCAGAACAGACAATGCTCCACCGCTCCGGCCCTGCTTGCTCTCAACAGGCACAGGATTGCTTTCTATCGTATCGGGCTCACTGGTAACAGCCTCTTCTCGGGGGGGCGCCGGTGGGGAATCGTGGAGTGTTTCCGATTCTTTTTCCGCCGGGTTTTCGGGTTCGTCTGATTCAATATCTGGATTTTCGGTATTCACCTGCAAAAACCTGTGGATTGTCCGAACAAGCCCTGATGCTAACCAAAAGCGCGATTCAGTTCACGCTTTATTGCCCGCCGGGCGTTCCTGGATCAGGTCATTGCCCTGATCGCGTTGAACAGATCGATGTTACCGGGACCCGTACACAGATGGGTGCGGGCAGGTCCATACGCCCGCGACAGCCTTTTGAGTCTTTCAGAAATCACCAGCCAGTCTCCCTGGCACAACTGGAACCAGGTCGCGGGCGGCAACCGTTGCGAGAGCCCTTTCATGGCGTTGGCGCTGGTCCACACCGACAACACGCCGGCAGCCTCCTTCAGCGCTTTCAGACCTTCTTTGTCCAGGTCAGCAGGTTCCGGCTTGTACACTTTGATCAGCCTCGCTTTCCATCCCTGCCGGGCCAGGCCATCAAGCAGCTTTTTGCGTCCACCGGGGGCAGCAATAATAAACGCCCGGCTGCCCTTTGCGATCCTGTTTGAGTTCTCTTCGGCCAGTGTTTCCAGCAAGGCTTCGCTGGTATACCCCGTTCGCGGCGTGATCGTCACGCGGATGCCTGCGTCACCGAGCGCCTTCGCGGTTGCCGGCCCGATCGCTGCCACCCTGGCCCGGAAAAGCAGGTTCTGTGGCAATTGACCCAGGCCGTGAGCGACGGATCTTGGACTGGTAAAGATCACCAGGGCTTCCGGCCCCGCATGTTCCATTTCCTCAAATTTTTTGGTCTGCGATAGGCGTGCATCCAGCGGGAAATAGTTGAAAGCCGGCTGGACCACCGGCTTGAGTCCCAGAGGGCGCAGCATCGAGGCGAGCTCTTCCGACTCCTTCCTTGGGCGGGAAATGAATACGTGTGTAAAAGTCATCAGCTCAAAGATGCAATAATCCGGCCCGCGCCCTGCGTGAGCAACGCATCTGCAACCGCGCCCGCCAGGCGATCCCATTCAGCAACTTCACCCGTTTGCTCCGCGCGCAGCAGCTGGCTGCCATCGGGCATGCCGACCAGGGCGCTGATCTGCAACCAATCTCCGTCCATGCTGGCAAAAACAGCCAGGGGCACCTGGCAACTGCCTTGCAGGGCACTTGCCACGGCGCGTTCAGCGAGCGTCCGCAAAACCGCATCACTGTCTTTCAACGGTTCAATCAACTGTGTCACTTCGGAGTCATCCGTACGACACTGAATACCGATGGTCCCCTGCGTAGCTGCAGGCAGCCACCCAGGTGCCGCCAGGGTCTCAGTAATGAGGTAATCCAATCCCAGCCGTTCGAGTCCCGCACAGGCCAGGATGATGGCGTCATACTCTCCCTCCTGCAGCTTGCGGATTCGCGTATTCACATTTCCCCGGAGATCGCGGACCTGGAGATCCGGGCGTGCAGCCTTCAACTGGCACTGCCTACGCAGGCTGCTGGTCCCAACGCTGGCGCCCGGGGGGAGTTCAGAAAACACCTGGCCTTCGCGGCCCAGCAGCGCATCGAAAGGATTGGCGCGCTTCAGCATCACGTCCACTGAAAGCCCCGGAACGTGTTCGACAGGTACATCCTTCATCGAGTGCACCGCGATGTCAGCCTCTCCATTAAGCAACGCTTTTTCGAGTTCCTTCAGGAACAGCCCCTTGCCCCCAATCTGGGCCAGCGGCCGATCCAGGATGATGTCGCCCTTGGTCACCATGGGCAGCAGCTCAACAATTTTGTCGGGATAGCGCTCACGCAACAGATCCGCTACATGGTTAGCCTGCCACAGTGCGAGTTCACTTTTTCTCGTGGCAATGGTTATTTTCTCTTTCATGAAAGCTCACTCAGTAATGTTCTAAGGGCGGAAATATTTCTTCTGCTGACCTCGGGCTTGCGGTCGGTTCCGCTGAGCAATGCGCGGGTATGGCCCTCTGGACTCCGTTCCAGGCCTCGCAAGTGTTTTCGGGAGACCAGTGCGTTCCGATGCACACGGAAGAAAAAGCCCGGGAACTTCTGTTCCAGATCGGTCAACGACTCATCGATCACGGTGGTGCCTTTCTCGTGGGTGACCGTTGTGTATTTGTCTTCCGAAACGAGGCAGATGACGCGGTGTAGTGGTGTCAAAACCACTTTGCCGCCAACAGTAGACCGGACGTAATGATCTTCCTCACCACCGTCTTCGCGACCCAGTAAACGTCGGGCCTTTTCGATGGATAGTTCGAGCCGCTCCACCCGGACCGGCTTGACGAGGTAGTCAATCGCCTCCACTTCGAAGGCGTTGAGCGCCTGGTCCTGGTAAGCCGTGCAAAAAATGATAGCCGGCGAAGCCCCACCTTCCCGCAGGACGCGCGCCAGGGACATGCCATCCATGCCAGGCATGGAGATATCCAGCAATAAAACATCCGGGCTCAATTCCCTGATGCTCTCCAGCGCCTCGTTGCTGCTGGCGGCTTCACCCACCACTTCGCACCTCGGTAATTCATGCAGCAACCGCCTCAGGCGGTCCCGCGCTGGCTGTTCATCATCAATGATCAGAATGTTCAACATAAGGCAAACTCAATACAGCATAAAACTTGTCATTATCCTGGCTGGTCAGCAGGGTGGCCCGCGATCCGAATGCCAGCGACAGGCGCTCCCGGATATTGCGAATGGCCATGCCATGACCACTGGTATCGGATCCCTCCGGAGCCAGCGGATTTCCTATGGTCACCACGATCTGGTCCCCCTCGGAACGTCCATAAACCGCTATTTTCCCACCTTCCTGCAGTGCCTGTACACCATGCGCCACGGCATTCTCGAGTAATGGCTGTAACATCAGCGGCATGACCGCTGCTCCTGGCGGCAGTTCGTCCACCCGCCAGTCAATTTCCAGCCGGCCACCCAACCTGCGCTTCTCCATATCGAGGTATTGACGGGCCAGAGACAACTCGTCCGAAAGTGAAATAAGCTGGTCCGCGCGCCTCATGCTGCCCCTGAAGATATCGGCAAGATCCAGTGTGGCCGCTTCTGCGCTTTCCGGATCATCCGGTATCAGGCTGGCAATGGTGTTGAGGCTGTTGAAAAGAAAATGGGGTCGAATCCTGGCCTGCAGCGCCTGCACCCTGGCCTCGGCCTGTGCCATCAGTTCCGACCGCCAGCGCGCCCGGATTTCCAGGTAAATAAAGAACACGATCGTAACCAGTCCTACGGCGAACGTGCTTTTCAGCACGAACATTCCTGCGCTGTCGCCTATCAGTCCGGGCATAGCGATGTCAGACACCTGCCAACTCGCAAAACTGAAAGCCGAAGACAGCACAAGAGCAATCAGCCAGCTTCCAGCCCATGCACCACGGGGACTGAAACGCCCGGTCCAGCCACTCATGACGCACAGTCCGGAAGCGCAAAAAAGCGCCATCCACTGTGCGAACAGGCTGGCAAACGCCAGCCACTGCAACCCCGGTAAACCACCATGGCCCAGACCTACCAGAATCACGGAAACTTCGGTAAGGATCATTACCGCTACAAGTAAACGCCAATTACAGAATGAAGGCGGGTAGACACCGACTGACCGTTCCTGCAAATCCTTTTCCAGGGGTTGCGCCATCGGCTCAGTCCAGCGTTTTCCGCAGCCAGGCAGACAGGTCGGCAATCTCTTCCGGGCAAACAGCATGCGGCATCGGGTAACTATGCCATTCAACCGGATGCCCCATCTTACGCAGACGCGTGGCGAGACTTTCTCCAAGGAAAAAGGGCACCATGGGATCAGTGGTTCCGTGACCAACAAACACCGGCAGGTTTAAATTGGCCTGGTGCCGGTCATTGTCCAGGCGGTGTTCGAGCAGCAGGTAAGTGGAAAGCGCAACAAGACCCGCCAGGGTTTCCGGGTACCGAATGGCCAGTTGCAGTGCAATTGCTCCGCCCTGGGAAAAGCCTGCGACCACGATGCGGCCGGGTTCGATGCCCCGTTCGCGCTCCTGGTCCACCAGTGACGCTGCACGATTGACGCTGTCAGCAATGCCTTTTTGATCCTGGTCGCGGTCTCCCGTAAGGCTGACGATGTCATACCATGCACGCATGGCCATGCCGCCATTGAGTGTCACCGGCCGGACCGGCGCATGGGGAAAAATGAAGCGGGTAGAAGGCGCACCCGGCCACATCAACTGCGGCACGACGGGTTCAAAATCATGCCCGTCCGCACCCAGGCCATGCAACCATATAACGGATGCTGTAGGGTCCGGACCGGTACAAACTTCGACCACTTCCAGGCCGGACCCCGACGATTGAACGGCTGGAGAGTCCGTGGCTGAATCCTGCTTATTCATGGCGTATAGTGTATCAGCCCTTGAAGCGTTCAACCTGCCAATGAAAAGAACTTTGACACCCTTTCCGGTCCTGGCCCTTTGCTGCTGCCTGACGCTGACGATCGCAGCTTGCGGACAGCGCGGACCCCTGTATCTTCCCGACAAGGAGTCGCCCGCACAGGACGTACCTGCTGAGCCTGCCGCTGACGAAGAATCCGAAGAGAGCGATGAAGAGAATCCCTGAACCTGAACTGATGGATAGCGAGGCGCAGACCCTTGCGTACGCCGAAGCCGATTTTGAAGAAGCGAACAGCTTGTTCACACAGCGCTTTCTTGAAAGCTTCACCGATCTTGACTCAGCCGGGCTGATGGCGGACCTGGGGTGCGGTCCGGGCGACATCGTCATTCGTATGGCCTCAGCGCTAACGGCCTGGCGCATCACCGGAATCGATGCGGGGGAAAACATGCTGCTGCGGGCACAGGAACGCCTGCAAAGGGAATCTCTGGGGGACCGGGTTGAATTCCGGCTGGCCTACCTGCCCGACCCGTCACTGCCGAGACATTCTTTCGATGCGGTCATCAGCAATAGCCTGCTGCACCACCTGCCCGTTCCGCAGATCCTTTGGGAAAGTGTTGGAGCACTGGGGCGACCAGGAGCGGCCGTTCAGGTCATGGACCTGGCGCGCCCGGAGAGCGAGGCAGAGGCGCAGGATCTGGTCGACCGTTATGCAGAAGGCGCCCCGGATATCCTGCGTGAAGATTTCTACAACTCCCTGCTCGCCGCCTACACAATGGACGAGATACGCGCGCAACTGCGCGATGCGGGACTCAATAGCCTGGAGGTTGCGCCAGCCAGCGACCGCCATTGGGTGGTCAGCGGACGATTGTAAATCCCCCCATGCCGTTTGAATTTCACAAGATGCACGGTGCCGGCAATGACTTCGTGTTGATCGACGCGCGTAGCACGAAGCTGGCCATCAACCCGGAACTTGCTGCCCGGATTTCCCATCGTCAATTGGGCATAGGTTGTGACCAGATCCTGGTGTTGTCTGATCCGCTACAAACGGGAAACCACGCGCGCTATGAAATCTGGAACGCAGATGGCAGCCCCGCCATGCAGTGCGGCAATGGCGCACGCTGCATCGGTCTGTACCTGGAAATGACGGATGGAACAGGTGGCAAACCGATTCATGTCGAAAGCCCTTCTGGCGTTGTGAGGATGCATCGCTACGCAGACGGGGAGTATGAACTGGAAATGGGCATTCCGCAGTTTGATCCCTCTTCGGTCCCTGTCGACCTGCAAGCTGTGGACGGGCAATACCAGCTGGATTCGCCCTGGGGCGTGCTGGAGTTCGGCGCCGTGTCCATGGGTAATCCGCATGCGCTGATCCAGACCGGGGACATCGATAGCGACCTGATTCCGCAAATCGGCGCTTTTTTAAGCACCCATGCCGCCTTCCCCGAGGGCTGTAATGCCGGCTTTGCACAACTGGCCGGCGAGCACGCCATTCATCTGCGGGTCGTGGAGCGCGGTGCAGGCGAAACCCTGGCCTGCGGATCCGGCGCATGCGCGGCCGTGGCCATACTCAGAAAATTCCAACGCGTTGGTGAGAAGGTGGACGTCTTTCTACCCGGGGGGCATCTTGTGATAGAGTGGCCCGGAGACCAAGAGCCCCTGACCATGAAAGGGCCGGCCATGCATGTATTCAGAGGGATCATGAATGAGTGACGACAAAACGTCTTTAAAGGAAGTTGTTGCAAGTTACCTTAGAAAAAACCCGGAATTCCTCGATGAATTCCCGGATGTCCTCGAAACCCTGGAAGTAAATCATCAAAGCGGAACCGCTGTTTCCCTGATTGAACGGCAGGTCGAGTCGCTTCGGGCCAGTAACGAGGATATGAAAAAGCAACTGAACCGCCTGGTACAGGTTGCCTCCGAAAATGAACAGCTGATGTCCCGCCTGCATCAACTGACGCTTGACCTCATGTCGATCAACTCCAGGCAGGAATTTTTCACTCACCTGGGGAACAGCCTGCTCAATGATTTCAATGCCGATATCCTGCAGATCTATTTGCTGGATACCGACACTGCATCAGAGGCCGGAAACGATGTCACCGGGATCAGTTCCGACGACCCCGGCCTGGAAGAGTTCAAGGCAAACCTTGAGAAAGGCCAGACCGTTTGCGGACGACTCGCCCAAAGCAAGCTGGATTTCCTGTTTGGAAGCAAGGCGCGCTGGGTTCAGTCCGCCGCATTGACACCCCTGGGTGAAGGGGGATGCGACGGCATGATGGCCATCGGCAGCAGTGACCCCGCGCGCTTTTATCCCGGAATGGGAACCCTGTTTCTTGACCTGTTGGCAAAGGTGATTTCAACCAGCCTTTCAAAAGACGAGCCAGAGGAACAGCGCCGCTCTGCCTGACCATGCAGCGGCAGCAGCAATTTCTGGAATACCTGCACAATGAGCGAGGACTTTCCCCTCTTACCCGGTCAGCCTACCAGCGCGACCTGTCACGTTTTTCGGGTGAGCTGAAACGGCTTGAAATTGAAGACCCGGGTAAAGTTGACGAGCACCACGTTCGGAGCCTGATCGCCCGCCTCCACCGCCAGGGCCTGGGTCCACGCAGCCTGCAAAGGCTGTTGTCCGCAGTACGAAGCTTTTACCGCTGGATGATGCGGGAAGGCTTCACGCAGCATAACCCGGCAACCGCAGTCAAAGCCCCGAAATCGCCCGCCAAATTGCCCGCCACGCTGGACAGCGATGCCGTCACGCGTTTATTGGATATCAAGGCTGATACACCGCTGGCCATTCGCGACAAGGCCATCATGGAGCTGTTTTACTCTTCCGGATTACGCCTATCCGAACTGGCCGGCCTGAGATGGAACCAGATCGACCCTGCCTCCGGCCTGATCACGGTGACCGGCAAAGGCAACAAGACGCGCGTTGTTCCGGTAGGAAGTTACGCCGCGAAAGCCCTGGCGGCATGGCGCAAGGTCCGGGGAAACTTCGCCGGATTCGAGGAACCCCATATTTTTGTCAGCAACCGCGGCACGCCCATCTCGCCCCGCACCATCCAGTCCCGCATCCGTTACTGGGCCAGGAAGCAGGGCCTCCCGCAACAGGTTTACCCCCACCTGCTCCGCCACAGCTTCGCCAGCCACATGCTCGAATCATCCGGTGATCTCAGAGCCGTTCAGGAGCTGCTGGGCCATGCCGATATCTCCACAACCCAGGTATATACCCATCTGGATTTCCAGCACCTGGCCAAGGTCTACGACAAGGCCCACCCCCGCGCCAAGAAAAAATAGTGGTGGGTTAAGCAGTCATCATTTGGCTTGGTACCGGGTGAGCCAGGGGGGTGTCCAGTCCATTTCAGGTCACGCTCGAGACATCCCTGTTAGCGCGGTCAGCCGTTCCCGACGGCTGGCGGTGCTGAAAAGGTCTG
>Ga0316191_10000869_pt1 | contig 20373 bp, 18 predicted proteins | sample Eddworburr2cm_MG_FD_204928 | JGI IMG/M metagenome (GOLD analysis project Ga0316191, IMG submission 204928) | Coastal sediment microbial communities from Maine, United States - Eddy worm burrow 2 cm | ecosystem: Environmental > Aquatic > Marine > Coastal > Sediment | place: USA: Maine... | reverse complement strand
CAGTGTTCTTTGCTTGGCGACTCACGGACCGCATGGTCTGGGGGGCCGGTGCATACGTCGAGGTAGGCTACGGCGCGACCTATGACGCCATCCGTAACCTCGACGGCGAGCCCGACGAAGTCGTCGGCACCGAGCCGCAGGACCTGACGGTCGGGTTCTTCATCGGTGAGTTTGCCATGGGTCCGGCCATCAAGATCACCGAGCAAGTGAGCGTCGGTGTCATGCTGCGTCTTCCGGTTTCGTTCCAGGGTGCAGATACCTACCAAAACGTCGGCGCGTTGAGCATCCTCCCGAACCCTACGTACACCCGCGTTCGTAGTGGGCTTGGCGGGGTTGGCTTCCCGAGTGTGCGCATTGGCTTATCTTACAAGCCGAACGACATGTGGACGCTTGGTGCAGCGTGGCGCGCATATACGCGGATCAATCTCAGCGGAACCACCGAGTCCGATCTGAGCGCGCCGGGGTTGGAAACCCTCAACGCGCGCTCGGCCTGGGATGTCCCTAACGCGCTTCAGTTCGGGGCCAGCGTCAAGCTCGTCGACAAGAAGCTTCTCCTGGTCGCGGAGTTTCGAATCCAGTTCCACGAAGCCAAGAAGCAGGGCAACCAGAACCAGACCGTGGTTGTCTCCTTGCCTCCCGGCGTGCCACCGGATCTCGCAGACCTCGTTCCGGGCGCCACCGTGGCTCCGTTCTACTGGAAAAATGTCTACGCCCTGAAGACGGGCGTGGAATACCAGCTGATCGAGCTGCTGGCCCTTCGGTTGGGCTTTGGCATCGGCAACTCGAACACCCGCGACGAGTTCGCCCAGATCTTCACGAACCCGCCAGGAATCACCATGGGAGTCACCGGCGGCATCGGATTTAGCTGGGACAAGGTCGATTTCGACCTCGCGACGCTGTTCTTTCGAACCAAGTACACGATCGGGCCGGAGGTCGCCGAGGATCCGGTGATGGTCGACGGGGAGCTCATCCAACTGTGCTCTGCAGACCAGGTGATCCGCACCGGATGCGCCGGCGACTACACCCAGACCTCGTACTGGCTCTCTGCCCAAATGACGTACCATTACTGACCCACCACCTGGGGGAGCACCATGACTCATACCGCAAGCCTTTTTGACCCCTTTCGAGCTCTGCCCACCGCCGAGCGGAATCGACAACTCGACGCCTATCTCGCGTTCCTCCGCGAGCGCGATGGCGAACCCGACATGCAGGCGCGCACCTTGTCGGAGCGAGAACGGTTCTTCGATGCGCTCGACCAGGCGCCGTATCGCTCGTCGATCGAAATCGATGCCAAAGCGTTTGCCGATGGCCTTGCAGGCTCGGCCGTCACCGATCCGCGCTTGGTGTGGCTGCTGGTCGCTGCGAAAGCCAACCGGGGGGAGCGCTATGGCGTCGATTTGGCTCTCGACAAGGGCGATCCGCCAAGTTTGCCACACGACGTCTTCGTCCCTCTCGAGGAGGTCTATCACACACGAATCTTGCTGGACGCCTGTGCGATCTTCGGCCTCGAGCTCAGCTTCGAGCCGCCTCCGGTGCGCACCCGGCGCTTGATCGCGGTGATGGAGCGTAGCCCCGAGTGGATGCGCCTTCCCGTCGTCTTGTGTGGCGAGCTGACGGGCTCTGCGCTCTTTCAGCTTCTGCTCGATGAGCTCGACGTATTCAAAGACGACCCCGAAGCGGTCGAACGCCTGCGGATGCTACTCGAAGCAATCCTGGTCGACGAGCTCGGACACGTCGCCTATTGCCGCGCCCGCATCGGGCGCACAGGGCTGATGGCGGCACGCGGGCTTCTCCCCACAGTCGCTTCGGGCATCATGACCGACATTCCCGAGGTCGCGCAGTTGGCCGGCGGCGCTGATCGCTTCATCGAACGCGTGAAGCGCTTCGAAGCCGCGCGCGACGAACGCGTCCAAGCAACAGCATTCCGGCCCGATTGACGGACAGGACAGTTAAACCAAGGGAGGGAACCATGTTGAATTTCGAACACGGAGCATTTGATCCCTTCCAACCCATGTCCCCCGACGTTAAGTCCAGTTTTACCACAAACTACCTCGAATTTCTCAGGGCCAAGGACGGCTCGCTGAACTACGGCGATGAAACGCTTTCGCTCCGAGAAGATGTGGTGAGACAGCGAGCCCAGTGCCCAGTGCGTTGGAAAGGCGTTCCCGTCGACAAGGAAGCTTTCAAGGAGTTTCTGGACGCCAAGATTACGGAGGAATCCGGACTCGACCCGAGGCTCCTGTGGTTGATCGCAGCCGCGAAAGCCAACAGGTACGAGCGGTACGCAGTCAACATCCACCTAGACCAATATCGGCTCAGCAATTACCAGAATGTGCCAGAAGAGAAAGCGTACGTGCTGCTCGAGGAAGAGTACCACACGCGCATCCTCAAGGACGCGTGCGCTGTGTGCGGTTTGGACTTCACTTTGGAAGACCCGCCAGCGCTAATGGCGTTTTTCATCCGCCGCATCGTGAACCTGCCGGACGCGATCAATCTGATGCTGCTCATTGGGGAGGTGTTGGGAACCCACGTTTTTCTCATGATGTATGACCAGTGCTCGCTCTTTTCCGAAGACCCCGAGACCGAGACGCGGATGCGCCAGCTCTGCTTGGAAATCCTCGCCGACGAAATTGCGCACGTCGCCCTGAGCCGTTACCTCGTGCACCCGGTGATTCTTAGAATTGCAGACGCGGTCATTCCCGGGTTGGCGCGAGTCATGTTGAGCAACGCCCCCGAGGTCGGCTTGTTGGCTGGGGGCTACGGCCAAATCACGAAAAACCTCCGCAACCAGATTCCGCTGCCACCACGCCTCGAGTGGCTAGACGAAACCGGAACGGCGGAAGTCAGACGCGCCTCAGTACCTCGCGCCTGAACGCCTGGATCACCGGAATCGGGTCGAGCCAAGCGGATGCATCGGCCCGATCGTTGTCGTGCTCGCACAACTCTCCGGCGAACCCTTCCGGGATTTGACTGAAGTGCTCTGATGCATCCGCGTCTTCGTCGAAGTAGTGATATTCGTAGCCGGGAACGAAAAGGTCTTCATCGGCGACGACGTCGATGGTACGAACCCCGAACGTCGACAGCTCTGTCGTCGTCGCCTGCGGAGGAATGATCCACACGTGCTTGGCGCCTGCCATGAACAGGTACTGCACCTGACGATTTCGCGAGAGGATTCGGAACTTTTGGAGCTTTCCGCCGTACATCGCACTGCGCATCTCACTGACCTCGATGATGCCCTCCGCGAAGTCCGGCTCGAAGCCAGTCACGATTCGAAGTGACCTGGGATCGTTCTTGCGCGTGAACCGGGCGATGCTGCGGCCGCCGTTGATCAGATTCCGGCGATCGGCTGCAGCTCGTTGCCGCGGCTCGGCGAAGTCCCGGTACGGCGCGGTGCGCGAGCTTGGCGCGCTTCGCAGCAGAAGGTAGAGCGCCTCCTCGTCGGTGAGGGCGTGTCGAGTCTTACGATTGAGCGTTTCCAGTGCGGTTTGTATTTCGAACGGCAGATCAGTGGTCGACTCCACGCACTCAGTGACTTCGAATCCGCCACGGGCGAGAACCCTGACGTCCCCTTTGCCAATCCAGAAATCACCATCCGTCGCGATCACGTGAGACGCCGATCGCCAGACCAAGGACAGGTCCTTGTAGAAGATGCGCGGAAAGATCTCAGTCCGCCCGGTCGTTCGGTGCTGCTGTACGACGTAAGCGACGAAGAACCGCAAGGCCGGATTCTGGCGAACGTTCGTCAGGTAGAATCGAGTGTCGAAAAGAGAGACCTCGTACTTCGGCGTATACCCCGAAGACAAGAGCCCCATCGGGTCGTCTCGCGCTTCGCCGGCAGGTCGAATCTTCGCGCCCGACTCGACGAGCTTGCGGAACTTCTGCGCGACCTGCCGAGTCGTCAGCTCGGAGGGAACAACACTGGGTACGATGCGAGTGGGGATGAGCAAGGTCATGGTCAGAGCAGCGGGAGTCTACACGATGTGGCCGCAGTGGGGGTGGAGGCGGAGCCCTGACTACCCAAACCCCTCTTGACCCTGTCGTGCGGCCGAAATAGAACCGGTTTCACGCGGTGATGAGCCCCCGAGGCGCTACGTTTCGCGCAAGAGGGTGCCAAGGTCGTGCTTGCATGCCGCAGGGTCGAGAAAGCCGAGGCGATCGCCAACGAGGTGCGCGAGCTCGGACGCGACATGCTCGTCAACAACGCCTTTGCCACGGGCAAGATCAAGCCACTGATGAAAGCAGATGTCGCCGCGAGCTGGCGCACGCCGTTCGAGGTCGTGGACCGCGCGACTCTTGGACCCACCGTGCTCGAGTACCTCGCGCGTTCGCTCGAAGCCGGACTCACGGCGACGATGGTTCGCGATCGACTCGCCACGTATATCGAGCGCTTTGGGCTGGCCGCGTGCTAGCGTGCGGCGTGACGCGCTATTCGTGGCAGCGGGCTTATACCCAGCTCATGTTCGGCCTCGTAGGTCGATTGTTGCAGGCATCCAGCCAGCGGGACGAGGTCGTCCGACGCGAAGTGGCCGACTTCCCCGATGAGTTCGTGTTCAGCATGGGGCTTTGGCCTGCCGCCGATGCCTTCGAGCTCGAAAAGCGTGAAGGTCGGTTCTGGTGGCTTCGCCAGAAGGAGCGTCGGGACCCAACGCTTGCGGTCCGATTCAAGCACATCTCGCTCGCGTTTTCCGTCATGTCCTTCCAGCAAAGCACGGCCGATTCGTTCACGTCGGACCGAATCATTGCCGACGGCGATGTCACCCAGGCGATGCGCATCGTGCGCTGTCTCGATCGGATGATGGCTGTGGTCCTTCCGAGCTTCATCGCCAAGCGCATGGTCAAACGCATGCCACCGCTCAAGCTTGGCGAGAAGCTGTCCATCGCAGTCCGCGTCTACGCCCAATTGGTGGCGAACTTGCTCATAGGTCGTTGAGAGGAGTCACAGCCATGCCTGGATACTTCGAGTTCTTCGCCCCCGTGAAAATCGTTGCTGGCGAGAAGGCGCTCGAGCACATCCCTTTCGAGCTCGCGTCTCTCGGCTCCAAGAGGCCCATGATCGTCACGGACAAGGGCGTGCACGATGCGGGTCTGGTACGCTGGGTCGAAGCCGCTCTGGCCGAGGCCGGTGTCCCGATCGCGGCGGTTTACGATGGGGTTCCGCCCGACTCCTCCACCACCGTCGTCACCGAGATCGCAAAAGTCTACCGAGACAGCGGAGCCGACGCCCTGGTCGCCGTCGGAGGAGGTTCGGTCATCGACACCGCCAAGGGCGTGAACATCCTCGTCTCCGAAGGCGGCGATGATCTGGAAGCGTACTCGGGCTCCGGGGCGCTCGTGCGCAAGTTGAAGCCTTGTTTCGTAGTCCCAACGACCTCTGGCACGGGGTCGGAGGTGACCTTGGTCGCCGTGATCCAAGATGTGGAGCGAGGCTTGAAGCTGCCGTTCTCCTCGTCGTTCCTACTTCCAGATGTCGCGATCTTGGACCCGCGCATGACCTTGAAGCTGCCGCCTCAGCTCACCGCCGCCACCGCCATGGACGCCCTGACCCACGCCGTCGAGTCCTTCATCTCCCTAGCCAAGAACCCCGTAAGCGATGCGTATGCCATCGGTGCCATCCGAAAGGTCTCCGAGAACTTGGTGCCCACCCTCGAGAATCTCGGTAACGCCAGCCTGCGGCTCGAGCTTGCGGTCGCAGCCACGATGGCAGGGATCGCATTCTCGAATTCGATGGTAGGGATGGTGCATTCGCTCGGACACTCGGTCGGAGCCTGTTGCCACATCCACCACGGGACCTGCATGAGCATCCTGCTGCCACACGTGCTCCGCTACAACTTGGACGCCCGCCGCGACGAGATCGGTGAGCTGCTCCTCCCGCTCGCCGGCGCCGAGGTCTACGCAGCGACGCCGAAAGCCCAACGCGCCGAAGCAGCGATTGCGACAATCGACTCTCTCAAGGACGAGCTTCGAACACTGACCGGCCTGCCGCGCAGCCTCTCCGAAACCGAAAAGGTCAAGCGCGAAGACCTCGAACGCATAGCCAAGATGTCCCTGGACGACGGCTCGCTGATCTACAACGCGGCGGAGGCCAACTTCGATGACGCGCTCCGGGTCCTAGAGAACGCCTGGTAGTGTGCCGCCGCTGATCCGCAAGAACGTCTTCATCACGGGGCCGACCGAGGGGATCGGCAAAGCCACGGCGCTTGCTCTCGCCAGCGAGGGGGCGAGCCTCCATTTGCTTTGTCGCAACCCAAGCAAAGCAGAGGCTCTGCGCGAGGAGCTGCGCTCTCTCCACAAGGACGTTCGGGTCGAGCTGTACATCGCTGATCTCGGGGATTTTCAGCAGGTGCGCGATGCCGCCCAGTCCTTCGTTCGGCGGAACGAGCCACTCGATGTGTTGATCAACAACGCTGGCCTGATCAACACACGGCGGATCCTGCTAGACAACGGCCAAGAGCAGATGTTCGCCGTCAACCACCTGGGCCATTTCCTCCTCACGCAGTTGTTGCTCGGGCGGCTCGAGGAAGCAGAGCAAGGACGGATCGTCGTCGTTTCGTCGGACGCATACAAGTTGTGCCGCGGCATTCGATTCGAGGACCTGCGGTGGAGCTCCGGTTTCAAGACGTTTCGAACCTACGGGCATTCCAAGCTTGCAAACATCCTGTTCGTCCGCGAGCTGGCGAAGCGTCTGCAGGGTACCCGGGTGACCGCCAACGCGCTGCATCCGGGTGCCGTCCGAAGCCGCTTGGGCGCGCAGAACAATTGGTACGCCGGTCACCTGCTGATCCTGGTCACGCCTTTTCTCCGTTCTGCGGAGCGAGGCGCAGCCACCAGCTTGTATCTCGCGACATCCGACGAGGTCAGAAACATCAGCGGTGAGTACTTCGTGGACTGCAGGGTCAAAGAGACCAAGCCCCGGGGCCAAAGCGCATCAGAAGCCCAAAAACTCTGGCAGCTCAGCGAGCGGCTGGTGTCTCTCTAGACACGTTTGTCAGGGGCCGCCCGTGGCGGGCAACACCAGGGAATCAGCGAAAACTCGACTCGTTTCGGGCCATGTCGCTCTGATCGGACCTGTTTCTTGCCGGCTTCTGCTGTATGGCCAGGTAGGTTGCCAAACACCCCTGCATCGAAGATACTGGCTCGAATTCCCAGGGGAGTACGAGTTTCGGGAGCCGGCCAATGGGTCTCCCTAGATGTCTGGGCATGTGGTGATGATGCTGCGTGCGCGACTGATTCGTACCGTCAAGCGACGTATCAAGGAGAGTTAAACATGCGTAGTCCTTATTTGATTTTTGTAGCGGCATTCTGCCTCGTGTTCGCGGCGGCGTGTAGCGACGACAGCGGCAGCGGCGGCGCTGCAGGCAGTGGTGGCACAGGTGGCACAGCTGGCGGCGGCGGCGCAGGCGGCGCAGGCGGCGGCGAAGGCGGCGCAGGCGGTGCGCCGCCCTCAGGCGACCTTGGCGGAGAGTTTAGGGCATTCAGCGGCCTGCTCGGCGTGGACGCCGCATGTGCGATGCCACTTCTGACCGCGGTCCCGGGCGCGGATATCGATGACGTATCATCGAACTGCATCATCGCGGTACCACCCGACGTGGGCGGGTCCATGACGATCACTGACATGGGTGGTGGAAACTACGAGATCAGCGCCGTTCAGGACTTGAAGTTCACGATTAGCGCGGAGGTCTCGGTTGGCGCGCTCACGCTGACGGCAACGATCACAAGCGAGTCGAGCACGCTCCTTACCGGTACCGGAACGGGATCGGCGGCAGACGGAGGTTCGATCACCCTCGACGCGCTCGCCGGCGACTTGTCCGCCTTCAACATGAACTCGGCGGCAACCGGCAACGTCAATTGCTCGGCCATAGCCTCAACAGGCGCAGATGCCTCGGCGCTGGTCTGCCCGATGGCCAACCTGATGGCTGGCGACAACCCAATCCCTCTGCCAGGGGACCCGGGCGCAAAGCTCTTGCCGGTCCTCAACTTCGACGAGACGGTCCAGGGCGAATTGCTCATGGAGATGGGCGATGGTCCCGAAGACGCCACCGGCTGGTACATCTCGAATCCTGCGCCGATGCCCGGCAACGGCACGCAGTTCGTCACGCTGACGGGCCCGGTTGTGGTTAACTAGCCTCTCTAGGCGACCCCAGGCTTAAGCAGCCAAACGAATGGAACCCGCGGGCTTCGGCTCGCGGGTTTTGTTTTAAGAGCGTAGGTCGAAACGCTCCCGGTATGACGCCAGGCGCTCATTCACCTCGTCTGGGCTGAGGTGAAACATCTCCAGCGTATATCGATGCGTGCCGTGCTTACCGCGTGGGTTCTCCTCGAGAAAGGCTCTCATTCGGTCACGGATGCGGTCGTCGATCGGCCATCCAAATTGCTCGTAGATCCTCTCCACGGCAGCCAGGGGGTCCTGCATGAAGTCATCGAACTTCAGGTCCGCGATTTGCGGCACCTTGTCCGGCATCTCGTCTCGCGCCGCCAAACAACGATCGAGCGCCCAGCCCCAGCGGTCGAGTTGTTCACGCCCGACTCTCGCCGGGTTCGCCGAGCGCTGTGTCAGAAACCGCATTTGGTAGATCAGGCTGGACATCGACGGCATGACCGCCGTCGGAGCCCGGTGCATGAAGATGACTTCGGCATTCGGGTAGACGCGAAACAGGTCAGCGATGAACGGCAGATGCTGGGGCGCCTTGAGCAACCAGCGCTCTCCCTTCACTCGAAACTGTAGATGCTGCAGATACCTTCGGTGCGCTTCGTACACATCGACCTGGGAGCGATTCACGTACCAGTGGTAGTAGCTCGGCACGTCGAAGACGTAGTCGTAGTTGCGGCTCTGGAACTCGCGCGCAGTGATCGTGCTGCATTCCTCCGGAAGCTGCGAGCCGATGGGATGGATGGCCCGCAGGTTCGGGGCGAGCTTGTCGACCTGCGCGTAACGCGCTCTGGCTTTCTCGATACGCGGGTCGCTGAGGTAGGTTTCGGTTTCCGGAGGAGGGCAGGGGTAGATCACCTCCCAGCCAAGCGGCACTCGGTGCTTCGGATCTTGCGCCAGAAGGTTGTAGAGCAGGGTCGTGCCCGTGCGCGGTAGACCTGAGATGAAGAGCGGCGGTTTGACCTCTTCCTGTTCGATCTCCGGGTTCCGCTTGCGGCAGTCGACCATCTCGAGGCGACCCATGAGGTCGTGCACGATCGAGTCCGTCGCCATCAAGCGCCCAAGCGTCGAGAGATCCGCGTCGTCTTCTTCGAGCGCCGTGACCAAGCGTCCAAGGCCTTCGCGAAACAGGTCGTCGCCGAAGTCACTCAGGCCCGTCTTTCTCGATGCCGCTTCGAGAAGCCCAGCTTCCCGAATTCGAGGAAGCTTCAACCCAAGCGCGTTCAAGGCGGCGCCGGCCTGATTGAGCGCTCGAATCGGAAACGGCAAGCGCGGCATTTCTTGCCCTAGACGCGATCGTCTTGCGGAATATCCGCGATCTTGATCACCGACATCTCCGGAAACAGGTCGGTTTCGGCGAGCAGCGTTCGGAGCACGACCTGACCGCGACGCCGGCCCTCGGTGCTGACCCAGTTCTTCGCGCCGGGGTTGTCGCGGCATGCATAGATCCGAAAGGACCCATCCTCGTCGTACATGGTCTGACGATTGTTGATCGCCACCGGATAGTGCCGGTAGTCGCCCGCCTGAAGGTAGTTGTCGAAGATCTGGCACGACCAGTACCGGCACGGAACGTCCTTGCCTTCGATGAGGATCGCCTCATCGTCGGCAAGCTTGAACGACACGCCCGAGTAGCCGATGCCTGGGCCGGGTAGATTGTTGGCGACCACCTTGGGGTCGATCATGTCGAACACCTCGTCCGACGTGTACTCCTCGTGCTCTTCTTCCTCGACCGCGAGCTGACCGTCCGCCCCGATGCGTGTAGGCGTCGAGTGCGCGTCGCTGTCGTACTCGATGTTGCTCATGCCCACGATGGCCGACACGCCCAGGCCGGCGTCGACCGTGTCGTGCATGAATGCGACGAGGCGGTCGAGCCCTGCTGAAAGGTCAGCAACCGCGTACCGTGTCGGAGGCGGCACATCGTCTACACACTCGATGTTCATGATCGCAGCGCGGCACTTGCCCTTGTCGACCTCGATGACGCACTCGGGAAAATACTGTCGGGTCATGATGAAGGGCTCTCTGGCCTCGAGCTTCAACCAGTTTTGCGCGCCTTCCGGACGCTCGGCGCTGATGTGAATCGTGGCGACTTGATCGCCTCCGCTCTCGTCCCAGGCGATGTCCTTGTCGATCAAGAAGCTTGCCATCGAGCGCATGCCCTCGTCGTCGCTCGCGTAGACGACGATCGAGAAGAAGATGTCATCGCCGCGTCGGATCATGAACTCGTAGGAGAGCGACTCGTCGAGCTTGGCGTCGTGGTACAGGGTGTCGGGTCCATCGCCTACGAAGCTCCGAATCGGGGTGAACGCACGCGCGAGCACGGGATGCGCGCGGTCCGCCTCCATCTCGAGCTCGTGTCCAGCTGTGATCAGCGAGGCCAGGTAGCGAAAACCGTCCGCTCGCTCACGCGGGCTTCGCGCGCCGATGGGACCGACAATTTTCTCGCCGACTTCCTTGAGCTGATCGGCAAATCGGTTCCATGCAGCCTGGCTTGGGGCGGTCTCGTCTGGCATCGTTCGTCTCCCTTATAGATCAGTCTTCGGCGACACCGAAGCGCTCACGGTAAAACGCGAGCGCTTGGCGTCGTTCCTCCGGCTCGATACCCAGGTCTTCTAGGCGGTAGTCCACGAGGCCGTGTTTGCCCTTGGGATTCTGTTCCAGAAAGCGATCGATCGCATGGTCTGTCGCTTCGGTGTAGGGGTGCCCGGCGCACTCGAACACCCGTTTCACGGTGCCCTTCATATCGCCGATGAAGTCATTGAAGTGGACGTCGATAACCTGCGAGGGCGGGAGGAGGTCTCGGTCTCGGACGCTGGCGCGAAGAAAGTCCTCGGTGCGGGCGGACCAGTATCGGGCGACCTCTTCCACGTCGGCGCCGCGCTGCTGCATGCGCGACCCATAAGCGATCATGACCGTAAGCGACGCGGTAATGTGCACGGGGTCGCGGTGCGTTTGGACGAAGGTCGCGTCCGGAAACTCCGTTACGAGGGCCTCGAGGTTCATGAGGTGCTCCGGTGTCTTCAGGAGCCATCGCTCCTTTCGCTTCAGAAATTGCAGCGCCTTGAGACAGCGTTTGAGGTACGCATAGGAGGCCGCCCGATCGGCCTGCTTGTACCAGTCCGCATAGCTCGGGATGTGCCAACTGCTCTCGAAGAGCACCGAGGTGAAGTCCATCGCGAGGAGCTGAAGCTCTTCGTGCGGCCCTTCGATCGTGAACTCGTGCATCGCGATGAAGAGCGGCATGATCTTTTCGAGGAACTGAAGGGTCTTCACGCCGCGCGCTATCCGCGGATCGCGTCCGTCGCGGTCGGGCTTCTCACTCGGGTCTGCAAAGGGCTCGAGGCTTTCCCAATAGGGCATCCAGCGAAGTGATTCGTCCTGCGACATGAGGTTGAAGAGGTGCGTCGTCCCCGTACGCGGAAGGCCAGCGATGATGATTGGACGCTCGATCTTCTCGTTCTCGATCTCTGGGTGAAGGCGATAGAGCTCCTCCATGCGGAGCCGGCTCCCCAGTAGTTGAACGATGAAATGACGGGCCACGAGACGCCCGAAGGCAGAGAGTGGCGCTTCGGTCCGCAGTGCATGCAAGAGAACTTCGAGGGGCTCGAGGAAGTGATCATCACCAAAGTTGTCGAGACCGGTCCGCTTGCACGCCTCGGCCATCAGTGACTCGGAGTCCAAGGAGACGAGCTTGCGCGTCGGGTACTCGCCGATCGCGTTGAATGCTTTGAGCAGCAACGGCAGGCGAGGCCGGTGCCAGTCGGTGATTCGGCTCGGGACTGCGGCGGGTTCGGTCATGGCTTGCGGAACATCTTCTCGAAGAGGCGCTCCCGGGCGGACTTCGAGGCCCATCGGTCGAGCGTGGGAAGGATCCAAGCGTTCGGACCGATCACGTACCGTGGTTTGAGCTTCTTCGCGCAGATGACTTTCTTGTAGACCTTGTCCGCGAATTCTTCCGGCGACCACAGCGGAAACGAAGCTGTGTTGAGGACGTCGCCCGGGTACTTGAAGTGGCGCTGATACTGGCCGAGCAAGTGCTCAGGGAAGGTCGCCCAGAGGTCGATCTTCTCCTGCTCACGGAAGGAAGTCATCGGGGTTTCCACGCCATTGGGCTCGAGTGACGTCACCTGGACGCCAAATGGCTTGAGCTCGACGCGAAGCACCTCAGTGAGCTTGGCCAGCGCGACTTTGCTAATCGGGTACTGGGCTCCGAGCGGAATCGTGAGGTACTGCGACGGCGAGCCGACCATGACGATACGCGGGTCGACGCTTTGTCGAACCATCGGAAGCAGCGCCTGCGTCAGTCGAAGTGCACCCCAGAAGTTCACTTCGAAAAGGTGATGGAAGTCGTCGAGATTGACGTTCTCCATCCCTCCGCCCGCTCCACTGGTCGTCGCCGCGTTGTTCACCAGGAGGTCGAGCGGCGCTCCCCCGAGCTCCTTCTCGATCTGACGAGCGGTTTCGTTCACGCTGTCCGGGTCGCTGATCGTGCAGCGCATCGTGCGTAGCCCGGGGCCGCAAGCGGCGATCAGCGCGTCTGGCGGCGTTCGGTTGTATCCGGCAAAGACCCGCCAGCCCTCCCGGTCGAGCTTCTCGACCAGACCCTTGCCGATGCCAGTCGCGGCACCGGTCACAAAAGCGCTGCGTCCGTTCACGGGCATGACCGCGAGACTCTAGTCCGAAGCCGCGGGGCTTGTCCAAGCGAGACTCACGCGCGTCGGCGAAGACGGGGCATGCCGAGGCCGGCTTGGCAGATGATGTCGCGCTGGATCTCGTTGGTGCCGCCGCCGAAGGTCAGGACGAGCGTCGTTCGATAGTACTTCTCGAGCCGGCCAGCGAGGATGGCGCCTTCAGAGCTGCGGTGCAGCACCCCGCCGGCGCCGTGCACTTCCATGAGCAGCCTCGCCGCCTGACCGTAGAACTCGGTGCCGTAGACCTTGATCGTCGAGGCCTCCGCCGGACCGAGTCGGCCTTCGCCGATGCTCCATGCTTGCTGCCAGTTGAATAGCTTGAGTATCTCGAGGCCGGCGTACACACGCGCAAGGTTGGTGCGTACCCACGGAAGGTCGGCGACTCTGCCACCGTCGCCGTTCGGCGTCCTCTTGGCCCAGTCGACGGTCTCGAGGAAAAGCTCCTCCATGATCCCTAGGGCGCAGATGACGACACGCTCGTGGTTGAGTTGGCTGGTGATCAACTGCCAGCCCCCGTTCTCGTGCCCGACCAGGTTGCCGACCGGGACACGAACATCGTCGTAGTACACGGCGTACGTGCTGTTGTCCCCCATGGCATCGATTCGCGACATCTCGAGGCCTTCGGAGTCCGCCGGGACGATGATGATCGAAATCCCCTTGTGAGCTTTCGCGTCCGAATCGGTACGGCAGGCCAACCAGATGTAGTCGGCATGTCCGGCTAGGCTGGTCCAGATCTTCTGCCCACGGATGACGTACTCGTCGCCATCGCGGACTGCCGTCGTCTGGAGAGATGCGAGGTCCGTCCCCGCGCCCGGCTCGCTATACCCGATCGAAAAGTGGCACTTCCCGGCGAGGATCCTCGGGAGGTATTCCTTCTTTTGCGCCTCGGTTCCGAACTTTAGAAGGGTAGGCCCGACCGTGTTCAGGGTGAGGATAGGCACAGGAAAACCGGCGCGCCGCACTTCATCGAAAAAGATGAACTGTTCGATCGGGCCGCGCTCCTGGCCGCCGTGCTCCCTGGGCCAGCCCACGCCCAGCCAACCGTCGGCACCGAGCCGCTCCATCGCGCTGAAATACAGAGGCCCGCCGCCGTCGCTAGAGTCGAGCTCTGCCCGCAGATCATCGCTCATCAACTCGTCGACATAGGCGCGAATCTCGTCGCGAAAGGCCTGTTGCTCCGGCGTGTACTCGAGAAACATGAATGCTTTCAGGTGGGTGGCACGGTAGCATACCCGCTTCGGCCCGGATTTGGGGTCCACTTCGAGGTCGCCGGGATTGCGTGCGTAAGCGCCATCGCGTCGACGGTCGACTGTCTCGGGACCTGCGACGTGGAGTCGCTCACGCCGGAGCAGCAGCTCGCCTGCCAAGGCGAGGCGGAGGCCATCTCGGCTGCCTGCGACTAGGCGGCTAGGGCTATAGGCAGTTGGCAAACCCAGGCGACGCGGTGGATAATCGCTCGTCATGGCGGACTCATCGGAGCACGGACTCTCGGCGTCCGAGCAGTGGCTCGAGCTCGAGGCGATCAAGCAACTCAAGGCGCGCTACTTTCGCTTGATGGATACCAAGCAGTGGCTCCCCTTCTCGCAGGTGTTCACCGACGATGTCATCGTCGACGTGTCGCACGACAAACACGCGCCCGGGGACACTATCGTAGGTCGCGCCAGCGTCCTGGACTTCATTCGCAAGGCGGTCGGGAAAGCGACCACCGTGCACCACGGTCACATGCCCGAGATCGAGTTACTGAGTGCGACCGAAGCGCGCGGCATTTGGGCGATGTTCGACTACGTCGAGTTCAAACCTTCGCGCGGCATTCGCGGCTACGGCCACTATCACGAGGAGTACCGCAAAGAGGCCGGCAACTGGCACATCAGCAAGCTGAAGCTCACTCGACTGAGAGTGGACCCACTCGCGTAGCGCCGTTCCGAGCCCATTTGGGGGGCAGCCTCTCCGGCTGGCATAATCCAAGCTGGGGATGGGGATGGTGCGACTCGCAGTGGTGTTCACGTGCGTGCTGGCGTTGGGGGCGTGCAGCGATGGCGGTGGCTCGACTGGGCCAAGGACGGTGCCCGGTCCCGCGTGTCCAAGCGATCTGGCTCAGCTATCGAGCCAGGTCTTCCAACCCAGTTGCGTCGACGCCGGTTGTCACGGCTCCGAAAGCCGTGCCGGGGGACTCGACCTCGAGACGAGCGCGCTCGAGCTCGAGCTGTTTGGCCGTGAGTCGGCGCTCTGCGGAGGAGAAACCCGAATCATCGCTGGCGACGGTGATGGCTCACTGCTCGTCATGAAACTCCGCGGCACGACAGACTGCGGCGCGAGGATGCCCGTCGCCGGAACCCTTGCGGACGAAACCGTGGACTGTATTGCCGCCTGGATCGACCAGCTCGATCTCTCGACCGCCTGCGAGACCTGTGGCGGGCCTGGGTGTATCGATCTTCAAACCAACGCTCAAAATTGTGGCGCCTGCGGCCAAGCCTGTCCCTCGATGGCGAGCTGTGTCGACGGCGGTTGCGCATGCCCCGGAGGTCTTGCGGAGTGCAGCTCGGGATGCACCGACCTCGCAACTGATCCTGACAACTGCGGCGTCTGCGGGAACGGCTGCGGCGCCGAGTTCTGTCTGGCGGGACAATGCTCGGCGACTTGTGGGGCTCTCACAAACTGCTCGGGAGCGTGCATCGATATCACGGCGGATTCTCGCAACTGCGGAGCATGCGGCGCCGACTGCGGCCCAGGCGCGTCCTGTGTCGCCGGAACGTGTCAATGCGGCAGCGAGGCCGTGTCGTTTGCAAGCGACGTCCAGCCGATCTTCAACGACAGCTGCGCCTCGTCGGGCTGTCACGACGGAGGGCCCGGTCCACCGGGAGGAGCAGGGGGCGCACGCACTAGCCTGGATCTGACTCCTGGGAGCTCCTTCGACAGTCTGTTGAATGCCGCGACCGACTGCGGCCCCGTCGTGGCTCCAGGTGATCCGGAAGGCAGTCTCCTGATCGCAAAGCTCACAGGAATCGGGTTCTGCAGGGGTAGCCAGATGCCAAAGAACGCTCCACCGCTGTCCGAGAATCTAATCGACACTATCGCGACCTGGATCTGCCAGGGCGCAGACGACAATTGACTTGGGGGAACCTATGAATCGGATGATCAATACTGCAGCGGTTTTGCTGCTCCTAGCCAGTGGCTGCGCCGAGAGCAGCAGTAATGCTTGCAATCCCGTGGCGCAGACCGGGTGTGAAGAAGGCCTCGTTTGCGAGGAGGTCGTTGGTGGGGAGCCCGGATGCTTCGCGCCGGTCGTTCTTCGCGGCAACGTGTTCGATCGCGCCAACGACGACGGCATTGAAGGCGCCACCGTCGTGGCCTTGGATGCCAACCGATCACCTGCCAGCACGGTGGCCACCACGGGGCCGGCCGGAGACTATGAGATCCGGGTTGCGCGACAGCGCGACGTGGACGGCAATCCCAGTGGCGGGGACGTCACCCTGCGGGCCGACGCAGCGGGCTTTCAAACCTTTCCTGGAGGGATCCGGCAAGCCCTTCCGATCGACGTGTCGGACCCGCTCGATGAGGATGGCGTGCTCGTCGTAGAAAACGCGGCCACCGACATCGGGCTCATCGGGCTTCCGTCTGGTTCCGGGACCAATGTGATCTTCGGAAACGTCGAGGTGCCGAACGACAGCACGGGTGTCCTGGTCGTGGCCGAGACTTCTGGCCCAAACGCTGACGGATTCACCGCGATCGCGGACCGCGAAGGCGTGTACCGGATCTTCAATATTCCCGACGGCGACTTCTCGGTGCTCGGCTACGCCCAGGGCGCGAACTACGGTGCGCAAGATGCATCGGTTAGCGGCGGCGAGGAAACCCGAGTCGACCTCTCGTTGACGAGCGACGCACCTGGGATGGTTACCGGCAGCGTCCAGATCGTCAACCCGGGTGCGGGCGAAGGGACGTCGTACATTCTGGTCGTCGAGTCGACGTTTGACGAGACTCTGGCGCGCGGTGAAACGCCGCCGGGTCTGCGCGCGCCCGAGGGAACAGAGCTCGTGTCGAGCGGCAGCTGGGTCAACGAAGGTGTTCCCGTGGGCAGCTACAAGGTCCTCGGCGCCTTCGAAAACGACCGGCTCGTTCGCGATCCGGACTTCGGCCAAGGCAACACCGAGATCGTTCGCGTCGAAGTGACGGCTGGCCAAAGCGTCGAAGCGCCGAGCTTCAAGATCACCGGTTCGCTCGACGTCATCATGCCAGGCGCGGAAGGTCCCGAAGCGGTCACGGGAACGCCGGTCTTTTCGTGGGTCGATGACAGCGGGGAGGACCGCTACCACATCGACGTGTTCGACACGTTCGGGGAGACCATCTGGAGCGACCTCAATGTTCCGGGCTCGAGCGGCAGCGATCCCGAGGTGACGTACGGAGGCCCCGAGTTGCAGTCGGGGATGTTTTATCAGTTCCGCGTAACTTCGTTCGACGGCAACGATCGACCACTCTCCAAGACCGAAGACCTCAAAGGCGTCTTCTTCGTTCCCTGAGGGGCGAGTTCCCTACGTAAGCGCACACGGTAGTGTCTCGCGGACGCTTGTGTTGCGGCCAATGCCGTGCGAAAGGGGTCGACCATGAAAAGGTCCCTTTGCACGTTGGTACTTCCTTTCGCGCTAGTCGGGTTGCTTGCATGCGGGAGCGCTGAGCAGGGTAGCGGCGGCAGTGGGGGCACGGGCGGCAGTGGTGCAACGGCGGGCGTTGGCGGCAGCGGCGCAGCCGGTGGCAGTGGAGGCGACGGTGGTGCCGGTGGGATGGGTGGCATCGGCGGTAGTCCTTCCACGGAGCGCCGGATGTTCGTCACGAGCACGCCCCAGACCGCTGCACTCGGTGGGATTGCGGGGGCGGACGAGATTTGCGCGACCGAGGCTGCCGATGCGAACCTCCAGGGCGAGTTCAAAGCCTGGCTGTCGACGACTTCGTCCTCCGTTGCCGATCGCCTTTCGCATGACGGTGGACCGTTCGTTCGCGTAGACGAAATGGTCGTCGCCAACGATTGGGCCGACCTGGTCGACGGTGCCCTCCTCGCGCCGATCAACCTAGATGCGAACGGTCAGCCCCACACCGGTGATGTCTGGACCGGAACTCTGGAAAGGGGAGCCTCCTATAGCGTGGACGATTGCGCGGCCTTCACGAGTGGCGATAACGCCGACGGCCACGCGTACTGCGGCAGCAGCACGTCGACGACGGCGACCTGGACTTACAACCAACGAGCGGCCTGCGCTTCCACCCTGCGCCTCTACTGCATCGAACAATAGCGTCGGCGCAGACCGAAGTGCGACCGGCGCTTGCCGCACGGGCCTCTTCGCTGCCCTGTCTAGGGGATTTCGCCGTCGCCGCCCTCGTCGCCGCCGCAGTCGAGCGTCACTGCCTCTTCTTCTATGGGCGGGTCCTCATCGTCGACGTCTTCGCCACTTTGGTCGTGCGGGACTCTCACGACGCACTCGCCCTCGGCCGGGTTGCCCGAGGCATCGACCGCTGTCCAGCCAAGCCTGTAGGTGCGGCCGTTGCCGCCGCCTTGCCGTTCCGCGCGGAGCTGCACGCGATCACACTCGAGGATGATGTCAGGATCCGTATTTCCGTCGCCGTTGTCATTGACCGGCTCATCGCTCGACGCCGAGTCGAAGGTGACCGTGACATTCTGGTCGCATGCATCCCGCACGCAGTCCTCACCATAAATCGTGTGGAACTTGTGGTTCGGGGGCCAGAGCTCGATCGGCTCGTCATTGGCCTCCGGGTCCTGGGTGTCCTCCACCGTCAGCTCCGCGTTACATACCGCAACGCGCTCTTCGTCCTCCCCTTCAAAGATCACGATATCGTAGGTGTCCACTTCGAAGGGCCCCACATCGTCCTCGTCGAGAGAGAGATCGATGCCGTCGCAGCTCGAGGATGCGCCAGGAGGCTGGAAATAGATGACCGCCGGATCTGCGACGCCGTTCTCACACTCCGCGGTCCAAGGCCTCGGGCAAAGCCAGTCCTCGTCCTCGTCCTCGACTCCCACGTCGGTGCACCTGGCCTCGAGCTTCTGCGTCGTCCCGCCGACGGTCTCGTTGCCGGAGCATCCGAAGGCAAGCAGAGAGGCCATGGCGGCCAAGAGAATGAATAGATTTCGATACGACATAGCCGGTTATGTTGCACCGGTAGGCAGCTCCGCCAAGATCTCCAGCTCACAAAATACGAGAAATTACACCCTCCTGGGTGCACGAGATCGGCCAGCGCTCTCAGATGTGCGATCGACCACACACCCTACCTGGACAAGAACGGCGAGACGAAACCGGCCTAGTCCCCCCCAAGCGGTGTTCGGGCACGGGGCAATTCTTCTCGAGGTCCTCAGTCTCCGAAACGCCTTGGGGGCAATGGGGGTGCGCTGCGGCGTGCGGCGGCGCGGATGCCACCTCGCGTGTAGCGACCGATCAGCGAGCGCCATTCCATCACGACCTTGCCGCCGGTTTCGTGGTGGCGCTCTTGAAACGCCGCGATGAAATCGAGGCACGCATGGTCGACGAAATCGAGCTCGTCGAAATGCATGTGAAGCTCGGTACCGGGCGGGATTTCCTCCAGTGCCCCCGCAAGGAGCGGGAGCGCGACGAACGTCGCGGCGCCGTGCAGATGAAGCTCGATGCGATCCTCTGTATCGATGCGCTCGATGTCGAGGTGGGCCAAGGAGTAGACGAGTCTGGCCGTTGAAAGTGCGAGCCCGATGATGATGCCGGTCAGCAGGTCGATCGCGACAATCCCGATGATGGTCGCGACGTAGATCCCGAACACCCCTCGCCCGTATTCCAAGAGCTTTCGCGGACCGGAAACCTGGACCAAGCGAAACCCGACGTAGATCAGGATCGCCGCCAGAGCTGACTCCGGAACCAGACCAAGAAGCCCCGGGAAGAGCGCTGCAAAGAGGAAGACCCAGGTCGCCTGCATGACGGACGACCAGTGGCTTTGCGCGTCCGCCTCGACGTTGGCGGTGCTGCGACTGATAACGCCCGTGATCGGGAGCGCCCCCAGGGCGCCACAGGCGAGATTTCCGATGCCCTGGGCTGCGAGCTCGCGGTCGTAGTCGGTGCGGTCGCCCGGGTGCATGCGGGAGACGGCGGTGGAGCACAGCAGCGTCTCGGCGCTGGCGACGAACGCAAGGGCTACGCCGGCGATCAGGATGTCGGTGTCCATCAGCTTCGAGAGAGAATCGACGGTAGGCAGGGTGACGTACGAAAGGAGCGAGCCCTCCACGTCGATGTAGTCGATCGGCAGTCGAAGCACCGCGGCCGCAAGCGTTGCCACTAGGACACCGGTGAGGGCGCCGGGAAAGATATGCAACTTCTGTGGGCGGAAGCGATCCCAGAGCACGATCGTGAGCAACGTCGCCATCCCGATCGACGCGGCGATGTAGTGGGTACGTTCGCCGCCAGTCGTGACCGCCTTCAGCATACCAGAGGGGATCTGGAAGATGCTGTAGAGGACGCTGCCTTCGATGTCGTCGTCGATCATCACGTGGAACTGCCTGGCGATGATGATGATCCC
>Ga0316191_10000864_pt1 | contig 20411 bp, 17 predicted proteins | sample Eddworburr2cm_MG_FD_204928 | JGI IMG/M metagenome (GOLD analysis project Ga0316191, IMG submission 204928) | Coastal sediment microbial communities from Maine, United States - Eddy worm burrow 2 cm | ecosystem: Environmental > Aquatic > Marine > Coastal > Sediment | place: USA: Maine... | reverse complement strand
TGGATTCTTAAACCGTGCTGCTATCCGATCTCTCGGTAAAACGGCCGATACTGGCGATAGTCTGTAGTGCGCTGCTCATCGCTTTCGGCCTGCTGTCCTTCGATCGTTTGCCGCTGCGGGAATACCCCGATATCGACCCTCCCGTGTTGAACGTGATTACCACTTACCCGGGAGCCTCTGCGGCGGTGGTGGAAAACAAAATCACTGAACAGATCGAGGACCGGCTGGCGGGGCTTGAGGGTATCAAGACCATGACCTCCCAGAGCCAGGATGGACGCTCCAGCATAGTGCTTGAATTCGAGCTGGATCGGGATATCGATAATGCGGCCAACGATGTGCGGGACCGAATCGCTCGCGTGCTCAACCAGCTGCCGGACGAGGCGGATCCTCCGGAGGTGCGCAAAAGTGAGAGCGATGAGCAGGTCATTTACTGGGTGCACCTGGCAGCGCAGGATATGGATGCGCTGGAGTTGACAGACTACGTGCGGCGCTACCTGGAAGATCGCTTTTCAGTGCTAAGTGGTGTGGCGCGCATCCGCATTACCGGCTCCCAGGTCTATGCCATGCGCATCTGGCTGGATCGCAATGCCCTGGTGGCGCGCCAGTTGACGGTGGCGGATGTGGAGGCGGTCATCCGCGCTCAGAATATTGAGCTACCTGCGGGCACGCTGAAGTCACTGCAACGTGACTTTATTGTGCGTATAGAGCGCAGTTATGTTTCCGCGGATGATTTCCGCAATATGGTTATCAAACGCGGTGATGACGGTTACCTGATTCGCCTGGGCGATGTGGCCAGGGTGGAGTTGGCCAGCGCCGAGCACCGCAGTCTTTTCCGTGGCAACGGCGAGTCAATGGTCGGTATCGGAGTTGTCAAGCAGAGCACGGCCAATGCACTGGCCGTCAGTCGCCTGGTGCGCCAGGAAATAGACCGTAGCAACCGGCAACTGCCTGATGGTATGCAACTGGTTCCCAGTTTCGACAACTCGCAGTTTGTGGAAGAGGCGATCGACGAGGTCTATCGCACTCTGCTGATCGCCGCTGTCCTGGTGGTGTTGGTGATGTTTCTATTCCTGGGTGATCCGCGCAGTTTGCTGGTGCCGGCGCTGACCGTGCCGATATCCCTGATCAGCGCCTTTACCGGACTGATGGTCATGGGTTACAGCATTAATCTACTGACGCTGTTGGCCCTGGTGCTGGCTATTGGCCTGGTGGTGGACGACAGTATTGTGGTGCTGGAAAACATTCATCGGCGCCTGCTGGCAGGTGAAACCCCGCTGGTGGCAGCCTACCTTGGCGCGCGGCAGGTGGGTTTTGCGGTGATTGCGACCACCCTGGTACTGGTTGCTGTTTTCGTTCCTATAACGTTTCTCGAGGGTAATATCGGTCGCCTGTTTTCCGAGTTTGCGGTCAGCATGGCCATTGCTGTGGTATTTTCCAGTTTCGTGGCGCTGAGCCTGGCGCCGGTGTTGTGCAGCAAAATGCTAAGCGCCGAGCATGTCTCCAATCGCCTCTCGAGCAGGGTTGAAGCTTTTACCGGCAAGCTGGAAAATGGCTATCGCAAGTTATTGGAGCGATTGATTCCCAGGCCCTGGCTGACCGTGCTGGTGTTGTTGGCCAGCCTTGCCGCCAGCGCGCTGCTGTTCCTGGAGGTACCCAGGGAATACGCCCCCCAGGAAGACCGGGGACTGCTGTTCATGCGCATTACCACGCCTGAGGGCTCGTCTTTCGAGTACACCGCGAAACAGGTGGAAGAGGTCGAGCGCAGGCTTATGCCACTGGTCGATCGCGGCGATCTCAGGCGCCTGTTGATCCGCGCGCCTTCATCTTCCGGGGGCGAGGCCTTTAACCAGGCTTTTGCCATCATGGTGCTTTCCGACTGGGACGGTGGTCGTCGTTCCACCGCCGAGGTGCGCGCCGATGCCTTGCAGCGGGTGGCTGACTTCCCGGGTGGGAGTGTATTTATCGGTGGCCCCAGGGCCCTGGGTGGCTCCAGTCAGGACCCGGTGCAGTTCGTAGTGGGTGGCAACAGTTATGCGGAGCTGATCGAGTGGCAGGACCTGCTGCGCGAAAAAATAGCCGCCAACCCCAACCTGCTGGGCGTGGATACCGACCTCAGACCTACCAAGCCACAGTTGCGCGTCTCTATCGACCGCAACCGGGCGGGAGATCTCGGGGTAAGCCTGATCGATATCAGCCGTACCCTGGAGACCCTGCTTGGCTCGCGCCGGGTGACGACCTTTATCCTGGATGGTCGCGAATACGATGTCATCGTGGAGGGCGAGCGTGACGCCCAGCGCACCCTGGGCGATATCAATGACATCTTCGTGCGCTCTTCCAGCAGTGGTGGTCTGGTGCCACTGGCGAACCTGGTAAGTATGAAAGAGCAGGCCGATGCCGGAAGCCTTAACCGGTATAACCGGGTGCGTGCCCTGACGGTTTCCGCCGACCTGGCGGACGGCTACTCCCTGGGGCAGGCCTTGTCCTACCTGGAGCAACTGGTACGAGAGGAATTGCCGCCCCATGCCAGCATCGACTTCAAGGGCGAATCCCTGGAGTACCAGGATGCCGGGCGCTCGGTAATCTATACCTTCGCCCTGGCATTGCTGGTGGTTTACCTGGTGATGGCGGCCCAGTTCGAATCGTTTATCCACCCGCTGGTTATACTGTTTACCGTGCCTCTGGCCCTGGTGGGGGGCCTGGGAGGCCTGCTGTTGTTTGACCAGACCCTCAATATCTACAGCCAGGTGGGGATGATCATGTTGGTGGGGCTTGCCACCAAGAACGGTATTCTTATTGTCGAATTCATCAACCAGCGCCGGGACGAGGGGCTGGAATTCTACGAGGCGGTATTGCAAGGTGCGACCTATCGTCTGCGTCCCATATTGATGACCGCCATTACCACGGTCATCGGTGCATTGCCGCTGGTGCTGTCAAATGGTCCCGGCTATGAAGCGCGCACGGTCATCGGAGTGGTGGTGATGTGCGGGGTTGCCGTGGCAACATTGATCACCCTGTTTCTCATCCCCATGGCTTATGCCCTGTTTGCGCGCCGCACAGAATCGCCCCTGGCGGTCACTCGCAAGCTGGAATCCGAGCTTTCCTGACATCGCATATTTGTCCGCGTGCAACAAGCTGCTACAGTAGCGGGACGAAATCGCCGCTGGTCGGCGGCTGTGGAATACTATTTGATCGCGCCCGCAGTAGCGGTGTGCATAAAGGGGAGATAGCGTGAGAATTACCCAGTGGCTGAAAATTTTGTCCAGTGAGGGTGGGTCAGACCTGTACCTCAGTACCGGTGCGCCACCCTGCGCCAAGTTCCAGGGTCAGTTGAAGCCAATCGACAGCCAGATAATGCAGCCGGGTGAGATCAAGGATATCGCCTACGAGGTGATGGATGCCACGCAAACGGCGGAGTTCGAGAAGGAGCTGGAGATGAACCTGGCGACATCGATCTCCGGTTACGGGCGCTTTCGCGTGAATATTTTCATGCAGCGCAACGAGGTCGGGATAGTGGCGCGTAATATCGTTGCCGATATCCCCCAGTGGCAGGACCTGCGCCTGCCGGCAATTCTTCCCGAAGTAGTGATGCGCAAACGCGGCCTGGTGTTGTTTGTCGGGGCGACCGGCTCAGGTAAATCCACCTCCCTGGCGGCATTGATTGACTACCGCAACAGCAATAGTAGCGGCCATATTGTCACCATTGAAGACCCGGTGGAGTACGTGCACAGCCACAAGAAATCCATCGTCAACCAGCGCGAGGTCGGCGTGGATACGCGCAGCTGGCATAACGCGCTGAAAAACACCCTGCGCCAGGCGCCTGATGTGATTCTCATCGGGGAGATTCGCGATCGCGAAACCATGGAGCACGCCATCGCTTTCGCCGAAACCGGCCACCTTTGTATCTCCACGCTGCACGCTAATAACGCCAACCAGGCGCTGGATCGCATTATCAATTTCTTTCCCGAGGAGCGCCGCAACCAGTTATTGATGGATCTTTCCCTGAATATCCAGGGCATTATTTCCCAGCGCCTGATTCCCACGGTGGATGGCAAGCGCTGCGCCGCTATCGAGGTATTGCTGGGGACCCCCATGATTGCCGACCTGGTGCTGCGCGGTGATATCGACGGTATCAAGGAGGTTATGCAGAAATCTGAAAACATCGGCATGAAGACCTTCGATACGGCACTGCTTGAGCTTTACCAGGAAGGCCTGATCACTGAAGAAGAGGCCCTGCGCAATGCCGACTCTCCCAACAACGTGCGACTCAAAATCAAGTTCGCCAAGGAAGAGGGTGATGGTGACGGTGGCCCCATGGGGCTCAGCCTGGAGACGATTGAAGAGGAAGACCCAGGGCAGGTTTTTTAGCGCGGTTTACCTGTCCATTACACTGAGCAGGCGTAGCCAGCTCGCAATATCGGAGTTGTTGGCATTCATCAGTTGGAATCCGGCTGACCAGCGATGCTGTCCGGTATGCAGTTCACGGCACCACTTGACCTCGCCCGCAAGATAAAGTGTATCGTCCGCGCCCGGCCATTCCACGCCTATCTGCAGAATGGCGCCCACGGTCAGTTCACGGTCCAGGCTGACGCGCAGCCCCCCCCTGGAGGCGTCGAGTGTTCTGCAGGTAGCAATTTCGCCGTGGTCATCCTCCGCCAGCCCGGGCGCCACTAACTCGATGAAAACCCTGCTGGCAACGGGTAGGCGCAGGTGCCTGCGTTGCTCATCTGCCATTATTTATTCCTCCTGCTCTTGTCCCGCCGGGGGGTCCTGTGCCCGACTGACCTGGCTGCGGAAGCTGGAGCGGGTTTCCAGAATGTCCACCTGCCCCGCATCCATCAGTGCCAGCAGCTCTCGCCGGCTCATTTCGCGCATCTTCAAACCCTCCCGATTGACGAAAAGGTACATGTCGAGATCCTTGTCGTGCACGGCCAACTTGGCGAGTAATGGCGTTGCCCCGTCGTGAAACCCCAGCCAGGCACCCATGGGCAGGCCCGATATCAACTGCACTGGATTCGGGCTCTCTTTGACGACAGGGGGTTCCGGGGCGGGGGCTGCCGTGGCAGGTGGCTGTGCTGGAGGAGAGGGCGGCGCCTCTGCCACAGGAGGCTGCTCCGGCACAACGATTCCAGTCAGCGCTTGCAGTGCTTCCACCGTGTCTACCCCGGCGGCGCGCGCCAGGCAGGTGCTGAAACCGGCGCGCTGGTGTAATCGGGTCACTTTCTTCGCGGTGAGCAACTCGGCAAATTCCACGTAGTGCAACAGCAGGGCCTTGAGTCCGGCGTGATTGGTAAACAGGAGCTTCTGTTGCTGCTCCATGTTAAGGCTGAGCTTTAAGCGTACGGCTGCTCCGTCGGTATTGTCGATGAGAAACCACTGCCCGGCTTTTATAGCGCGCAATGTGTCGGCGCGTTCGCTGTCCCCGTGAGGGAGTGTTTCTCCTGGCTGCTCTATGGCGGCAATAGTTTCCAGTTCCAGGGGCTGTTGCCGCAGCACGCGCAGGTGTGCGAACTCGATCATGCCGACTGCATCGCTTACCGCATCACTGTCGTGATGCAAGCTGAGTAACAGCCGCTTGATATCCTTGGGCAGGCGGGTCACTACTTCGAAAATATATTGCCGCCTGTCCTCTGGCGCATCCTCCGGTGTCTGCACCGAGTCGAGCAGCGTATGGGTGGTTTCACTCATCTTGCGCCACTGCTCAGAATCCAGGCCAAATTTCAGCAGTACCAGCTGGGCACTGGCGAACCAGGGACCTTTGAGGAATTCGCCGATACTCGCCGGGGCGGGAAATTCCTGCAGGCAGGCGTTGATCATCTGCGCCGCGCGCTGCCGCGCGTCTGCCGCCCTGGCCTGCCCGCTCTCGGTTTCCGCGACCCGTTGTGCCATGCGCCGGGCGCGACTGCGGTCCCGCTCGCTGGCCTCGGCAAAAGTGGCGCAGATGGCATTCAGGTCGGTGTCCCGGTTGGCGAACCAACCCAGTGAGTCGGTGACGGCCTGCTGTATGTGCTGTTCCAGTGCGTGTCCGGCGCGGCCCAACTGCGGTTGCCAGCCTATCGCACTGCTGACGATGCGGTCCAGCAACTGATGCAATGGGTGCTCCCCGGGCTGGAAAAAACGTGGGTCAGTCAGGGCCTGCGCAGCGATCAGTGGCTTCAGTGGCAGCAACAGGTCGGCCAGTGGCTGTTCCAGCCGGTAGCGTTTTTCCCAGTCCTGCAATGCTACACCCAGCCAGGCCAGGGTGGCACCTTGCTCCCGGGTGGGCTGGGTGGGGTCGCCCATTGCTTCCAGCTGTTCCGCGACGGCTTCCAGCGGTGTCAGCTGATGGTGTTCGCTGCGTTGCAGGTAGTCCAGTAACTCCTCCAGGGGCATGGACTGGTCGGCGGTATTGCCCTGGACCTGGCCATAGCGGTTTATCACCAACTCACGCAGTGAACAGGGCAGTGGAAAATATTCGGGGCTAAGCTTCAGTGCAACAACTTCCAGATAATCATGGCGATGAGATACGTCCACAGTCCCACCAGCAATACCAGCCGCCACCTGGGGTGAGGTTCCTGTTCCTTGACAGTCTGACCGCGGGTGAGGTTAAAGGAACCACAGGCCGGGCATTCGCCCCCCTGACCACTGGTTTTGCCGCGGTAGCTGCAGTCTTTGCAGTAAATTGTCATTGAATTTATCGCGTACTCTTCAGGAGTTGGTCAATAATCCGTTCCAACTGCTTAAGGTTATTGCATTCGGCTGAAAAATGACAGGCGCTTTGGTAGCGCAGCATTTCCGAGTCGCCCGTACCCCAGGCTCGCCGTGACTCGGGATTCAGCCATATGACCTGCCGGCTGCGCTGGTAAATACTTTGCATGATATCCATCCTGGGGTCGCCATTGTTATTGCGTGCATCCCCCAGGATGATCACCGTGGTGTTGCTGTTGATGTCATCCAGGGCCAGCCTGGCAAAATCCAGCAGGCTGCTGCCATAATCCGTGGCGCCCCCGTATTTCCAGTTAACCAGCTCGATGGCTTTTTCCACGGGGTGCTGCTGGAAATAATCACTGACCTCCCCCAGGTGGCTGGAGAAAGCGAAACTGCGTACCTTGGGCAGTACGTCCTGCAAACTGTAAAGGAATAACAGCAGGAACTTTGCGTAGGCGGCGACGGAGCCGCTGACATCACACACCGCCAGGATTTGTGGCTTTTCTTTGCGCGTCCGCCGCCAATAGGTATTGAACATCACACCCTCGTTGGGGATGCCCTTGCGAATGGTTTTGCCCATGTCCAGTTGCCCGCGTTTAAGCTGGCGGCGTTTGCGCGAATGGCGGCTGGCCAGTTTCCTGGCCATTTTGCGTATCAGTTCCTGCACCTTGTGCAGGTACATATGCTCAATATTGTTCAGGCGCGTTGTGCTGAGCACGTCATCCATGAACTGCCGTGTCTTGCCCTTTGCCTGCAGCAGATACTCCCGCTCCACGTAGTCGCGCACCTGTTCACGCAGGATGTCCCGGTAGCGCTGCAGGCTTACCAGGGCCGGACTGTCGGCCCGCTCCAGTTCAATAACCGCGTTGCGTATGTGTGCTTCACCCAGCTCGTCGAGAATCTTGCGGGTGTACTGGCCCTTTTGTGTAAACATCTGTATCTGTTGCAGGCCGACACGTTCACCGGCGCGGTTCATCGCCAGGGTCAGTTGATTGCGGTCGTTGCGCAGCAGGTTCTGCATCAGCGTTGATTCCAGCAGTGCCTGCAGCTGAGGGTTGTCAGCCGCCGCGCTTTCCAGGGGCGAGGGCAGCTGTTCCTCGCTGGCGCCGCCGGGCTGATCATCGCCAGCGGCAGTTTCGTCTGCGTCCGCCTGCGCCTGTGCATCGTCCGCCGGCACTTCCCCGGAGGCAAAGTTGGCAAGGCCCTGGTGAAAAAACCGCTGGAAACATTCCAGGAAAATGACTTCTTCTTCCGGTGTCTTGGCCAGGGTCATGGCAAGACCGTCACGCAGCAGGCTGCGATCGGCATAGCCCAGGGTGGCGGCGACGTCTACCGCATCCAGGGTTTCGGCGGGAGATATCCGCACGTCATTGCTGCGCAGCACCTGGATGAAGTTGAGGAGGTTGGATTGCATGCGCCCGCCCTGCCGGTTCAGTTGCCGGGAGGGTGCAGCAGGCTGCGCAGTTCGGGACCGGTGGCCTCGATGTCGTCTTCGAATTTGAGCAGCACATTCAAGGTGTCACTGACCAGCTGTTCATCCAGCTGATCAGCGTGCAGCAGCAGCAGGCTGCGCGCCCAGTCAATGGTCTCGGAAATGGCGGGGGCTTTTTTCAGGTCCAGCTGGCGCAGTGAGTGCACGAATTCCACCAGCTGATGGCGCAGTTGCTCGTTTATATCCGGCACACGGCTGCAGATAATGCGCTCCTCCAGTTCCACTGTGGGAAAGGGGATATACAGGTGCAGGCAGCGCCGCTTGAGCGCATCCGATATATCGCGGGTATTGTTGCTGGTCAGAAACACCATGGGGGAGGTGCGGGCTTTCACGGTGCCGATTTCGGGGATGGATATCTGATAGTCCGATAGTATTTCCAGCAGCAGCGACTCGAATTCATAATCGGACTTGTCCACCTCGTCGATCAGTAAAATAGCCCCTTTATCCTGCTGCATGGCTTTTAGCAGGGGGCGCGGCTCAAGGAATTCCTCGGAATAGAAAATATCCCCGAACTGATGCAGGCGCTCTACCGATTCTGCCAGGCCCTTGGCGCCCTGCAGCAGGTCTCCCAGTTTTTCTTTCAGCACCTGGGTGTACAGCAGCTGCTTCCCGTATTTCCATTCGTACAGTGCCTTGGCTTCATCCAGTCCCTCATAGCACTGCAGGCGGATCAGGGGAACATCAAGCAGGGTGGCTGTGGTTTTGGCCAGCTCGGTCTTGCCTACACCGGGCGGGCCCTCCACCAGCACGGGCTTGCGTAGCTGGAAAGCCAGGAATACTGCGGTGGCAATCTTGCGGCTGCAAATATAACCGTGAGCTTCAAAGCCTGCCTCAATCTCTTCGACTGATGCCAGTTGGGGTAGGTCTTGTGTGTGCACCGCTATACCTCGGGTTGTGGCCGGCTATTGTAGCGGAAGTGCTAACCGCCGGTCATATTCATGAAGCGCACGATCTGCGGCTCGCCACCGTTGTCGAAATGGTGGCGTTCCGGCTTCATGTCCATCGCCGCGACGATGGTTTGCTTCAACCGGGCTAACGAGTAATCGGGGCTGCGCAACACCGCGCGCAGGTCCACGGAGTGCTCATTGCCCAGGCACAGCAAGAGCCGACCTTCAGCGGTAACCCGTACCCGGTTGCACAGGTGGCAGAAGTTTTCGCTGTGGGGGGAAATAAAACCGATGCGCGAGGGGCTGTCCTGCATGCCAAAATAGCGCGCGGGCCCGGCGTGGCCGCTGGGGTCGCCCAACGGTTCCAGTGGATAGCGTGCGCCGATCTGGCTGCGCAGTTCCTCGCTGCTGCAGAAACTGATTTCCCGGTCGTGCTCGACGATGTTCCCCAGCGGCATCTCCTCGATGAAAGCCAGGTCGATAGCGCGGCCGCGTGCGAACTCCACCAGGTCCAGCACCTCGTCGTCGTTGCGACCCCTTAAAATGACGGCATTGATCTTGATACCCTCGAATCCCGCGGCTATGGCCGCGTCGATACCGGAGATGACCTGATCGAGATTGCCATGCCGGGTCAGGTGGCGAAACTTACGCGGCTGCAGGCTGTCCAGGCTGATATTGATCCGCTTGACTCCGTGCTCACGCAATTGCCCGGCCATGCGCTGCAGCTGCGAACCATTGCTGGTCATCACCAGCTCATCCAGCTCGGGCAGTCGTCCCAGGTCCTGCACCAGGCTCATGATGTTATTGCGTATCAACGGTTCGCCGCCGGTCAGGCGGATTTTGCGCACACCCAACTCGCTGAAGGCCGTGCCGACCTGTGCCAGCTCCTCCAGCGTCAGTACCTGGGGTTTGGGCACGAAGGTCATTTCTTCTGCCATACAGTAGACGCAGCGAAAATCGCAGCGGTCGGTAACAGACAGGCGCAGGTAATCAACCTGTCGTTGAAACCGGTCGATCAGTGTCGAGGGGAAAGTCTCATTCATGTCGCGCAGTGTAGACCCTTGGGTCAGCGCAGACCAGCATGCCCTTTACACTCTGTGTCGGGTGCGACAGGATGGGCCTGAAAGAAATTGGCACGATGTGCCAACTGTTTCAGGTCGCGCCTTTAGAGGGGATTGCCGGGGATGAAAAAGGGAGCTCTGTGGCTGGGTCCGCTGGTGGCGGTTATCGCCGCTGTCGTGTTGGCGCAGGCGGGTTATGATCGGGACGTGGCCATTGTGGGCTTTGTCGCGGTGCTGTGTGTATTGTGGTGGGTGTTTGAGCCGGTGCCTATACCGGTGACCTCCCTGTTACCTTTGGCGCTGCTGCCCTTGCTCGGCGTGTTGACTCCGACCCAGGTGGCTCAGGCCTATGGCTCACCACTGATTCTATTGCTGTTGGGAGGCTTCCTGCTGTCCAAGGCCATGGAGCATTCCGGTGCCCACCGGCGCATAGCCCTGGGCATGGTGAACCTGTTCGGCGCCAGCAGCGGCCGGCGCCTGGTCCTGGGCTTCATGGTCGCAGCGGCGCTGCTTAGCATGTGGATATCCAACACGGCTACCACGCTGATGCTGTTGCCGGTGGCGTTGGCGGTGCTTGAGGCCACCGATGACAAGGAGCGGCTGGCGGTGCCGTTGATGCTGGGGATCGCCTACGCCGCCAGTGTCGGTGGCATCGGTACACCCATCGGGACGCCCCCCAACCTGATCTTCATGCAGGTCTATGCAGAGACCACGGGCGAAAATATCAGCTTCACCCGGTGGATGAGCTGGGCCTTGCCGGTGGTGATAGTAATGGTGCCGGCCATGGCGCTGATCCTGACCCGCAATCTCAAGGGTACCCTGGCGGTGCACCTGCCGGAGGTCGGTTCCTGGCGCACCGAGGAGCGACGGGTGATGGCGGTATTCGCCATTACGGCGCTGGCGTGGATAACCCGCAGCGAGCCCTTTGGCGGCTGGAAAGTCTGGCTGGACCTGCCCCAGGCCAATGATGCCTCGGTGGCGCTGCTGGCCGTGGTGGCCATGTTTGTCATTCCCAATGGCAAGGGACAGGCCCTGCTGAACTGGGAGCGCGCTGTGGGCATTCCCTGGGGGGTGCTGCTGTTGTTTTCCGGTGGTATCTGCCTGGCCAAGGGTTTTGTCAGCTCCGGCATGAGTGAGTTGATGGGCCAGTGGCTGGCACAGATGACCCAGATGCATGTGTTTGCACTGATACTGGTGGTGGCCCTGGTGGTGACCTTCATGACCGAAACCACTTCCAATACCGCCAGCACTACCCTGTTGATGCCGGTGTTGGCCGCGGCGGCCATCGCGGCGGGCATGCGTCCGGAGTTGATCATGGTGCCCGCGGCCATGAGCGCCAGTTGTGCCTTTATGCTGCCGGTAGCAACGGCGCCCAATTCGGTGGTCTTTGGCAGCGGCCTGGTGAGTACCGCGCGCATGGCGCGGGAGGGTTTTCTCCTCAACCTGCTGGGAGCTGCGGTCATCAGTACGGTGTGCTATATCATGCTGGCCTGAAGTGACCGTGTAGGCGGCGCGGCTTTTCGGTATCATGCCCGCTTTTACCCAAGGTGCCGTCATGTCCCTGAAGCGAAAACTGCTCACCCTGCTGTTGCTTGCCATATCCCTGGGGTTGCTCTATCCGGGAGTTACGCAGCCCGTGCTGACCCTCAGTGGTACGGTGGAAAAAGCCAGGATTGCCGAATTGGGCATAGAGATGATCGCCGGCGAGGATGCGGATCCACAGACCCGCCAGATGCTCGGTGCGATCTCCGGTTTTCTGGGCTTTGATCGTATCGAGGGCCAGTTGGAGGCCTATCGCAATACCCGTTCGATATGGGGCACGGCGGAGGAGCTGGCGCGCGGCGGTAATTTGCTGGTGGCGCTGCTTATTGTGTTTTTCAGCCTGGTGATTCCCCTGTGCAAGCTGCTGCTGCAGGCTATCAGCCTGTTTATTTCCAGTGCCGAGCTGCGTGGTCCGCTGCTGTGGCTCAATGCGGCACTGAGCAAGTGGTCCATGTCGGATGTGTTTGTGATGGGTTTGCTGGTCGCCTATATGGCGGGCAGTGCCTCGGGCCAGGTGGGCGACATGCTGACCATGTATGCCACCCTGGAGCCCGGTTTCTACTATTTTCTCGCCTACTGCCTGTTTGCCATCGCCGCGGGCACACTGCTGCGCGAACCGCAGCAAGAGGTCGTCAGCACGGGAAATTGAGGGCGCCTTCGATGCGGCGCCCCCGGGGCTTTGCTACAGCAGCGCCATAATCGTTTCCGCGGAACTGACGTCCACGCCCGGACCCGCTTCCACGTTCAGGTGAGTGACAGTACCGTCCTCGACAATCATAGCGAAGCGCTGACTGCGCCGACCCAGGCCAAAACCACTGCCATCCAGTTCCAGGCCCAGGGCAGCGGTAAACTCGCCATTGCCGTCAGCCAGCATCAGCAGTTCCTCGGCATTCTGGGCTTTGCCCCAGGCATCCATGACAAAGGCGTCATTGACTGCCATACAGACTATGGTATCGACACCGCTGGCCTTGATCTTGTCGGCATTGACCACGTAGCCGGGCAGGTGGGTCATGCTGCAGCCGGGGGTAAAGGCCCCAGGAACCGCAAACAATACCACTTTCTTGCCGCTGAAAATCTCCTCGGTGGTGATATCGGTAGGGCCCTGCTCGCCCATGGTTTTCAGGGTGCATGCCGGGATTTTATCCCCTGTTTGAATCGTCATGTTACGCTCCTCAGTAATGGGTGCTGGTGAAAATGAAAAAGAATAATAGCAGATGACAGCAGAATCACACTGCCCGCTTTGCGGGGTGCGCGATAACAGGGTTTTTTGCGCGGACAGGCGCCGCGTTTACCTGCGTTGCCACCACTGTGCCCTGGTTTTTGTGCCGCCCGATTATTTTCTGTCCCGGGCGGCGGAGCGCGCGGAGTACGACCTGCACGAAAACTCCCTGGATGACCCCGGTTACCGGGGTTTTCTGTCGCGCCTGGCGCGGCCTTTGTTGCAGCGCCTGCCCGGTGCTGCCAGGGGCCTGGATTTTGGCTGTGGCCCTGCGCCGGCGCTGGCGCAGATGCTGCGCGAGGCAGGTTGTGAGGTGGCGTTATACGACAGCTTTTACCTGCCCGACGAGCAGGTGCTGCAGCCCGCTTATGATTTTGTCTGTGCCACGGAAGTTGTCGAGCACCTGCACTATCCCGGTGACCGGCTGGAGTTACTCTGGTCACTGCTGGGCGCGGGCGGCTGGCTGGGTATCATGACCAAGCTGGTACGCGACGTGGACGCCTTTTCGCGCTGGCATTACAAGAATGACCCTACCCATGTGTGCTTCTTCAGTGTTGAGACCTGGCAGTGGTGGGCCCGGCAAATGGATGCGCAGCTGGAGATCCTGGGTGCCGACGTTATCCTGCTGCAAAAAACATGAGGGGTGCTCAGTCGGCCTGCTCCAGCATGTTGGCGTAAATGCTCTCGCAGTCGCGGTAGAAATCCAGCTGCTCGTCCCCCAGGTAGGGTGCCACCATGGCCAGCAGCTGCAGCACGCCCTGATGAATGGTGACGTAGGGCGGCCTGGACTCGTGCAGCAATTCGCTGTAGTTGAACCAGAAGGTCAGGGTCAGGGTCATGTTGTCCACTAATCCCAGCAATTGCTGTTCCCGGGCGTCGAGCACAGACTGTTGCAACAGGGTCTGGCAAATGGCGAATAGTGCGGCCCGCTTGAGCTGAATAAGTCGCCTGAAACCTCGCCGGATATCGGGATAGCGCTGCAGGATGTCATCCAGGTTGTGGTAGAGGAAGCGGTACTGGTACATCTCTTCCATCACCACGTAAAGGTAGTACCAGTTATCCTCCACGTTGGAGTGGTCTGCGCTCAGCGGCCTTTCAATAGGGGCGGTCAGGGTGTGGCTGAGGGCCTGCTCATACTGCTGAAACAGCTCGGCAATGATCTCGTCCTTGCCCTTGAAGTGGTAGTAGAGATTACCGGGGCTGATATCCATCTCATTGGCAATGTCGATGGTGGTAGTCTGGGGTTCACCCTCCTCATTAAACAGCGCCAGGCCGGTATACAGGATGCGATCCCTGGTCTTCATTGGGCAGCGTCAGTCTAGTCTAGCGCTTGCGCGTCGTGGTCTTGCCGCGCGCGGCGGCCTTTTTCCGTGTGGTAGTGGTGGATTTCTTTGTCGCGGCTTTTGCGGCCGCCGGTCTGCGCCCGCGCGCGCCACCGGCGACGCCCTGTTCTGACAGCGCTTTGGTCAGGCGGTCGACTTTGCGGCTCAATTGATCGACTTTCTTATGCAGTGCATTAAGGTCTTCGATGCGTGCGGGGCGCTGGTTGTGGAAGTTCTCCCGCACCCTGTTGATACGCTCCTCCACCGAACTGCGAGCGGCTGCAGTGCTCTCCAGCGCCTCCCGGGCATCGTCTTCCAGTGCGGTGCCGGCTTTGACCAGTTCCTTGAACAGTTTGGGTGGCTCCATACCGGCCTTCTCGAGGCGGCCCTGTGCGTCTTCCACCGCTTTGCCGTAGGCACCCACACCCGCCAGCCAGATATTTTTGGCTATTTCGCCGGCCTTGTCAGTCACTTTGCTTTTTTCATCGCCCATGCTGTCTAGCCTCCACCTGTGATTGCATTATAGTAGTTGTGCCAAGGGGTCGCCCATTAAACCAGATTGGCGGACAAAAAAAAGGGCCACAATGTGGCCCCAAAAAATTCCCTGACATGCAGGGATAAGTGATCCTGGATGGTGCCGCTTAGGCAGCGGACTTCAAACCCACAGTTTCTTTCAGTTCTGCAAAGCGGCTCTTGGCCTTTTTCAGCTGCTCTTCCAGCTTCTTACGGTCAGTCAGGCTTTCCAGTTCCAGCTTCGGCAGTTCGATTTCGTCGACAGCTTTTTTGGCATCCTTTTCAACTTTCTTACCGCGCTTAACCAATTCCTTGTAGGCCTTGTCAGCTTTCTTGCGACGCGCTTCCAGTTGATCCTGGATGTTGTTGAACTGCTCCTGGGCCTGGTCGTAGGCCTTGCCGTAGAAGCCGAGGCTTGCCAGGAATGCGTTGCGGCCAGCTTCCTGGGCGCGTGCAGCGAAATCAGGAGTGGACTTCCTGGCGGTACGCTTGGCGGCGGGCTTGCGCGCGGCAACCTTGCGGGCTGCGGGCTTGCGCTTGACGGCAGGCTTGCGTTTGGGGGCAGCTTTGGAAGCAGTTGCGGTTTTTGTTTCTTCGGCCATGGTATGGACTCCTAAATGATTCTGGTTGTTTGGCGGTCTTCCACCAACTGGGCGCAAGAATAAGAGAAATAATTAGAATAAACATACTAAAGTAAGGCTTATTTTTACCATCCATGAACACACTTGGCGCGTAACAAGGGGTATGCAATGAAATACCTGGCGTGTGGTCATAGTCTTTAGACTTCAGGCCGGTGTTAAGTATGGGTTAAGCAAGCAGTGTTAGGGTATAGCGTGGAAAAAATGCAAGGGACGAGATAATGGCACTCAAATGGGCCCGTAATGGCGTATGGGCATTGCTGGTAATGGCGGTGGGCGCCGGTGCGTCCTATCTGTTGCTGGTGAGCAAGCCTGCGCCGGTGCCAGAGTCCCCGCCCGCTATGGCGCCCCCGGTGGTGGATGTGGTCGTGGCGAGCCCCTCGCGGCGCTCACTGACCGTGGAAACCCAGGGTACAGTGCGCCCCCTGCGAGAGATCAAGCTCATCAGCCAGGTCGGGGGACGGGTGGAATCGGTCTCTCCGGGTTTTGCCGTCGGTGGATTTTTTACCGCCGGGGAAACATTGCTGCAGATCGAGGGTATCGATTACCAGTTTGCCATCTCGCGGGCAGAATCCCAGGTGGCGGCAGCGCGGCAGCGGCTTGCGGAGGAGCGGGGCAGGGCCCTGCAGGCAGAACGCGAGTGGCGCGACCTGGGCAGTGAAGCCGCCAATGCATTGTTTTTGCGCAAGCCACAGATCGCGTCTGCGGAAGCGGCCCTGCGGGCTGCGCAAGCCGACCTCGATGCCGCGTTGCTGGATCTCAAGCGCACCGCGATAGCGGTGCCTTTCAATGGGCGTGTTAGCGCCAAAGAAGTCGATATAGGCCAGTATATTGCCGCGGGTTCGGTAGTGGCCTCGGTCTACGACACCGATGTGGCGCAAGTGCGCCTGCCACTTACCGGCCGGCAGGTGGCTCTGCTGGACCTGCCACTGGACTATGAAAATACACCCACCGGCGCTGCCGGTGGCGCACAAGTGGTGCTGCGCGCCCGGTTTGCCAACAAAATGTGGCAATGGCAGGGGCGCATTGTGCGCACTGATGCCAGTATCGACGAAGACAGCCGGGTCGTTTATGCGGTGGCGGAGATCGACAAGCCCTTTGCCCGCCTGGCGGGCAGTGAGCGTCCGCCGCTGTCACCGGGCATGTTCGTCAGCGCCACTATCAGTGGCCGGGAATTGGCCGATGTATCCCTGCTGCCCCGATCCGCCCTGCTGCGCGACGGTTTGGTGATGGTTGTGGATGGCCAGCAGCGTGTGCGCGAGCGCGAGGTGCAGGTGCTGCAAAGCGACCCCGGGCAGTTGTGGGTGCAGGGGCTTGCCGCCGGTGAGCGGGTGATCGCACGTGAACCCGCTCTGGCAGTGGCCGGTAGCCAGGTGACGGCCAGAACAGTGACCGCGCTGGCAGTGGGAAGCCCCTGACCATGTCCGGACCTATTCGCTGGTTCGTCGACAACCCGATCGCGGCAAACTTGTTGATGATCTTCCTGCTGATTGGTGGGGTAGTCGCTCTGCCGGCTCTGGACAAGCAATTCTTTCCTGATTTCGAGTTGAATATGGTCAGTGTGACCATGCCTTATCGCGGGGCTGGCCCCAGCGAGGTTGAAGAGCAGATCTGCGTGCGTATTGAAGAGGCGGTGCATGATCTGAGCGGAGTGAAAGAGATTCGCTCCACCGCTCGCCAGGGCCTGGGCACCGTTATCATCGAAGCTGAGACCGGTTACGACATGCAGCGTCTTACCGCGGAGGTAAAGACCCGGGTTGACGCGGTGACCAGTTTCCCGGTGGATGCAGAGCGGCCCATCGTGACCGAGTTGGCACACCGTCACCATATGGCGGTGGTCACCGTGGCCGGCGAGCTCGGGGAGCGCTCCCTGAAAGAGCTGGCGGAGCGGCTGCGCGATGATCTGTCAGCACAGCCACACGTCTCGGTGGTGGAGTTGCGCAGCCCCCGGCCCTATGAGGTGTCCATAGAGGTGTCCGAATACACCCTGCGGCGATACGGGCTGAAGTTTGCCGACGTGGTGAACGCGATTCGCGGTTCCTCTCTCAACCTGCCCGCGGGTGCGATCAAGGCGGCAGACGGTGATATCCAGTTGCAGACCCGTGGCCAGGCCTACGAGCGGCAGGACTTTGAGCGGATACCCCTGCTGAGCACCCGGGACGGCACCCGGATTCGTCTGGGGGATGTGGCCACGATCCAGGACGGTTTCGAGGACGTGGATGTGCGTACGCGCTTTAATGACAAGCCGTCGCACAATATGCACGTTTATGTTACCTCCGATCCCAATGCACTGGCGACCAGTGATGCGGTCATAGCCTGGGCTGAGCGAACGCGCGCCAACCTGCCCCCGGGGGTGGAGTTGGCGGTCTGGCGGGATACCTCCGTGCCGTTCAAGGAGCGTATGAATACCCTGGTACGCAACGGTATAGGCGGACTGGTCCTGGTATTTCTGGTGCTGATGCTGTTCCTGCGGCCGATGCTGGCTGTGTGGGTATGTTCGGGCATAGGTGTTGCCTTCATGGGTACGTTCTTCGTGTTGCAGTACACCGGGGTTAGCCTGAACATGATGTCGCTGTTCGCCTTCCTGTTGATTCTGGGTATTGTGGTGGACGATGCCATCATTGTGGCCGAGTCCATCTATTCGCGGCAGGTGCTGGGAGAGATGGGTGCCCGGGGCGCGGTCACCGGGGCGCAAATGGTGGTAAAGCCAGTGATGTTCGCGGTGATCAGTACCATGATTTTCTTTGCGCCCATGATGTTCCTGCCCGGGGATATGGCCTCGGCGGCAGCGCCAATACCCGTGGTGGTCATCCTGGCACTGCTGTTTTCCCTGATTGAGTGTTTTTGCATCCTGCCGGCCCACCTCGCACACATGCGCCCACCAAAACCGGCGCGCTTTGCCTGGTTGCAGGCCCTGGAAAACTTTCGTCAGCGGTTTGGCACGGCGATGACCCGGTTTGCGCGAGATGTGTTTCGGCCGTTCATGGCCTATTGCCTGAGCCGGAACTTGTTGGTCATTGCCCTGTTCTTGGTAGCCCTGATGCTCAGCCTGGCCCTTTACGGCGGCGGTTGGGTGCGTTCTTCATTTTTCCCCGCCATTCCCTCGGACCATGTAGAGGCGGTTGTCACACTGCCTGAGGGAGGACCCTTTGCCCACACGCGGCAGATACTGCTGCAGGTAGAGGGAGCGGCGCTGCAAGCCAAGGAGGAATTCAATCTCGATCCCCGTTACCAGGGCCTGGGCTCGGTGGTCGGCAATATCGATTCCATGGCGCAGGAAAATGAGGTGCGGGTAATGATGGAAACCCGCTCGGGGGTAGTGGATACCCGCGAGCTGAGTTCACGTTGGCGTGAACTGATTGGTGATCTGGGCGAGGTAGAGAGTTTTGACCTGGATTACACCATTAACGATCGCGGCAAGCCCATCAACCTGGTGCTGGCGTCCTCTTCACTGGCCGAGCTGCGCGCCGTATCCGCAGAATTGCGCCAGCTATTGGCGGCCTATCCCGGCGTCTACAACATCAGGGACAGCCTGCAGTCGCCTCGAGAGGAAATGGTGCTGGGTCTGCGTCCGGCCGCGGAAAACCTGTCTGTCAACCTGGCCGATCTCGCGCGGCAGGTGCGCGAGGCTTTCTACGGTTCCGAGGCGCAGCGCATTCCGCGCACCCGGGAAGACGTGCGGGTGATGGTACGCTATCCGGAGCAGGAGCGGGTTTCCCCGGACAACCTGCGGGATATGCGTGTGCGCACCCCCGCCGGAGATGAGGTGCCCTTTGATACGGTGGCCGAAGTCACCTACCAGCCTGGATACCTGACCATTGATCGACTGGATCGCAAGCGCACCCTGGAAGTTTCGGCGGAGGTCGCAGCCGGCACCTCGGTACCCAGGGCGGTGGTGGAGGATATCGTGGCCAGGCACTACCCGGATTGGCAGCAACGTTTTCCGGGACTCAGCCTGCGCCTGGATGGCGAGTTGCAGGAGGAAACCGAATTTACTGAAGCGCTGTTTGCCTTCATGGGTCTGGCGATGCTGCTGATTTACGCGCTGATGGCCGTGGCGTTTCGCTCCTATGGGCAGCCGCTGCTGGTTTTGACCGCGGTGCCGTTTGGCATTATGGGGGCCATCTTCGGGCATATGATACTGGATTGGGAAATCAGCATGCTGTCGCTGATGGGTGTGATCGCCTGCGCCGGCGTGGTGGTCAACGATAACCTGGTATTGATCGATCGCATCAACCAGTTGCGGGCCGGTGGTCACGCGGTGGTGGAATCGCTGTTGCAGGGAGGCGAGGATCGGTTCCGCCCCATTATTCTTACCTCGCTCACCACCTTCGTCGGCCTGCTGCCAATCATGTCGGAGACCAGTATGCAGGCCCAGTTCCTGATTCCGATGGTGATTTCCCTGGCCTTTGGCGTGCTGTTCGCCACCGGGGTCACCCTGCTGCTGGTGCCGTGCCTGTACCTGCTGGGAGCGCAGGTCTCCGCTCATATACTGCATCGCCGACAATCTCTGCCCGACGCTATCGACGGCGTTTAGCGCGCAGTCTCTGCTGCTGGCGGGGGTGGCCTAAGGGATCTTTAGCGCTATACGGCCAGCTCGATCGCGGTATACCCCCGGCGTTCCGAAACCCAGTCACTTCGGTGGTACACCGCGATCGAGCTGGCCTTTTTCCAGCACCTCCCCAACCATCCACTACCTATACTATCGTTCGGCGCCGAAGCCGTCGGCGGTGTGCCTGAACCTGCCGTCTTGTACACGCGCCCCTGCGGGGTTCCTTCGGTCGGTCGCGAACCGGGAAAGCGCCGTTTCGCTCCACTTCCTCAGCGCGCACTTGCGACGGCAGGTTCAGCCGCACCGCCGACTCCTATCCGGGACGCTACACAATCGCAGTATGCCCGGTACCGAGTTGGGAGAGCGGCTGAATTTCGCGTCGCAAATCAGCGCCTCGTGAGGGCGCGAGACAGGTCTTCTTCTGGCTCGCAACCGACCGAGGGCACCCCGCAGGGGCGCGTCGATCAGACGTGAAATGCAGGCACTCTCACAACGGCCTTG
>Ga0316191_10000862_pt1 | contig 20418 bp, 21 predicted proteins | sample Eddworburr2cm_MG_FD_204928 | JGI IMG/M metagenome (GOLD analysis project Ga0316191, IMG submission 204928) | Coastal sediment microbial communities from Maine, United States - Eddy worm burrow 2 cm | ecosystem: Environmental > Aquatic > Marine > Coastal > Sediment | place: USA: Maine... | reverse complement strand
AATCGTCGCCGCAACCGACGACGGGACAGTGACCGCCGTCTTCGGGTCCGGTCGCGAGGGCTTTGCCGACGGCACGGCGACGACTGCGACCTTCTCCTCGCCACAGGGCCTCGTCGTCGACGAGGACACGCTGTATGTCGCCGACACCAACAACCATGCCATCCGATCGATCGACCTCGCGACCGGCGACGTCACGACACTTGCCGGCAACGGAGTGCAGGGGTGGCCGCCCACCGGCGGCCCCATCGAGAGCGTCGAACTGAACTCCCCGTGGGCGCTCGAACTCGTCGGAGATGACCTCTTCGTCGCGAATGCCGGGACCCACCAGATCTGGACCATCGATATCGTCGCGCGAACCGCTCAACCCTCGGTCGGCAGTGCCGCCGAGGGCACCCTCAACGACGTGCTCCTCGAAGCGTCCCTCGCACAACCGTCGGGTCTGGTGTTCGCAACCGACGGTCTCCTCTACTTCGCGGACTCTGAGTCCAGTTCGGTCCGCAGCGCGGCCGTTCAGGAAGAGGACGGTCTGACGGCCCTTGTTGCCGGGGGTCAGGAGAGCCTTTTCGAGTTCGGCGATGTCGACGGCGTCGGCTCCGCGGCACGCCTCCAACACCCGCTCGGCATCGATGAGCACGCCGGGCTCCTGCTCGTGGCCGACACCTACAACTCGAAGCTCAAGACGGTCGACCCGGCGACCGGAAAGACACAGTCGCTCTACGGTTCCGAACACGGATGGAGAGACGGTACAGACCCCCTCTTCTATGAACCAGGTGGTCTTTCCGTTGACGGCGACATCGCTTGGATCGCCGACACGAACAACCATGTGATCCGAACGGTCGACCTCGCGACGGGCATCACCTCGACGGTTGTCTTCTCCGGGATCGACTCGTTCACCGCCGACGCCGACGACTACTGGGGGCCGGTGATCTCCATTGCGGCCGTGTCGGCCGGCGAGGGACCGGCCGACCTGGTCCTCGGGGTGAACCTCCCCGAGGGATACAAGGTCAACGAGGACGCCTCCTCGTCGATGGTCCTGACCGATTCCGGCGCCATTGCGACGTTCCCCGACGGTGCCACCACTGACCTGACCGGAGCAACGTTCCCGGTCCAAATACCACTCGAACTCCACGAGGGAAGGGGAACACTCACCGCGGATCTCGCCCTCGTCTGGTGTCGCAAGGATGCCGAGGGCCTCTGTCTCTTCGAGCGGAACCGCTTCGAGATCCCACTCGACGTGGCTGCAACAGGACCGTCGGCTTCGATTCGTCTCCCACTCACCCTCACCGCACCCGAGACGGGTTAGTCAGGAATCGTTAGCGGGAGGGGTTGGATCAACGGGAACAACGACCGGCTCGGTCTTCGTTGACACGCTCACCCCGTTCGTCGAAGTATGGACGGCAGGACGCACGGGAGCCGTCCTCGGTGCCGGCACGATGTAGGTCTCCTCGAGAACGATGAGTTCGACGCCTCCCACAACGTCGGAAATCAGGTTGTAGAGGACGGCGCCAAGCGTCATGAGCCCCGTCATCGTCGCGTAGAGCACCACGGCCGCAAAGAGCACGGCGCGGAAGTAGAGCTCACCGTTTGCCGTGAAGACGAGCGAGAAGTTGTCGAAGAACTCCGTCGCCTTCTCGGGGATGCCTCGTTGGACGGCCAGCGACCATGAGACCCAGACCCCGAGGACGAAGATGAGGGCACCAATCGCGTTGAGCAAGAGGGAGACCTTGAGCACCGTCCACGGATCGATCTTCCGAATGACCCGCCGCACACGCCGAACAGCCATGAGGCGAGTGTAGGAACCGGGGATGAATAGCCAGAGGTTTGGTTGAGTCCCCAGTCGCCAGCAAGATTGTCGATCGGCCTGGGTGGTGCGAATCAGGACGACACAAGAAACGGGGAGGGCGCGATCTTCGTCTCCCCTACAACGTAGTGGGGGAGAGGCGATCGAGCGGCTGCTCGATCGCACAGGGGGTTCTCACCACACGCCAGGCCTCATCGTCGCGATGCAGGCTCCCAAAGCCCCCTCCGCTGCGCTCCGGCCTAGCGGTCGGTGCTCGCACCTCCCCCACTTCGTGCGAGAGGCGAACGTGCGGTCCGGGGAGGCGACGTGGCGGCCGAGCGCGCTACTCGTCTTCTTCGTTCTGAGGGACGAGGGCTACGGCAGAGAGGCTTGCATCACCGTCGAGGTTGACAACCTTGACGCCGGTCGACTCTCGCCGCTGCCGGCTGATATCGCTGACTCCCTGTCTGATGACGATGCCGTCCGAGGAGATCATGAAGACCTGATCGTCCTGACTCACCGCCAGCGCAGCAACCATCGATCCCCGCACCTTGGTGAGCTTCATGGCCTTGACGCCCATGCCGCCCCGCCCCTGGCGCCGGAACAAGTCCATCTTGGTGCGCTTCCCATAGCCGCCGTCGGTGAGGAGCAGCACATCGGCACCTTCCTCGGCCATCGTCCCGGCGACCACCTCATCGCCGTCACGCAGTCGGAGACCGCGAACACCTTGCGATGCCCGCCCGAGCGGCCGCACGTCGGACTCCGCGAAGCGGATGCCCTGACCATTCCTCGAGAACATCAGCAGGTCGCTGTCGCCGTTGGTAGCCCGCACGTCGACGACTTCGTCGCCTTCCTGCAGCTTGATGGCGACCAGCACCTGGTTGCGCGAGTCGTAGGCACTGAACTCCGACTTCTTGACCTGTCCCTGCTTCGTGAACATCACGAGGTACTTGAAGGCGGCATAGTCACGCGTGTCGATGACGGCCTCGATGATCTCGTCCGGATCCAGCGGCAGCACCGACTGTATGAGCACGCCCTTGGCGTTGCGATCCTTGCGCGGGATCTCATGGGCACGGATCCGGTAGACCTTGCCCCGATTCGTGAAGATGAGCAGGTAGGCGTGAGCGGAGGTGTGGATGACGTGTTCGACAATGTCATCCTCGCGTAGCGTTGCACCACGCACCCCTCGTCCGCCGCGCCCCTGCGTCCGGTAGGTCTTGGCGAGCACCGACTTGATGTACCCGGCGCCGGAAACGGTCACGACCAGTTCCTCATCTGCGATGAGGTCCTCGAGCGACATCTCTCCGAGGTCCGGAATGATGCGGCTGCGACGCTCGTTCCCGAACTTGTCGCGAATGACCGTGAGTTCCTCAGCGACGAGGACACGGCGCTTCTCTTCGCTCGCCAGCAGTGCCTCGAGTTCGGCGATCAGCGTCTGCAACTGCTCATACTCCTCGCGGAGCTTGCCGGTCTCGAGCGCCGTGAGGCGCCGGAGCGGCATGTCGAGGATGTGGTTGGCCTGGATCTCGCTGAGGGAGAACCGCTCCATCAACGCTGCACGCGCCGCACCGACGTCCTCAGATGACCTGATGATCTCGACCACCTCGTCGATGTTGTCGAGAGCGATGAGAAGTCCCTCGACGATATGTGCTCTGGCTTCGGCCTTGGCGAGCCGGAAGCGACTCCGTCGCTCGATGACCTCGAGCTGATGAGCGATGTAGTAGTGGACCATCTCGGCGAGGTTGAGTGTCCTTGGCACGCCGTCGACGAGGGCGATCTGGTTGACCGAGAAGTTCTCCTCGAGTTGGGTGTGCTTGAACAGCAGGTTCAGCACCACCTGCGGGTTGGCGTCCTTCTTCAGTTCGACGACGAGGCGGGTGCCGTCGCGGTCGGACTCGTCACGAAGGTCAGCGATGCCCACGATGGTCTTGGCTCGGACCAGGTCGGCAGTCTTCGCCATGATCCGATCGCGAGAGACCTGATACGGGATCTCGGTGGCCACGATCGCCATCCGCCCGGCCTTCGTCTCGACGATGTCGGTGACCGCGCGCATCTTGACGGACCCGCGGCCGGTGGCCAGCGCCTGCTTCACTCCGGACATACCGACGATGTAGGCGCCCGTCGGGAAGTCAGGGCCCTGGACGAACTCGGACAGGTCTTCGACGGTCGCCTCCGGATGGTCGAGGCCGTACAAGACGGCGTCGACCACCTCGGTGAGGTTGTGCGGTGGAATGTTCGTGGCCATGCCGACCGCGATGCCCGTCGACCCGTTGACGAGGAGGTTTGGAAACCTCGCCGGGAGAACGGCCGGCTCCTCGCGCTCACCGGAGTAGTTGGAGGTCCAGTCGACTGTGTCCTCATCGATCCCTTCGAGCAGGAATGCAGCAATCGGCGCCATCCGCGCCTCGGTGTAGCGCATCGCTGCCGGGGGATCGTCGACGGTGCCGAAGTTGCCCTGTGGCTGGATCAGCGGAGCCCTCAGCGAGAAGTCCTGACCGAGGCGAACCATCGAGTCGTAGACGGCCTCCGGTGAGTGCGGGTGGAACCAACCGACCACATCGCCAACCACGCGAGCGGACTTGCGGAATGGCGTGCCGGGACGAATCCCCGCGTCGTGCATGGCGAATAGGATGCGTCGGTGGACCGGCTTCAGCCCATCACGCACATCTGGCAACGCGCGCGACACGATGACCGACATCGCGTACTCCAGGAACGAGTCCTGCATCTCCGACTCGATGTCGATGGGCAGAACCCTGCTGGTTTGATCTTCGTTCGGCATTCGGGGTCCCTAGATGTCGAGGAATCGAACGTCTTTGGCGTTCTGCTGGATAAAGGTTCGGCGGGCTTCGACGTCCGTTCCCATCAGGGTCGAGAACGTCTCTTCGGCGGAGAATTGATCATCCAGACCGACCTGGAGCAGCACCCGCCGGTCCGGGTCCATCGTGGTATCCCAGAGTTCCTCGGCGTTCATCTCACCGAGGCCCTTGAACCGCTGGATGTTCAGCTTCTTCCCTGCGAGCTGTGCCTTGATCTCGTCGAGCCCCGCGTCGTCCTGGATCCATGTCGTCTTTGACCCGACCTTGACGCTGTACAGCGGCGGTTGGGCGATATACACGAACCCGACTTCGATAAGTTGCGGCATGTGCCGGAAGAAGAACGTCAGGAGCAGCGTCCGAATGTGGGCTCCGTCGACGTCGGCGTCGGTGAGGATCACGATCTTGTGATAGCGAGCCTTGCTGATGTCGAACTCGTCACCGATGCCGGTTCCGATGCCGGTGATCAGCGACTGGATCTCGTTGTTCTGGAGCACCCGCGCCAGGCGGTTCTTCTCGACGTTGATGATCTTTCCCCGGATCGGGAGAATCGCCTGGAACTCGCTGTTCCTGGCCTGCTTCGCTGATCCGCCAGCAGAGTCCCCCTCAACGATGAACAACTCGCTGCGCTCGGGTTCCTTCGACGAACAGTCGGAGAGCTTGCCGGGGAGTCCTGCGGACTCGAGAAGACTCTTCCTCCTGGTGAGGTCGCGGGCCTGGCGGGCAGCCATCCGGGCCCTGGCAGCCTGGGATGACTTGTCGGCAATGCGCCGGGCATCCCCCGGGTTCCGTTCGAGCCACTCGGGAATGGCCTGGTTCAGGGCCTTCTGGACGAACGAACGAACCTCGGTGTTTCCGAGCTTCGTCTTCGTCTGCCCCTCGAACTGGGGTTGACGGACCTTCGCCGAGATCACGACGGTGAGCCCCTCGCGCACGTCTTCTCCCGAGAGGTTCGGATCCTTCTCCTTGAGGAGGTTGCGACCGCGGGCGAACTCGTTGATCGATCGCGTGAGTGCCGTCCGGAACCCCTCTTCGTGGGTTCCCCCTTCGTGCGTGTTGATGTTGTTGGCGAAGCTCAGGATCGTCTCCCGGTAGGAGCCGGTCCACTGCATCGCAACCGCTACTTCTGCATCGGCGGTCGTCTCTTCGAAGTAGGCGATCTGTCGATGAATCGGTTCGCGGTTCGCGTTGAGATGCTTGACGAAGTCGACGAGGCCGCCGGAGTATTTGAAGGTCTCTTCGACCGGCGGTTCGGACCGCTCATCGCGGAATCGGATCTCAAGACCCTTGTTGAGGAACGCCATCTCGCGCAGGCGGCTCATCACGGTCTTGGACGAATACTCGAGACCTTCGACGAAGATCTCCGGATCGGCCCAGAACACGATCTGGGTTCCGGTCCGCTTCGCCGTCGCACCCTTCTTGACGGGCCCGGTTGGGACGCCGTACTCGTAGGTTTGCGACCAATGATGACCGTCACGAACAACATCGACATCAACGCGTGTCGACAGGGCATTCACCACGGAGATGCCCACCCCATGGAGACCGCCCGAGACGGTGTAGGCGCCGGCCTCGAACTTCCCACCGGCGTGGAGCGTCGTCATAACGGTCGTCAGCGCCGACTGCTTCGTCTTCGGATGCTTGAGCACCGGAATGCCGCGACCGTTGTCCCGGACACGCACGCCGCCGTCTGCGAGGAGCGCCACCTCGACCCTTGTGCAGAAGCCGGCCATCGCCTCGTCCACCGAGTTGTCGACGACCTCCCAAATGAGGTGATGGAGACCCCTCGGCCCCGTCGACCCGATGTACATCGCGGGTCGCCGTCGGACCGCTTCGAGGCCCTCGAGGACTTTGATGTCCTTTGCTTCATATGACGCGTTCTGGCCGCGTTTTGTCGTGCTCACAGGACTCCTTAGGCTGGCCCCCGGAGGCGCTCAGTGGGGGCTACTGACACCGTTGTAATCATAGCCGATTCCGGCGGGAACCTCTTTCATTTCAAGGCTTTCCGCCACGATCGTCTCCCTGGACACGGAACCGGATATCCCGCACGAGATCCGGGCCGTAGCGGTCCGAAATTCGGCGGAGCAGCTCGGCAACATCGTATCGCAGGAGGCTTGCTGCGGACCCGTCCGGCACTTCAATGAGGAGGGTCTGTTCCCGCACCCCGATCGGCCGGGAGCGACCCTGCCAGCGCTCAGACACGACCTCATCCCAAGTCGCAACGAGATCTGAGATCCCAAGGTCGCGGCTGGCTCCGGCTTGTTCGACGATGGACCCGAGGAGGTCGTCGATCACCGCCGGATCCTTGCGTTGCGGTCCTGACCGGTAGTAGTTCGCTCTGGTCATGTCACGGTCCTCTGGTCGACGTTCCATCGCCGACCGGTTGTCGGGACCTCATCATCTCTCGCGCTTGTGACAAGAACCTGGCCGGCGTCCAGGAGCGTCATCACGCCGGCGGCGTGCGCCGGGTCGAGTTCGGAGAACACGTCGTCGAGCAGCAGCAGCGGCATCGAAGGCCGATGTTGGCTCAGCACGCGGTACGCCGCGACGCGCAACGCCAGGGCGACGGTGCGCTGCTCACCTTGGCTGGCCATGGTGCGGGCCGGTCGGCCGTCGATGACCAGGACCGGATCGTCGCGGTGCGGACCGGCGCTGGTTGTCCGCTGATCTTGATCTCGTTGGCGCCGCTCGAGAAGAATATCGCGCAGACGCTCAGCCCCTCCCCCGCGATCGATCGTCGCCCCCCAGTTTGCCGCGTACTCCCAAGTCAGCCCGCCGCGCTCCCCGACGAGGCGGTAGGCCTCCCCAAGAGCGCCGTCCAGGGTCTCGAGCACGCGGCGCCGATGGTCGAACACTGCGGCCCCGGACAGAGCGACACGGTCGTCCCAGACGTCGAGCGTGATCGAATCAGCTCGTCTCCCCTCCTGTTTCAACAGTGAGTTGCGCTGGCGGACCGCACGGTCGTAGTCCTGCTGATCAGCCCCGGCCTGGGGCCAGAGTTGCGCAGCGAGGTCGTCGAGGTAGCCGCGCCGCAGCCCCGGTCCTCGCTTGACGATATCGAGATCGTCGGGTTGGAACGCCACGACGGGGATCTGCGCCAGAACGTCCCGATTTCGTTGGGGCCGTTTGCCATTGACGAGGATCCGGCGCCGGCCCGACCGCGGGATCACGACCTCGACTCTGGTGGTTCCCGACGGAGTCACGAACTCCCCCCGGATGACGGCCTGTTCGGCGCCATTCTTCACGATCGCATCGTCGGGGGTGCCGCGGAAGGACTTCAGGAGCCCGAGGTAGGCGGCTGCTTCGAGAATGCTGGTCTTGCCGGCGCCGTTGTTCCCAACAAGGATGTTGACGCCCTCCACCGGTTCAAATCGCAGCTTCTCATAGCAACGCGTGTCGGTGAGTTCGAGCCAGGAAAGGTACATCGTTCGCCTCCGGGCGGATTCCTCCGCCTTTCGGTGGTGGCGGGCTTCGTCTAGAGGCGCACCGGCATCAGCAGGTACCGGAAGTCCTCGTCTCCTTCACCGTGCAACAGACCCGGCTTCAACGCATCGATCGTCTCGAGAATGATCGTGTCCGAGTCCATGGCGTTGACGCCCTCGGTGAGGTATCTCGTGTTGAAGGCAATCGTCATCTCCTCGCCTTCATAGACACCCTCGATGTGCTCGGTCTCTTCGCCAACTTCTTGACGAATGACGCTCAGCTCGATCCCGCCGTCGTGGAGGTTGAGCCGGACCGGGATGTGGTCCTCCGCCACGAGCGCGGCGCGAGCCACGGCATCCATGAGGCTCGTCTTTGGAACCTCGAGCCGATTCGGATAGGAGTCCGGGAGCAGCTGCCGGTACTTCGGGAACGTAGCATCAATGATGCGCGCCGTGAGCCGACCCTGTTCCGTGATGAATGCCGCCTCGCGGTCCCCGAGCGCCACCTTCATCGGTCCATCACCAATGGTTCGTCCGAGTTCGCGCAGTGCGCGATAGGGCACCAGCTTCGAACCCGTGGCGCCGATGCCGAGCACGTCGCGCACGGCAAGTCGGTAGGAATCCGTGGCTACGAGTCTCAGCCCTCCCTCGTTCTCCTCGAACAGAACACCGGTAAGGGTCGGCCTCGCTTCGTCGCCGGATGCTCCGATACCGACCTGGCTCAGCGCCTTCACCAGCGTCTCCCCTACCACGTCGATGGTCTCGGCGGGCAGCGTGTCATCAATCGTCGGGAAGTCGCCAACGCTCAGTTCACGCAAGCGGAACCGCGGCCCATTGCCGGTGATCTCGACCTCGCCGTCCGAAGCGGTCATCGAGACTGCGCCCATGGGGAGTTTCCTCACGGCATCGGCTGCGAGCTTCGCAGGGATGACCGTGGCACCGTCCTCCAGCGCCTCCACCTCGAGATAGGTCCGGACGGTGACTTCGTTGTCCGTTCCTGTGACCGTCAGTCGCCCTCCTTCGACTTCACACAGAAGTCCCTGAAGAATCGGAAGGGGTGATCGACTTCCGACGGCTCTGCCCGCCCGGGTCAGAACATCAGCCAGATCATCACGTTCGGCTCGGATACGCACAGTTCTTCTTCCTCTGCTTCTTGATTGTTCTCATTCAAACGGTAGCGGTAGTAGTAGGCGGTGTGGATTGTGGAGAAGGGCCGGAAATCATTGATGGGAAGCGGTTTCTCCGTCCACATGGTCTGTGAACAAGAACAGGGTACTCAACAGGCCCACGATCAGCACGGCGGAGTGTGGGGATAATCGTCATGTTGTCCTCAGGCGTTGTCCGAGGGTGGAGACCTGGTCAAAGACGTCCTTGTCGGTCTGCATGAGCGACTTGATCTTGTCGACGGCGTGGATCACGGTGGTGTGGTCGCGGCCGCCAAATTGTGCTCCGATCTTCGGAAGGGAGAGGTCGGTGTTCTCTCTGCAGAGGTACATCCCGATTTGTCGATGCCGAGCCAGCGGCTGACGACGGCTCGGACCGATGAGCTCGTCGACGCTTGTCGAGAAGAAGTCTGCCGTCGCCTGGAGGATGCGCTCAGCCGTGAGGGGGGACGTCCGGTTGGTGGCAACGATGTCCGAAAGCACCTCCCGGGCCATCGTGAGGGTGATCGTCTCATCGGTCAGCGAGGCGAATGCAGTGACCCGGGTGAGGGCTCCCTCCAACTCGCGGATGTTCTGATGGACGTTCTCGGCGATGAAGTTCATCACATCCGCCGGCACCGGTGTCGGCGCGAAGTCCGCATTCCTGCGCAGGATTGCAAGCCGCGTCTCCACGTCCGGGCTCTGGATGTCGGTGAGGAGACCCCACTCGAAACGGCTTCGCAGCCGGTCCTCGAGGGTCGAGAGGTGTTTCGGGTGCCGATCTGAGCTGATCACGACCTGCTTGCCGGACTCGTAGAGGCTGTTGAACGTATGGAAGAACTCTTCGAGGATCTGTTCCTTCCCTTCGAAGAACTGCACGTCATCGAGGAGGAGAACATCGATCGTGCGGTACCGATCCTTGAACTCGTTCATGCGCTTCCTGCGGATGCCGTTGATGAACTCGTTGAAGAACTGCTCGGATGACACATACCGGACGACGGCCATGGGATCGAGTTCGATGCGGTGATGGCCGACCGCATGGAGAAGGTGCGTCTTTCCAAGACCGGCGTTCGCGTAGATGAAGAGTGGGTTGTAGTGGCTCCCCGGTTGTTCGGCGACGGCGAGGGCTGCTGCGTGGGAGAACCGGTTGGACTGACCGACGACGAAGTTGTCGAAGGTGTACTTCGGTACGAGGCGCGGGTCGCTGATGTGGCTGCGCGCCGGCTGTTCCGTGTCAATGGGCAACGAGACCTGGCGGGCGTGCGCGGTTGCCGGCGGTTCGGCATCCGGGTCGACGACGGTTGGAACCACGGAGAGTTCGACGGCGAGGCCGAGGGTGTCCATTGCGGCTTCCTCGAGCGCCGGCAGGTAGCGGTCACCGACCCAGCGATAGTGGAAGTCCGTTGGAGCGACGAGGCGAAGGCTCCCGGACTCAACGCTCGAGTGGAGCGGTTCGATCCATGTCTGCCAGGCGGCCGGCGTCAGACGCCTGCGTACTTGTTGGTGGAACGTCTCCCATTCCACGGTGGACGAGTCTGTTTCTGCCACCCGAAATGCCCCACTTCCTTCTCAATATCATGTCCACATACCTGTCCACAGGGTGTGGAGAAATCCTTTCGTCGGTCCGAGCGCTTGCCCCTTCAGCCGTCAGAACCGGAGATGTTTCTCCGGGGAGGTACGGGGGGTCACTCACGACCGGCGGCGAGTATATGGAGAGAACGAAGCCACCGGCAAGACGGGGAAATCTGACGGTAGGTCGCGACGGGTTCGGGCGGCCATCGGAGGAAAAGCAGAAGGGACATGGGTTTCCGGGACTGGGAATAATTCCCACTATCGGATTCGAGGAGCGATTCGCCCCAAAACGAGGCGCTGCGATGTTTCGCGGACGAACGCTGGATTTCGCGATCCTTCGTTGGACTTCGCGCTCTGGCGATGTCGAGACGGATAGGACGGAGAGCGGCGTAGAATCGTGTCGTCCAGAATCTTCCCGGTCGCAGCGCGACCTCCCAATCGGGGATACCTCACAATGAAGCGTACCTACCAACCCAACGTGCGTCGCCGAAAGCGCAAGCACGGATTTCGCTCTCGCATGCGGACTCGTTCCGGGCGCGCCGTGATCAAACGTCGTCGCCTCAAAGGCCGGCGGCAGCTCACTGCCTAGCACCGGACGACCGTTCGTCTCGTTGAGGCCGGCGACGCGGTTCTCCACCGTCTTTCGCTCCGGCACCGCGAGTCGCTCGGGAGGAATCACCGTGCTTCGTGCCCCGGGATCGCTCGGTCCACCGCAGGTCGGGTTCGTCGCGGCTCGCCGTGTCGGGAACGCCGTGCGACGGAACCGAGCAAAGCGGCGCCTCAGGGAGGCCATGATGAAGGTCGAGCTCCAGGCAAATACGGCATACATCGTGATCGCATCTCCGGGTGTGGCGACGATGGGATTCGACGAGCTGACCCGCCGCCTGAGAGAAGCGATCACCTCGGGAGAGGTGGCTGGTCCACGATGAGTGCCGTGAAGGAACCGACGCCATCGCCGGCCGCACGAATCCTCATGGTGGTGGTTCGGGGCTACCAGAAGGTGCTTTCTCCCGCCATGGGCGGGAATTGTCGGTACTATCCCTCCTGCTCAGAGTACGGATACGACGCGATTCGCCTCCATGGGGCCGGTCGCGGCTCGTGGATGGCCGTCAAACGCATCGGACGTTGCCAACCGTTCCATGAGGGTGGATACGATCCCGTCCCTGAGCCTGGCCAACACAAGAACAACAACACGAACGCTGGGAGCGACGCGTGAATCCCTGGAACCTGCTCCTCGACCTCCTCGGTGGGGTCCTCAACTTCTTCTACCAGATTATTCCAAATCTTGGGATCGCCATCATTCTCCTCACGTTGGCGATCTCACTCGTTCTGTTCCCCCTGACGCTCAAGCAGACGCGTTCGATGAAGGCGATGCAGGAGATCCAACCGGAAGTCAAACGCCTCCAGAAGGAACTCAAGGGTGACAAGGAGGAGTTGAACAAGCAACTCATGGCCCTGTACCAGGAGCGTGGCGTCAACCCCGCCGCAGGGTGCCTCCCCTTGATCGTCCAGATGCCGATCTGGTTCGGTCTGTTCTCGGTGCTACGGAGCATCCAGGTCGAGGACGGGACAACCGAGGCATTCTCCAAATACATTGGTGACGGCACCGAGGCCATCAATCACATGTTCCTGGGAATGGACCTCACGGCCTCCCCCAGTTCGGTTGTCCCGGATGCGATCCGCAGTGTCGGTGACCTCACACCGCTGAACGCGGTCCCCTATGTCCTTCTGATCATCATCATCGTGGCCGCAGGCTTCTATCAGCAGGTGCAGACCACACGAACGAGCAAGAAGCCGGATGGCGAGCAGTCGCAAACGGCACAGTCCATGCAGAACGCCATGAAGATCATGCCGATCTTCTTCGGCTTCATCTCTTGGACGCTCACCGCAGGTCTCGGGATCTACTTCGCAACGTCCAACCTCTTCCGGATCGGGCAACAGGCCCTGATCCTACGGATGGACGCCGGGGGAGACGACGACAAGAAGAAGCCGGCACTTCCGGCCGACACGCCGGACGATGGCGCCACCGGGACGAACGGACCATCGCAGAATGCCAGCAAGAAGAAGAACCGCCGCAGGAGGAAATAGACGATGGAGTGGGTTGAAGCTACCGGAACGACGGTAGAGATAGCGGTGCAGGCCGCGCTGAACGAACTAGAACTTGAATCGACCGACGACGCACAGGTCGAGGTGATCCAGCAGCCGAAAGCCGGGTTCCTGGGCGTCGGCGGGCGATCGGCAATCGTGAAGGTGTCACGCAAGCCCCGGAAGCGGAACCGCAGGGGTCGGCGCGGGGCCAAGTCGGACAACAACGGGAGCGGACAGAAGCAGAAGGACTCCAGCGGGCGGGGAGACGGCCGCAATGCCAAGAAGGACAAGCCTTCCGGGCAAGCGAAGCAGCAGAAGCAGCAGAAGCCGCCGGCAGACAAGAAGAAGAACCGACCCCCGAAGGAGCGTCGCCCCATGGACAACAACGGGATACAAGAACCCAAGAAGGACAAACCAGAGTCATCGATTGAGGACCAGGCCAAGGTAGCTGAAGAGTTTCTCTCCGGTCTGTTGGGCTCGTTCGGTCTTGACGGCGAGGTCCAGACCCGTATCGAAGACGAGGTGCTCTACCTCGACGTGGTCGGAGAACAGACCGAGGCCCTGGTCGGCCCCAAGGGTGCGACGATGTACTCGGTGCTTGAGCTGACCCGCACGACGGTTCAGCGCCGCACGTTCGGGGCACCCCGCATGCGTATCGACATCGCCGGATACGGCGCACGACGTCGTGAGGCACTCACCATCTACACCTCCAAGCTGGTCGAGCAATTGCTCGAGAACGGCGGGGAGATGATGCTCGAGCCGATGAACGCCGCAGACCGCAAGGTGGTTCATGACGCCGCCGGCACGTTTGACGGCGTTCGGACGTACTCCGAGGGCGACGAACCCCGCCGCGCCGTGGTCATTGCCAAGATCGAGAGCAGCACCGACGACGCCTGACCCGATGTTTCACGGGAAACATGCCGTCGGCAGCCTCGATCGGGCGGCGGCATGGGCCGGCGTTTCCCTCGATCCAGCGAAACGAGACCAACTCGCCGGCTTCGCGACCTGGTTGGCGAGCGAAGGAGCGGAAGCCGGCGGCATCGGCCCGGACGAGACCGGCCGGATTGTGGACCGGCACGTCGCCGATTCGCTCACCTTCGCCGCGGCCTGGTCGGCGGCACCCAAGCGGCTCCTCGATGTCGGGGCAGGAGTGGGATTGCCGGGAATCCCACTCGCGATCGTCTATCCCGAGACCGCCGTCACACTTCTTGACCGATCCGAACGTCGCTGCGTCCTCGCTCGACGCGCCGCGCGCGTCCTCGGACTCCAGAATGTGGCGGTCGAGCAGTCCGATATCGACCAGATGCGCACGCTATGGCCCGCAATCGTCTTCCGCGGCTCCCTCAGGCCCGATCGGGCGTTGACCGTAGCGACACCCCGGCTCGAGTCGGGCGGGTGTGCGGTCGTTGGCCTCAGCCGGAGCACAGAGCCGGTCTCACTGCCGGATCCGCCATCGGGAACCGTCATCGACGTGCTGTCTACCGGGCACGGGGTCCTTGACTCCCCCGCATGGCTCCTTAGGATGACGCGGACCGACTCGCGAACCAAGGACGGGAACCCCGCCTGATGCCCGCAATCACTGTCGCCATCGCCAACCAGAAGGGCGGCGTCGGCAAATCCACGACCGCCATCAATCTTGGCGCAGGCCTTGCCTTTCAAGGAGAACGGATCCTCCTCGTCGATCTGGACCCTCAAGGGAACACGACGAGCGGCCTCGGAATCGATCGGTCGGCAATCGAGTACTCGACGTACGATCTCCTGGTCGAAGATGTACCGATCGAGGACATCGTCGAACCATCGTCGGTCCGAGACCTCTTCGTGGTTCCCGCTACGATCGAGCTTGCGGGAGCCGAGATCGAACTGGTCTCGATGTTCTCCCGGGAGGCTCGCCTCGGTGGTGCGATCAAGGGGATTCTTGACGACTACGACTTCGTTCTGATCGACTGCCCCCCGTCGCTCGGCCTATTGACCGTGAACGGACTCGCGGCGGCCGACGAGGTGCTGATCCCGATCCAGTGCGAGTACTACGCCCTCGAAGGTGTCAGCCAACTCCTGCGGAACGTGCAACTCGTCCAGCGCAACCTCAACCCTCAGCTTGAGGTAGAGGGCGTGATCCTGACGATGTATGACGGCCGGACGACGCTCGCCGCCGATGTGGTCGCCCAGGTCCGAGAACACTTCGGCGAGACCACGTACCGAACCGTTATCCCGCGCACCGTTCGTCTCTCGGAGGCGCCATCCTACGGCGAGCCGATCGAGGCCTACGACCCGATGTCGCGGGGAGCGATCGCATATCGAGAACTGGCACGAGAGTTTCGGAGGAGACATGGCCGCACGTAAGAGCGGACTGGGGCGGGGCCTCGATGCGCTGATCCCGGTCGACCATCCATCGGTCGGATTTGCGGAGGTGGAGCTCTCCGAGATCGCCCCGAATCCCCAGCAGCCGCGGGTGCACTTCGACGACGGCGCACTCGGAGAGTTGGCTGCGTCGATCACCGAAGTCGGGGTCCTCCAACCGATTGTGGTTCGACCGGGGGACCCGGAGGGAACCTATGTCCTGATCGCCGGCGAACGTCGGCTCCGGGCTGCGGCCATTGCCGGTCTGCGCTCGATTCCTGCGGTGATTCGCTCGGTTGAGAGCGACGAGCGGCACCTCAGTGAGGCGCTGATCGAGAACGTGCAGCGCAAGGACCTGTCTCCCCTCGAGGAGGCGGCAGCCTATCGGAATCTTCTGGAAGATTTTGGCATGACCCATGAAGAGGTAGCGAACCGGGTCGGCAAGAGTCGGAGCGCCGTCACGAACACACTGAGACTTCTTCAGCTTCCGGCGCCGATCCAGGGGATGTTGGAACGAGAAGAGTTGTCCGCGGGCCACGCCAGAGCGCTTCTGTCGCTTGACGACGAGGCGTACGCCGTCCACATCGCACAGCGAGCGGTCGCCGAAGGCTGGTCGGTACGGACCGTGGAAGACGCGGTGAAGGATCGGGAGGGCGAAGACCCTCCGAAGCGCCAGAGGCTTCCCGAGATGCGCCCGGCCGCGATCCTCGAACTCGAGGAGCGTCTGTCGGAACGCCTCTCAACCAGGGTCACGATCAAGACCCGCGGCGATGGTGGCCAGATGGTCATCAAGTACGGTTCGCTCGAACACCTCGAGCAGATCTACCGCCAACTCTTCGCCTAGGACGCCGCTGATTGCCGCAACGAGCGGTACGTTCCTACTGGCGACTGCCCACTGGCGACCGGTGACTTCTGACTCAGTCCTCGTCCGGCCCCACCGCATAGAGGTCAACGACAGCCCGGCCGATTGCTGTGCCGAGTTCCGGTTGTGGATCTGAGACCGCGATCACGACGGCCGGCGATCGGGTCTCCTTGAGCAGCGGCATGGCACGGGGGAGTGGTCGGAGGTCGAGGTGGCGGCCGAGGTGGACGGCGATGGTGCGACCGGCCTCGCTGGTGCTGAGTGCGGTCCCGAAGTAGAACACGCCCTCGATTCCGTCGGACGGAACGGTGATCGATACGACGACGTGTACGTCGTGTCGGTTCGCCCGTCCGGCACGCAGGCGTTCGGAGGGGGCGGTATCGACGCTCCGGGAGAGCAGGGCGCGTGCCCCGGCGAGCTGGATCTCGGAGGTGAGGTGCGTAGCAACCGCCCAGGTACTCTCCGAATCGGGCGGGTCGACGCCTGCCGGATCCACGAAGATACGCGCTCCGGTGATCGGGCGCGGGAGGGAGTCGATCCAGGCATGGTCGCGCACCTCCTCGCGACCGGGTTTGTCCGTTGCCTTGGCCATGAGGAGGAGTTCGTCGACCACCTCGCGCCCGGCGATCCCGTCCTCGGACATCCCGCGATTGCGCTGGAAGTCAAGCACCGCCCGCAGCGTGTCCGGCCCGAAGAGACCGTCTACCTTCCCGGCATCGAATCCGAGCGATCCGAGGCTCCGTTGAAGACGGGAGACATCATCGCCTCGCATCATCGGTGAACGACGATATAGCATCCGATCGCCCAGACGAAACCCGGCCTCGACAAGTGCCCGCCAGGTGTCGGGGCCGACGATGCCATCGGCCGGAAGTCCCCTCGATTCCTGGAACTGAGCGACCGAGTCGGCCGTCCGTGGACCGTAGGTTCCGTCGACGACGACCAGAACGCCAAGGTCCGTCAGACGTCGCTGGATGTCTCGGACCGGTTCCCCGCGGTCGCCAGTGTGATAGAGCCTCACGATTCCGTCTCCCGGCCGGTCCCGGTCAGGAGACGAACGAAGCGACCTCGGACTCCAGTTGAGCCTTGCTTCGGGCACCAACCAGGCGCTTCTGCTCCTGGCCCGCTTGGAAGACGATCATGGTCGGAATGCTCATGACGCCGAACTGCATGGCGGTCGCCGGGTTCTCGTCAACGTTGAGCTTGACGATCTGGAGCTTCCCTGCCAGGTCTCCGGCGATCTCCTCGAGCGGTCCGTCCATCATCTTGCACGGCCCGCACCACTCAGCCCAGAAGTCGACCAGTGTCGGTAGGGGAGAACCGATGAGTTCCGCAAACGTGGCATCGGTCCCTGTGACGGTGTTCTGTCCCATCTTGACTCCCTCGTGATTGTCGGAGCGCCCGTCCCTTCGGGAGCTCACATGGATTGGATTAGGCCCCGACCCTATCGAGCCAATGTTCGACATCGATCGCGGCCCGGCAACCCATCCCTGCAGCGGTCACCGCTTGCTGGTAGTAGTGGTCGACGACATCTCCGGCAGCGAAGACGCCCGGGACCGACGTGACGGTGGATCCGGACTCGGTGACGACGTATCCCGCGACGTCCAACTCCAGCTGGCCCTGGAAGATATTGGTATTCGGATCGTGGCCGATGGCGAGGAAGAAGCCCTCGACGGGCAAGACCGACTGTTCACCGGTTGTGGTGTCCGTCACGGTGAGACCGGTGACCAGATCGTCACCGAGTACCTCGTCGACCGTTGTGTTCCACATCACTTCGATCTTCGGATGGTCGATCGCCCGCTGGGCCATGATCTTCGAGGCCCGGAACTCGTCGCGACGGTGCACGATCGTCACCTTCGAAGCGAACTTCGTGAGGAAGAGCGCTTCTTCCATGGCAGAGTCGCCTCCACCAACGATGGCGATCTCTCGGTCACGGAAGAAGAAACCGTCGCAGGTCGCACAGGCCGAGACGCCGTAACCGCGAAGCTTCTCCTCCCCTGGGATGCCGAGCCAGCGTGCCGAGGCTCCGGTCGAGATGATGAGGCTCTGCGACTCGTAGAGGTCGTCACCGACCCACACCTTGAACGGACGTTCTGAGAGGTCGACCGTGGTGACGTCAGAGGAGACGATGCGGGTGCCGAACCGTTCGGCCTGCTTGCGCATCCCGTCCATCAACTCGGGACCCATGATGCCGTCCGGGAATCCGGGATAGTTCTCAACCTCGGTGGTGAGCATCAACTGCCCCCCTCGTTCCATCCCCTCGATCATGACGGGTGCGAGGTCAGCGCGGGCGGCGTAGATCGCTGCGGTGAGACCGGCGGGACCGGACCCGATGATCAAGACCTGCTCGGCCATGGCTACTCCTGTGGTGATGTGGGCTCGTCAACTGGATGACGCTTCATCCAGACAAACACCCCGGCGAGCAGCAATATGCCCCCGACGACGGCGTACGCGAGTTCCTGCCCAATCAGGGTACCGAGAGCGCGGAAGAGTGCGACCAACAACCAGACGACCGCCATGACGGCGAGCGTCACGATCAGGATGCCGATGGCGGCCCAGGTGACGCCGACCGCGACTCGATCCACCGTGAGTGAGCGGATGCGGGTGGAGATCTGCTCGAGAGCGTCGGCGATCTTGGCCGGGTAGTCAGTGCGCGATCGATCGGTCATACGACAGGAGGATAGTCGAACCCCGGGCGGCTCAGGGTCGGGTGCTGTCGAGTTCCTCGCAGGTGGCGAGGTCGAGAGCCACGAAGTAGGGCTCAGCGTCCGGGGGTGTCACCGAGAGAACGATGGCGTCAGCGCCTTCCACGGTGATTGTGGCGACCGGCACGACGACGAACGTACCTTCGTTGGATGACGCTTCAACAAGGCAGGCGTCGACGCCACGAGCGGCGTCCGGAGAACCATCCTTGGTCGAGGAAGCGAATCCGCTTGCGAAACGCTCGGGATCGGCGGCATAGGCGAGTGCCACGCTGTCGAGATCGCTGTCGACGATGTGGGGGAGCGCCCCGGGCGCGGCATCTCCAGCGATCTCCTCGGCAGCGGCTGCAGCGGTTGTCGTGGTCTCGGCCTCCGAGGAAGGTACCGATTGTTCGGTCTCCCCGTCGGCGAAGGAGCCGTCCGAGTCGGCGCCTCCGTCCGCCGAGGCGTCAGCATTGCGGGAGGCCACCGTGGTCTCCGTCAACGCAGGTGAGGCGACCTCGAACGAATCGTCTGATCCGCTGTTCGGGAGGATCACGACGGCTCCGACGATGACGGCCGCCGCCGCTGCCAGGCCGGTCACCGGAGCCCACCAGCGCTGCCAACGCGACGGTGTCGGGGGGACGACCGGTGCGGGTGCGTCGGCGAGGTGAAGCTGTTGGCGAAGGGCGGCATGGAGCGTCGAGCGTTCCTCTGCGGTCATCGCAGGTGCCGCCAGATCGGAGAGCAGAGCAGCGGTTGCGAGTTGGGTCTCGTACTCAGACTGGAGAGCAGGATCGGACGCGACATACCTGAGCGCTTCATCGCGCTCGCCGGGTGAGAGCCGGCCACTGACAAGGTCAGTGATGAGGTTGAGGTCGTGTTCGCTCATGGTTCTTCTCTTTGATGCTCAGACTCCGGCGCGAAGTTCCCGAGTTCTTTGGCGAGCCGCTTCCTGGCCCTGAAGAGGCGGCTCTTCACGGTGCCGACGGGCACTTCAAGGGTATCCGCGGCCCCATCTAGCGACATGCCTTCGAGATCCACCAACACGATCGCGGCGCGGAAGTCCGGAGACAACCCGAAGAGTGCTGTCTCGATATCGGGACGGAGTTCAACGGCATGGAATGCGTCCCCGCTCTTGGGGTCGGCGGGGTCGACGTAGTCGGGCATCGACTCGGTGCGTTTGCGCTGCTGGCGACGCAGGTGGTCGTAGCACGTGTTGATGGAGACCCGATACAGCCAGGTGCTGAACGCGGCCTGCTCCTTGTAGCGATCAACCTTCCGAAAGACCGTGAGGAACACATCCTGTGTGGCGTCGAGAGCGGCGCTCCGGTCCTTCATCATGCGGAGACAGATGCTGAACACTCGGTCTTCATGGGCACGCATGAGCTCCTCGAAGGCATCGACGTCGCCTTCGAGGTATCGGCGAATGAGAACGCGGTCTTCCGCTGAGCGGGAGGTCATTCCCCGTGATTCTGGTCTGCAGCCGACGCGGAGGCCAATGTTCCGTTCACGGGAGGAGCCGAATCTCGGAGATCGACGTCCCGTAGTTGCCGTCCGACTGTTCTGGGAGTGTGGTCAGCCAGACGAGCCAGAAGCCTTCCTCCCGGTGCGCCACGTCCAGTCTCGTCGTCCCCGTGAGGATCTGGGCCGCGCCGATTCGATCCCACTCGCCCGGCACGTCTGGGACCGTGGCATTCCATGCAATGGTGAATTGAGTGTCCGGT
>Ga0316191_10000860_pt1 | contig 20429 bp, 16 predicted proteins | sample Eddworburr2cm_MG_FD_204928 | JGI IMG/M metagenome (GOLD analysis project Ga0316191, IMG submission 204928) | Coastal sediment microbial communities from Maine, United States - Eddy worm burrow 2 cm | ecosystem: Environmental > Aquatic > Marine > Coastal > Sediment | place: USA: Maine... | reverse complement strand
GTTATTCGATACGCAACCCCGGGCAGAGTTTCGGCCTTTTTCGCGGAATCGATTCAAGGAGTAGGCGGTAGTGTCGTTTATCCGGAAGGCTACTTGGAGCATGCCTATGCCCATGTCAGAAGCGCGGGTGGCCTGTGCATCGCGGACGAGGTCCAAACAGGGTTCGGCCGCACCGGAGAAAAATTCTGGGGATTCGAGACCCAGAATGTTGTTCCGGACATCGTGACGATGGCCAAAAGCATTGGAAACGGTGCGCCCCTGGCCGCAGTCGTCACGACTCCAAAAATCGCAAAATCCCTGACGGACCGCATTCATTTTAATACCTTCGGCGGCAACCCGGTTTCCTGTGCCATCGGAAAAGCCGTGCTGGAGGTAATTCTGAAAGATAAGCTTCAGGGGCGTTGTCTGGAGATCGGAAATTACATGTTGGACGGGTTCAGATGGCTTCAATCCAAACATAGGGTTATCGGAGATGTGCGCGGCAAAGGCCTGATGACAGGGATTGAGCTGGTGGAAGACCGCGTTTCGAAAACGCCCGCAACCCAGGCGTGCCTACAAGTGTTCGAGCAGGCCAAGGAAATGGGGTTGCTTATTGGAAAAGGTGGATTTTTCGGGAACGTTTTGCGGATCAAGCCCCCGATGTGCATCACACGGGAGGATGTCGATTTCATGATTCAGGCGCTGGATATCGCGTTTGCGGAACTGTGACGGCAAACGCGCCGACCTTGTGTCGGCGCTCCCGGAAACATCTGTTCGCACGCATGCCGTTCAGGGAACATTAGCCCGAGCTAATTTTAGGAATCTGAAATTATTTTGTCTGATGCGCCTAAGTTCTTCATAGTAAATCATATTTAGGGCCTCGGCCAGAAATAATTGCACAATTATCTTTTACCGTGACCCTTACCTTGGCGTTTACTGAAGTATATCCATCTTTGACAGACCAATTTTCGGATCTGAATTCGGTGGTAGCTACGGCCCCCGATTATCGGTGGTAATTGCCGAGCCTTCCGAATTGCATGGCGCCAGTCGACAGACCGTACAGGATTTTTGCCAGTCGGTTTTGGGGGTTCTCATTTCAACCGGTACGATTCGAGGCATCATCAATCGCGCATCGGAAGCCAATATCCATTTATACGCTGGCTGTTGTTAGGGTGCATCCGAAAACCTGTTATCCGAAGCGACCATGATCCCATACTCTCGGTCAGGCAAATAGCGTCACGGCCTCTCGCACCAATCGTCCGATCGGCAATTTGCGGGGGCATGACTTTTCTGCTTCGCTAAAATCCAACCGAGTCAAGAGTGCTCTGGTCTCAATCGGCAAGTCTTTAAAGCTATATCGCGCAAGCCCGTAATCCTGGTAGGAGTGAAAGTACATGAGGCAACGCATGATATTATTGATCGGCACTTTTGGGTCAAGTGCCTCCGAACAGAGACGGTCGCATCCAGCGCAATAGTCACCGCAGGTTTCATTAGCATACTGGGATAGCAAGGCGCGATCCGACTGTGAAAGGCGGTTTTGATCTGCTGCCGCCGCCGCGTTGGCAGCCATTATAGTGAGATTGGGCATTTGAGAGCAAATGCTGGCGATCCGTCTATCTTCCCAAACGGCCATGAGTTTGGCCTGATTGTCGGTAAATCCTTTCTGCATAAAACGACCCGCCATTTTTATCTCGGTCTCGCTCTCGCTTTTCACCGGACCGCCGCCTTGGGTCTTCATGGCCGTCAGACCGATACCGGCCCGGTAGCAAGCCCCAACCGCCTCTTTCATGCGGGATTCGTGCATCAGGCGGTAATTGTAGGTGAACATGATGCCGTCTACCCATGACAGTTTGGCCGCCCCCTCGAGGCACTCTTCCATGTTGGAATGGGTGCTAAAGCCGAACAACCTCAACTTGCCGGCCTTTTTCATGGCTTGTGACCAAGATTCCAGACCGGCTTCCATCTCACTTATGCCGCTGATGCCGTGAACAAAGAGCAGGTCCACGTAGTCGGTGTGCAGTCTTTTGAGGCTTTCCTCTAACCGCGGCGTAAGATCGGTACCTCTTCTCAGGGAAAGCTTGGTTACCAAGAAAACCTGCTTGCGGGTATCGGGATAGCGGGCAAACCAACGACCGATTCCCTCCTCGCTTCGGCCTCCGCCGTACCCCTCCGCAGTGTCCCAATAGTTGATCCCCCACTCAAGTGCTTTAGCCAGCATCAATCGGTTATTCAGAATGTCAAACATTCCCCCCAGTGAAAGTGTGGAGACCATGGTGCCCGACCGTCCGAAGGGTCTGCGGGGAATCGACTCCTTGGGAATGGTAATTTGGGCGGAAGCCTGGCGAGGCCGCCACAAGGATGAGCTGCCCGCCAAGGCCCCCAATCCAATGGCCGCCGCTTTTTTTAGAAAGTTGCGGCGATCAGGTTCTCCACTTTTTTTGTCATGGTTTAACATGATGAATACCTCTCCTGTTTGGATTGCGTTATTGGGTCGTGGCAGCCGGGGTCAGCCGGCGCCCCGTGCGAAGGTCGAAAACCGGTTGGAATTTGACTCTATTCATGATCACGTCCTCGGGCACTTTGACACTGGTCATTCCTTTTTCTATCAAAAAGCGCAGTTCCGCTTTAACTTTAAAACCCTGGTTATAGGCGCTTTCAAGGCCTTTCCGGGTATCACCGTAATACCCCTCGGCCTTTCTTCCATGATAAGCGCGCCTTGCATCGAACCACGCCTGTGCGCTTTCATACGGCAGCACCACAAAAACCCAATATTCCGTGCTTTCAGGCGAAACAGCCTCGAGATACAAAGAATACTCGGGGGTCTTTCCGTCTGCGGCGGCCTGTTCCACACGTTTGAGTTCCAGATCCTCTATGAGCCATGCGGTCTTGCCGCCAATAGCGCCGACGAAATCCTGAACCGACCCGAAAACATAACCCGGCTGTTTTTCACGGGCAATGAAGAAACCTTCTAAAAACCAAACGGGAGGGTCATAGGCTATCAGCCCGTTTTGTTGCCTGAAAGCCTGGGGCGACTCCGCGGCAGAAGCCGGAGACGTTATCAACAGGATCGTCAGTATGATCATGGACACCGCTGTCCACCACCTTTTTAGCATATTTGTCCTTCTTTCTTTTCCTTGAGCTTTCTTTTGGATGTCGGCTTGTCAGAAAAATAGGGTCATGAAAAATCGGAAACATACCAGTGCCCTTTAATAAACCGCGGATGGGCACGAGATAATAGTACCAGCCCATTGCCTGCTCTTCAGCACCATAGGCATCGACTATAATCTCATCAACTATACGATTTTCGCGTTCATTGTCCTTTTTCACTCTGGCCATTGGATAAGTACCACTTGCTCTTTCTTGTAATGTATTCAAAAGGAACATTTTTTCAATGTTGACTCTTTTGGAGTTCAAACAGCCCCAGAAACGTCTTGGCGGCTGCAATCAATTCCGGGTCACGACCAACCCTCTGGACCTCTCGGCTGACGGCGGAACTGTCTACATTCAGCCGGCGAGCGACCTCACTTCCGGAGATCGACTGGTCCCGTGTGGCGGTATAGCTGACCAGAGCGCGAGCACGTGCGATCTCAAAACGTTTTGTCGGACCGGCGATTTCCTTGTCATCGATGTCACGCCAACGGCAAACGGCAGCGATCAACGCGAATAGATTGATGCCGGCGGATTGTATCTGCATCCTTCGATCGTACATCTCACCAGAGCGTTTCAGCGCTATTTCGACAAATTCGCTGCCTCCCAAGATGAGCTCGTCACTTACAAGCACGTGGTTTGACATCATCGCCCAAGCGTAACACTGCGAAACATCTCCTGCAGTAGACGCGACAGCCTTTCGAGAAAATCCTCCCGGTCTTGGTCATCTGTGAAAATCGCTCTGCGTTCTATTCATCGAATGACGATATGATGCAAGGCACCGGGTGCGTCTATGCGGGCTTGGCGGGGCATGCGTTTCAGATACTGGATTCCTGCTCACTTGTAAACGAAGAAATGTCCCTTTATCCCTACAGTTTTTTATTAACATGGCGAACGTTCCTGGGTGAGGTGCGACCCTATGTAGTGCGCTGAACAGAAGCCTTTACGAAAAACCACCAGTTTCTTGCTGTCACCTCCACCCGGCTGGTTCTACACATTTTCTCCTCTATTCATTCACCACACGGAAATCAGTAACATTTTTATAACCCTCATGCCTCAGTTTAAGTGCAAAATCTTGTGGGCCTCCTCCCGTGGCAATGATTGCCTGCGCGGCCGCCAAATGCTTTTCCGCAATTGATGAAGCGGTATTTTCATTATTTAAAATGCCATCTGGTTTTACGAGACAGAAATGTTCCTTCCATGAGTTTGGCTTTAATTCTTTGTAGCAAATAATGGAGGGCATGTATCCTCGCCCAGGGCCTCCATAGCTGCCGGATTCATAGCGAAATCGTCCAGGTGGAAGTTCACGACGCTTCATCGCAGCCTTTTTTCTCTCACAACAACGCTTGTATTTCTTCCCGCTACCACATGGGCATGGGCTATTGCGTCCTATCTTGGCCATGATACTTTGTTTTTTGCTCCTTCAGTATTTTGGTGTAGAACGCTGGGTATAAGTGGCGGGCTAGTCGAAAGCTTGTCGTTGAGAAAAACACCGCACTTGAAAAAGACCATATCTCTTCAAATCAGCAAGATATAGCCCGTCCATCTACATGCCATTGTTCGGGTTAGCTCTTCGATTCTGCAAAGATTTGTAAATTCTCCAAGAACTTCTGAGAGATCGATTTGTCCCATGAAAATTCATTGAACCAAGATACGTCGCCATGTAGATATTTTATCATGATTTGAATCGCATATGCTGAACTCAATTTTTTTCTACAGGTGACCTTATTGGAACGGGTTCTCAGTTCAAGGAGGTGCCCGATTTCTTTCTTCCCGATCCATACACAAAGATAATTGTCTTCGTCAATCATAAGCTTAACAAGGTCATTTTCCCTGGCATTTTCTCCTGGATATGAAATTGCTGCTCTGATGTTTAAATCTGTAGGTCTTTCGAAATGACCAATGGTATCGGTTCTTAATATCATCTTTGTACCCGAACGCTCGGTCTGACAGGTGTGCGGGCGCATTTTTCGCACATCACCGTCCAGCCCGTTGTAGGTGTAGAGGGACATTTCAATGTTGACTTGTTTCTAGTTCAAGCAGTCCCAGAAGCGTCTTGGCGGCTGCAATCGATTCCGGATCACGACTAACCCTCTGGGCCGCCCGCCTGATGGCGGAGCGGTCTACATTCAGCCGGCGAGCCACTTCACTTCCGGAGATCGACAGATTCCGCGTTGCGGTATAACTGACCAGAGCGCGAGCACGTGCGATCTCAAGACGTTTTGTCGGGCCGGCCAGTTCCTTGTCATCGATGTCAAGGAAACGGCAAACGGCAGCGATCAACGCGGTTAGGTCGATGCCGGCGGATTGTAGCTGCATCCTTCGGTCGTACATCTCACCAGAGTGTTTCAGCGCTGTTTCGACAAATTCGCTGCTTCCCAGGATGCGCTCGTCACTTGCAAGCACGTGGTTGGTCATCATAGCCCATGCGTAGCGCGGCGTAGCCATCTCCTGCAGCAAACGCGACAGCCTTTCGAGAAAATCCTCCCGGTCTTGGTCATCTTCGAGAATCGCTCTGCGTTCTATTCATCGAATGACGATGTGATGCAAGGCACCGGGTGCATCTATTCGGCTCTTCGTGGCATGTTTCAGACAATATCCTGATTTGTTAAGTATATAAAGAATTTATGCAAGAGTTTAAAACCAATTAACATTAATGAAGCAGTGGTTTTTTCGTTTTGTTCAGCCGCTCGCCACCATATTCCTCGAATAAGTCATCATTAATCTCATTTAGAGTAGCTTCCAACATGCCCTCGCAAAACTTCCTTCCTGCAATTTCTACGACTCTTGATTGATCATTGAGTAAAAATTTAGCACCTACCTCAAGTAAAAGTTCATCAGAAGGCCAACCGGTTTCGGCAGGAACATCTTCCGGAATATCCAGTATTTCTTCTGCCTTTGCGTCACCTGGATCATAGCCTTCCATATTTTCGTGATATTTAGACGCCTCTTCTATAGATGAAGCAACGATGAACCAGTCTTCGTCATGGTCCTCCGTTGTAACCCAGTACAGTTTCATGTATTTTCCCCCAATTTTTATAGCCCAACCATTTATTATCAAGTCAATTTACCCTGATAATCGGACATTCGGGCAAATTTGCCCTGCTAATCGATTTGCCTCGATTTACAAGGATTGAACTGGTATTGCTGGTCGAGGATTAGATATTTTAACCATAACTACTTCATATTATATCAAATGTCGACACAAAAAGAGGAAAAGCTGCTTGATGAGGTTCGATGTTTCATGAGACTTCATCATTATTCGATCCATACCGAACGGGCCTATTGCGACTGGATCAGGAAATACGTTCAGGCATTATTGGGCCACTCCGACGTCCCTATGGCCATGCAACCGAAACACTCTATAATGTTTACGGCGAACTTTGCCGGGCTAAATAATGCTGGTCTAAAGCTTGACGCAGATATGCTTTGATTACGGCTTGACGACTAATGTTTAACTCCTTTGCAACGGCATCTAATTCCTTTATCATATCCAGTGTAAAATCAACATTTACCCTTTTAAGCGAGGGCCTCATGTCGCCTTTACTGGTAAAAAACCGGGAAATATCTTCGCCGCTTATCGCCTTTTCAGCAATCTCGTCGGCAGTGGGTTTCTTTTTTTTAGCTGTTTTTCTCATATAATTCTTCCTCCTGTTTTGTCGATTTCCAAAGTGTTACAAGCTGGTAATACTCGCCTGCCATATCTTCTCTGGCCTCATATATGACGGTAAACAATTTATCCTTTACCCACCCTATCACACGAAATTGTTCAAGATTATCGGATCGAACGTCTACATAATGGTAATGGTGTCCAAATTTCTTTGACTTCTTCGAATCCAATTTTTCGTCTCGGGTCTTTTTTCAGTTTTTAACTTTTTGCTTTGTCGTATTTGAACCGTAAAATTTTTTGGTATAACAGTTATACCTTCTTGTCAAATTAATAGGTTTCCGTCCACAAATGGTCCTTTTCCGCAACTCCCCACTTGCTTCGGAACAGGCTGGCGTCAATCACGCCTAAGACGTGACTAAAGACGTGACAGGGCTGGAAATCGTTTGTGCGGCATACAGTAGTATGCCTACACACAAATCAATGATTTCCTTGAATTTGCAGAAAATGTCCCATTTCCGAAAGGGAAATTGATCAGCGCCTTTAATGATAACGTGGATGGAAGCTATTTGGCTACAGCCGCCGGGTTCTTCACCGACTCCGGAAGGGTTTTCGGAATCTTGATCGTGAAAAGCGTCCCCTGACCGGGGGTGGATTTGACCTGGATCTCACCACCGTGCTGCCGGACGATTTTATGGGAGATAAACAGTCCCAGACCGGTTCCGCGGCGACCCTTGGAAGAGAAGAAAGGAGTAAAGAGCTTGGAAACGGTGTCGGCGTCCATGCCGACCCCGTTGTCGAATACGGCAAAAATCACGTGGTTTGCATCCTGGCGAACGCCGAAAACGATCTTGTGGTAGGTCTTGGCGACATCTTTGGTGCAGGCATCCACGGCATTTTCGAGGATGTTCGTCAAGGCCGAATGAATGTAGCCGGCATCGATCTCGAACTCACCGACCGTCTCATCGAATTCCCGGACAAACTCGATATCCTGATTCTTGGCCTTGGGCGCAAAGGTGGCGGCGAGGTCCTCCGCGAAACTAAGGGGGTCGACCCGCTCCCAACGCAGGTCCCTTTCCTTGGCAAAGTAGAGAATGTCAAGGACCATCTTGCGGATACGATCGACCATCAGCTTGACCGTTTCCCATCCTTCTTTGATCTGATCCTGGTTTTCCTTGGAAAAGCCGGATTCAACCAGGTACATACCCCCGTCCAGCCCGGTCAGCAACCCCTTGATCCCGTGAGAGATCGAGCCGATCATCAGACCGAGGGATGACAGGTGATCCTGCAGTTCGGTCTTTTCCCGCACCAGCGCCTCGAGATTCTGGGTGTAGGCCTTGAGCTGCCGCTTCATGACAATCTTGTCCTGCACCCGCTTCAGGGCGATCTCCAGCGCCTCCACGTTGATCGGCTTGGTGATAAAATCGGTGGCTTCGAACTTCAGGCTCTTGATCGCCAGGTCCATATCGCCATGTCCGGTGATCATCACGACCTCGGTTTCCGGGTTTTCGCGCTTTATTTTTTGAAGCAGTTCGATCCCGTCCATACCCGGCATCTTGATGTCGGTCATCACAATCGGCGGATCGATTTGCCGGAAAATATCGATGGCCTGCTCACCGGTTTCGGCCTCATGGACCGTATAGCCCATGTCCGTAATCGACACACTGAGCACATCGCGGATGTCCTCTTCGTCATCCACCAGTAAGATCGGCCACTTTTTTCCTTCTTCCTTCGTCATGGGGTTCCCCTGACACCGGTCATGGGCCCTTCCGGCATCTGCTCGTGAGGGTGGTCGTCGGTTGCAGTCGTTTTCCGGGCGGGCGGAATGGGAAAGGTGACATAAAAAACGGCCCCCCCATTGTCTCGGGAAACGGCCTTGATATCGCCGCCGCAGTCCTTGACAATTCCGTAGCTGATGGACAGCCCAAGACCGGTCCCCTTCCCCACCTGTTTGGTGGTGAAAAAGGGTTCGAAGAGTTTGTCTTCGATGGCCTTGGGAATTCCGCCACCGGTGTCCCGCACTTCCGCGACAACCTGCTGACCATCTTGCCAGGTTTTGAGCGTGATTATCTTTTCTCCCGACTCGCTCCTGGCGGCACTTTTTTCCTCGATCGCATCCCTGGCATTCAGTAGCAAATTGATAAAGACCTGCTCCAACCGTCCGGGGTCGGCCAGTATCTTGGGCAGCGTGCCGTCAATATCCCACACCACCTCGATACCCCGGACTTTCAACTGCTGGCTGAAGATGTCGAAGGCGTTTTTCAGGACATCGTTCACCTGGACCTTATCCAGGGACAAATCCGATTTGCGTGCAAACTGCCGCATATGGTTGATGATGTTGCTCGCCCGGTCGACGTTCTTGTCCACTTTTTCCAGCATCGAATGCAGGATCTGATGGTCTATGTCTTCGCCCTTGTTTATTTTCCTCACGAAGAAGCTGCTGGCGGTCTTGATCACCGAGAGCGGCTGATTCAACTCGTGGGCGATTCCGGTCGCCATCTCACCCAGGGTGGCCATTTTGCTGGCCTGGATCAACTGCTGCTCGGCTTCCAGACGCTTGGTGATGTCGCTTGTCGTGATCAGCAGGACTTTTTTGCCGGGAAAGTCCGAGGGCGAGATCCGGATGTTGACGAAAAGGGTTTTGTCCCCCCTGCCCTTGTGCTTGACCTGATTCAGCATTTTCGAGGACCGCAGCAGGCGCCGGTATTTCTCCTTATTCTGTTCCGCGAACAGGTCCAGAAAGGAAGTGTTGAGAACCTCGCCTCTCGTAAAAGTGTAGTCGGTGGTAACACTTTCGTTGCAATCGAGAATTTCAAGCGTGTCGAAATCGAGCACAAACACGGGATTGGGGATGTTGTTGAAGATTTCGTGGTATTTGCGTTCCGACTTTTCTAATTTCTTTTCGAGCAATTTACGCTCGGTGATGTCGATGCTCATCTCCATCGCCGCCACGACCTGCCCGTCGGCGTCGAAAATAGGAGACGTCCGAAAGATCCAGTGGGCTTCGGTGCCGTCTTTGTTGACTCCCGATTCTTCTCCGTTGTGGGGCAGCCCGTCAATGAATGTCCGCTCGACCGGACAATTGACACATTTATGGCCCTGTCCTTTGTAAGCCTTGTAGCAGTGATCGCCGACCCGCGGATCGAACCGCTCGGCGAAATCCTGGTTGTACCGCAGGAGCCTGTAGTCACGGTCCTGCACCGTGATCATGCAAGGCGTGCGTTCGAACAACGTCTGGTACTCATCGCGCTGCTTGTTGAGTTCGGCCTGTTTTTCCTGGATTTCCTTACCCATCTGATTGATGGCCACCGCCAGCTGCCCCATCTCGTCGGCCTGGTCGATGGTAACCTTGGTGTTCAGGTCGCCCTTGGCGATCTGCCGCGTTCCGTCGATCAGCCTTTTTACCGGTTGACTGACGAACTTCAAGACGATGATGAAGATGATGGTGGAGGTCAGCAGAAACAGCACCATCGCCAGCCCGATGATTCCTTTTTCCGCAGTCAGAATCTCGTTGTCGGTCTCACGCAGTGAGACCACGACATCGAGCGCGCCGAGTATCTTCTTGCCCTCCGGATGAACATGGCAGGCATCGGTGGCACACCCCGGTTCGTTGCGAATGGGACTGATGATGCCGAGCAGCCGGTAACCTTTGCGCGAATTGAAGATCCGAATCCGATCGCTGACCTTCAGGTCGGTCAGCGGCGGTTCGGTGCGGTGACAGATGTCGCAGGCTTCGGCCTTGATGTTGGTCATGCGGTCGACTTCCGACGTCTCATTTGAAAACTTTATCTCCCCCTCTTTGTTGTAGATGCGGATATTCTCGATTTCCTTCTGACGCGCGATGTTGTTGATGATCTGATTGATGTCGTCGCGGGAGTTGAGCATCATCGAGTAGTGGGCACCGAGCTTGATGGTGTTGGTCAGCCGGTCGGTCGACTGGACGATCTCATCCATGAGCTTTTCTTTCTGGTAATCGATATTGAAGTAAGCCCAGGTCGAAATCGACAGCAACAGCGTCAAACCCACGGTTAGGATGAGCTTGGTGACCAGTCGATGGTGAAAATATTTGATTAAATTGACCATACGAATGTGCCGCAATCAATGCCCCCGACGCTGTTCGGCCGGATGGTCGCCCCGCGCTCCGGCTCAAGCGGGGACGGGTTCTGAGTGACGCAGTTTTTGCTGAAAGCCGGCCGTCACGGCCAAATTCAAATCCAGCCGCACCTCCTGCTCCGAGAGACCCAGTGCCAGTCCCAGCAGCTGGGGCAGGTAGAGCACGGTAACGGCAAGGTTCTTACCGTCTAATTTCGAGATCTTGCCCTGGTAGGCCTCCAGGTTCATCTGGCACATGGGGCAGACCGTCACGACGGCATCGGCCCCCCTGGCCCGCGAGAGGATCGAACGAACCAGCTCCATACCGACCGCCATTTTGGTATTCATGTGCGAGGCCCCGCAGCACTTACCGCCCATGTCCCAGTGATGGACCGCCGCTCCTGCGGCTTCGAGGATGGGGGTCATCGACTGCGGCGCTTCCGGATCATCGAAAACAGAATAAGGCCTGAGGCACTGGCAGCCATAATAGGGTGCAATCGACAACCCCTCCAGGGGCTGCACGGTTTTCTTGGCGATCAGATCCGGGCCGATGTCCCGCACGATCACTTCCAGCAGGTGCCGAACGCGAACCCGTCCCGCTAAATGCAGCCCTTCCACGGCGAGGATCGAATTGATCCGATCCAAGAGGTCAACATCGTGCTTAACCTTTTCTTCAACGGCCTTGAGGTTGAGATAACAGGCGCTGCACGGCACCAGGATCTCATTGCTCCCGCCCATCTTTTCCGCCAGTGCCAGGTTGCGGGCCGGAAGAGCCAACGCCAAGTTCTGGCTGACGGCTTCGGCGGCGCTGGCGCCGCAGCAGGTCCAGTCCTCGATTTCCACCAGTTCGGCCCCGATCGCGGTCAGGAAGGCGCGTGTGGACAGATCGTATTCGCGGGCCGAACCTTCGAGGGAACAACCGGGGTAGTATAAATACTTCATGGGGCCTCCTCCAGTTCCGCGGCCTTCCGGAACAGCGCTGCCAGTGCGCCGTTGCCTTTGGAAGGAATTTGCAGGGCGACTTTTCCCTTCAGCATCAGTTTCATGCCCAGCGCCGCAAACCGCAGCGGCAGCAAGGGATTCTTCATGGCGTTGAAGTAGAGCGTCATGAATTCCATCTCCCTGAGCCGGCCATGGCGCCGCACGCTCTCCAGAAAGCTCTTGTAGAAGAGACTGCTCTGCCGGTATTGAGACAGGCCTTCCCGCGCGGCTATCTGCTTGAGCGCGCCCATGGCCTCTGTCAGCGGTAATCCGCGGGGACACCGCAGGGTGCAGTAATAACAGGCGGAGCACAGGCTGAAGGTCTTGCTCTGGAAAATCTCTTCTTTCTGGCCGGACAGGACCAGCCGCCAGAGTCGGCGGGGGGTGGCGTCCATCGCAAATTCATTGGGACAGGATCCCGTGCAGGTGCCGCACTGGATGCAGGCCTGCACCATCTTTCGAACCGGTGCCAAATCATCGCTGCCCGCTCCGTCTGAAAAATCGATTTCACCTTTGACTTTCGTCGTCATTTCGAATCCCCTTGTAAACGCTCATGGCCCCTTGAGTCGCCACGATGAATGAGAATGATGGGCCGGAACCCGGATGAGCGGCTCGAAAATGGTTGTGTCAGTTAAGTCGGTTGAGCCAGTTATGTCAGTTAAATGATATCCTCTATTTTAATGACTAAATGCTCACGGGCCCTTGAGCCGCCACGATGCCTTAAAACGATGCGCCGGAGCCCGGATGAGCGGTTGCGAACAGCGGCTGACTGTCTGAGCCGCTTACGGGGTCTTGGACCGGACCCAACGTCGATGCTGCATAAACAGGTACAATCTTCCTTAATCCGGAACTATCATTAAAAACGGGCCAGGTCCGGTCTTAGAGCCCGATTGCGGCGAGTTTCAGCCGTCTTTCGAAACCGCTTATCCGGGTGGAGGCGCCCACCTTACGAAGTTGTGCCGGTTGAGCCGGTTATGCCCGTTTGGCCGGTTGAAGGATATCGTCGATTTTATACCCTCACCCTAACCCTCTCCCCCGGGAGAGGGAATTTGTTGTGAACCTGTGGCGGTTAATAGCAAATAGTCACCCATTCTCCCTCCCTCAGAGGAGCGCCGCGTCGATGACATCGAACATCTGCTCCTGCCGCAAATCTTCCAGGACCGAGGCCTTGTTCGGGCACGCCGTCGCGCAGCTTCCGCAGCCCTGACACATGAGCGGATTCACGATCACCTTCTGCTGATCGATATCCAGCATGCGGGCGCCGTAGGGACAGGCCTCGATGCACCGCTCGCAAAGGCAGCAGAGACTGTGATGAACCCGTGCCAGAACTTTACCGGCCGGAAGGTTCTTGCGGTTCAGAAGTCGCAGAGAGCGCTGGGCCGCGGCCTCGGCGGTGGCGATCGATTCGGCGATCGAGCGCGGCGAGTGCGCCAGACCGCAGGCGAAGACCCCCTCCTTGAGCGCATCGACCGGTCGCCACTTCGACTCGGCTTCCTGGAAGAACCCATCCATGTCGCGGTCAATTCCATAAGCGGCGGCAAGATCGGCCGGAAGATCCGGAACAACTCCGGTGGCCAGAACAAGCAAATCGGTGCTGATCTCGATGGTCTTGCCGATGATCGGCTCGAAGACGTTCACCGTTACAGCGCCCTGGTTGACCTCAACCCGCGGTTTGTTTTCCAGACCGTACTGGATGAAACCGATGTCATTTTTGCGCGCCTGGGTGTAGTAGGTTTCCGTAAAACCGTAGGTCATCATGTCGCGATACAGCACATACACGGCGATGTTTGGATTCTGATCCTTCATCTGCAAGGCATGTTTGAGAGCAGAGGCGCAACACACCCGACTGCAGTAATTGCGTGGTTCTTCGCGCGAATCGACGCACTGTATCATGACCACGGTGTCGAGAACCTGCGGGTCGATGGAACGGTCGGCCAACTTGTGTTCCAGCTCCTTCTGGGTGATGATGGCCGGGCTGGTACCGAAACCGTAGGATGTCGTGCGGGCCTCGTCGCCGCCGGTGGCCAGAATCGTAACGCCGTGCTCGAGCGTCTCTACCGCACCCCCCGAGTTTTCAATCGTCGTGTAAAACTGTCCCACATTCCCATAGGCGGCCAAAACCCGGCTGCCGCTGCGCACCGACACCATGGGATGTTTTTCCACCTTCTGTCCGGTTTCTGCCAGCAAGTCTTGGATCGGCTGCCCTTCTAATGTCTGTTTGAGCCAGTTCAGGTTGCCGCCGAGTCGATCGGCCTTCTCGATGATCTCCACCGGAAAACCGTGATCGGCAATCGCCAGGGCCACCGTCATGCCGGCAATACCGCCCCCCACCACCAGTGCGCGCTGCTGAATCGGCACCGAAACCGTCGGTGACGGATCGACGCGCTTCAAACGGGCCAGCCCCATTTCCAGCACGGAACGCAGCCGGTTGACAGAAGGGCCGCCATGCGACTGGGAAGACAGGACGTCGGCAGACTGCGGGATATTCAACGAGCGAATATCCACCACGTCCATCAAAGACGGATGAAGACCGACTTTGCGCGCCAACTGCCGGATCTTACGGGCATACACATACGGCAGGCAGGCACCGATCAGAACCCTATTCGGCTGGCGACTTCCCACCCGTTCGACCAAGTCATTCCATCCCTCGGCCGTACAGGTTCTGTCGATGATCTCCACCCCCACCACCAGTGGATCGGCGGCCACCTGTCGCTTCAGTTCGTCCACCACGGAGGCTTCCGCCAGGGTCCCGTCGCAGGAGCAGATGATCACCAGGATTCTGGGCACCTCCCGCGAAACGTCTCTAAAATCTTTTTCGGCTTCCGACTCGGGGGCCAGCCCGCCGCCGGCGCCGTGAATGGTCCGAGAGGCCGCAAGCGCGGCTGCGGACGCCTGCGTGACCGATTCGCCGATGTCCTTCAACCCTGAAAAAGACCCCCCCAGCAAAACCCCGTCGCGCGTCGTCCGGGTGAGGGAAAACGGCACCGTCTGCCCAAAGCCCCAACTGTTTAGTGGGATGTCGAGCATCTCGGCCAATGTCGCCGAACCGGTCGCCGGTCGCTGCCCGACAGCCAGGACCACCATGTCCTGACGGGATTCATGCAGAAGGCCGCCGGTGTCGACATATCGAATGATCAGATCGCCGCTGCTGTCGTCGTGCATCACCGAATGAACGCGTCCCCTTTCGAAGCGAACACCGCCTTGGGTCTCCGCCCGGTCGCGATAGCGCTGGAACGGTTTTCCAAAGGTGCGCATATCCATGTAAAAAATGGTTGTTTCGAGGGCGCCGCCGGTTTTTTCCCTCGCCACCACGGCTTCCTTGATGGCGTACATGCAGCAGACATTCGAGCAGAAATCGGCATCGGACTGCAGATCCCGCGAGCCGACACATTGCACCCAAGCCACCTTCCGAACCGGCCTCTCATCCCCGGGTCGCACCAGGCGACCGCCGCTGGGACCGGTGCCGCTGAAGATCCTTTCGAACTCCAGACTGGTGACGACCCCCGGCAGGATGCCGTAGCCGAAGGTGTTTTTACCTTGGGACGGATCGTAATAAGAAGTCCCGCCGCAGAGCACCAGGGCTCCGACGTTCAGCCGGCGGCCCAAGGCGGCCTCCAGGTCCTCGTAGATGCGCAGGACCATAGGAATCAGCTTATCGGGGTCGAAGGGCTTGACCAGGTAATCGAGGGCGCCGGTTTTCATGGCCTCGACCGCGGTTTCGACCGTGGCATAGGCCGTCATCATGACCACACACAGATCGGGACAGGATGCTTTGGCTTTTTGCAGAACTTCTACCCCGTCCATGCCGGGCATCTTGATATCGGTCAGCATGAGGTGATAGGGACCTTCGGCCAACCGTTTTAGCGCATCAGGCCCGGATTCAGCCATATCGACGGAAAAACCCTCTTCTTCGAGCCACTCCTTCAAGGAGTCACGCACAATCAGTTCATCGTCCACCACCAGAATTCGGAATTTCTTGCGTTCCTGCTCGGAAATCCGGATGGCACCGGTCGGGCACACTTTTTCACAGGCGCCGCAGCGGCTACAAACACTGAAGTCGATCACATACGGATTCGGTATGGCATGGGGCACCGGCAGGTAGATGGCTTTACGGCTGGCCATCCCGGAGTTGAAAGCATCCGGGACCGCCACCGGACAAACCGACGCGCAGTCGCCGCACCCGATGCACAGCGCCGGATCGACCCAACTCGGTTTCTGGCGCAACGTCACGTCGAAATTGCCGGCTTCGCCCTCAAAGGATATCAGTTCAGTGGACAGCAGAATCTCGATGTTCTCGTGGAACAATCCCTTGCGGAGGCAGTACTGCGAAGAAGCGTCACGATCGACCAGAGGCAGCATCTTGCACATGCCGCAGTGATCCGTGGGAAACTGATAGTCCAGTTGACTGAGAATCCCGCCCAGATGCGGTGCGCGGTCGATTAGGGTGACCCCGTATCCTGTTTCGGCCAGATCGAGTGCCGCGCGAATGCCACTTATGCCGGCACCGACGACCAAAGCGTTTCCGATTTTCCTAGGCATAAAACCTCCAAGCCCGTTGGGTCCGTTTAGCCGGTTGAGCCCGTTGAGCCGGTTTAGCCCGTTTGCCCGTTGGGCCCGTGATCTCTGTCAGGTTCGCTTAATCTGCCGCCGGTAAACCGGACAGTTTGTTCGAGAATTGATGTTTGTTTGACACTCACCGGCTAAACGGGCCTAACGGGCTCAACCGGCTCAACCTCTCTATCTAATCCCGACCACCTCGTTGAATTCGTTCTCCCTGAACTCGGACAACGGCGGTTTCTCGTCGACACTGCGGCCTGCCGTGTACTCGAATGCCTGCTGCGTGCTTTGGGCGACCGTTCGAAAGAGTTCCATGACCGGAATGTCGTTGGGACAAGCGTTGGAACACTGGCCGCAACCCACACAGGCCGTACTCATGTGCGCCAGGCGGGTGATGTGGTAAAAAACCGTGTCGGTCGGCATCTTTATCAGCCCTTTGCGCTGGGCCCACTGCAGATACTGGATCGGTTCATGGTTGAACACATCGGTGACGAAGACGCATTCCTTGCAGTAGCACACGGGGCAGGCCACCCGGCAGTTGTAGCAATTAACGCAGCCGGCCAGATAGGTGGTCAGCCTCTCCAGGTCTTGCACGGCTTGACCGGTCGCGCTGAACATCTCATCGCGATAGGCGCTGCGCCGGGCCACAAGGTCGGCTATGACCTGTTCGCGGTTTTTCTCGGTTGGGGCCGACGGCAAATCCAGTCGACTCAACAGGTCGCTCCCTTTTTCACTTTGGGACTGCAGCAAGAGGTGGTCGTCGACATCCACACCCAGCAGTCCGATGACGACATCGGCGCCCTCGGCCACCGGATATTCGCAGGCCCGGCAGGCCGGGGCGATATCGATCCCTTCATCCGTCTTGGTTTTGCCGGTCAGCGCACTGCGGCAGAAATCGAGACTCGAAAGCGAGCCGTCGCCCCCGACAAGCCTGAGATAGTCCGCATTGCGAAAGGCCCCCAGACAGTCGATGCCCAGAATGACCATCTCCTCCAGACGTCCCTGCTTTAATTTGACCAGTTCGATGAACGCGCGAATTTCGCAGGGTCGCATGACCACCACAATTGTTCCACCAACCGGTTTGCGCGAGAGTTTCGACACCACCTTGGCAGCGTTCATCGGAAACGCGGGCGCCAGCGGATCGATGCCGTCCAGCCGGTCCGGATCCGTGATCAGCATCGGCATCACCATCTGCTTCATGGGCAATCGGCCGGGAACGAGCAGCGCCTTGATGTCCTCGAGCCCCAAAATCGATCCAAACACCTGCCGTAGAGCCGCCAGAAGGTCCCGGTCTTTCACATCTATCTTAGCTGTTGCGGTCATATTTTTCTTCCTTTTGCTTTTCTTCAATTTAATTTTATGCCGCGCCGCCAAACGCGGCATAAAATTAAATTACCATCTTCAGTTTTGCCTGGGACGGCCCGAGCGTTTTCACCTGGGCTACCAGTTCACGCATGGTTTCGGCAAACTGAATGCCGTCGCTGGCACCGATCCAGGTCAGCCTGAGCCGTTCGGGTTCGAAGCCGAACCGGGGCAGAATCTCCTTCAGCAGTTTGATCCGGCGCCGGGCTTTGAAGTTGCCGTTGATGTAATGACAATCTCCGGGATGGCACCCGCTCACCAGCACGCCGTCGGCCCCCTCCAGCAGCGCCTTGATGATGTACTGCGGGTCGACCATACCGGTGCACATCACCCGGATCATCCTGACGTTTTGGGGATAGGCCTGCCGTGACGTGCCGGCCAGATCTGCAGCCGTGTAAGTGCACCAGTTACACACGAAAGCGATGATGGTTGGCTCGAAATCACTCATATTTAACTCCTTTATTTCGATTGGCAGTTTGGCCTCGATCAAACGGGCTTAACCGGCCCAACTGACCTAACTGACTAAACTGACTAAACTGACCTAACTGATCCCCCTCATCGCCCCACCTTTGCGATGGCATCCATGATACCGTCGATCTCCGCGAAGATCTGCTCGCTCTTGAAGTGTCGGCTGCGGGCGGCATCGCTCGGACAAAACCCGGAGCAACTCCCGCACCCCTTGCACACCGCCGGATTCACTTCGGACACTCCCTTGCGCTCGTTGAATTCGATCGCACCATACGGGCAGAGACCGATGCAGACCTGGCAGCCGATGCAGATATCCGGATCGATCCACGAGATGGTGGGCGGCACCTCGACCTTACCGAGCGCTGCCAGGGACAGGGCTTTGCCGGCCGCGCCCGACGCCTGTGAAACCGTATCCGGAATGTCCATCGGCTTTTGACAGCATCCGGCCAGGAAAACCCCGTCGGTGGCCGTGTTGAGGGGCCCCAGCTTGGGGTGCTCCTCCAGGAAAAATCCATCGGCGCCCTGGTTGACCCCGAAAAGGCGTCCCACGTCGCCGGCATCGTGGCGGGCCTCTATGGCGGTGCACAGAACCACCATGTCCACCGGCACCCGCACCCGACGACCCAGTAAAGTGTCTTCAGCGATGGCGATCAATTTGCCCTGCTCTTCGGGTCGCATGGCCTGGTCGGTTATCTCGGCCACTTTGCCTCGGATGAAAATCGTGCCTTCTTCCTGGCAGCGGCGATAGAACTCCTCGTAGCCTTTGCCGAAACAGCGCATGTCGATGTAAAAATCGTAGACGTTGGTGTCATGACCGACTTTTTCCTTGATTAAATGAGTGTATTTCAACGCATACATGCAACACACCCGGGAACAGTATTCGTGGTAGTTCACATCCCGGCTGCCGATACAGTGCAAAAGGGCCACACTCCGGGGAGGCTTGGTCAACGCCCCGGTTTCGTCGCGAATCAGGATTTTCCCTCCGGTGGGACCGGTGGCGTTGCTCAGGCGCTCGAACTCCAGGGCCGTGAAGACATTCGGATAGACGCCGTAACCAAAGGGTTTCATCGGCGACGGATCCAAGATATCATATCCGGTGGCCAGAATGATGCTGCCCACTTTGACCTGGACCTCCTGCTCCGGCATCCCGTGATCGATGGCCACCGCTTCGCAGGCCCGCACACACTCCATACACTCGCAGCAGATACCGCAGTTCAGGCAGCGCTGGGCTTCACGACGGGCGTCGGCTTCCGTGAAGCTGCGGTCGACCTCGGCAAAAGAGGACACCCTTTCGGCGGCTCCCATATGAGGGGATTGCGCCCGCATTTCCGGGCCAATGTTTCGGGGGATGTCCGCCCAATCGGTGCCGGGCGGTGGCCGCATCTCCATCTCGGCGGCATAGGCGTCCAAATCTTCCCCGTTGACGAACCGCTCGATCGCCGCAACCGCCTTGTGGCCGGCCGCCACGGCCTCGATCACCGAGGCCGGACCCGAAACCGCATCGCCGGCCGCAAACACATACGGGATAGAGGTTTGCATCGTGTGAGGATGAACCCGGATCGTGCTGCGCCGGGTGGCTTCGGGTGCGGACCCGTCCACCGCCCAGTTGAGATCGATCCGCTGGCCGATGGCCGGTAGGACGGCATCGCACCTGATAACGAATTCGGAGTCCTTGACCGGCACGGGACGGCGTCGTCCGCTGGCATCCGGCGGGCCAAGCTCCGTTCGAATGCACTCGAATCCGGTCACACGGCCGTCTTTTCCGACAATCCGCGCCGGAGCGGTCAGGTAAAGAATTTGTATGCCTTCGGCCAGGGCGTCCGCGATTTCTTCCGCGTAGGCCGGCATTTCTTCACGGCTGCGCCGATAAACGATATTCACCGATTCACTCCCCAGGCGCCTGGCAACCCGGGCCGCATCGACCGCCACGTTGCCGCCGCCGACGACCACGACCGTGTCGCCGGGACGCCTGCGGGATCCCAAGTTGACCTCCCGCAGAAATTCAACCGCATTGATCACCCCGTCAAATTCGTCTTCCCCGGCGATGCCGGTACCGAGGCCGAGATGGGCACCGATGGCCAGAAAGACGGCGTCGAACCCCTGTTGCTCGAGATCCGTCAAGCTGAAATCACGTCCGAGCCGTTTTCCGGTTTGAACCGCAATTCCGTGGCGCAGGAGGTATCCGATCTCATGGTCCAGGGCATCGGGAGGCAGGCGATAGTCCGGTATCCCGACC
>Ga0316191_10000857_pt1 | contig 20472 bp, 17 predicted proteins | sample Eddworburr2cm_MG_FD_204928 | JGI IMG/M metagenome (GOLD analysis project Ga0316191, IMG submission 204928) | Coastal sediment microbial communities from Maine, United States - Eddy worm burrow 2 cm | ecosystem: Environmental > Aquatic > Marine > Coastal > Sediment | place: USA: Maine... | reverse complement strand
GTGCGAGATCATACCAGCCCAAGACATCTACGTCTTTGAGCGCGCGATCGCATCCCACCCTGACAGCACGCCGCCTGAAGATCGCGTTCTGCTTGGCGATGTGTTCGAGACACTCCCTCAGGCTCTTGAAACCTTCGGCGCGACAGCGCGGCTTATCCATGCCGACCTTGGGGGGCACAATGCCGAGAAGAACGACATCTTTGCGCGCAAGGTTTCCCCTCTGATTGAGCCGCTTTTGGCAAAGGGCGGATTGATGGTATCCAGCGACCGGATGTATTTCGATGCGTTGAAAGAAATTGATTTGCCCGATGACGCGGTGCAGGGACGTTGCTTTATTTATAAACGCTGACGGTCGCGCATGTCAGAGCAAGTCACCAGCTTGACCGTTGAAGGCGCAATCGCTGTTTTGTGGATCAACAATCCACCGGTAAATGCAGTGAGCCATGCCGTACGCGCGGCTGTGGTTGATGCCATCAACCTGACCGAACAAAACCCAGACGTGCGCGCCCTTTTGATTGTTGGCGCGGGCCGCATGTTTGTTGCGGGGGCGGATATCAAAGAGTTCGGATTGCCGCCTGAACCACCGCTGTTGCCCGAGGTCTGCGCACGGATTGAAACCTCGCCTATGGTTGTTGTGGCTGCCATGCATGGTGCGGCCTTGGGCGGCGGATTGGAGATCGCGCTGTCGGCGCATTACCGCATCTGTGCACCTGATGCGCGTATGGGGCTACCCGAGGTTAACTTGGGTCTGATCCCCGGTGCAGGAGGCACGCAGCGTCTTCCAAGACTGGTAGGGACAGAACATGCCGTTGAAATGATCGCGGGCGGCAAACCGGTCAGCGCCGATCAGGCACTGGAAATGGGGCTGGTGGACCGGCTTGCAGAAGGCCCCATTTTCGAAGCGGGGCTAGCATACACCAAACAGCTGTTAGCGCAGAACGCGCCACCACGACCCACGCGTGACCTTCCAAGAGCCAATAACATCGATTGGAATGCAGTAACCGAACGTGTCAAAAAGCGTGCGCGCGGGCAAACTGCGCCCGTGCAGGCGGTACGGGCGATAAAAGCTGGCGTTGAGCAGCCTTTCGAGTATGGCGTGCGCACCGAGCGCAAGATTTTCAATACGCTGGTACAATCTGACCAGCGACGGGCAATGGTTCATGCCTTTTTTGCTGAACGCGCGGCTTCGAACTTGCCAGATGTTGCGCGCGGGCAGGCGCAACCTGTTCAGCAGATTGGTATTGTCGGGGGCGGCACGATGGGGGCCGGAATTGCCTGTGCGGCCCTGCTGGCAGGCTTCTCCGTTACGGTGGCCGAAATCTCTGAAGACGCATGTGCCAAAGCGGGCCAACGGATCGCCACGCTCATACAAGGGGCTGTTGAACATGGCAAAACAGATCAGCACGTGGCAAGTAAAATGCTGTCAGACGCGCTGTGCTGTAGCACGTCTTTTGCGCAGCTAAGTGATGCTGATCTGGTGATCGAAGCTGTGGTCGAAGACATGACCGCGAAAAAGGGTGTTTTTCAGAAACTCGAACGCTTTTGCAAACCCCTGGCGGTTCTGACGAGCAATACTTCGTATTTGGATGTCGCACAAATTGCCACCGCCACGCAACGGGCAGACCGCGTCGTCGGGCTACATTTCTTTTCACCCGCACATGTCATGAAACTCGTCGAGGTCGTCGTGCCCCAGGGGGCGGCCTCCGATGCGGTAGCGACGGCCTTTGCGGTGGCCAAGCGTCTGGGCAAGACGGCAATATGGTCGGGCGTTTGTGATGGGTTCATAGGCAACCGCATTCTGCAACGGTGCCGCGCGGTCGCAGATCAGATGGTCTTGCAGGGGGCGGACCCTTGGCAAATCGATGCAGCACTTGTGGCATTCGGCTATCCAATGGGTCCTTATGCTGTTGCTGATATGGCTGGTCTTGATATTGGCTGGGCAAACCGAAAACGGCTGGCCGCTTTGCATGGTGCTGACCCGCAAGCGGTAAAGTTTCCGGATATGCTGTGTGCTGCAGGCGATTACGGGCGAAAAACCGGGCGTGGTTATTATGTTTACGACAATGGCTCTCCAATTGGCAAAAACCCCGAGGTTACCCGCTTGATCGCGCAGGACCGCGCCGCGCGCGCGCTACACACAAGGCCTTTTGACGCCACAGATATTCAACGTAAATACATGGCTGCAATTGTGAATGAGGCCGCACAAATTCTTGACGAAGGCATTGCGCTGCGGCCGTCGGACATAGATGTGGTCTTGATGGCAGGATACGGTTTTCCAAGGTTTCGTGGCGGCCCGCTTTTTTGGGCGGACATGCAGGGAATAGAAGTCGTTCGCGACGAAATCCGCCGGTTTGCGCTGGAAATACCCGCTGTAGGAAAGCCTGCGGCACTTGTTGATAGATTGGTGGCTGAGGGCCGCAGTTTCGGTACTATGAACGACGAGGTCGCGACTAAACCAGCGTTGTCTGTACCGCCTCGCGGATCGCCTTGATATTGGCGCCATAGGGGGTGGGATCCGACACTGATCCGCCTTTGAAAACAGCCGACCCAGCGACAAGCACATCCGCACCAGCCGCAGCAACCAATGGGGCTGTTGTTGGATCAACGCCACCATCAATTTCAATATGCACAGGGCGGTCGCCGATCATGGCGCGCAGTGACCTGACCTTTTCTACCTGACTGTGAATGAATTTCTGCCCGCCAAAGCCCGGGTTCACAGTCATGACGCAGACCATATCGACCATGTCCAAAAGCTGTTCGACCGCTGAGGCCGGCGTGCCAGGGTTAAGCGCGACACCTGCCTTGGCACCGGCATTGCGGATGGCCTGAACGGTTCGGTGAATATGCGGTCCCGCTTCGACATGCGCGGTGATGATATCTGCGCCGGCCTGCGCGAAGGCGTCGATATAGGTATCCACAGGCGCAATCATCAAGTGCACATCCATCACTCCTTTAATGTGCGGGCGGATCGCGGCGCATGTTGCGGGGCCAAAGGTGATGTTGGGCACAAAATGCCCGTCCATGACATCCACATGCACCCAGTCGGCCCCTTGTGCTTCGATTGCTTCGCATTCAGCACCGAAATTGGCAAAGTCGGCGGACAAGATAGATGGCGCAATTTTCAGGGAGCGATCAAATGGCATGGCAGACCTCGTTGTGCATATTCGTTCACGACAGTGTTGCCCGCGCTATATCGGGCCGGACAGGGAACACGCAAGAAGAGATCGCACTATCACCGGGTTCCGGATCACACCGGTGCGGTGACGAGCTGTAAAAGTTGTGTGAATTTGTGTGAAGGATCGAGCAAATCATTACGCATGCGCCATAGGTCCTGCGTGCGTTTTTTGCCTAATGTGGGTGCCGCGAAAAGGTGTAGTTTTGCCTCGACCTCGTCTTCGCCAAGCGGTGCTTCAGGCCCGCCGCGCGCTTCGGTTTCTCCTGAATATAGCACCCGTCCATCGGTACGAGTGACGCGAATTTCGGCGCAGCGCCGCGCGGGAAAGCGATCAGAATACTCCTGTGCCTCGCGCACATGAATGCGTGGCAGCAGGGCGGCTACCGATGCATCCGTCAAACCGGCACCCGAGATTTCGGCGGGGCCAACATGTCCGTGACGCATCATGGCCGCCAGTGCGAAGGCCAGCGAATACTGGGCCTGTCCAGTCGTTTCCGGCACGCCGGGAAAAAGTGCGGCACTCTGCGCGAAGGTCTGCACATCCAATTGCGAAATGTCATTCGCTGTCAGCGCGTGTTCCGTCATGAGTGCTGAAAGTGCGTCCAACGGGGCATGGGCCCAACGACACACGGGGTAGGGTTTGATGTAGTTCAGCTCGATCGTCCAACGCGTGCCAAGGTCTGCCCAGAATGCGCCGACTTCGGGCGCTTCCAGAGTAATCGCAGGTGCGCCTTCAAACCCGCGTAGCGCCAGTATTGCCGCCATGGCACCTGTCAAAGCGCCCATACCAGAACCGTCATGGAGCATGGTCGGGTTGGCAATCTCGCGCATCATCTGGCTGCGCGGCCCGTGGTATTCGGCAATCCCGACCGCATGGCGCAATTGCTCAGGGGACGCGCCGTTCAAAGCACACCCGATGGCCGCGACAGCGATCCCGTTCCACGCGCCGGACGTATGGTAGTCTGATACGGTATCGTGCAATGCAATGGCTGCCCGCGCGCCGACCTCATAGGACATCGCCAGAATATCCAGCGCCTGTGTCGAGGAAAGTTCAGGGTGCTGTCGGGCGAATGCGATCAAAGCCGGAACCACGGCGCAGCCGATATGCCCTTTCGTCGGATTAAACCCGTCATGCCCGTCCAGATTGTCGATTTGCGTGGCAGCCGCAAAAGCAGCACCCGGAATTGAGGCGTGCCGACCGTCAAACAGTAACGGAGCACTGTTGGCCCCTTCAGGTGCCGCGTGGAAATCCACCACGTAGTTACGCGCGATCGACGAGGGCGCCAGATCGTGCGCACCCGCCGCCACGCCAAGCGTATCAACCAGCAGCAATGCCGCCATACGGCGTGCGCTTTCCGGAACCTGCGGCTGCATCACAAAGTCTGCAATCTTGTCGAATTGAGGTGTCATCGAAGGGCCTTTGCACTTTGGGGCATGTGTACTCACCAAAAACGGCCGGTGTTACGATTTCTTGTCTGAACGCGACATTGGCTCTGCCGCGTACCAGCGGCGGGCTGGTCATTACGCTTACTCTGTGTGAGGCTAAACAAAACAAGAAGGAAACCAGAATGCTGCTACCGCGCCAAAAAGTACCTGATTTAAAACTGCCAACTCTGGACCATGGCACGTTCGACCTAGGGAAAGACAATGCCGAAAAAGGGACTGTTGTCTGCTTTTACCGTGGGCTGCATTGCCCGCTCTGTGCCACTTATCTTGCAGAGCTGGAAAAGCTTACGCCCGAGTTCGAAAAACGCGGTGTCAAAACATTCGCGTTGAGTGTCGATGGCGAAGAGCGTGCGCGCCTTATGGCGGACAAGATCAAGGCGAGCACGCTACGCATCGGCTATGATCTGAGCCTTGCTGCGGCGCGCGACTGGGGGCTGTATATCTCGACGTCGCGTGGCAAGACCTCGATCGACATTGAAGAGCCCGCGCTGTTTTCCGAGCCCGGGTTGTTTATGATTACGCCTGCGCAAACGCTTTACTATGGCGCGGTGCAAACGATGCCCTTCGTGCGGCCGCACTTTTCCGATTTGCTGGCTGCAGTCGATGGTGCGATCGCCAAGAATTACCCCGCGCGCGGAGAATACACCGGCGAAGTTTGAACCCGTTGTGCTATTGCAAAGCGGGATGCAGGTATTGCTAAAGGTTCAACTGCTCCGTTCAGTGCCGGAGAGCTCTGCAATCATCTGATCGCGCATTACAAATTTCTGCGGCTTTCCCGTAACTGTCATGGGAAGGCTGTCGCGAAAAGACACGTAGGCAGGTATTTTGTAGTGCGCGATCTGGTTCTTGCAGAAATCCAGGATGGTCTGAGCCTCCATTTTGCTGCCCGGCTTTTTAACGATCCATGCGCATACGAGCTCGCCCAGCTTGTCGTCGGGAATGCCAAAGACCTGCGCTTGCGATACATCCGGATGGGCGTAGAGAAACTCTTCTATCTCGCGGGGATACACGTTTTCGCCCCCCCGCAGGATCATGTCTTTGACGCGCCCTGTGATGGCGCAAAAACCTGAGGCATCCAAGGTTGCCAGATCGCCGGTATGCATCCATCCCTCTGCATCGATGCTGGCCTCTGTTTGCTCGGGGTCGTCCCAGTATTCTTGCATAACGGAATAGCCACGGGTCAAAAGTTCCCCTTGCGTGTTAACTGGCACGGTGGCGCCGGTATCATCCACAATCTTTACCTCGACATGGGGGTGAATGCGACCGACCGAAGAGACGCGTTTGTCGAGCGGATCGTCGATGTTGCTTTGGAAGGATACCGGCGATGTTTCGGTCATCCCGTAGGCGATGGTGACACCATGCATGTTCATCCTTGATTGCACCTGTCGCATCACCTCGATGGGGCAGGGTGCACCTGCCATGATGCCCGTGCGCAGATGCGACAGTTCAAAGCTCTGGAATTCAGGTAATTCCAGCATGTTTACGAACATTGTGGGCACACCGTAAAGGGCCGTGCATTTTTCTTCTGACACGGTCCGAAGGGTTGCGTGTGGCTCGAACCCCTCACCGGGGATAACCATTGTCGCGCCACGGGTAACGCAGCCCAGCGTGCCCATCACCATCCCGAAACAGTGATAAAAGGGCACCGGAATGCACAACCGGTCACTGGCTGTGAAGTCCAGCGTTCGCGTGACGAAATGCGCATTGTTGACGATATTGCGGTGCGTGAGACAGGCGCCTTTCGGACTGCCTGTCGTGCCCGAGGTGAACTGGATATTGATCGCGTCGGTTGGCGAGAGTGTTTGTGATATGGCATCCAAAGCCGCGCGATCAGCCGCGGATGGTGGCGTTAGAAGGTCGCGAAACGCGATCATGTTAGCGGGGGCATATTCGTCCAGAACGATGACGCTGCGCAGGTCCGGCAGACGCTGCGCGTGACACTGCCCGGGCGCGCAGTGTGCAAGTTCAGGCGCCAGATCGGTAATCATCGCGACATAGTCCGACGATTTGAATTGGTTCGCCAACACCAATGCGACGCAGCCCGCTTTGTTCAACGCATATTCCAGCTCTGCAGGTCGGTATGCCGGATTTATACAGACCAAAATCGCGCCGATCCGTGCTGTCGCAAATTGTGTGAGCAGCCATTCAACTCGGTTGGGCGACCAAATACCGACGCGGCACCCTTTTTCGATACCCAAATGGCGCAGACCATTGGCGACAGCATCCACCTGATTTGCGAATTCCGCGTATGTCAGCCTAACGCCTTGTGCTGGAAACACTGCCGCTTCGTGGTCGGGCAAGCGCCGTACGGTATCTGCCAGCAAGTCGGGTATTGTGATGTCCAGCAACGGCTCATCCGTATCTCCGAACACATGGGCCAGACCGTTCTGTGGCGCGCGCGCAGTGCCTGTCATTGCTCAATTCCTTTGCCAAGCTGCAGAACCCGAAGTATCGGGTGTCGCCGACCTCTTGGCAATGCCGTGCGTCGCGCGTATGCGTGGCTGAAACAGATACATTTTTTGAAAGGCTGCCTGATGACGCTTTCCGCCAATTGGTCCTATCCTACTGCCATCCGGTTTGGTGCGGGCCGCATTTCAGAACTGTCCGAAACCTGTGCTGCCGCGGGCATGACCAAGCCTTTGCTGGTGACGGACAAAGGGCTGGCCGGGCTGCCGATCACGGCGCAAGTGCTTGACCTGATGGAGGCTGCAGGACTCGGCCGCGCCGTTTTCGCAGATGTAGATCCCAACCCCACCGGCCAGAATGTGGCAGCGGGCGTGGATGCGTACCGCGCTGGTGGGCATGACGGTGTGATCGCTTTTGGCGGCGGATCGGGGCTTGATCTTGGCAAGGCGGTGGCCTTCATGGCCGGGCAGACGCGGCCGCTGTGGGACTTCGAAGATATCGGCGATTGGTGGACACGTGCAGACGCGGATGCGATTGCACCTGTTATTGCTATTCCGACCACAGCGGGTACCGGGTCCGAAGTCGGTCGGGCCAGCGTCATAACCAACGAAGAAACGCACGAAAAGAAAATCATCTTTCACCCCAAGATGCTGCCGGCGGTCGTGATTTGCGATCCGGAACTTACCGTGGGCATGCCACCTGCGATAACCGCAGGTACCGGTATGGACGCTTTTGCCCATTGCCTCGAAGCGTACTGTTCGCCGCATTATCACCCGATGAGCCAGGGGATCGCCTTGGAAGGGATGAAGCTGGTTAAAGACAATCTGGTTACAGCTTTTACAGACGGCAGTAACATTGAGGCGCGTGGCCACATGATGTCAGCCGCTGCCATGGGGGCCACGGCGTTTCAAAAAGGTCTCGGCGCGATCCATGCGCTGTCGCACCCCATCGGTGCGGTGCATCACACCCATCACGGCACCACCAATGCGGTCGTGATGCTGCCCGTTTTGCAATTCAACAAACCAAGAATCCGGCGTAGCCTGGCGCGTGCTGCGAACTACCTGAGCATTGCGGGCGGATATGACGGTTTTTGCGCATACGTCAACGACCTCACTATCCAACTTGGGATTCCTGCGAACCTCACAGATCTGGGTGTGACCGATCCTGATATCGACGCGCTGGTGGCTTCTGCTCTCAAGGACCCGAGCTGTGGCGGCAACCCTGTAAAGCTGACGCCAAGCAACACCAAAAAGCTTCTGGAGGCTTGTTTCTAAGTCAGCTGTACCAGATGGCGCGGCGGAGAAGGTTGAGACCAAGCACCACAAATACCACGAGGATGGCATTCCGGAACGCCTCAACCGACATCCGATTGCGCAGCATCTCGCCCAATGTAAACCCGATCAGGGTGGGCAACAGCATGGCGAAAGAAATACCGGCAAGCGGTCCTGTCAGAAAACCGATTTGCGCATAGGCGAAGATAAGGGGCAGTGAGCCCACTGAAATCATAAAGCCTGCGGCGCGAATGAACTCGTCCTTGTCGACACCTTTTGCGGCCAGATACATTGCCATCGGTGTCCCCCAAGCGGCTGTCATGCCTCCGACGACCCCGGTCAACAGGCCAAAACCGATCTGGGCTGCTGTGTCATACCGTGCGGCCAGCGGCGGGATCAGCTTTTTCCAGCTCATGAAAACAAAGATTAGCACGACCAAGCCTAAAATCGCCAAAAGCGCGCGGTCCGATGTGTTCTGCGTCGCGAAGGCGGTTCCGCCGACGCCTAGAAAAAGAATAGTCGCGAACACACCATATCGTCTGATTGTCCGTTTGAATTCGCCCCCTCGGATCATTTGCCAGACGTTCGATCCCATCATGGGGAACAGCACCAGCGCAATGGCAGTGCGCGGGTCGAAAAACAGTGTCATGAGCGCGATCGCGGCGGTTGGCAGGCCGATCCCCGCGACACCTTTGACGGTGCCGGCGATGGCGAAAGATGCCGTGGCGATCAGTACAAGTGTGAATTGGTCCAAGCAGAAGGCTCCGAATGTCTAGGCGAAAGCGATTTGCGCTTTCATTGCCTGCGTCCGGTCGGCTGCAAGTTCAAAGGCTGCTACAGCGTCGTCCAAAGCCATCGTTTGCGTGATAAGAGGTTTCACATCAATCAGCCCTTTTCGCATGAGCTGCACGCCTGTGAAAAATTCACGGTGAAAGCGGAAAGACCCGCGCAGCTCAAGCTCTTTGGCGGTGATCGCCTGAACGGGTAACTGCATGTCGCCGCCCAACCCAAGTTGCACAATCACACCACGCGGGCGCAGCGCTGCAATCCCGCTGGCAAGAGCGGCGGCCACGCCAGTGCATTCGAAAAGCACATCAAACGTGCCCTTTCCGGCTTGATATGCCCCGAGGGCGTCTGCGTTTGTGCGACCGTTGATTGTGATGTCCGCGCCGTTTTGGGCAGCCATTTCCAGTGTAAAGTCGGTGATGTCTGTCGCCACTATTTCCGCGGCTCCGGCACGTCGGGCTGCCAGAATGGTTAAAAGCCCGATGGGGCCGCAACCTGTCACCAGGACGCGTTTTCCCATCATGGGACCCGCTTGGTTAATCGCGTGCAGGCACACAGCCAGCGGTTCGGCCATTGCCGCCTCGCCTGCCGTCAGTCCATCAGCTGGGGCGCATTGCGCGGCATCAGCGATCAGCACTTGTCGGAAGGCACCTTGGATATGCGGAAATGGCATCGCTGATCCATAAAACCGCATGTTCAGGCAATGGTTATGTCTGCCGTCCTGACAGTAGACGCAATTATAGCAAGGGCGCGACGGCGACACCGCCACCAGTTGGCCTACGGATAGGCCGCTCACGCCGCTTCCCAGTGCTGTGACGTGCCCAGAAACCTCGTGACCAAGGATCATCGGCTCTTTCAGACGGACCGTGCCGAAACCGCCGTGCTGATAGTAATGTAGGTCTGATCCGCAGATGCCTCCGGCCGCAAGTTTGATTTCAACCTGTCCGGCGCCAAGGGGGGCGGCGGCGTGTTCCTCAATGCGCAAATCTTTTGCGGCATGTATAACGAGCGATTTCATAGAGGTCTCTTTCCGGCCCAAGTGCCATCTGCCCAAAGTTCGGCTGTGCTTGACTTTGTGTCTGTGGGGTAAAATAAGCTTGGCGGATTGCCAATGTCGAGCACAAAGAGGAAACGCATGTCCCTGAGCTTATTTGACCTGAAAGGTCGCCGCGCCCTTATCACTGGATCGTCTCAGGGGATCGGTTTTGCGCTTGCAAAGGGGCTGCAGGATGCGGGCGCTGATCTGGTGATCAACGGGCGCAACACCGAAAAGCTGGCGCAGGCCGCAGAGGCGCTGGGCGGGAATGTGCACCAGTTGGCGTTTGATGCCACCGATCATGATGGGGTCCGCGCGGCTGTCGACGGGTTCGAGGCAAAGGTTGGTGCTATCGACATATTGGTCAATAACGCTGGCATGCAACACCGCACCCCACTTGAGGACTTTCCCGCGGACGCATTCGAGCGGTTGATGCAGACCAACATCGCCAGTGTATTCCATGTGGGCCAAGCCTGCGCACGGCATATGATCTCGCGTGGGCGCGGCAAGATCATCAATATTGCGTCGGTGCAAACGGCGTTGGCGCGGCCGGGGATTGCCCCCTACACGATGACCAAAGGTGCAGTTGCGAACCTGACAAAAGGGATGGCAACAGATTGGGCTCAATACGGTCTGCAGTGTAACGGGTTGGCACCGGGCTACTTCGACACGCCCTTGAACGCCGCACTGGTCGCGGATCCCGAATTTTCGGCATGGTTGGAAAAACGCACACCTGCAGGGCGGTGGGGCAAGGTCGAAGAACTGGTGGGCACTTGCATCTTTTTGGCTTCGGATGCGTCGTCGTTCGTCAATGGCACCACCGTTTTCGTGGATGGTGGGATCACGGCGTCGCTCTGACCCAAAGCGTGCTTTCCAACACATCAGCGACATGCTCAACTGTGTAAATGCATCGAATTTCCCGCAAAAGCACAGTATTAAATGCCGTTTGGGTCGGGTTGGTTATGCTCGCCGCAAGCCCTTTTGCAGTCTACGCGATTGAACGTGCTGTGGTGGTTCTGGGCGCACTAGAGCAGTCAAGCGCGCGCTTTTTTCATGCCGCAGAGCCGCTGGCGACGATCAGCATCTATGCCCACATGCTTACAGGCGGGATCATCACGCTGCTGGCGCCTTTGCAATTGGTCACGGGCATCCGGCAACGGTGGCCTGCGCTGCATCGCGTGCTGGGGCGCGTTGTAGCGGGTTTGGCCGTGATAACGGCTGTGGGCGGACTGGGGTATATCGCCTTGTTCGGCACGATCGGCGGTACATTGATGAACGCTGGTTTCGCGCTTTACGGCGTTCTGATGCTGCTGAGCGCGGGCATGACGGTCCGCTATGCGATCCGAAGTGATCCGCGCCACAGGCTCTGGGCAGAACGTCTCGTCATTCTGGACCTCGCGTCATGGCTTTACCGCGTACACTACGGCATCTGGGAAGTAACAACAGGCGGCATCGGAACACGCCCTGATTTCTCGGGCCTTTTTGACCAAGTGCAGGTGTTTGCATTTTACCTGCCCTATCTGCTGATCCATGCGTGGTTCTGGCAGTTACGCCACACGGCACATAAAAGCCTTACCTAAGCGTCGACAGTCAAAATTCTTTTGTGTTTCTGAACTTCGGCCCGCACTTGGGCGAAAGTGTGCAGGCCGCGGCCTTCAAGGATCGGGATCATCGCGACCAAGGCCTCAGCCGTGGCCAGCGCGTCGCCCAATGCGGTGTGGCGCACCTCTTCCGGAATGGTCACGTCCAGCCGGTCACACAACGCGTCCAGCGTGTGTTCGGCTGACCCACCGAATACAACTGCGGAAAGGTGGACAGTATCCAGAACCGGATGGTCGAATGAAATGTCCGTCCCCTTGGACTGACGCCGCAAAAACGCCATATCAAACGGCGCATTATGGGCAATGATAACCGCGTTTTCCGAAAACTTGTGAAAGGCGCGGCAGACGTGGTCAAAGGCCGGTGCATTTGCAACCATGTCGTCACTGACGTGGTGCACAGCGGTTGAAACCGGCGGGATGGGGCGGCCCGGATTTACGAAGGTATCAAAGACTTCGCCATTCACAATCTTGCCATTCACGACACGCACAGCGCCCAACTGCACCACGTTGTCCGCCACGGGATCAAGCCCTGTGGTTTCACTGTCGAAGACCACAAAACAAAGATCACGCAAGGCACAGTTGTTCAGGTCGTCGGACGTTTCTTTATCCAGTAAATCAAAGTCATAGACCAGAGGGCGTGCCGCGTCTGGCGCAAGCGGTTCCAGCATGAGTGTGTACCCAGCATTGCCGCCGAATTTTCGGATATGGCCTTTATAGATTGCGCCGGACCGTCCTTTTAAACCTATCTCGTGACGCGTAGCGTCTTGGTTCTCCAATGCCTCCAGCGCCTGCCGGATGGAGCTTTCGTCAAGATAGTCAAAAACCGAACCATTGAGACGTGCAGGGCATTCGCGTTCCATAAGCTCGGCGGCCTGACCGTCGTAAAGCACAATCGAATGATCCTGTCGCGCGACGATGACTGCAATAGGGATATCGGACAGGATCTGTAAAAGCTGGGCGCGTTGTGCTTCAAGACGCGCCGTGCGTTTGACGACGACCTCAGTGGATGCTTTGATTTCGCTGGCCAGGCGTTTGTGAATTGCAGACACAGCAGGGGCCAGATCACCAAGGTATTTAGCAGCTTCGGCTTCAATGTTGTCTTGTACGTTGGCATGCGCCCTGACGCGCACGCCTGCCGCGAGCCCCTCAATCGGTTTGCTGACGTTTTCGTCGAACAATAGCCAGATCAGGAGGACCAGCCCTGTCAGGCCCATGCCGCTAATGATGCCTGATGTTAAAAATGCGGAAAGCGTTTCGGTGTCGCCGAGCTGGCGGTAACCCATGAACAGACCCAGTCCCAAAATAACGAGCCCGCCAAGTGCCAGCAAACAGAAGAACAGGAAGATTCTAATCCGCAGGCTGAGGTTTTTCATGCTACACCTCCTCGCATGCCACTTTCAGAACGGGGTCGTTTTGAGTCACAGCAATCCAGTCTGCGCCAACGACTTGTCCGTTTTCCCCGAATTCGATACCGTCGACAACATCAGCGCGTTGGCCCAATGCGCAATCAAACAAAGCAGGCACTTTTGCAACTCTTGTCCACCGTCCATAAATCCACAGATCGACCAAATGCTGGTTGGGTTGTTGCGGGTGGGTACGCACAGTGGCCTGATCAACCGCAATGAACCGAGCGATATAGGGCACAGCATAGGTCCAAGGGCGATAGAAAGCGGTCTCTTCAACCGTTTCCGCCACAACCAAACCCTCAGGCATCGTACTGGTCGTTCGATTGTACCAACTGTATTCCAAAGAAACTGCCGCAATAAGCATCGCCGCACCGGCTGCAGTAGGAACCAGCCACTTGGGCAACAGGCCTTTCAGGATGGTTCGATTTATGGCCCAAATCAAAAGCGCTGTTGCCACGCCCGCCATGATCGTCCCGATTAGTTCGAAAAACATCTGCAAACTCCTCCCCGAGTATTGCGACTACACTAGCCCAAAAGCCCCCGGCCTTGCATCAGTGCGGATTGCATCGTTTTGATAACCACAAATGCGTCGCGCAAGTGGCTGCGTTCAAAGTCTGACAAGCTGTCAGGCGGCAGGTAATTGTCTGGCGCTTTGCCTTGTTTGATCAATCGCGCCTGATGTTCCAGCCGCGTTTGCGCGACCAGATCATAGGCTTCCAACAAGTCGCGCCCACCTTTTGCGCTGGTGATTTTGCCCTCAAGCGCTGCTTTTAGTCGGGCGCGGGTGTTCACTTCGGTCAACTTGCCCTGGAGGGCATACATCCGGCCCAGATCCACGACAGGGACAACACCATTCAACTTGGTATCGATGGTTTTGCGGTGATCGCCGGACGAAATTGTCGCCAATCCGCGCAACAGCCCCAATGGTGTCTGGTGGGTCAGTGAATTGCTGGCCATATGCGCTGTGAAAATAGAATTGCCAGCGGCTTTCTTCAGGGTGTCTTTCTGCAGCCCGTCAAAAAGGTCTGTGTCTCCGCCGATCGGGCGCAGGTCGAACATGACCGACGCCAGCATTTGCGCTTCCTTACTTGGTGTCTTGATCCATCCCTCGAAATACGAGCGCCAGACTGACAGTGGCTGGCACCAGCGCGGGTTTGTGGCCATCATATCCCCAGGGCAATAGACATACCCACAGGTATCGAGACCGTCGCTCACAATTTGTGCCAGTTTGGTGAAATAGGCCATGCCAGCATCGTCAACACCATCCTCCAGGATCAGGCAGTTGTCCTGATCGGAAACGCCGGTTTGTTCCTGACGTCCTTGCGATCCGCAGGCCAGCCACAGATAGCGGGCAGGGGCCGGGCCAAGCTCTGCCTCTGCCAAGGCCAAAAGCCTGCGTGTAACAACATCTGCGACGTCTGTTATCATCCGTGTAACCACATCATGGCGGTTTCCAGAGGCAATGAGCTGTACCAGAAGTTCGGGTATGCGGGCTGTGACTTTTGCGAGATCATCTGCGCTTGTCGCACGTGCGGCATCAGCGACGAGGCCCGCAGCACTTGTGGCCTGAAATCGTGTAAGGTCCGTCTGCGTTACAATCCCGACAAGCTTGCCCGCTGCTACAATCGGAAGATGGCCCAAGCGATATTCCATCATCATATGAAGCACATCAGACCCGATTGCCGTTGGGGGCAGTGTGCGCGGTTCGGGTGTCATAATTGCCCTGATTGCGGTTGTGTTGGCCGCACCGGTCGCCATCGCCTTGCCGACCAGATCGCGCAGCGTGACGATGCCTTTCAGGCTATCCCCTTCGGTGATGCAGAGGCACGAAATACGTTTTTCCGACATAATTTTTGCTGCGTCTATCACGCTGGTTTCCGCAGCACCTGTGATCGGGTCGCGCACCATCAGCTCTTCTACGGTTACCTGAGCCAGCGTTGTTTGCTGGGGCTTCAAAGTATTCTGATCTTTACCACTACGGGCAAAGAAACGTTGGAAAGGTGATTGTTCTTCGCGCAGGCTGATAAACAGATCGGCGGGCAGGCAGATCAACAGCGTGTCCTGTACGGCGCGTGCAGATGTGACCGCAATACCGTCTGCCAAAAGACCCCGTTCGCCAAAGGAATTGCCGCGTTCCAGCAAAGACACCTGCGTGTCTGATCCATCGCGCACGGACACAAGCCCGCTTTGTACGATGTAAAGGCCGGCAAGCGTGTCACCCACGCTATAGATCGTGGCGCCTTCGGTCACACTGATTTTCTCAACCCGGTCCGCGATGTCCTGAAGAATACTGGCAGGCAATTCATCATAGGGATGTTGTTGGGACAGAAATGTCAGCGCGTCTTCGTTCATCTAGGTGTCCTCAATTAAAAGAGCCTGCCCCGAATGTGGCGGGGCAGGCTGGTTGTTTGGCAAGGCAGGCATGTCAAATGTCACGCCTGCCATAGTTTTTAGTGGTCTACCGCGGCACCGGCACCGGCTGGTGTCCGTACGCTTTCGACCAGGTCTTTGATCTCTTGCGGTGTTTCTTTGGTGACCGAGGAGACACCGAAGGCAACCGCAAAGTTGATGACCGCACCGACCGCACCGATCGCAGTGGACTGGACGCCCAGCATGCTGCCTTCAACTGTATCCGCGAAGGAATTGGTATCCGGGATAAAGAACCAGCCTTTGTGCAGGAAGATGTAGACCAGTGTGAAGACCAGACCTGCCAGCATTCCCGATACCGCACCGACGTTGTTCACCTTCTTGGAGAAGATACCCATCATCAGAGCAGGGAAGATCGATGCCGCCGCCAGACCGAAGGCCAAAGCCACCGTTTGCGCCGCAAAGCCCGGAGGATTGAGACCCAAGATCACAGCAACCACGATGGCAACTGCCATAGAGACCCGTGCCGCGAACAACTCCGATTTTTCTGACATATCCGGTGTCAGCTGACCTTTCAGAAGGTCATGGCTTACCGCCGAAGAAATCGCCAGCAGAAGACCCGCCGCAGTGGAGAGCGCTGCAGCTAGGCCGCCCGCTGCCACAAGGCCGATAACCCAGCCCGGAAGGTTTGCGATCTCAGGGTTTGCCAGCACGAGGATGTCACGGTTGAAGTTGGTCAGCTCATTGCCTTCCCAGCCGTTCGCGGCTGCTTTCTCGTTCATCGCGTCGTTCTTGTCGTTGTAGTACTGGATTTTGCCGTCGCCGTTTTTGTCTTCCCAGTCGAGAAGGCCGGTTTTCTGCCACGTTGCCATCCAGTTATACTCGGGCGCTGTGTTGATTGTCTCAACAGAAACCGCTTCGCCGTTGACGCCGTTTGGCCACATCATTTCTGAGATGTTCAGGCGCGCCATCGCACCAACCGCAGGGGCTGTGAGATAAAGCAGAGCGATAAACACCAGTGTCCAGCCAGCAGACCAACGTGCGTCAGATACTTTGGGCACGGTGAAGAAGCGCATGATGACGTGGGGCAGACCCGCTGTACCGATCATCAGCGACAACGTGAAGAGCACCATGTTAAGGGTGTCTTTGTGCGCTTCGGTATAGCTTGCAAAGCCAAGGTCGGTGACGATGAGGTCAAGTTTGGTCAGCAGATAAACGCCACTGCTTGTGCCGTCTGCGTTCACCGTTTCAGAGAACAGACCCAATGCTGGGATTGGTGTGCCTGTCAGCTGCAGCGAGATGAAAACGGCCGGGATCGTGTAGGCCAGGATCAGAACGCAGTACTGTGCAACCTGTGTATAAGTCACACCTTTCATGCCGCCGAAAACGGCGTAGGCGAAGACAACACAGGACCCAAGAAGCAGACCCCAGAAGGCGTCGATTTCAAGGAAACGACCAAAGGCAATGCCCACACCCTGCATCTGTCCGATAACGTAGGTGATCGAGGCCACCAGCAGACAGATCACAGCAACAAGACGCGCTGTGGGGGAGTAGAAACGGTCGCCGATAAACTCGGACACGGTGAACTTGCCGAACTTACGCAGGTAAGGTGCAAGAAGCAGCGCCAGAAGCACGTAGCCGCCTGTCCATCCCATCAGGAACGAAGAGTTGTCGTATCCCGTAAACGCGATCAAACCCGCCATTGAGATAAAGGAGGCCGCTGACATCCAGTCAGCCGCCGTGGCCATGCCGTTGGTTACGGGGTGAACACCCCGGCCCGCAGCATAGAATTCGGACGTAGACCCCGCACGGGCCCACACCGCGATGCCGATGTAGAGCGCGAAGGATGCGCCCACAAACAGCAAGTTAAGTGTAAACTGGTCCATGAATTATTCCTCTACGCCGTATTCTTTGTCGAGTTTGTTCATCCGCCAGGCGTAGAAAAAGATCAGGCCAAGAAAGATGAGGATTGAGCCTTGCTGGGCAAACCAGAAACCAAGGTCGGTGCCGCCTACTTCAATGCCCGAAAGCAAAGGGCGCAACACGATGCCAAAGCCGAAAGACACAAGCGCCCAGATGACAAGACTGATGAGAATGATGCGGACGTTAGCGGACCAGTATTCTCCGGCATCTTGCGCTGCACGGGCATCCGTATTTGTTGATTGTTCTGCCATATTGGCTTTCCTCCTAAGGTTTCATTTGTGCAGGCCGCGCGTGGCCCGCGTTTGGTTTTTAAGCAGTTACTGTAGAAACGATTTTCGCGATGCTTTGGCCAATAGCTTCGATGTCCCCCATCGCATCCACACGTCTGAGCGCTCCCCTATCGCCGTAATATGAAATCAGGGGTTCGGTCTGTAATTGATATGCATCAAGTCTGGACATGACGGTTTGTGCATTATCATCGGCCCGGCGCGTCATGTTTGTGCTGCCGCATCCGTCGCACACACCTTCTGCCTTGGTCGGCTTGAAGTTGTCGTGATAGCCTTCGCCGCAATCACCACATGTGAAGCGACCGGCAATGCGCAAAACCATTTTGACGTTGTCCACATCAAGCGAGATTGCCGCGTTGATTTTCTGGCCCGACTGGCTGAGCATGTCGTCCAGCGCTACCGCTTGGCCCGTCGTGCGCGGAAAGCCGTCAAGGACAACGCCTGCTGCGCAATCAGGCTCTGCCAAACGGTCTGCAAGCACGTCCAGAACGATCTCGTCGCTGACCAGACCGCCAGCTTCCATGACCGCTTTTGCTTCTTTGCCAGCTGCCGTACCTGCAGCAACCGCCCCACGGAGCAGGTCGCCCGTGGACAATTGTACAAGGCCGAATTTGTCTTGCAGGACGCGGGCTTGTGTTCCCTTGCCGGCCCCCGGAGGGCCTAGCAGGATCAGAACCGGAGCTGTTTTGGGATGATTTGAGCCGTCCATGTTATGCGTCCTCGCGGTTCATACGGTTTTCGATCAGATCATCGACGACCGACGGGTCGGCGAGGGTGGACGTGTCGCCCAATGCGCCGAAATCGTCTTCGGCGATTTTGCGCAGAATGCGGCGCATGATTTTGCCGGAGCGTGTTTTCGGCAGGCCCGGCGCCCATTGGATCAGATCCGGTGATGCGATCGGGCCAATCTCGGTACGGACCCATTTGCGCAGCTCTTGATAGAGCTCGTCCGAAGGCTCTTCGCCGTTCATCAGCGTGACGTAGCAGTAGATGCCTTGGCCCTTGATGTCGTGCGGATAGCCCACAACGGCGGCTTCGGCCACTTTGGCGTGGGCGACAAGGGCGCTTTCGACCTCGGCGGTACCCATCCGGTGGCCCGAAACGTTGATGACGTCATCGACGCGGCCGGTGATCCAGTAGTCGCCGTCCGCATCGCGTTTGCAGCCGTCGCCGGTGAAGTAGTAGCCTTTGTAGTCGCTGAAATACGTCTTCTCAAAACGTTCGTGGTCGCCCCAGATCGTGCGCATTTGGCCCGGCCAGCTGTCAGCGATAACCAGAACCCCTTCAACGTCGTTGCCTTCGACGATTTCACCCGATGCAGGCTCAAGCACCAGGGGAGTAATGCCGAAGAAGGGCTGTTGCGCCGATCCTGGCTTTAGTTCTGTCGCGCCGGGCAGCGGTGTCATCAGGTGACCACCAGTTTCAGTCTGCCACCACGTATCGACGATGGGGCACCGCCCGCCGCCGACCACGTCATTGTACCAGTTCCAAGCTTCGGGGTTGATGGGTTCACCCACGGTGCCGAGTGTCCGCAGGCTAGTCAGATTGTAGGCTTTGACCGGATCGTCGCCTTTTGCCATCAGCGCGCGGATCGCTGTGGGTGCCGTGTAGAACTGGTTTACACTGTATTTCTCGCATACATCCCAGAACCGACCGGCGTCGGGGTATGTGGGAACCCCTTCGAACATGATCGTTGTGGCGCCGTTGGCCAGAGGACCATAGACGATATAGCTGTGGCCCGTGACCCAGCCGACGTCCGCAGTGCACCAGAAAACGTCTCCGTCGTGGTAATCAAACACCAGTTCATGGGTCATTGCCGCGTAGGTCAGATAACCACCAGACGTATGGACCACGCCTTTTGGCTGGCCGGTTGAACCTGACGTGTACAAAATGAACAGCGGGTCTTCGGCGCTCATCTCTGCCGGCTTACAGACGTCCGACGCTTCCAGCGCCATTTCGCTGTAGTCATAGTCGTGGTCAGTCCACGTTGTCTGGCCACCTGTACGTTTGACCACAAGACATTTTACGCTGTCTTTGCAGTGCAGCAATGCTTCGTCCGTGTTGGACTTCAGCGGTGTAACGCGACCGCCACGGGGAGCGTGGTCGGCCGTGATGACAACCTTGGCGTCGGATCCGTTGATCCGTGCAGCCAAGGCGTCTGGGGAGAACCCGGCAAAAACGATTGAATGGATGGCACCGATGCGTGCGCAGGCCAGCATGGCGTAGGCCGCTTCGGGGATCATCGGAAGATAGATCACAACCCGGTCGCCTTTATGAACGCCAAGTTCTTTAAAGACGTTGGCCATCTTGGAAACGTTCGTGTGCAGCTGTTTGTACGTGATGTGCAGTGCTTCGTCGTTGGGATCGTCCGGTTCCCAGATGATGGCTGTCTGATCGCCACGGGTTGCAAGGTGGCGGTCGATGCAGTTGGCTGAAACGTTCAGCGTGCCATCTTCATACCATTTGATGGAGACATTGCCGGGGGCAAAGCTGACGTCCTTGACCTTGGTATATGGTTTGATCCAGTCGATGCGCTGACCTTGCTCGCCCCAGAATGCTTCTGGGTCGGCCATCGAAGCGGCATACATCTCTTGATACTGTTGGGCGTTAACATGCGGCGTTGGTGCGCTGCGTTTGTCTGGTGACGGTGTGGTCATCGGTTTCTCCTCAAAACAATATCGATGCAAATGATACGACCCGCGAAAGAATGCTTTGATGTCGATCAGTTGAGGTATGAATATACAAAAATTGAAAACCGGTAACTATAT